>Ga0335084_10004377_pt1 | contig 13890 bp, 13 predicted proteins | sample Lox_Sample_44_FD_206721 | JGI IMG/M metagenome (GOLD analysis project Ga0335084, IMG submission 206721) | Soil microbial communities from Loxahatchee National Wildlife Refuge, Florida, United States - Lox_Sample_4.4 | ecosystem: Environmental > Terrestrial > Soil > Wetlands | place: USA... | reverse complement strand
CTTATTCTAGTAGGGGATTCTGCAGGGCAAGCAAATCCTCTTGTCCTTGAAGGAATAAGATATGCTATTGAATTTGGTAGAGAGGCAGGTAGGGTGGGTGCAGAAGCAGTACTCAAAGGTGATACAACCAAGGAGTTCCTCAAATCTTATGAAAATATCATGAAAAAGGCAATAGGATCAAAAATAGCTGCCGCAATTAAAGTCCAATATAGATGGTTAAACCTAAGTGACGAAGAGTGGGACAAAGAAATTAAAATCATAGATGAACTTTCTGCAGAAGAGTTTCTTGATTTTATCAAGGCCGAGTTTGGAATGTCTAACATGTTACGACTCGCAACCCATCATCCAAAGCTTGCTATCCGTCAGCTCTTTCAGATCATAAAAAATAGTAAATTTGAAGAACCATGAAAATTCCGAGAATAATTCTTGCTGGAGCTACAAGCGGAGTAGGAAAAACTACTATTACCTCTGCCATAATTCATGGCCTAAAAGATAAGGGATATTCAGTTCAACCATTCAAAGTAGGGCCTGATTTTATAGATCCTAGTTATCTCTCTTCCATATCAAATAAGGTTGCCAGAAATCTAGATGTCTGGCTTATGGGTAAAAACGGAGTTGTAAAGAGTTTTGTACAAAACTCAAGATCGGATATTTCTGTAATCGAAGGAGTAATGGGATATTATGATGGGTTTAGCGGCAAGTCCAGCTTTGCAAGCACATATGATGTTGCAACCATCACGAAATCTCCTGTAATTCTAATATTGGATGCAAGTAAAACTGCACGCTCTATAGCTGCAACAGCCCTGGGATTTACAAATTTTGAAAAAAATTCTAGAATCTGTGGCTTGATACTAAATAACGTGGGAAGTAAGAAACACGAACACCTATGTAGGGAAGCACTAGACAAGCTAAAACTTCCAATATTTGGGATTATACCTAGAAACAAGGATGTGCAGCTGGAATCACGACACTTGGGTCTAATACCTGTACGAGAGAAAGCATCTCTTGACAAAAAAATAAAAAATGTAGCAAAATCTCTGTCTAATTTTATCGATATTGAAAAAATAATTCGCATATGCAAAAAAGCATCTGTAATGCAGCAAATTCCAATAAAAAAAGAGAAAAAAAATAAAATTACAATAGCTGTCGCCTTAGATGAGTCATTCAATTTTTACTACGAGGACAATTTGGATATTTTAAGAAGAATGGGAGCTGTGCTTGAATTTTTTAGTCCTGTCTCTGATAAAAAAATTCCCCAATGTGATGGAATTTATCTTGGGGGAGGTTTTCCTGAGGTAAAAGGAGAATTGCTTCAGAGAAACATGCAAATGCAGAAATTAATAAAGAAATCTGCTGAGGATGGCATTCCAATATACGCAGAATGTGGAGGTCTCATGTATCTGACAAAATCAATAACTTATAAATCTAGAAAATTCAAAATGGTTGGACTTTTTGATGCTGTTACTAATATGGAACAGAAATTAAAGCTCAACTACACGAAAGCAAAGATTCGATCAAACTCTACATTCTTACCTCAAAAAGAAACCGTCAGGGGTCATGAATTTCATTACTCTCAACTAGAATCGCTATCCAAGGATTCAAGATTTGCATATGACTTGTCTCTTGGAATAGGTATTAAGAACAATAGGGATGGTTTGGTTGCATACAATACACTTGCGTCATACATGCATGTGCACTTTGCACAAAAATCTGTTGCCAATGGTTTTGTTAAAGCATGCATTTCTTATTCGAGAAGTTAACAGATTATAAAATTGATTTATTATCTGGAATTATTCCTTGATACCAGAATTTTAAAAAGAGCATTTACAATGGCAGAAGCGCATGGACTTCCACCCTTCCTACCTATATTTGTGATATATGGAACATTGGAAGTACGAAGCTCATCTTTAGATTCTGCTGCGCATACAAATCCTACAGGGATTCCGATAACAAGAGCAGGAGATACTGCTCTCTCTCTTATCATCTGTATGACCTCCAACAGTGCTGTAGGCGCATTCCCTATCGCTACAATACCTTGATTCATATCTTTTGCAGCCATTCTCATAGAAGTCTGAGCTCGAGTCTTATCCATCCTCTTTGCCTCATCAACCACTAGGGGATCAGAGATGTTACATATGACATTAATTCCAAATTTTTTCAGGTTATCCTTGTTAAGACCACCAATAACTGCACTAACATCAGAGATGATGCTGCATCCTTTTTGTAATGCTTCGATACCGCTTGTTATTGCATCTTCATGGAATACTAGCTTATTTTCTCTTGCGAAATCAAAATCAGCTGTTGAATGAATTACTCTCTTGACTATGGTCCACTCGTCTGGCGAATATGGATGAGGACCTATCTCACTGTCAATTATTTCCATGCTCTTGTCCTCAATTGACTGTCCTTTTTTTGTAATCATTTTTCTACTTCCTTTGCTCTTTCAATAATTAAATCTACTATTTTCTCATCAACCCCTATATGTTTTGTAATTACAACTTTATTCAATTTGTGATTTTCCAATGCTGGCTTGAGATCCGAATTGATGTCAGTTTTTACATGTGCTCCTTCATGCAAAAAATAAAATACAATAACTAGAACTTCGGGATCTCTCTCTTTACAGATCTGAATTCCTTGTTCTATGTTTGGTTCTTCTATCTCTAGGAAACAGTAATCTGCGTTTCGGTATGATTTGCCCAAATCATCTACGACATATTTTATAGCGATCTTTGCATGAGGATCCATACTTCCGTGGCCAATTACCAGAACATCTATTCTATTCTTAGGCAGGGAAATTTCATCTTTTTTTAACGCAGATTGTATTCTGTTTTCTACTAATTTAACCAAAGTGGGGTGCATGGACATGGGCCTAGTCACTAAAAATTTTACCTTTGTTTTATTTTGATATCTCATGGCATCTGTTACCGCAGCCTTTACTTTTTTTCCTGGATACAGAAAATATGGTACTATTGTAAGAGAATCAATTTCAGTTTTTAGGCATTTTTTAATTCCATCCTCGATAAATGGAGGTCTTACCTCTAAAAAGCAATATTCGACGGAGGAATAATCTCCCTTCTCCTTTACCATTTTACAAATATTCTCAAGTTCCTCTTCTGATTCTCTTTCCTTACTTCCTCTATCTATTAGCAATAAGTTTTTTTTCAATTTGGTTTTCTCGCTATAGCAATGGTAAGATTAGGAGGAAATTTTTGTTTTTGAACAATTAGCTGTCCACGAGAAGCCTTTATGGATGCTGCCTCAGACACGCTTGGAGTGCCTTCAAATGATTGGACAACATCAGATGGATTTGGTATTTTTATTTGTGACAGATCTTCTTTTTCAAAATATTCTACTGGTATATTCATTTCCTCTGATATCTCTTGCAATCCCTTTACGTTGGACTCTTTTTTTATAGAAACAAATTTTGCAATCGACTCTGGACTTAGCTTAAACTTGGACAAGCAAAAATCCAGCCCCTCCTTTATGGTCTCTTTAGTGGTATCCCAATGCAAACCAACTCCTACAAATAGTGTCTTGGGCCTGTAAATGACAGAATGATCTAGAATTTTATTGTCATCAATGATCTTGTCAGAAATAATGAGAAATCCTTTACAATCTGATTCTATAAGGGCTCTCAAAGTTTTGTAGGTGTGGACATTCTTTGGAAGCTCTCTCTTTGGAAGCCACCAGTCCTTTTCACCTGCATCCTGAAATACTCCAATCTTTTCCTCATTTACCATAAAGGCACTTACTTTGGTAACGCTCGAATTTACATCTATTTTCCATCCAAACTCCTTTCCAAGTAGATCAACTGCTATGGTCTTGTTTACATCTGCTGCAGTAGTGATGACTGCAGTAGCATTTATCGCAGATGATATTTTTTCAGTAAGCTCGTTAGCTCCTCCCAAGTGACCAGAAAGTGTGCTAATTGCAAATTTTGCAGCATCATCTATTACTACTACTGCAGGATCTGTTTTTTTATCTTTAATATGAGGCGCAATCAGTCTAATTACTGCACCCAAGGAGAAAATGCATACAAGTGCGTCATAACTAGTAAATAATTCTCCTATCTTTGATGTGGTAGAATTTTCAAACCATTCGACATTCTTTTCACCAGATGAGAACTTTGACGGCGCAAACATCTTCCAAGTGGGGAAATATTTCTTCAATGAAGAACCTATTTCTATTCCATGATTTGTTATTGCAATTATTGCCACATTTTCCATAAAATTGGTTTTCTAGGTCTTCAGATATTTGTTACTCTTTGGAAATGTACCTATGACATTACCATCGAAATCAAACATGATTACTTCAATCTCGGACTTGTTTTCCGAATGTTTACTTAATTGTTCATGGACTTTGAGGCAAACTTGATCAAAGAAGCCATGTATACTCTTTTCATTTATGATCTCAAACACATGTCGTGCGGTGTTTGCTTTTTTTATGGCATTTATTACTTCTTGAGGAGCTTTACAATCCTTGGCCAGATCTGCAAGAAAATCCATATCTACCTTTGATCCTTTCACGTGGGTCTGCTTTACACCCATTCCCATTTTTGTCAGCTTTCCTATGAATCCAGCAACATGAACTTTCTTAATTCCTTTTTTTGCACATAGTTGAATTGTATATCCTGAAAAGTCTCCCATTTGGACAAAACAATGATCAGGCAAGTCAATTATCTTTCTAGAAAAATCTTCACTTCTACCACCTGTAGTAAGAACTACGGTGTCATTTCCCATAGCAATGGTAACATCAATACTTTGTCTGATGGATGCGGCAAAGGATGCGGTTGAATATGGTATTACAATACCACTTGTTCCAAGAATAGAGATGCCACCTATTATCCCGAGTCTTGGGTTATCCGTTTTAAGTGCAAGCTCTTTTCCCTTTGGTACAGATATCAGTACTTTAATTCCGTTTTTTTTAAGAAGATCATTTGCTACCCCTAAAATATTTTCCTTTATCATCTTTTTTGGAGTAGGGTTTATTGCTGCAGCGCCTATCTCAAGTCCTAATCCTGGCTTTGTAACCCTTCCTACACCTTCTTCTCCATCAATTTCAATTTGACCTTGATTTTCAGTTAATGATATCTCTGTCCTTATCTCAGCCCCATGGGTCACATCAGGGTCATCTCCGCCGTCCTTAATTACAGAACATGTTGCTGTACGAGAACCAAAAATACAATTTTCAATTTTTATCATAATCTGGGATTTTTTTGGTAATGTGATATCTACAGAGTCTATCTTTTTTTGGTTTATGATTGCGAGTATTCCTGCTTTTGCTCCTGCAGTAGCACAAGAACCTGTGGTGAAACCTGTACGTAGTTTTGTATTTGATTCCTGTTTTTCTTCCACGAGATGACTTCTTTTCTTGTGTATTAATCCCTTATCCGATTACTTGAGAATACTTGATAAAATAATCCATAACGCAATTGCTCCTAGTCCTCCATAAATTATTACATGCGTACTCATCGGTGAGCCCTCTTTTTCCTGGTTATGTTCATATGTCTGTGTAGTCCTTGCACCAAACTCTTGTTTGAACGATGAAAAATCTGGGCCAAACTTGAAATCTTCATTCATCTTATTATCATACTTTTTCCAAAACTCGGTGTATCTTGACGCTACTTCGGTTTCTGAAGCTTTACTCTTTTTCTTTTCTTCAAGTCTTAATCTTTGATACGCTTCTATGATTTTCTTGAATTTTTCGCCGTCTTTTTCATTACTATTTCTATCAGGATGATACTTTAACGAAAGTCGCCTGTATGCATTTTTAACCTCCTTTTGTGAGGCTCCTGATTGTACACCTAAGATCTCATAGCAATTTGCTAAATCCAAGTACAACCTTAATGCGACAAAGACCAAAATTAATTTGTCGGTCTAATTCTTGCCTAGTATGGACAGATCGGTTATAGTGACAGGCGCAAATGGATTTGTTGGAAAAAATATTAGCCAATTTCTATTGCAGAATGGATTTTCAGTAACAGGCATAGTACGAAAGGGAAGAGTAAATTTTGGTAGAACAATAATATCTAGAGATCTGTTGGAACATGGCCTTGAGCACAAGATTCAAGGATCAGACGTTTTACTGCATTTTATCGGAAGGGGTAAACAGACAATTGAATCCGATTATGAAAAAGTAAATGTTGACCTTACTAAAAATGCAATACTTCTTTGCAAAAAAGCAAAGATAAAAAAAATAATTTACATAAGTGGATTGGGAGTTGATAAAAGAACAACCCTTGGATACTTTATATCAAAATACAAAGCTGAGCAAGAGATTATCCATTCAGGTCTTGACTATACAATATTCAGAGCATCCTATATCATAGGAAAGGATGATCCACTATCTACAAATCTCAGACAACAGATGAGAAAGGGTGAAATTTTGATACCTGGCTCTGGTAACTACCGCTTTCAGCCAATTTTTGTTGAGGATGTAGCTAGGATTATTATGAAATCCATAATTGACAGCAAATTTTCAAATAAATTGCTGGACTTGGTAGGATCACAAATAGTAACCTTCAATGATTTTGTGAGAGATCTTATTTGTGGAAAGAAGATTAGAATAAAAAAACTTGATTTTGAGAGAACATTTCACGATGCTTTGCATAATAAAGGCAACTTTGGAGTCGATGATCTTAGTATAATGATAGGTGACTACATTGGAGATCATCGTAAACTCAAATCCTTTACGAAAATAAAATTTACAAAATATAATGAAATCTTAAAACCCGGCAGCCTTTCTTAATGTGTCTGCCTTGTCAGTTTTTTCCCAACTGAATTCTGGTTCATTTCTGCCAAAGTGTCCATAAGCTGCAGTTTTTTTATAAATGGCATTTTTCAGTTTTAACTGAGAAATAATTGCGGCAGGCCTCATGTCAAAATGTTTTCTTATTAGATTCTCAATATGTTCTTCTGGGATCTTGCTTGTCTCAAACGTGTTGACTGTAAGAGAAACTGGCTCTGCTACCCCAATGGCATATGCAACTTGTATCTCACATTTGTCTGCAAGCCCAGCTGCTACTACATTTTTTGCAATATATCGACACATATAGCACGCAGATCTGTCAACCTTCGAAGGATCCTTTCCAGAAAATGCTCCACCTCCATGTCTTCCCATTCCACCATAAGTGTCCACAATTATCTTTCTTCCAGTGAGTCCAGCGTCTCCTGGAGGCCCTCCTATTACGAACCTTCCAGTAGGATTGACAAAAATTTTGATTTTTTCATTCCATAACGGTCCACATACTGGCTTGATAACTTTGTCAATAATCTCTTTTTTTATCTGCTCATTACTCACTTCTGGAGAATGTTGTGTAGAAATAACTATAGTCTCTATGCGTTTTGGTTTTCCGTTCTCGTATTCTACGGTAACTTGGGATTTCCCATCTGGTCTTGCCCATGAAATTTCTTTTTTCTTCCTTGCGTCTGCCAGGCGTTTTGTCAATTTGTGAGCAAGCAAAATTGGCATTGGCATCAATTCTTGGGTTTCATTTGTTGCATATCCAAACATTAGGCCTTGATCTCCTGCTCCCTGTTCTTTATTGTTACTTGCAGATACCCCCATTGAAATGTCTGGACTCTGTGCGTGCAGTGATACCATCACACTACAAGATTCTGAATCAAAACCATACTGTGGATTGTCATAACCAATATCTCTGACTGTTTTCCTAACAATGTCTTGAATATCAAATCTTGCCTTTGATGTAACTTCTCCTGCCACCACAACAATTCCTGTGGTAGTTAAAGTCTCAACTGCAACTCTTGAATCTGGATCTTGCTTTAGAAATTCGTCCAAAATTGCATCAGACACTTGATCACAAATTTTGTCTGGATGTCCTTCAGTAACCGATTCAGAGGTGAAAAGATAGCTTCTACCTGGAGCCATAAAATTCCCTATAATTCATTTTCTAGTTTAATGAAAAGTACATTGTTTCCTCTTACTATGACTCTGCCGTAATTTGCAACCACTTTGCCGTTGTTGATTTCTTCTGCATCAGTCATGATAAGATTCATGTAAGAATCCACGTTGTTCATCTTGCCTTTGTATTCTATGTCACTCTTTAGCCTGACTGTAACTTTCTTGTTAACACCTTTTTGAAGGGTAGTTAGTGGTCTTTTCTGAGTCGGCTGTGACAATCATAAATCACTTGTCAACCAGTGCTTGAAATCGGGAATAAAAGCCTTCCCGATCATGACTTATACTTTAATTTGTGGTTAATTGTTAGAGTTAAGATTTGATTTCAACTGGTCTTACAGGACTTGACAAGCTGTTAGGGGGAGGTATTAAGTCTGGTACGATAACTGATATCTTTGGTCCTAGTGGAAGTGGCAAGACACAACTTGCTATGCAAATTTGCCTGAATTGTCTACATGAAGATAACATCATTCTATACCAAGACACTACTGGTGCATTCAGACCTGAAAGAATGATGCAATTAATTAAACTAAAGGGCATAGAACCATCACATCTTGACAAAGTGATTGTGGCAAGAATAACCAATACTTCTGAGCAAATCAAATATGTCAAAAAAATATCTCAATTGAAACCCAGACTAGTTGTTATAGAAAATATTACGGATCTATTCACATTTGAATATTCCAAAGAATCAAGCTCACTTGAGAAGCATATGCGATTCATGGAATACATGCACATGCTAAGTATGATGTCAGTCCAGAGTAAAATACCGATTGTTATAACAAATATGGTACATAGTTCAAATGACCATGAAATTGAAAATTTGGAAAAATCAATCAGCATCTTTACCCACATCAAAATTAGACTTGAGAAACAGGCTCAAAAGAATAAGGCATATGTATTACCATCATTTGGGGAAGAAAAGGAAATCTCGTATAAAATAACAGAATCAGGATTAGTGGAAATACCTTAAGCTATTTATCACTGTATCAATAATGAATTCCATGGCAGGGATTTTTGATTATATACCAATTATAACTGTGATCCTATTTGGTATCGGTATAGTTGGTGCAATGGTATACGAGCGAGCTAGAACAAGACAAAGCAAAGAGCCAGAATCAGTTACTTGACCTGAAGGAAAAGTTTCGAAATCTTGGGTTTGAGCATCTAACTGAGATACAACAAAAGGCAATTCCTATAATCTTACACAAGATTGACTCGCTTGTAATTGCACCAACTGGTTCAGGCAAGACAGAGACTGCTGTCATTCCTATATTTTCACGAGTTGCAGCTACTAAAAAGGAAGACAAAATCAAAGTTCTCTACATTACTCCACTTCGAGCATTAAATAGAGATGTCTTTAGAAGAGTTATCAAATATGCCGAAAATGAAGGACTAGAAATTGAGGTAAGGCATGGTGACACTTCTCAGACAATGAGACGCAAGATCAATCTTTCCCCTCCTGATGTATTGATTACTACTCCAGAGACAACGATCATCTTACTAACTCAACCCATCATGTTAAAGGCTCTGGATGAACTTGAATGGATAGTAATAGACGAAGTGCATGAACTACTTGGAAATGAAAGAGGCGCACAGCTCTCACTTAGCCTTGAAAGACTTCAAGCAAACACTAAACATCAAATTACAAGGATAGGACTCTCCGCTACAGTTGGAAATACTGCAGAGGCTGCCAAGTTTGTGGTTGGAACAAAAAGAAAATGCCGAATAATAGAAGATCATTCTATAAGAAAATATGATGTTGAAGTAAAATATATCGAAGGCACAATCACTGATGTTGTAGATTATATCATCGATTATGTAACAAAGCAATATCCAGATTCCCCTGTATTGCTGTTTACAAATACACGAGGAGAATCAGAATATCTTGCATCTATACTCAAGGAAAGATCTACCCTTAGAATAGAATTGCATCATGGATCGCTTTCACCACAGGTCCGGCAAGAAACAGAGGAAACACTCAGAGGAGGAATACCTGGAATAGTTGTCTGTACATCTTCACTTGAGCTTGGTCTTGATATTGGTTCTGTTGAACTTGTAATTCATTATGGTTCACCAAGACAAGTATCAAAGCTAATACAAAGAATTGGCAGAAGCAAGCATACCAGGGGATCATCAGCAAAGGGATTGATTGTTACAAATAATCCAGATGATGAGATTGAGGCTCTTGCTATTCTTGAACGTGTTAAGGAAAAATCTATTGAAGACCAGATAGTACATGATAATGCACTAGACGTTCTTGCTCACCATCTAGTGGGAATGACCATCCAATTTGGCAAGGTGTCAATTGACTTTGCATTTAAAATGATAAAACAAGCATACTCTTTTCGAAATGTCACAATTGAAGATCTTCTAAAGGTGTTAGAGATACTACAAAATAGTTCTATTGTAAGTCTTGACAAGAATGAAATGACGTTTACAAAAAGAGGTAGGTCATTTAGATATTATTTTGAAAATCTATCCACAATTCCTGACATTTTAAAATTTAAGGTCTTTGATACCGCATCCAAGAAAATAATTGGCAGTCTTGATCAGAGATTTGTAGGAGATTACGGAGAATCAGGAAATATTTTTGTGCTGAGAGGATCACAGTGGAGAATTCTCAATGTAGATGAAAAATCTTTCAAGGTAAATGTAGAACCAATACGATCAGCTGGAATTAATGTGCCATACTGGGAAGGAGAAAACATTCCAGTTGATTTTACAACAGCAAGAATGGTTGGCATGTTTAGAACTAAGACGGCTGTAAAGCCTCTAACAAGTAAAATAATTGAGAATCTAAATTTGGGAGCAATCCCTGATGAAAAAAACATTATTGTCGAATCGCAAAGAGTACGAAACACAATAGTGATACACGCTTGCTTTGGTACAAGAATAAATTCTACACTTGCAATGCTGCTCTCTGCAATGCTTTCTGCAAAAAGTGGATATCTTGTAGATTCAAGGTCAGATGCGTACAGAATAATGTTGTCATCAAATGGTAGAATATTGGAAGATTCACTTGTATCCATTCTTATGGATAATTACGATCTTGGTGAAATCGTTCAAGCCTCGCTTACCGGTACCCATAATGTAAATTGGAGAACTTGGTGCGTTGCAAAAAAGTTTGGAATTGTTGGAAGAGGAGCCATATATGATAGAAAATCCGCAAGGTTCATTTATGAAAAATACTCTAAAACAGCACTAACGAAAGAGGCTCTCAGAGAGCTCTTTCATGACAAGTATGATTTGGATAATACCAATAAAGTATTGGATAGGATAAGGTCAGGACAAATTAACATAAAATGGGTCGAAGTAGACAACTTTTCAAAACTTGCCGAGCCCATATTGGACCATACCACAAAGTATTATGCATCTCCAACAAGTATTGACAAAGGAATACTGGATCTAGTAAAATCACGCCTCCTAAAAACAAGGCATAGGCTTGTTTGTGTTAGATGTGGCAAGTGGGAAAAAGTGGTAGAAACAAACGAGATAAAAGAGATTCCAAAGTGTCCGTACTGTAGATCACAGCAAATTGCAGCTACATTTTATTCTGATTACGACCTACCAAAAATAGTCCAAAAAAAGGTTGCTGGTAAAAAGATTTCAACAGAGGAAAATCACAAGTATTCAAGAGCATGGAAAGTATCATCACTTCTTGAAAATTTTGGAAAGACAGCACTTGTTGTTCTTTCAGGTTATGGTGTTGGAGCTGACACTGCAGCTAGAATCCTACGTAACATGGTAGGCGAGGAAGAACTTTACAAACAAATCTATGAAGCGGAGCGACAATATGTCACTACTAGAGGATTTTGGGATTAGTTCTTTTGTGTAATGACAGAAAACGGCGTCAAGAATAATTCTATTCTTCCTTCAAGACCAGGCTTTGCATTAACTCCAATAACTGAAATTATTTCACCTTGAGTGAGCTGCTCCAAAAGTCTTGCCTGTGATCTCCAACCCTTGAGCCATATCTGACCCGTATCATCTTCAATAAACGTCTCTGATAATATGACAGATTCTCCGGTCTTTGTTTGGATTTCACGCTTTTCTGGTGCCTTGAGTATTATTGCCTCTATACAATACAGTGTGTCAGATGGCTTTATCTCGTTTATTTTAGTTCTAAGCTCAGGTAATGTAGGAACCTTTTGATCATCAATTTTTCTTACAAAAGAATCTTGTCCAAGTGTAATTGAAGTTCCATAAATTTTTGATGGCATGCATTCAATCACATCGCCAACTTTGATATCTTTTGTTACAAATGATGTGTCAGTAATACTTACAATTTTTTTGTCTTGTTGAACGCCAAGAATCAGTGTATTTCCAGAATCAATCTTGGTACAAGATAACATTCTGACAACTGTTGGTTGGATCTCACCGGCACCTTCTATCTCTACTACTGTTCCGTCATCTCCATGTATCTCAAGTCCCTGTTGGCCCGTCTTTGTCTTTACACCTATCAATCTGGCTTTAGCCCCGGGTGTTATCATTTTGGGAATGGTGTTCTCATCTTTATTCCACAGAACCACGCGCAAAACCATTCCATCTTTTCCTTTTAGTCTAAACTGGAGAGACTTGCCTTGCTCTCCCTTAAAGTTGGTAAATTCTGATGTTCTGATATTTCCATCTAGTACGCCTGTTACCACGAGATTCTGTTGGTTTTCCTTGACATTGCTAACATCTTCTGTTATGGAATCAAGTGATGGGATAGTACTTTGAGTGCCATTTGGTTCGATTGTAGAGCCAGAACCAACATTAATTATTGGATTTCCCTTCATGTCTGATTTTACATATGCCTTGATTATCTTGACTAAATCTCCCGGTTTTATATTCTCAATACCAGGAATATTTGCTTTATCATCCCACAACTTTACTTGAGCCCTCGAGTCTCCGTCGTATACGGTCATTGTTCGAAGAAGAAACTGTGAGCCATCTTTACGTGAAAACTGCTTTACTGGATATACGTTCATCACCCTTGTGGCAAGCGTAATTTCTTTAGCACCCACGTAGAGGTCTTTGAGTCCCATCTCTACCTTGAGAGGTTCACTTAGAGAAAGTCCAAGATCTGAGGCAATTAAAAAGAGTGCACCCTGATCAGTAAGATAGCCCGCGCCTATCTTCTCTTTTTTTCTTTGTATCATATCTTCTAGCTCTTTTCGTGATAGTTCTGGTCTTTGCTCCAAAAGCTTGTTCATCAATGATTCAAATTCTGACAATCAAATCAGGTAGAAAGTGTGTCTTAATAAAAATTTCATTAGCTAAATTAGTGGGAAAAAAAGAACTCTATTGTTGTATCATTGCATTGAGGTAGAATCTCTTACAAAATCATATGGTAGTTATATGGCAGTGGATAGCGTCGATCTAAAGGTAGAATCAGGTAAAATATTTGGATTTTTGGGACCAAACGGAGCAGGAAAGACTACAACCATCAAACTACTAACCACACTCATTGCCCCAGACAGTGGAAAAGTAAGCATTCTAGGGATTGATGCGGTAAAAGATCCGATCAGGGTACGAAAAAAGATCGGTGTTGTGCTACAACAACCAAGTTATGAGCCTACACTTAGTGTGGAAAAATCCCTTGAAAAATATGGAATGATGTGGAATGTAGAAAAGGTACTCAGGAAAACTAGAGTTGAAGAACTCTTATCTGCATTTGATCTTCAAGATATCAGAAAAAAGAAGAACGATGATCTCTCCATAGGACAAAGACGCAGGGTTCAGGTGGCCAGGGAATTTATGCATGACATGGACCTACTGTTTTTAGACGAACCGACCGTGGGTCTTGACCCATCAGCAAGAAGAGGGTTACTTGATTTCATAAAGGGAAAGGTAAAAGATGGACTATCGATATTTTTTACAACCCATATACTTGAAGAGGCAGAATACCTTTGCGACAAAATAGCTATAATAAACAAGGGAAAGATAATTGCCGTAGATACACCTGAAGAATTAAAGAACAAATTTGGC
>Ga0335084_10004375_pt1 | contig 13892 bp, 12 predicted proteins | sample Lox_Sample_44_FD_206721 | JGI IMG/M metagenome (GOLD analysis project Ga0335084, IMG submission 206721) | Soil microbial communities from Loxahatchee National Wildlife Refuge, Florida, United States - Lox_Sample_4.4 | ecosystem: Environmental > Terrestrial > Soil > Wetlands | place: USA... | reverse complement strand
CGACGCCGACGCCGCGCGCGCCGAGCAGATTGCGGTCCAATACGGAACCCGGGCGGTGGCCACGCACCGGGAGCTGGCGGAGCTCGTCGACATCGCCACGGTCGCCGTGCCGACCGAGCGCCACTTCGAGGTCGCCCGCGACCTGCTGGAGGCGGGCGTCCACGTTCTCGTCGAGAAGCCGATGACACCCACGCTGGAAGAGGCCAAGGAACTCTTCCGCGTGGCGCGACAGCGCGGCCGGGTGCTTCACGTGGGACATGTCGAGCGATTCAACGGGGCTGTGCAGGAGCTGCGTAAGATCGTCGAGCGCCCCGTCCTGATCGAATCGAGGAGGCTCGGCCCCTTCGTGCCGCGCGTTCAGAACGACTCCGTCGTTATGGACCTCATGATCCATGACATCGACATCGTGCTCGGTCTCGTGGACAGCGAGCCCCGCCGGATGAACGCTCTTGGACGGTCGATCCAGTCGCTCCAGGCTGACGTCGCCAACGTACAGATCCTCTTCGACTCCGGGACCATGGCAACGATCACGGCGAGCCGCGCCACGGAGGAGAAGATCCGCACGCTTTCGATCACCCAGCCGGATGCGTACATCGTCCTGAACTACGCCGACCAGGACATCCAGATCCACCGGCGGGCGGCCCAGGAGTACACGCTCAATCGCGAGTCGATCCGCTACCGGCAGGCGTCCTTCGTCGAGCGTCTTTTCGTCCACAAGGACAACCCTCTCAAGCTCGAGATCCGCCACCTGATATCGGCCGCTCGCGCCGCGAATGCCACGGGCCAGGTGGAGCTGCCCGAGACCGAGGACCTCCGGTCACTGGCGGTGGCGCTTGAAATCGAGCGGATGATCCGCGAGGGCCGGGGCGAGGTCGCCTGGCCGAAGGATCTCCCGTGGAGCGCCGCCTCGCGGTGATGGCCGGTGCCGGGGTCCTCCCCGGCCGGGCCGCCGCCGAAGCCGCGCGACAGGGGTGGAGCGTGGTTGCCCTCGCCTTTGACGAGGCGGCGGGCCTTGACGCCCACGCCGAGCGCGTGGTGCCTTCAAGCATCACCAACATCCAGGCGGTCCTGCAGACACTCGCCGGTGAACGTGTCCAGGCGGCTCTCTTCGTGGGGAAGTTCTGGAAGCAGCGCGTGTTCGATGAGGTCGGGGACGCCGATGAGGCCGGCCGCCGCCTGGCCCGCGCCGGGTTGTCCGACGCCGCCTTGTCGGAAACCGTCGTGACTACCCTCGCCGGAATGGGGATCGAAGTGCTCGACCAGCGGCCCTTTCTGTCGCCCTGGATCATGGGTCCTGGAACGGTGACGTCACGAAAGCCGTCGCCGGAGGAGTGGGACGAGATACGCGCGGGGTTCGCGCTCGCGCGCCACCTGGCTGAACATGGGATAGGGCAGACCGTCCTGCGTTCACGGGGCGTCACGCTCGCAGTCGAGGCGGCGGAGGGTACCGACGAGACGATCCGCCGTGGCGCCAAGCTCGCTGGCCGCGGCGGCGTCGTCGTCAAGGCGGTAGCGGCAGGCCACGACTTCCGATTCGACATCCCCACCATCGGACCCGCGACACTTCTGGCCATGGGGGAAGGGGGCGCGACAGCGTTGGCCGTGGACGCCGGCAAGGTGCTCCTCGTGGAGCGCGAAGAGACGATGCGAATAGCGGACAGCGCGGGCATCGCCGTGGTGAGCGTCCCATGATTGTAGCGGTCAGGGTCTGATGACGGCCGCTGACAGCCGTCTGATCATGCTGTCGGCCGGCGAGGCGTCCGGTGACCTCCATGGCGCCACCATGTGCCGCGCGCTTCGGGTACTGGATCCGGGCCTGCGACTGATCGGCATGGGCGGGCCGCGGATGGCGGCAGCGGGCGTCGAGATCCTGGTAGACCCTACCGCGCACGCTGCGGTGGGAACGAGCGAGGCCCTCGGGCGCATCCCCGGGCTGTACCGCGCCTACAAGATCCTCGCAGGGAAGCTCCGGATGGCGAGACCGCAGGCGCTGGTACTCATCGACTTCCCGGAGTTCAACCTGCGTCTGGCAAAGCAGGCCCGGAGGGCTGGGGTCCCGGTCATCTACTTCATCCCGCCGCAGCTCTGGGCGTGGCGCCGGGGGCGCATACGACAGATGGCCCGCCGGGTGACAAGAGTTCTTGCGGCCTTTCCCTTCGAGCGGAGTCTCTACGAGGAGGCCGGCGTCTCCGTGGAGTTCGTTGGCCACCCGCTCCTGGACGTGGTACCGCTCGGCCTGGACAGGACCAGGGCGCGCGAGCGGCTGAGCGTGGCGGAGAGCCACACGGTGGTGGGCTTGCTTCCAGGCAGCCGCCGCGAGGAGGTCGCACACCTGCTGCCGCCAATGCTGGAAGCCGCCGCGCTCCTGGCCCGGGCCGACGGCAGGCGCTGCTTCGTCCTGGGTCTCGCTCCAACCGTGGAGCGATCCGCGGTCACCGGGCTCCTGACCCGGGGCGTTGAGGCGGGCGGCCCGAGGGTGGAGATCGTCCAGGGCCTGACCCATGAAGTCATGGCGGGAGCGGACGTTCTTCTCATCGCCTCCGGAACGGCGACCCTCGAGGCGGCGCTGCTCGGAGCGCCTATGGTGGTCTGTTACCGCGTCTCGAAGCTGACAGAGATCATGGCGCGGGTTCTGGCGAGGGTCCAGTGGATCAGCCTCCCGAACATCGTCGCCGGGCGCGGCGCGGTGCCCGAGATCCTGCAGCGGCAGGTGACTGGCAGTCGCCTCGCGGCCGAGGCGGAGCGTCTCCTCGAGGACCCCGCAGCGTCGACGGCGCAGCGCGCGGCATTCAAGGAGGTGCGTTCGCGGCTGGGGCAGCCCGGGGTCGGGGCGCGGGCGGCGACGGCGGTGCTGAGGATCGTGGGCGCCGCTTGACGGCCACCCGGTTCGGAAGGACGCTGGTCCCGGTCGCAGGGTCGTTGGCGCTCCGGCTTCTGGCCGCCACCCTGCGTCTGCGGCGTGACGAGGAGACCGTGGAGCGCCTGTGGGCAACGGGGGCGCCGGTCATTTACGTCGTCTGGCACTCGCGGCTCCTGCTGCTGCCGTATCTCTATTGCGGGCGGGGCCTGTGGGCGCTGGTCAGCCGCTCCGAGGACGGTGCGATGATGGCCGACCTCGTGCGCCGCTTCGGGTTCGTCACCGTCCGAGGATCCTCGAGCCGCGGAGGCGCGGAGGGGCTGAGGGCCCTTGCCCGCGGCATCCGGGAGGGCCACAGCGTTGTCGTCGTACCGGATGGCCCGCGTGGTCCGCGGGAAGTGCTCAAGCCTGGGGTCGTGACGCTGGCAAGGCTGACGGGCGCGCCGGTGGTGCCGATGGGTGTAGGAGCGTCTTCGGAGTGGCGGGCACGCTCGTGGGACGAATTCCGGATCCCGAAGCCGTTCTCGCGCTGCGTGGTTCGCTTCGGCCCCCCGATCTCCGTGGCACCCAAAGGCGATGCGGGAGCCGAGGAAGCGGCGCGGAAGGAGATCGAGACCGCGTTGAGTGCCGTCACCTGGCAGGCTGACGAGGAGTCGCGGCGCTGATCTACGCCCTGTACTCGCTGGTGCTCCGGCTCGGACTGCTGGCCTACCTGCCTGTGTTCGCGGTTCGACACCTCAGGCGGTCGGGATACGACAGCGCGATTGGCCAGCGGCTCGGGCGCTATGGGGCGGACCTGCCTGCCGAGCCACGCTGCTGGATTCATGCCGTTTCCGTCGGAGAGGCGGTGACGGCGGTCCCACTGATCGAGGCGCTCATCCGCCGGTGGCCGGAACTCGGAATCGTCATGACGACCGTGACGCCAACGGGCGCGCGAATCGTGTCGGACCGGCTCGATGGCGCGGTATGCCACCGATACTTCCCGGTCGACCTGCCCGGGGCCGTCCGCCGGGCGCTGGATGCCGTGAGACCCCGCTTCTTCATCGGGATGGAGACCGAGCTGTGGCCGAATTTCTTCCGGGCGCTGGCGACGCGCGGCATCCCGTCCATGATCGCCAACGGTCGCATCTCGGACCGTTCCTTCCGGCGGTACCGCTGCGTCCGCTTCCTCACCGCCCGGATGCTGCGCGACGTCGGCGTCTTCTCGATGCAGTCGCGGGAGGACGCGCGTCGCATCATCGCCTTGGGTGCCCCGCCCGAGCGGGTCGTGGTCACAGGCAATCTCAAGACGGATCTCACCCCTCCGGACGCCGGCGGTGACTCCCTGTGGCAACGGCTTCTCGGGCTCGACGACGATGACCTCGTATGGATCGCGGGCAGCACGCACCGCGGCGAGGACGCCGTGGTGCTGGACGCGTTCGCGCGGCTCCGCCCACGCTTCCCTCGGCTCGTTTTGCTCCTCGCCCCGCGGCACCCGGAGCGCGTGCCGGAGGTCGAGCGACTCGTGGCCGAGCGCGGGCTCAGCGCGGTCCGCCGCAGCGACCTCCCCCGGGCACGGGACCAGAGCGCCGTGATCATCCTGGACACGGTCGGCGAGCTGGCGCAGCTCTACAGGGTCGCGACCGTGGTATTCGTCGGCGGCAGCCTCGTCCCGACGGGCGGGCACAACATGCTGGAGCCCGCGCTCCTCCGTAAGGCGGTGCTCTTCGGGCCTCATACGGGCAATTTCCGGGAGAGCGCTGAGGTCCTCCTGGCGGCAGGCGGCGCCGTGCTGGTTCGCGAGAATGCGGAGCTCGAGCATCGCGTCGGCCTGTTGCTGGGCGACCGTGAACTCAGGCTGCGCATGGGGGAGGCGGCCTTCCGCGCCGTCGTGGGCCGCCAGGGAGCCGTGAAGCATACGCTCGAGCTCGTGGAGCGCTTCCTGGTAGAGGCTTCGCATGCCTGAACCGGCACGATCTCTTGAGCCATGGCTCCAGAATGTTTGGCACGGCCGTGGGAGCCCCGTGGCGCGCGCCGGCCTCAGCGGGATGGCGGCGGCGTACCGCGCCGCTCTCACGGCGCGCTCGGCGGCGTACCGGGTCGGGCTCCTGTCCACGCGCGGCCTGCCTGTGCCGGTCATATCGGTCGGCAACGTCACGGTGGGCGGGAGCGGGAAGACGCCGCTCGCGGAAGTCGTCGTGCTTGCTTTGGCCGAGATGGGCGCGCGGCCCGCGCTCATCAGCCGCGGTTACGGTCGGCTCACGCGGGGCGTCCGGATCGTGGCCGATCGCGACGGTCTCCGCCTCAGCGCCAGGGACGGCGGGGATGAGCCTGTGCTCCTGGCTGAACGGCTGCCCGGTGTGCCGGTCGTGGTGGGGGAGAGCCGGTACGAAGCGGGAGCGGTCGCTGTCGGAACCTGCTCCGCCGACGCGCTGGTACTCGACGACGGATTCCAGCACCGGTCCCTCCACAAGGACCTCGAGATCGTGGCGGTCTCCGGGAACGCCCCGTGGGGCAACGGCCGGCTCTTTCCGAGGGGTTCCCTGCGCGAACCGCTGTCCGCACTCAAAAGGGCGGGCCTCGTCGTGGTCACGAGCCCGCCTTCGGCCGCGGCCACCAGCGATATCGCGCGCGTGGTGCGGCGGCAAGGATCGGCCGCCACGGTTCTCTGCGGCGACTATCGCCCCACGTCGCTTCGGCGCGGGGACCACGCGAACGCCGAAGGGCCTGAGGTCCTGGCCGGCCGGAGAGTGTTCGCGCTGGCGGGGCTCGCGACGCCGCGGGAATTCGTCGCCACGGCCCAGGGTCTGGGAGCGGAGGTAGCGGGGTTAGCCGAGTTCCCCGACCATCACTGGTATACGCCAGCCGACCTTGCTCGCGTCGCCGGCAGCGTGCACGAGGCAAGGGCCGAGGCTATCCTCACGACCGAAAAGGACTGGGTCCGCCTTCGCGAGATGCCCTTGGGGCCCGTGCCGTTCTGGGTGCTGGCGGTGCGCCTCGACATGGGTGCCGACAGCGCACCGCTCATCCAGGCGCTCGGCGAGACGCTGAGGCGCGGGGCTGTCGGACGGAAGATGCCGTGACGCTCGACGGCCTGGTCATCCTGGTGCGCCTACCGAACTGGCTCGGCGATACGGTGATGGCGCTGCCGGCCTTGCACGGCCTTCGAGCGGCCCGTCCCGGGGCATGCGTCGTGGCTGTCGGGCGCTGGGCTCCGCTCCTCGCGGGACAGGTCGTGGCCGACGCCCTCGTGCCATATCCGCGAGACCTCGCGGCCCGCCGCAGGCTCGCCGCATCGCTCCGGGCAATGCGCCCGGATGCCGCGGTGCTCCTCGCGAATTCCTTCGAGTCAGCCCTCGCGGCGCGGCTCTGGGGCGCCCGGATGCGACTCGGCTACGACACGGACGCGCGGCGAGCCTTGCTGACGCATGCCGTGCCCCTGCCTTCGCCGAGACTCCACCAGATCGACGAGTACCGCGCGCTCCTCGAGGCGGCAGCTGTGGCGGCGCCGGATGTGGTCCCGGTCTGGAGCCTGGGAGCGGACGCAGTGGCTGATGCGGCCGTGGCGTCCCTGCTCGAGGAATGCGGGGTCTCCGGCGAGGCCAGGGTCGTGGGTCTTCACCTCGGCGCTTCATTCGGCTCGTCGAAGCAGTGGCCGGCGGCGGCGTTTGCGGACGCTGCGAGCCGCCTCCGCGAACGGGGACTCTGTCCCGTTCTGCTGGGCAGGGGCGCCGACGCGGAGATGGCCGCGGCCGTCATGGCCTCCGCCGGCTGGTCCATCCCATCGCTCGTGGCACGCGACAGGCCCGAGATGCTTCCCCGGCTCCTCGCTGGTCTTGCGTGCCTGGTCAGCAGCGACACCGGCGTCGCGCACCTCGCAGCAGCAGTCGGCACGCCTACGGTCACGCTCTTCGGGCCGACCGATCCGCGCCTGACGGCTCCCAGGGGCCGCGCGGCGCGGCGTGTCGACGGACGCGCGCCCTGTGCCCCATGCTTCCTGGCGCGCTGTCCCATCGACCACGTCTGTATGCGGGACATCACTCCGGTGTCCGTAACGGAGATGGTGGAAAAGGCGCAGGCGGCGTGAGGACCGTCCTCCACACCGAGTCCTCGCCGGGCCTCGGGGGCCAGGAGCTTCGGACGCTCAGCGAGGCTCGCTGGACCACGGAGAGAGGCTGGCGGGTCCTCCTGGCGGGTCAGCCCGACGGCCGCTTCGTGGGACAAGCGCGCGCCGCGGGCCTCGAGGCCGTGGGCGTCTGCATGCGAGGCGCGTGGGACCTCGGCGCCGTGTTCACCCTCGAGCGATTGATCAGGCGGGAGCGTGTCAGCATAGTCCATACCCACAGCTCGGTGGACGGCTGGGTGGGAGGCTTGGCCGCGCGCGCCGCGGGCGTGCCCGTCGTGCGGACGCGTCATGTGTCGATCCGGATCCGGCGACGCTGGAACCCCGTCTATCGATGGCTCGCGGATCGAGTGGTCACGAGCGGTGAGGCGATCCGAGCCCTTGTGATAGAGGCCGGCGTCGACTCGGCGCGCGTCACCGCCATGCCGGCGGGCGTGGATCTGGCGGAATTCACCGGCGCCCCGGGGGACGGCCGTGCGGTTCGCGAGAGCCTGGGACTGACGCGGCCTGTCATCGGGTCGGTCGCCATGTTCCGCGCGTCGAAGGGTCATGCGCATCTCCTCGACGCTTTCGCCGCCGTTCACGCCCGGCGTCCAGCGGCGCGTCTCCTCCTCGTCGGCGACGGAATTCGTCGGTCGTGGGTCGAGGGGCTCGCGCAGGATCGCGGCCTCGGCGGGGCGGTCGTGTTTACGGGCTTCCGGGCCGACGTGCCGGATCTCCTGCGTGTCATGGACTGCTTCGTCCTGGCATCGACTAGGACGGAGGGCGTGCCGCAGTCCCTTCTTCAGGCTTTCGCTGCCGGTGTGCCGGTGGTGGCGACCGCCATCGGGGGAATCCCGGAGATCGTCAAGGAGGGCGAGACGGGGATTGTCGTGCCGCCGGAGGATCCCGCCGCTCTCGCGCGCGCCATTGAATCTGTCTTGAGCGACCGATCGGGCGCCGCGGCTCGGGCCCGGGCGGCGCGGCGGCTCGTCGAGGAGCGCTTCTCTCATGGCGCTGCAGTCTCGCGCCTGCTCGCTCTCTACGACGAAGTCATCGCGGGAGCCGCCCCGCGTCCGGCGGGCGCATGAGCGCGTCGGATCGGCTCACGGTCCTCCACGTCGTGGCCAACCGCTGGTGGACGGGCAGCGCCGAGCCGGTGCTGCGGCTGGTGCTTGGCCTCCAGGCGAGGGGACACCGCGTGCTTCTCGGCCTGGCGGGAGGCGACCGTTTCGAGACGAAGGCGCGCGAGGCCGGCATTCGGCCCGTGGAGGACTTGAGGCTCGACGTGAGGTCGGGACCTGCCGCTGTCGTACGCGATGCCCGCCGCCTCACACACCTTGTCAGGCGCGAGGGCGTAGACGTGGTCCACGCCCACCACAGCCACGACCACTGGCTGGGTTGGTGGGGACGCGGCAGGGCGGCACTGGTCCGGACATTTCACAACGAGCGCGCGGTGCGGCTTGCATGGCCGGATTCGACGCTCTACCGGCGCACCGACGCACTCGTCGCCGTGAGCCGTCCGATCGAAGAGCGCCTTGGCGAATGCGGAGTTCCTCGGGAGCGGCTCCACCGTTCGGACGGCGTAGTCGATGCCACCCGCTTCGTCACGGATGCGCCGGGCGCCGCAAAAGTCCGCGAGGAGTTTGGAGCAATCGGTACCCCCCTGATCGGCTGCGTGGCGCGGCTCGCGGCCGGTCGTGGTCACGAGGCGCTCATCGAGGGATTCCGCCTGCTCTTGGCCGAGCGCGACGATGCGCGGCTGCTGCTGGTCGGGAAGGGAGAGCGGCGCGATGTTCTCGGGGCACTCGTCAGGCGGCTCGGGCTCGAGCGCCGGGTGTTCTTTGCCGGCTACCGGGACGCCGACCTGCCTGCGGTGCTCGGAGCCCTCGACGTCTTCGTCCTGATGGGGGCCGGTTCGGACGATTCCTGCCGGGCGGCCCTCGAGGCGATGGCTGCGGGGCGGCCCGTCCTGGCATCCCGGGTGGGGGCGCTCCCCGACGCCGTGGTCCACGGGGAGACCGGGCTCCTGCTCGACGAGGCGAGTCCCGCCGCGGTGGCCGTTTCGCTGGCGCACCTCCTCGCGAGCCCCGAGAAGGCGAGGGCCATGGGTGAAGCGGGGAGACGCCGCGCCCTTGCTCTCTTCACCTCCGAGCGCCACGCTGAATCCATGGAGGCGCTCTACCTCGAGACCATCGGGAGGCTGCGAACAGCGCCGTGAAGGTGATCCACATGGTCTCCTGCGGCGGGTGGTCATCGGATGCCTACTGGGCCGCGCGGGTGTGCCGCGAGTTGACGAGAGCCGGGCACGAGGCGACGCTCGTCTGCCGCCGCGGGACCGAGGCGCGCGTCATGTCGCGCGCCCGTGACGAAGGCCTCGAGCGGATCGAGACCTTGACCTTCCGCACGGGCCTCCACCCTGCCGCCGACATGCTCGACATCCGGACGCTTCGGGCGTGGCTCCAGCTCGCCGATATCGTCCACGTCCATCGCGGAAAGGAACACTGGCTGGCGGCCATCGCGAACCGCCTGACTTCGAAGAGGCGGCCCCTCGTACGCACGCGCCACATCGTCCAGCCGATACGCCCGCACGCGTTGAACCGCTGGCTCTACGGCAAGGCGACAGATCTGATCGTGACTGTGAGCGAGGGAATCCGGCGCCAGTGCGTCGCCGGGGGCCTGGCGCATTCCGATCGCGTGGTGGCGCTTCCCGGTGGCGCTGACGGGGAGAGATTCAAGCCAGGACAGGATGGCGCCGATCTTCGGCAAGAGCTTGGGCTCCCGGCAGGGGTGCCGCTGGTGGGACTGCTGTCCGGCTTTCGGGTGATGAAGGGCCACGCAATCGTGGTCGAGGCGGCGAGGATCCTCATCCGCTCAGAGCGTCCGTTTCACCTCCTCTTCGTCGGGCAGGGGCCGTTTGAAGCGGCGACCCGGGAGAGCGTGGCTCGCGTCGGCCTCGGCGACCGAGTCTCCTTCCTCGGTTTCGTCGACGATCCCGCTCGAGTGGTCGGATCTCTCGACATAGCCCTGTACCCGCCACTCGAGTCTGACGGGATGTCGCGCGTCCTCTTCGAGTACCTGGCGGCGGGCCGCGCGGTCATCGCCAGCCGCGTCGGCGTCGCGGCCGAAGTCCTCACGGACGATGAGTCGGCGCTGCTCGTGCCGGGCGGCGACGCGCGCGAGCTCGCCCGCGCCCTGGCAGCCTTGCTGGATGACGGCGCGCTTCGCCGAAGGCTGGGCGACAGCGCGGCAGCCCTCTGCCATGCGCGTCTGACAGGCGCGCGCGTCACGGCGAGGCTGCTCGATCACTACCGGCGGCTCGCCGCAGGGCCATGAGGATCTCCGTTCTCTGCTTCGACGTCGGTGCCAATGCGGCCGGCCGCGCCGATCTCCTGGCGAGGCTACTGGTGCCTCTCGGCTCGGTCGAGGTGATCGGGCCGGCGCGGGGATCGGGCGCCTGGGCACCGCTGGCTACCGGACCCATTCGCTACACCAGCGTCCCCGCCCGGTGCATGCCGGGATTCATCGCAACCATGACCGATCTCGCGCGGCGCGCCGACGGCGATCTCATCTACGCGTCCAAGACGAAGCTCGCGAGCGCCGGGGTTGGTTACCTCAAGCGTGTTGCGGGAAGACGGCCGCTGCTCCTCGACATCGACGATTGGGAGGTGGGCTTCTACCTCGGGTCGGGGTTCTGGGGCACCGCCGGCCGCGCGCTGAACCTTGGCAACCCGAGCGGCCTGCCGTGGACGTGGCTGTGCGAGCGGCTGACTGGGCTCGCGGATGGAGTGACGGTCGCCTCCCGCTTCCTGCAGCAGCGCTTTGGTGGAACGTTGATTCCGCACGTCAGGGACACCGACGAGTGGAAGCCTGGCTGCGCGAGCCCTGCTGCTGGGCGCCGTCTCCTCGGCGTGGAAAGCAAGCGCGTGGTGATGTTCCTCGGTACGCCGCGAGACTACAAGGGGCTGGACGATCTCGCCAGTGCCGTGGCTTCGCTGGGACGCTCCGACGTGGTCCTGGCGGTGGTGGGAGCGGGCGCTGACAGCGAGGCGGGCCGGCGGATCCTCGCACGGTGCCCGCACGCCGCGCTCGTGCCCTGGGTGCCGTTCGACCAGGTCCCGTCGCTTCTCTCGGCGGCCGATGTAGTGGCGGTGCCACAGCGGGAAACGCCTGCCACCGTCGGACAGGTCCCTGCGAAGATCTTCGACGCCATGGCTCTGGGGCGGCCGGTGGTCTCGACGCGAGTCTCCATGATTCCGGAGATCCTCGACGGGTGTGGTCTCCTCGTCGAGCCGGGAAACGTTTCAGGCCTGGCTGACGCCATTCGGGAGCTCCTGGGCGATCCCGCTCGCGCGGAGGCTCTGGGCGCACGCGGCCGTGTGCGCTGCGTGGAGCGCTACAGCTTCCAGGCGGCCAGAAGAGCGCTTTTCCCGCTGATCGGGCGGGTCATGGCGCCGCGATGAGACTCGCCGTGATTTGCCGCCCCTTCTCCTTCCACGGCGGCGTCGAGACCGCCACTGCGGGCCTGGTCAGGGCGCTCGTTGCGCGGGGGGGCTACGACGTCGACCTGATCACGCCGGCCGGGCAGATCCCCGTTGCCGGTGTCGGCATCCGCCGGCTCGCGGTTCCTGGACAGCCCTCGATGCTCCGTCAGCTCTGTTTCGCCCTGGCGGCAATGAGAGCGGTGCGCAACGGAGCTTACGACGTCGTCCAGAGTCACGAGCGGTGCCTGACGCAGGACATCTACCGGGCGGGCGAGGGCTGCCATCGGGCGTATCTCCAGGCGATGGGACGGACCAGACTTCAAGTGAATCCTCAGCATCAGCTCCTTTTAGCGCTGGAGCGGCGTATATTCACCCTGCGCGCCGCCCGCCACATCGTCGCGATCTCCCGGCGCGGCAAGGCTGAAATCGAGCGTCTCTATCGCACACCGGCTGAAAAGATCACCGTCGTCTATAACGGAGTCGACCTCGCCCGCTTCCATCCCGAGAACCGCAAGCGCTGGCGAGCGGACACGCGGGGGGCCCTGGGGATCCCGCAGGCAGCGTGGCTGGTTGCGTTCATCGGCTCGGGCTTCGAGCGCAAGGGCTTGGGCCCCCTGATGGAGGCTGTGGCAGCGCTCCGGGCGGGGGACGTGCACCTACTCGTCGCCGGCAAAGGGCACATCGATCTATACCGCCCGCTGGAAGCTCGGCTCGGCCTTCAGGGAGCGGTGACGTGGATAGCGCCCCGCCCGGATGTCGAACGGCTCTATGCCGCCGCCGACGCCGTGGCCCTACCGGCGCGCTACGAGCCGTTCGGGAACGTGCACCTCGAGGCCTTGGCGTCCGGGGTGCCGGTGCTTACCAGCTCATTCACGGGTGGATCGGAGGTGGTAAGCGATGGCGGGGCTGGCGCCGTCACCGCCTCGCTCGAACCATCGGACATCGCGCGCGGCTTGTTGACGATTCGCGACAGCGATGCGGACCGCCTGGCTCTCGCGGCGAGGGCTTCCGCCGAGCCGTTCACGTATGCGGCGCAGGTCGAGGGCCTCGACCGAATCTACCGTTTCCTCATGACCCAACGGGGCTCCTCGCCTCAGTAAACCGGGATTTTCATTGATCAATCCGAACCGGAGCATTACACTGCTCCCATGCCCCCGGTGTCCGCTGGCCGCCCCGCCGTGTTCATCGACCGCGACGGCTGTCTCATCGAGGAGGCGGGATACATCAATCACCCAAGCCGGGTACGGGTGTTGCCGAGATCGCCCGCCGCCGTGGCCCGTCTCAATCGGGCAGGGGTCGCCGCGGTAATGGCGACCAACCAGGCCGGCGTAGCGCGGGACTATTTTTCGATGGAGACGCTTGACGCGGTCAACGCCGAGGTCGAGCGCCAGCTGGGCGAAGAGGGTGCGCGGCTCGACGCGGTTTATGTATGCACCCACCATCCGACAGCCGGACGGCCGCCATTCCGTCTCGAGTGCGAATGCCGGAAGCCCAAGCCCGGGCTCCTTCTCCGCGCAGCGGCGGAGCTGAGTCTGGACCTGTCCCGCTCGGTCATGGTAGGCGACAAGCCGTCGGACATCGGAGCCGGACAGGCGGCTGGGCTGGCGACCGTCCTCGTGCTCACGGGCTACGGCCGCGGGGAATGGGAGTACCGCAGGCACGAGTGGACGTTGAAACCCGACCATGTAGCCGAGGATCTCTTCGACGCCGTCCTCTGGGCGCTGGGGAGACTGGACGGGCCATGTTCCCCCTGAAACGGCTCCGCGCGCTCATCGCCGGCTTCGGCGGCAAGCGGATCGTTGTCGTCGGTGACCTCATCGCCGACGAATATCTGTACGGCAAGCCCGCGCGCATTTCGCGGGAGGCGCCCGTCCTCATCCTCCGCTTCACGGACCGCGAGGCTCGCCTGGGCGGCGCCGCGAATGCCGCTCACAATATCCGCGCTCTCGGCGCCACGCCCCTGCCGGTAGGCGTCCTGGGCGCCGACCCGGCGGGAGACGAGATCTTGCGGCTCTTCGGCGAGGCCGGGATATCGTCCGATGGCGTCAGCCGGGCCGCCGGGCGCCTGACCCCGGTGAAGACGCGCATCATGGCGGGCGGCTACGAGTCCACGCGCCAGCAGGTCGTGAGACTCGACCGCGAGCCCGAGCCGAGCCTGTCGGGCGATGTCGAGGCGCGGCTGATCGCCGCCGTGCAGGCCGCCGGGAGCGGTGCAGACGCATTCCTCGTCTCCGATTACGGCTACGGCACCGTCACCGCGAGGGTCTTCGAGGCCGTCATCGAGACTGCCCGCCGGCGGGGGTCGGTGGTGGCCGTGGACAGCCGCTACGACCTGCCGCGCTTTCGCGGTGCGACGGCGGCGACGCCGAACGAGCCTGAGATCGAGGCGCTGGCGGGGGTCGAGCTGGTGGACGAGCGCGCGCTCGAGAAGGCCGGGCGGGCGGTGCTGGAGCGGCTCGAATCCCGGTAT
>Ga0335084_10004373_pt1 | contig 13893 bp, 11 predicted proteins | sample Lox_Sample_44_FD_206721 | JGI IMG/M metagenome (GOLD analysis project Ga0335084, IMG submission 206721) | Soil microbial communities from Loxahatchee National Wildlife Refuge, Florida, United States - Lox_Sample_4.4 | ecosystem: Environmental > Terrestrial > Soil > Wetlands | place: USA... | reverse complement strand
CGCGGAGCCTGGACATCCTGGTTGCCGCGGGGCGACTGCACGTCCTGGTTACCGCGAGGAGACTGGATGTTCTGGTTGCCGCGGGGCGACTGCACGTCCTGGTTACCGCGAGGAGACTGGACATCCTGGTTGCCGCGAGGCGACTGGATGTTCTGGTTGCCGCGGGGCGACTGCACGTCCTGGTTGCCGCGAGGAGACTGGACATCCTGGTTGCCACGCGGAGCCTGCGTCGCCTCGTTCGAGCGCGCGCCAGCCAGCGACCGCGGAGCCTGGATATCCTGGCTGCCACGAGGAGACTGCACGTCCTGGTTGCCGCGCGGCGACTGCACGCTCTCGTTCGAGCGAGCACCAGCCAGGGACCGTGGAGCCTGGACGTCATCCGGCTTCACCATCGCCGTCTTCTTGCTCAGCATATCCTTTGCCTGGGCGACTTCGGCCGGGCAGCTGGTCTGAGCCGTGCCCATGGCGGGCGACAGCGACAGCCCCACCGCTACGCTGAGAACCGCTGCGAAGAGCTTCTTCATGTGTTCTTCCTCTCTCTCTTGTTATGGGCCTTTGGACCCGACCGCCCCATCCGGCTCCCCACTGAGCCTGGGGCATCCTACTGAACTCGGCCAAAGAGATTGCACGACCGGTGCCATGAAGGATCTTTAGAAAAAAGACTTATAAAACAATAAATTAACAGGAGGAATGGGGCGTCGGAATCGACCGGCTCCCCCTTTCTGCCCGAGCCCGCCCGCGTCCGGCAAGCACAATCTGCCCCCGAATTCCCGACTTCGCTAAGGGGATTACCCCAGCCCGACCCAGATGCTATCGTGCCCCTACATTAAGAATAGGGAGAAGAATAGGCAGGCCTCCGACCATGGCCACGAAGACTATCGTAGCGCTGCCCGGCTAGGGCATCGGCCCCGAAGTCGTGGACTCCACCTGCGAGATCCTGATGGACACGGGCCTGCCGCTCAAGATCCTGACCCCAGCCCAGGACAATCCCCTGCCCGAGGAAACCAAGCGCGTGGCCCGCGAAGCGGACGGTGTGCTCTTCGGCGCGGCCGGACCGGCCACGAGTCACGTGGTCTCCTGGCTCCGCTGGAAGATGGGCGCCTGGGCGGGGGTCCGGCCGATCCGCTTCTACCCAGGGATGCGCTCGCCGTTGGCCGACCCCGAGGGCATCGACTACATCCTCCTGCGCGAGAATAGCGAGGGGATCTAACCGGGCCGCGAGGGCGACCTGGCTGATCTGGTCAAGCTCATGCCCGACCTCTCGGACAGGACCGGGCGCAAGGTCAAGGACTACGGCACGGCGGGGCGCTTCGCCGTCAAGCTAGTCACGCCCAAGGGCGCCCTACGCATCGCCCGCTTTGCCGTCGAGTTGGCCCGGAAGCGGAAGGCCGAGGGCAAGCCGGGCAAGGTCACCTGCGTGACCAAGTCGAACGTCATGCCCCGCACCGATGGTCTCTATCAGGAGACGGTCGTCCTCTGCATGAACCTGTACGGCGACATCCTGTCCGACCTCGGCGCCGAGACGGCCGGTGGACTCGGGCTCGCGCCGGCGGGCAACTTCGGCGACGGCCGGGCATACTTCGAATCGGTGCACGGCTCGGCCCCCGACATCGCAGGGCAAGGCATCGCCAACCCGACCGCAACGATCCGATCCGCGGCGCTGATGCTGGAGCACATGGGGATGGGCGCCGAAGCGCAGCGGCTCGACGCGGCGGTGGGGCGCGTCTACCGCGACGGCCGGACGCTGACGCCCGACCAGGGCGGCACGGCCAAGACGCGCGAGGTGGCGCAGGCTGTTCTCGCGGAGTATCGAAACGCCTGACGCGCCTCACTGCCCGCTGCGGGGCTAGACCCGCGCGATCACCTCTTCGGCGAACATCTTGAGGATGGCCTCGCGCTCGATGAAGTCCGTGCCCGGCACCTGCGGCAGGATGATGACGCGTCGGATCTCCGGCACCTCGCGGAGCCGGCGCACCTGCTCGACCACCTCGCCCGGCGTTCCAGCCAGGGCCATCAGATCGACGAACCGGTCCGGCACGAGCTCGCGGTGCTTCGAGCCCGCGGTGGCGTGCTCGAACGAGTCATAGCCGGCCCGCAGCCGCTGCACCAAGGCTTCGTCTTCCGTGGAGAGCGCGACGGGTAGCGGGTGGCGCATGGCCGAGGCCACGCGGCCGCGCGCATGGTCCCGCGCGAGCCCGCGGTCGCGCCCGATCGACGTCGGCGTCCACAGTGCGATGTCCATGTCCGCCATCCGCTTCCCCGCGAGGGCAGCGCCCTCCTCGACGCAGCGCAGCCCGGCGCGCAGGATCGGCGGCGATACGGTCGCGTACATGATGGCGCCGTCGCCGAGCCGGCCGGCGGCCGCGAGCATCTTCGGGCCCGAGCCCGCGACGTAGATCGGAACCGGCGCCGGGCGATCGAGCCAGGCGATCCGCCCCTCCGTGCCGCTCTCGAAGCGCATCGTTCGCATCTGGATGAGTTCGCGGACCGACGTCACCATGGCTTCCAGCGTGGCCACGCGCGCTACCTTCTGGACGCTCATCCCCATGGTGCCGGCCGAGCTGCCGCCCGTGCCGATGCCGAGCACGATGCGCCCCTCCGCCATCTCGTGCAGGGTCGCGATGGCGCTCGCGGTGACCGAGACGTGCCGGGTGTGGGGAACGGTGACCCCGGGCCCTAGCCTGATCCGCTTCGTGGCCGCCGCGCACGCGCCGAGCGTCACCCACATCTCGCGGCACACGAGGTGGGAGTCGGTGATCCACACCGTATCGTAGCCGAGCGTCTCGGCGAGCTGCACCTGGCGCACGATGGTGGGGACCGGCTGGTTGCCGAGGATGCCGATGTCGAACTTCATGGATGGGCCAGGCCGCCGCCCAGCGCGCCGCTGTGGACGGCGCGAATCTCGACTTCCGTCCCCTCGGCCATCGCCAGCATCCGCAACGCGACGGGCGGCACCTGGGTGACGCGAGGGTCGCCGGGAACCACGCGCTCGACCCAGGCCCGCAGGGGAGCGCCCGCCGGATTCACCAGCTCGACCACCGCCCCCGCGCCGACGCCGAGACGCGCGGCGGTGCCGGCGTCGAGGCGCACGCTTCTTCCCCGGACCGTCTCGAGATCCGCCGCAGCGGCCAGGCGCACGCGCGGCCGCGCATCGCCCAGAGCCGCGCGGCGCCGGGCGCTCGCCTCGGCGTCGATCGCGCCGTCGCGAAGCACGACGCCGTAGATCGCGTCAGCCGCCCCAGGCGTGATGTACCCCTCGGCGAGGTCGGCGGCGACGGCGTCGAGATCGCGCGTCAGGGCATCGCCGAAACCTCCGCCCCCCGAGCTGTCCATCACCACCACATCGCCGGGCTCGATGGGAAAGCCACCCACCTTGCCCGGCAGTGGCGATGGCTCGATCGCGCGGCCGCCCCGGCGCACCCAGAAGTGATTGGTCGCGCCCGACGCGCCGCCGCTGACGCCGAAGGGCGGCAGCACCGCCTTCTCCGCGAGGACGGACAGGCTGCTGCCCGCCGACCGAATGCGGACCTCGCGCCTGAGCCCCAGCCCCCCGCGCCAGCGGCCGGGTCCGCCGGAGTCCTCGCGCAATGACGTGCTCTCGACGCGCACCGGGTAGAGCTGCTCCACGGCCTCGATGGGCTGGAGCGTGGTCATGTCGCTCTCGGTCCACGTGCGCACGGTGTTGTTGCCGTCGCCGTGGGCGTGGGCGCCCGTGCCGCCGGCGGGATATTCGTAGAAAATGAACGTCTCGCCGGTGCGCGGGTCTGGTCCGCCGACGTAGCAGTGGTTGCCGCCACCCTTGAGATCTCCGGTGACGCGGCCGCCGAGGGCTTGCCCGAGCGCTCCCATCACCGCCGTCTCGACGCAGTACTTGACCTCGACCATGCCGCCACAGGGCGCGGGCGGGTCGGCGTTGACGATGGTGCCGGGCGGCGTGATCACGGTGAGCGGACGGAAGGCGCCGGAATTGACGTCGCTTCCCGGGTCGAGAAAGGACTTGATGATCGTGAACGCGCCCGTCGGCGCCATGGCGGGACCGACGTTGGTGGGCCCCGCGGTCTGCGGCGACGTGCCGGTGAGGTCGACGGTGATGGCGTCGCCCGCGACGATCAGCTGCGCGCGCACGGTGAGCGGCTCGAGCCGCTCACGCCCGCTCTCGAGGTGCGCCTCGTAGACGTACGTGCCGTCCGGCAGCTCGCCTATGGCGTGACGCATGCGCGTCTCGGCGCGGTCCATCAGCTCCGCCACGGCCTCACGCACCGTCGCCACGCCATAGCGCGCGCCGAGCGCCTCGATGCGCTCCGCTGCCTTCCGGCAGGTGCCGATCATGGCCTGGAAATCGCCCTGGCGCTCGCGGAGCCCCCGCATGTTGGCGAAGATCAGCTCGAGCGCGGCGTCGTTCGGCCGCCCGCGGTCCACGATGCGGATGGGCGGAATGCGCACGCCTTCCTGGTAGATTTCCGTCGCCCCGCCCGAGAGGCTGCCCGGGCTCATCCCGCCGACGTCGCCCCAGTGGGCGCGCACCACCGGGAAGACGAATAGCTCGCCGCCCTCGAAGAGCGGGAAGATCATCGCCACGTCGTTCAGGTGAGTGCCGCCCGTATACGGATCGTTGTGCAGGAAGATGTCACCGGGGTGGATGTCGGCGCCGAACTTCTCCCGGACCGCGCGCATCGACCAGGCGATGGGTACGATGTGCAGCGGGTGATCCTGTCCCTTGGACATGGCCACGATCTGGGCGCGGCCGTCCATGAGGACGCAGGAGAAGTCCTCGCCCTCGTAGAGGATGGACGAGTACGCGGTGCGCACCAGGGTGACGCGCATCTCCCGCACGATCGAGACGAAGGCCTCACGCAGGACCTCGAGCGTGATTGGATCGATCATGGCGCGGCCTGCCGCTCGAGGACGATGTTGCCGTGCTCATCGATCGCGCCCGCCCAGGCCGGGAGCAGCACCGTGGTCGCGCCGAACTCCTCCACGATGGCGGGGCCGGCAAGGCGCGCGCGCTCGGGCAGACGCTCCCGCTCCCAGACGGGACAGTCCACGGCCACGCCGCCAAACCAAATGCCGCGCCGCTCGATCAGCGCCGCGTCCATCGACGCGCTGGCGCTCAGGTAGCGATCGGCGGCGGGCTTGGCGACCACGCCGTAAGCGGTGAGCCGCCCGTTGACCAGCTCGATCGTCCCGGCGCGGTTCTCGTGGCCGTAGACAGCGCGGTGCTCCCGGTGGAATGCGTCCTCGATCACCGTGAGGCCCTCGGCCCCGGCGACATCATCGACCGCGGCAATGTTCAGCTCGAACGCCTGGCCGCGATAGCGCAGGTCGAGCGAGCGGTGAAGCCGCTGCGCGTCCGGGCCGAATCCCTCCTGGGCGAGCCGGCGCCGCGCCTCCGTCTCCATCTCCGCGAACAGCGCGCTGATCGCGGGCGCTCGCTCCCGGAGCGGGCCGACGCGCGTCCGGACGTCGTCGTGCTTGATGTCCGAGGCGAGAAGGCCCAGCGCCGAGAAGTTTCCCGGATAACGCGGCACCAGGACTCGCGGGATGCCGATCTCTTCGGCGAGGGCGAGCGCGTGCATGGGGCCGGCGCCGCCGAACGCGATCAATGTGAAGTCGCGGGGGTCGTGGCCGCGCTGGATCGAGATCTCGCGGATGGCCGACGTCATTCTCGCCACGGCGATCCTGATGATGCCCTCGGCCAGCGCCTCGACGCCGAGCCCTCCGACGCGCCGGGCCAGCCCGGCAACAGCCTCGCGCGCCCGGCCCGTGTCGATCGTGATGCTGCCGCCGAGCCGCCGGCTCGTCCCGATGCGCCCCAGCACCACGTTCGCGTCCGTGACCGTGGGCTCCGTGCCGCCGAGGCCGTACGCCGCCGGCCCCGGTGACGCGCCTGCGCTCCTGGGGCCGACCTGGAGGCTCCCGTCGACATCGAGCCACGCGATCGAGCCGCCGCCGGCGCCCACGGTGTGCATGTCGATCTGCGGCACCTTGACGGGGAAGGCGCCCACCATGCTGTCAGAGGTCATCACCGGCGTGAGATCCCGGACGAGGCAGACGTCGGTGGAGGTTCCACCCATGTCGTACGTGATGAAATCGTGAATCCCCGCGACCGCGCCCAGGTGGCAGGCCTGGCTCACGCCGCCGGCGGGCCCGGAGAAGATCGTCCGGATGGGCAGGCGCCGCGCCGTCTCCGTGGTCATCATGCCGCCTGAGGAGCCGACGGTGAGGACGCCGTGCGTGTAGCCGGCTGCGAGCAGCCGCTCCTCGAGCCCCCCCAGGTAGGCGTCCATCAGCGGCTGGAGGTAGGCATTCAGGACCGTGGTCGAGAAGCGCTCGAACTCGCGGTACTCCGCCACGACGTCGGCCGAGCAGGACACCGGGAGACCGGGGCGCTTGCCCTTGGCCGCGTCCGCGATCGCGTGCTCGTGCGCGGGGTTGAGATAGGCGTGGAGCAGGCAGACGGCGACGGCCTTGGCGCCCGCGGCGAGGGCGGCGTCGAGCGCGCGGTCGACAGTTCCCATGTCGAGCGGCACCAGCACCGAGCCGTCGGCGTTGAGCCGCTCCGTCACCTCGAAGCGGCTCTTGCGGTCGACCACCGGCTTGGGCCGCACGAAGGTCGGCACGAAGAGCGCGGGGATGTTGCGCTTGGTGCGGCCGATCTCGATGAGGTCGCGGAAACCCGCGGTGGTGAGGACCGCGACGGGAGCGCCCCGCCGCTCGAGCACCGCGTTGGTGCCCACCGTCGTCCCGTGGACCACGCGCCGGACATCCCTGCTCTCGATACCGAGGGCGGCGAGACCGGCGAGGACCGCCGACGCCTCACGGCGCCGCTCCGACAGCACCTTGGTCACTACGACGCGCCCGGTCGCCTCGTCGATCGCGGTGAGATCGGTGAACGTGCCGCCCACATCGATGCCGATCAGAAACATGCCGGGCATGATAGCAGACGCGGCAGATGGTATAGAATGCCACTCTCAGAGGAGGAGACCATGGCCGAGACGACCAGATCCCGATCCGCCCAGGAAACCGAGCTGCTGGAGCGCGCCAGGCGGCGCCTGCCGGGCGGCGTGCTCGGCACCTCCCGCTACGCCGAGGAAGCCGCCTTCGTCGTCAAGCACGGCAAGGGCTCGAAGATCTACGACGTGAGCGGCCGCGAGTACATCGACTACGTCCTGGCGTCAGGCCCGCTCATCCTCGGCCACGCGCATCCGGCGGTGGTCGCTGCTGTGCGCGCCCAGATCGAGGGCGGCAGCACGTACTTCATGGTCAACGAGCCCATCATCCAGCTGGCAGAGGAGATCTGCCGGGCCGTGCCGTGCGCCGAGCAGGTGCGCTTCACCTCCACAGGCTCGGAGGCGACCTTCTTCGCGCTCCGCGTGGCGCGCACGTATCGCCAGCGCGACAAGATCCTGAAGTTCGAGGGCGGCTACCACGGCGCCCACGACTATTCCATGATGAGCTCGGCCCCGCGCTCGCCCAAGGCGTTCCCCGCTCCCGTGCCCGACTCCTCCGGCATCCCGCACGCGCTCGAGGCCGAAGTGCTGATCGCGCCGTTCAACGACCTCGGCACGGTCGAGGGCATCATCGCCACGCACGCCGACGAGCTGGCGGCCGTCATCGTCGAGCCGTTCCAGCGCCTGATCCCGCCCCAGCCGGGCTTCCTCGCGGGGCTGCGTGAGATCACGCGCCGCCACGGCGTCCTCCTCGTGTTCGACGAGGTGGTGACGGGCTTCCGCCTGGCCTACGGCGGCGCCCAGCAGTACTACGGGGTCGTGCCCGACCTGGCCGCCGTGGGCAAGATCGTGGGCGGCGGCTTCCCGCTGGCGGCCGTCTGCGGCTCAGAGGAGCTCATGCGCCCATTCGACCCGGATTACGATGGCAAGGGCGACTTCATCTCGCAGTCGGGCACGCTGAACGGCAACCCGATCGCCGCCGCGGCCGGCCTCGCGACCCTCGCCGAGCTGCGCAAGCCCGGCGCCTACGAGACGATCTTCGCCACCGGCAAGCGCCTGATGGCGGGCCTCGGCGAGCTCGTCAAGAAGTCGGGACTGCCCGCCCAGGTGGTCGGCGAGCCCGTGGTCTTCGACGTGCTCTTCACCGCCGAGCCCATCGTGGACTACCGCTCGGTCCAGAAGGCGGACGGCGCGCTGGCCAAGACCTTCACCACCGAGCTGATCAAGCGCGGCGTGGTCAAGAACACGCAGAAGATGTACGTGTCGCTCGTGCACACGGCGGACGACGTCGCGAAGACGCTCGAGGCCTGCGAGGACGCCCTCAAGGTCGTCCCGAGGAAGAAGACCCGCGCGACTGCCTGACGGGCCGAGGTCTAGCGGCCCGCGGGATCGATGTAGTCCGGCCGCACGGCGTAGGGATAGGGCCCCTCGATGCTCCGGCCTTCGGCGAAGCGCCGGAGGCTGAAGGGCTCAATGTCGACCGTCTTGGCGCGCCCCTCCATCACGAGCTCGGCCATGCACGTGCCGACGGCCGGCGCGATCTTGAACCCCGAGCCGCTGAATGCGGTCGCCAGGTACAGCCCGTCGATGCCGTCCACACGTCCCAGGATCGCGTGGCGATCCGGGCTGTAGCCGTCGAAGGCCCGGTAGCCGCGGGCGAGTGTTGCCCGCTCCATGGCGGGAATGCGATGCATGAGGAGATGGGCGCCCACGTCGGCGGCGCCCGGCGGCAGGCCGGTGCCGAGCGTATCCGGGTCGATGTCCCACTCCTGGCACGGGATGCCCACGAGCGTCAAGCCGCCGCCCTCAGGCCTGAAGTAGTTCCCCAGCACGTTGTCGATGTAGACCATGTGGCCCTTGCTGAGCTCGGGCGGGCGCGTCACGGCCACGGTGTCGATCGCCTTCGGCCGCGCGGGCAGCGCCAGGCCGAGCTCCGCAAAGAGACGCTTCGACCAGGCGCCGGCGGCAACGATCACGCTGCCGGCGTCGATGCGCCCGGCCGAGGTCTCGACCCCCGTCACCCGGCTCTCCTGGCGGATCACCCGCGTCACGGTCGTCCACTGGAGAATGCGCGCGCCCAGCTCCGTGGCGCGCCGGCGGAAGCCCTCGACCGTTTCCGCAGGATTGGCATAGCCGCTGTCGGGCTCGTACGCCGCCGCGCCGATGTCCTCGACGTTCGCGAAAGGCTGGATCTCCTTCAGCTCGGCCCCCGTGAGCGCCATCGTGTTGACGCCCAGCCCCTTCAGCATCTCGACATTGTGTCTGAGGTTCTCGGCGTACTGCGGGGTCACGACGTTCACGAAGCCCGTATGGGTGAAGACCGCCGGCCCGCCCATGAGCTCCGCCCAGTTCCTGAACACGGGAAAGCTCGCAAAGGCCAGCCGCGCGTCTTCTTCGTTGGTGTAGTGCATCCGGACGAGCGCGCTGGACCGCCCCGAAGCGCCGCTGGCGAGCGCGCCCTTCTCGACCAGCACGGCCTTCACGCCTCGGGCCGCCAGCGCGTACGCGATGCTCGCGCCATTGACGCCCCCGCCGACTACCACCACCTCAGCCGTCTGGTTCATCGCGATCCCCTTGTCTATCGCTGGGTCATCACGTGCCGCGGATCGAAGGCGTCCCGCAGGCCGTCCCCGAGAAAGTTGAAGCTCGTCACGGCCAGGGTGATGGCGATCCCGGGGAAGATGGCCACCCACGGCGCCGAGGCGAAGTAGCTCTGCGCGTTGTTGAGCATGTTACCCCAGCTCGCCAGCGGCGGCTGGATGCCGTAGCCGAGGAAGCTGATGTACGACTCGAGCAGGATCGCGCGGGCCACGCTGAGCGTGGCGGCGACCGCGATGATGCCGACCGTGTTGGGCAGGAGGTGGCGCAGCATGATCCGCCCGCCCGAGGCGCCCAGCCCTCTCGCCCCCAGGACGAATTCGCGCTCGCGAAGGGCGAGGATCTGCGCGCGCACCATGCGCGTCACGTCCATCCACGACGTGACGCCGATGATGAGCGTCATGGACACGAGCGACGGTCGCACGAACGCCGCCAGCGCCAGGAGCATGAAGATCGGCGGAAATGACAGCATCGCGTCGGTGACCCGCAGGAGCACGGTGTCGATCGCGCCCCGGAAGTAGCCGGCGACCGTCCCGACGAGGGCGCCGAAAGTCACGGTGACGAGCATCGCGGCCACGCCCACGGTGAGCGAGATGCGGCCGGCGTGCAGGAGGCGGCTCAGCACGTCGCGGCCCAGCTCGTCGGCGCCGAGCACGTGCCCCTTCGCGAGCGGCGGCGCGAACCTGTGCGCCATCTGGATCTGGATCGGGTCAGGCAGGCGCAGGCCTCCCGCGAAGGCGGCGCCGAGAACCAGGAGCGCGATCACGACCACGCTGCCGACGGCAGGACGGTGGCGCGCGAAGCGCGACAGGACGGTCGCCTCGTTCACGACACGCGCACCCGCGGATCAACCGCCGCGTAGACGAGGTCGGCGAGCAGGTTTCCGACAACCACGAGCAGCGCCGTCAGCATCAACAAGCCCATGAGAACCGGGTAGTCGCGATACCCGATCGAATCTACGAAGAGCCGCCCCATGCCGGGCCACGTGAACACGGTCTCCGTCACCAGGGCCCCGCTGAACACCAGCGGCAACTGCAGGCCGGCCAGCGTGACGAGCGGGATGAGGGCGTTGCGGAGCGCATGCTTGAGGATGACCACGCCCGCCGCCACGCCCTTCGCGCGCGCCGTCCTGATGTAGTCCTCGCCTATCACCTCGAGCATGGCGGCGCGAGTGTAGCGGCTCCACGTCGCCACCATCACGACGCCGAGCGTCGCGGCCGGCAGCAGCAGGTGGCGGAGCCGGTCGCCCAGGGCGAAGTCCGCCCCGACCGTGCCCATGTTGCCCGGCGGCAGGACGCCGAGGAGCACGGCAAAGACGTAGATCGCCATGAGCCCGAGCCAGAACGTGGGAATGGACAGGGCGACCATGGAGCTGAACGTGAGCAGGTGATCGAAAAGCGAGTACTGGCGCACCGCGCTGACAATGCCGGAGAAGAGCCCGAGGCCGACCGCGACGGTGAACGCCGTGACCATCAGGACCATGGTCGCCGGAATGCGGTCGACGACAACCTCGCGCACCAGCCGTCCATCCCGGTACGACCGGCCCCAGTTGCCGGTGAGGACGCCACCGACCCACCGCGCATACTGCTCGGGCACCGGCCTGTCGAGGCCCAGCTCGCGCGTGATCCGGTCCAGGTCCTCGGCGGACATCGACGGCGTCATCGCGTAGATCGCCGCCGGGCCGCCCGGCGCCAGGTGCAGCACCGAGAAGCCGACCAGCGACACCAGCACGAGCACGACGAGCGACTGGAGCAGACGGCGGAGCAGGTACCGGTGCACGCGTGCCTAGGCCTTCCACCCCCACTCGGCCATGTTCCAGCTGTTGGTCAGGGTGTTGCTGTTGGGCTTGTAGTTCACGATGCCCTGCTTGACGCCCTCGAGCCGCACGTAGCTGAAGAGCGGCAGGTACGGCAGGTCGGCGCGGATCACTTCCTGCAGCTTGAGATAGAGCGGACGGCGCTTGGCGCGGTCCACTTCCTTGACGCCGTCCTCGAGGAGCTTGTCGACCTGCGGGTTCTTGTACTGCATCACGTTCCGCCCCGACCCCGACTCGGCGGGGATGTACTTGCTGTGGATCCGGTTGAGGCAGTCCGGGTCGTCGCCGATCGTCGCCTGGACGCCGACCAAGAGCGTGTCGAACTTGGACTTGACGTAGAACTCGCCCCAGATGACGGCGGCCGGCATGTTGTTGATCTGCATGTCGACGCCGACCGCCTTGAAGTTCTGCTGGACGAGCGCCTGCGTCTGCTCGCGGAGCTTGTTGCCCGCGGTGGTGGAGTTCGTGAAGGAGAGCCGCACGCCCTCCTTGGCGCGGACACCGTCGGCGCCCACCTTCCAGCCGGACTCCTCCAGGATCTGCCTGGCCTTCTCGGGGTTGTATTCCTGCTTCGGCAGGTTCGCGTTGTACGCCCACGAGGTCGCCGGCAGGTACCCCTCGACCGGCTTCTGGATCCCGTAGTAGATCTGGTCGATGATCGCGCGCTTGTCGAGAGCGGCGTAGAGCGCCTGGCGGACGGCGATCTCCTTGAACTGCGGCTTGCCGTGGTTGAAGTAGATGTATTCCACCGACGGCGTCGCGTGCTGGTGCACGACGACGCCCGGCAGCCCCTTGGCCTCGGAGAAGAACTCCGCCGAGATCCCCTGCATCCCCGTCACGTCCGCCGCGCCCGTCTTGAACTGCGTGTAGAGCACGGTCAGGTCGGGGATGTACTTGAAGATGACGCGCTCCAGCGTCGGCGGCCCGCCGTGATACGCCTCGTTCGCCCTCAGCACCAGGTGGTCGCCGGCGACCCGGCTTCCGAACTTGAAGGGGCCGGTGCCGACGGGGCTCTTGCTGTTGAACTCCGCGGTGTTCGGATCGGCCACGCCCTCGAGAATGTGGGCCGGGACGATGTAGGTGTCGCCCCACGAGGTGAGGAACGGGGCGAACGACTCCTTCAGCCGGACGCGCACCGTGTAGTCGTCGGGCGTCTCGATGCTCGTCACGACGTCATGGCCGATCTTGGTGTACGCGCCGAACTTCGGATTCATGATCAGGTCGTGGGTGAACTTGACGTCCTTGGCCGTGAACGGCTTGCCGTCGTGCCACTTCACCCCGCGCCGCAGCTTGAACGTGTACTCGAGCCCGCCCTTCTGGATGCCGCCGTTCTTCACCGTGGGGACTTCGACGGCGAGGTTCGGGATGAACTGCGCCCGCTCGTCGACGGCCCAGAGGCTGTCGAAAAGGCCGAAGTGCACCCCGTGGTCCACCTCGATGTGCGGCCGGCAGGGGTTGAAGACCGTCGGCTCCTGCGACAGGGCCACGACGACCTGCCCGCCCTTCTTGACGTTGTCGGCGGCGAGCACGACGCCCCGGTCCAGCAGGGGGCCGAGCACGAACGCCGCACCGGCGCCTCCGAAGAGGCCGAGGGCGGCTCGACGCGAAATGTCCCTTGATGCGCGGGTCATGGGGGAGATCCTCCTGGCGGGACTATGCTTGGCCCTCCGAGACCTTGTCAAGGGCGCGCCGGAATCGCGGGTGCCCTACATGAAGAGACCGCCGTTGATGCTCAGCTCGGCTCCGGTGATGTAATCGCCGTCCCTGGAGCAGAGATAGACGCAGGCCCGCGCGACTTCCTCGGAGCGCCCGAACCGCCGCATCGGGATCTGGTCGAGCAGCTTCGTGCGCACCTTCTCGGGAATCGCCATCACCATCTCGGTCTCGGTGAAGCCCGGCGCCACGCAGTTCACCGTGATGCCCTTGGAGACCAGCTCCTTGGCCAGCGACTTGCTGAACGAAGCCAGGCCGGCCTTGGAGGCGGCATAGTTCGCCTGGCCGAAGTTTCCGATCTGCCCGATGACGGACGTGATGTTCACGATCCGCCCCCAGCCCAGCTTGACCATCTGATCGACGAGGACCTTGGTGCAGTTGTAGGGCCCGTCGAGATTGATGGCCAGCACCTTCCGCCACGACTCGAGGTCCATCTTCACGAAGGTGTGGTCGGAGTTGATGCCCGCGTTGTTGATCAGGATGTCGAGGTGGCCGAATTCCTCGAGCACCTCCCGCGCCATCCGGTCGCAGCCCGCATAATCGGCCACATCCGCCTGGGCAAGCATCGCCCGGCGTCCCATCTTGCGGATCTGCTCCACGACGTCCCCGGCCAGGTTCCTGTTCGAGAGGTAGTTGACAGCCACATCCGCGCCCTCCTCGGCCAAGGACAGCGCGATGGCGCGGCCGATCCCGCGCGAGGCTCCGGTGACGAGGGCAGTGCGTCCTGAGAGTTGCATGTGGGCCTCCTCACGCATTGGCGCGACAGAGGACGGTCATTTCACGGAGACGCGGGGTTGACTGGAGACTAGCAGGTCG
>Ga0335084_10004370_pt1 | contig 13897 bp, 10 predicted proteins | sample Lox_Sample_44_FD_206721 | JGI IMG/M metagenome (GOLD analysis project Ga0335084, IMG submission 206721) | Soil microbial communities from Loxahatchee National Wildlife Refuge, Florida, United States - Lox_Sample_4.4 | ecosystem: Environmental > Terrestrial > Soil > Wetlands | place: USA... | reverse complement strand
GCGGGCGCCGGCGCGCTCGCCCGGGCCTGGGGCGGCGACGGAACGGCGGTCCGGCGGGCCGCGCTCGCGGCGGTCCTCGGTTCGCCCCTCTGGGCCTATGCGGGGGCCGACTTCTCCGAGCCGCTCCAGGCCGCCCTCGTCGCGGCGACGTTCGCCGCCAGCGCGGCGGCCGTGGCGCCTGGCGTCGCCGAGCGGCGCTCGCTCGTTCTCTCGGCGGCGGCTGGCGCGGCCGCGGGGGGCGCTCTGCTGTCGAAGTCCCTCTTCGTCCTCGCCCTGCCGGCGGCGCTGACGCTCGTCGTCCTCGGCGGGGAGAAGGCGGGCCGCCTCCGGCGCGCCGGCGCGGTGCTCCTCGGCTGGCTGGCGCCGGCGGCGCTCTGGCTCGCGTTCGAAGTCGTCCGGTTCGGCCGGCCCTTCGCGGCTTATCCCGGGGAGCGTTTCAGCCACCCCCTCCTCGACGGCCTCTGGCGCCTGACCGTCGGGCTGAACAAGGGGCTTCTCCTCTATTTTCCGCTCGTCGTCCTCTCCGCCGTCGGCCTGGCCGCTCTGGCCCGGACCCGCCCCGGCGCGGCCGCGGCGTCGGCCGGCTTCGCCTTCGCCCTGCTCCTCTCGACCGCCGCCTGGTGGGCGTGGGACGGAACGTTCGGATGGGGTCCGCGGCTCCTCCTCGGCGCGATTCCGGTCCTCGCCGCGCTCGCGGCGCTCGGCGCCGCGCGCCTGCCGTCCGCCGTCTTCAGGGTCCTCTTCGGCCTCGGAATCGCCGTCAACGCCATCGGAGTCCTCCAGCCCGACACCGACACGATGGCCTATCTCGGCATCCTCCCCCGACGCGTCGTGCCGGCCGCGGACGTGAACCGGTATCCCGCGTTCACCTACGACGCGGATCCGGCGACGGGCGGCGCCCGGCTCGACGACCAGTTCTGGGTGGCCGAGGTCGCCGCTCTCTCTCCGCTCCGCGTGGCGCCCTGGCTTCTCCTCCAGCGCCTCGCCGGAGGCGACGTCCTCGGTCGGCTCCGGACGCCCCCGTGGCCCGCGGACCGGCCCGAGCTGCGCGTGGAGAAGTCGCCGGAAACGGTCATCCCGCCGGCCCACCTCGCGCACCTGACGCGTCCGTTCGCGTGGCCCCATCTCGGCATGTCGCTTTTCCGGAAGAAGGCGGACGTTTACTGGGGAGCGGCGTACACGGAGGGGATCCTCGACCAGGCGCATCGCGCGCAGGACCAGCGGCGGGGGGACCGCGCCGTCGACTTCGCCGAGCAGCTCTGGACGATCCTGCCGAGCCCGCAGACGGCCGTCGTCCTCGCGGAGAGCTACCGCCTGGCTCTCCGGCGCGACGCGCTCCACGAGCTGGCCGACCGCGTCCGGTCCCGCCGGCCCGTGGATCCCCGCTTCCCAGTCGTCCTCGCGCTCCTCGCGCGGGACGTGGGTGAGGCGGAGGGCGCGCGCCGGCTGATCGAGGCGTCCCTCGCGCTGGAGGAGCGGCCCGAGATCCGCCGCCTGCTGGACCTTCCGCTCGCCGAGTGGCCCCCCACCCTCCGCGACGTCACCGGAGAAAACCGGAAACCCCGCGGATAGCCCGGTCGGATTAGATTCGGGGGTCATGACGTCCGTCCCGATCGTCGCCGTCCTCGTCATCGCCGCCGCGACCTCGACGCGGCCGGTCCTCGACGCGCTCCGCCCGGACCTCGAGAAGGCGGCCGGCGGTCCCGTGGAGATCCGCTACGGCGCGACCGGCACGCTGGCCGCCGGCATCCGGAAGGGCGACGCCGTCGACCTCTTCGTCTCCGCCGACGAGGGGACGGTCCGCCGGCTCGCGTTCGACGACCTCGTCGAGGAGGGGAGCATCTCCCGCTGCGCGACGGGGAGCCTGGCACTCGTCGCGGCGACGGCGAGCCGTCTGGAGCTGCCGCGACGTCTGGACGGCGCGACGGCGTTCGCCTTCGTGAAGCTTCCGGTCCGGCGGCTCGCCCTGGTGACCACCAAAGCCGCCCCCGAAGGGCTCGCGGGCGAGGACGTGCTCGTGGCGGCGCGGATCATGCGGGAGATGAAGGAAAAGCTTCTCCGGGTCGCGTCCGACGACGAGGCGATCGCGAAGGTCCTGTCCGGCGCCGCCGATGCGGCCATCGTCCCGTCCTCGCTGGCGGCGACTCCGGGGCTCACGTCCTGCCCGGTCGATCCGACCCTCCACGAGCCGCTGAAGCAGACCGCCGCCGTCGTGTCGGCCTCGACGCGGAAGGAGGCGGCGCGGCGCGCCCTCGACCTCCTCTCGGCGCCAGAGTCCCGGGACACGTGGAAGCGCTTCGGATTCACGGGCCCCTGAGGCCGGCGCGCTGCGGCCCCTTCGAGACCAGACTGTGGTAGCCTCCAAATTGCATGGGGTCCCATGGATCGAGACGGACGGGTTCGGGATCGGACGGGCGGCGCGAGGTCCTGGACGCGATACGGCGGCTCGTCCGCGCCCTCCGGATGTCGGCTCGCGAGGCCGAGCGGCGGACAGGGCTCAGCATGGCCGGGCTCTTTGTTCTGCAGCGGCTCGGTGAGTCGTCGGCCCTCTCGATCCGGGCGCTGGCCGAAAGGACGTTCACCGACGCGAGCTCGGTCTCCGTCATCGTGTCGCGTCTGGTGCGCGCGGGGCTCGTGGCGCGCGAACGCGATCCCCTGGACGCCCGCCGGGCCCGGCTCGTCCTGACCCGGCGCGGGCGGTCTCTTCTCGCGCGGGCGCCCCGGGCGGGGCAGGAGGCCCTGATCGGCGCCCTCGACCAGATGCCGGCCGCCACGCGACGAAGGCTCGGACGGGTTCTGGGCGAGCTGATCGGCCACATGGGAGTCTCGGCGCGTCCGTCGCGGCTCCTTTTCGACAAGGAGTAAGCATGAATCGCCGCCCCGGTCCCGTTCTTTCCGCCATGGTGCTCGCCCTTCTGGCGGCGTGCTCGCACAAACCGCAGCCCGTCGCGTCCGTGGCTCCCACGCCGACGCGCGCGCAGCGCTCGAGGCCGACGCTTCGTGGCTTCGAAAGTATCCGACCGTGAAGCTGACCGTCGAAGGACACTGCGACGAGCGGGGAACACGGGAATACAACATGGCGCTTGGCGATCGCCGCGCGAACGCCGCAAGAGCCTATCTGGTGACTCTCGGTGTAGAAGCCTCGCGGGTCAGGACCGTCTCCTATGGCAAGGAGCGCCCCTTCTGCCGCGAGAGCGGCGAAACCTGCTGGCAGGTGAACCGACGCGGGCACTTCGTCGTCACCGCCCGCTGATCGACGGCGACGGGGTCATCGGCCCCTGCGAAGGCATCTCACTGAAAAAGAAGACGCATCGCGTCAGGGACGCGAAGACGCCCGGGACCCCGTCAAGGGCACCGAGGATGGGCCCCGGAGCCGTCAGGGCGCCGTTACTCGGGGGGAGTCTTCCCGCTCTCGGGCCGGTGGCGGGTCTCGAAGCGTTGGACCCGATCAGCGAGAGTTCCGGGGCGCGCGCGCAGATCCGAGCGCGACAGGTCCCCGACGGGCATGCCGAGCTCGACCTCCAGGCCGGCCGACTTGGAGAGGCCAAGCTTCTGGCTCGCAAACACGCTTCGGTGGCCCACGATCAGAAAGGCCGTTCCGGCGCAGAGGGCGGCGTAGACGCCGATCGACCCCGGAAGCAGCTCGATCCCCATCACGGCGGCCGCGATCGGCGTGTTTGCGGCCGCCGCGACAACGGCGACGAAGCCGAAGGCCGCGAAGACCCCACTGGGGAGGTGCATCAGGTGCGCCAGCGCCGCGCCGCTCGTAGCCCCGATGAAGAAGAGCGGCGTCACGATGCCGCCGCTTCCTCCGGTTTCGAGGGTGACCGCGGTCGCGATGATCTTGAAGAGGAATGCGAGAAGGGCGATCCGGGCGGTGCCGGCCAGCGCCCCCTGGATCGTCTCGACGCCGAGTCCGGCATAGGTTTCGCCGGCGACGGCATAGAAGAGGGCGAGAAAGGCCCCGCCGCACGCCGCGGTGAGATAGGGATGGCTCTGGAAGCGGCGAAGGCCCCGTTCGAGGCCTCGCATCGTCTCGATCAGGATCAGCGCCACGAGGCCGAAGACGGCGCCGAACAGGATGGAAAGGGAGATCATCTCCGTCCGTCCGAGCGCGCCGAAGCTCTCGCGCAGCACCGGGACCGGGGGCTGCGTTCCGCAGACGAGATGGGCCACGATACCCGAGACGAGGCAGGGAAAGAGAACCGGGTACTCGATACGCCCCAGGTAGAGCACCTCGATACCGAAGAGGGCCCCCGAGACGGGGGTCCCGAAGACAGCGGAGAAGCCGGCCCCAATCCCGCAGATCACGAGGCGCCGCCGGTCTTCGTCGTTCAGGCGGAGAAGGTCCGCGAAAAGGCTCGTGATGGCCGCGCCGATCTGCGCGCACGGGCCCTCCTTACCGACTGAGCCTCCGAAGGCCAGCGTGATGACGGTGGCGAGGAGTTTGATCGGCGCGACCTGCCATTTGATCTTTCCCGATCTCTCGTGAATGGCGGCGATGACAGCCTCCGTCCCGTGGCCGCGCGCCTCCGGCGCGAAAAGGCGAACGAGAAGGACGGCGGCGGGGAGGGCGAGCGGGAGGAGCCAGAAAGGGGAGAAGACGCTACCCGTCAGGTGGCGGACGGCCGTCCCGGAGGCGGTGAGGGACCAGAGAAAGGCTTTGGTGCCGAAACCGACGCAGAGCCCTGCGGCGGCTCCGAGAAAGGACCACTTGAGCGTGCTGATGAGAAGCGCCGTGTGCTCCGTGTACCAGCGGGTCTCGTCGGCGAGCTGAGGGGGCGAGGGCTCGGGAGCGTGGTCCAGATGCATGGGGCCCCATGTATCTTCACACGCCCGGCCCCGGGAGCCAAGCCGCCGACCGGCACCGGCCCGCGATACGATTCGTCCGTGATAGAGGCCTCAGCCGCTGTCTCTCCGATCCGCGTCGTCTCGCCGGCGACGGGAGGGCTTCTCGCCGAGGTTCCGGACGAAGGCGAGGCCGGCGTCGCCCGGGCCGTCGAGGAGGCCCGGGGCGCGGCGCCCGCCTGGGCGCAGCTCCCGCTCCGGGAGCGCGCCGAGGCGCTGAAGCGCTGGCGGGACGCGATTCTCGACGACGAGGAGGTCGTCCGAACCCTCGTCGCCGAGAGCGGCAAGCCCCGGCAGGAGGCGGAAGGAATCGAGATCCTCTACCTCTGCGAGCTGATCCGATTCACGATCGGGGCGGCGCGGAAGGCGCTCCGCGAGGAGATGCGGCACCCCTTCCTGTTCCTGACGAAGAAGACGCGCCTCGTCCGGCGGCCTCTCGGCGTCGTCGGGGTCATCGGACCCTGGAACTTCCCGATCCTGAACAACGCCGCCGATGCGGTCGCCCCGCTCCTCTCGGGGAACGCCGTCGTCCTGAAGCCGTCGGAAGTGACGCCGCTGACGTCGCTCCGCCTGGCCACGCTCTGGCGGACGGCCGGCAATCCGCCCGACGTCTTCCAGGTCGTGACCGGACGCGCCGCCTCCGGAGCCGCGCTGGTCGACAGGGTGGACGGCGTCATGTTCACGGGCTCCGTGGCGACCGGCCGGAAGGTCGCCGCGCGGGCGGGCGCACGTCTCGTCCCGTGCGTGACCGAGCTGGGGGGGAAGTCGCCGTTCGTCGTCCTCGCATCGGCGAATCTCGAGCGGGCCGCCGAAGCCGCGGCCTGGTCGAGCTTCGTCCACAGCGGGCAGGCCTGCATCCGGACGGAGCGAATCTACGTGGTGGAGGCCGTCGCCAGCCGGTTCGAGGAGCTTCTGGCCGGACGAGTCCGGGCGCTCCGGCAGGGGCCGCCGGACCCGCTCTCCGGTGAAGGGCCCGACCTGGGAGCGGCCACGTTCCCCCGCCAGCTCGAGACCGTCGAACGCCACCTCGCCGATGCCCTCGGCAAGGGGGCGCGCCTCGCCTCCGGAGGGAAGAGGCGGGAGGATCTCCCGGGCAATTTCTTCGAGCCGACGCTCCTTCTCGGCGCCGCGCAGGAGATGGCCGTGATGCGGGAGGAGACCTTCGGCCCGCTCGTCGCCGTCATGCGGGTGAAGGACGCGGAAGAAGCGCTTCGCCTCGCCAACGACACGCACCTCGGACTCAACGCCACCGTGTTCGGAGCGCCCCACGAGGCCATGGCCCTGGCGCGGCGGCTGGAGTCGGGGCAGGTCATCGTGAACGACGCGCTCGTGAACTACATCGTCGTCGAGGCGCCGCTCGGGGGGTGGAAGGGGAGCGGCCTCGGCGTGCGTCACGGCATCGAGGGAGTCCGCCAGTGGACGCGGACGCAGGCGATCACCGTCCGGCGTCCCCTTCTCGCGCCCGCCGAGCGGCTCGTCGCGATGGCCCTCGCCTTCCCGTACGACGAGCGCGTCCTGTCGGTCCTTCGACGCGCGACGAGGCTCCTCTACCGCCGGGGGATCTCGGCGAAGCTCGAACGGCCGCCCGGCGACCGCCGCCCGTAGAATCCGGGCGATGAAGAACGCTCCGGCCGCCCTCGCGGCGCTCTGTCTCCTCTGCGCTCCGGCCCTGCCGGCCCAGTCGCCCCCCCGGCCGACGCCGAAGCCCGCTCCGCCCCAGACGCAGTCCGGAGCCGGCATCACCGTCCAGTCCGGCCCCGAAGCGCCGAAGGGAGCGGCGCCCGCCACCGTCGAGGATCTCCGCCTGCTTCCGGATGCCGGGACCGACCCCTTTCTCATGGAGCGCCTCGGGCTCGGCGCCCTGCAGGCGAACGACCTCGCCAAGGCGCGGACCTTCTTCGAGAAATCGTGGAAGCTCGGACAGCTTCCGACGGGCGCCTACAACCTCGCGTGCGTCGACGCCCGCGAGAAGAAGATCGACGCGGCCTACGCGAACCTCGACCTGGCCCTCGGGGCCGGTTTCGACGACGACGCCACGCTCAGGTCCGATCCCGATCTGGCTCCGCTCCACTCGTCGCCGCGGTGGGCCGGCGTGCTCGAGAGGGCGGCCCGGAACCGCGCCGCGGGGGACGCCGCGGCCGTCAAGGAAGGAATTTTCGTCGCGCCGAAGCAGAGGGCCGTCGCGATTCTCGTCCTCCTGCACGATGCGGCCTCCTCGCCGCTCGCCGTCTCGGGGCCTTTCGTCGCCGCCGCCGGGAAGCGCGGCCTCTTCCTCGCCGCTCCCCGGGGTCCGGGGAAGTCGGCCGACCGGAGATTCGGCTGGGGCTCGGCCGACCGGGCCACCGCCGCGGTCGACGCGGCCGTCTCGGAGGCCCGGAAGCTCGCCGGCAACGCACGGCTCCCCGTCTACCTCGTCGGGGTCGGTCGGGGCGGGACGGAAGCTCTCACGATCGCCGCACGGACGCCCCGTGGCGCCGTGGCGGGGGTCGGTTCGATCGGCGGACCGTTCGATCCGGGCGCGGCGCGGGAGGCCGCGGGACTCCGGGGACCGCTGCTCGTCCTCGGCCTCGCACGCGATGCCGATCCGGCGCGGAGCGGCGCCTTCCACCGCGGCGTCGAGGCTCTCCGGAAGATGGGGCTCTCTCCGGTGATCTATGATTGGCCCGGTACGGGCGACGGATTCCCGAAGGACCCCGCTCTCGCCGTCGCCGACGTCCTCGGCGGACTGAAGGCACCCGCAAGGCGCTGACGTGGCCGTCGATTTCTACCGGCACTCTCTCGGCGGGGACGAGAAGAAGGCGGTCGCTGCCGTCCTCGACTCGCTCTTCCTGACGACCGGGCAGCGCGTCTACGAGTTCGAGAAGGCCTTCGAGGAGTATCTCGGGGTCCCCGCGGTCGTCTGCACGGCGCACGGCACCGCGTCGCTACACGTGGCCATGCTGGCCGCGGGGATCGGCCCGGGCGACGAGGTGATCACGACGCCGATGACGTTCCTTTCGTCGGCGAACTGCATCCTCTACGCCGGCGGCACCCCGGTCTTCGCGGACGTCGATCCGGTCACGGCCAATCTCGACCCGGCGGCCGTCGAGGCGGCGGTCACCCCCCGGACGAAGGCCCTCATCGCCGTCGACCTCTACGGGCTCCTGACCGACCTCGGGGCCCTCCGGACCCTCGCGGACCGGCACGGCCTCGTCCTCGTGGAGGACGCGGCACATTGCGTCGAGGGGCGCCGCGACGGCTTCGGGCCCGGGCAGCTCGCCGACTACGGCTGCTTCAGCTTCTACGCGACGAAGAACCTCACGTGCGGCGAGGGGGGCGCGATCTCCGCGCGGGACCGGGAGAAGAAGAACCTCCTTCGGCAGCTCTCGACGCACGGCATGTCGCGGAACGCGGCCGACCGGTACGCGGGAACGTACCAGCACTGGGACATGGAGCGGCTCGGGTACAAGTACAACCTCTCCGACGTGAACGCCTCGATGCTCCTGTCGCAGCTCCCGAAGCTCGCCCGACGGCTCGAGCGGCGCGAGGCGATCTGCCGCCGCTACGAGGCGGCGTTCCGAAACACCCCGGGGGTGTCGTTTCCCGCCGTCCCGGACGGTGCGGTCTCGGCGCGCCATCTCTTCACGATCTGGGTCGAGCCGTCGCGGCGCGACGCGATCCTCGCGGCCATCCAGGCGCGGGGCGTCGGCGTCACGGTGAACTACCGCGCCGTCCACCTGATGTCCTACTACGTCGAACGATTCGGATTCCGCCGCGGGATGTTTCCGCACGCCGAGCGGATCGGCGATTCGACGATCTCGATCCCGCTCTGGCCGGCCCTGACGGACGCGCAGGTGGACGAGGTGATCGCCGCGGTCCGCGCCGCGGTCGCCTCCGCCTCCTGAGCTTCAGTACGGGCCGACCGTCTCGACGACCTTCAGGAGGACGTTCGCCGGGTCGACGTCGAGATCCGCGAGGGGGGCGAGGAGCGGGTTCACGACGACGAACGTCTCCGTGGCGGACCGGCCGGTCACCGGGACCGTGACGTCGGCGGTCCTTCCGTCCACGCCCGTCAGCCGGACCGTGAGCGGAAAGCGGTACCAGCGCCGGTCGTCGGGCCCCGCCGCGGGGTGAACGACGGCGTGGGTCTGCGTCTGGGTGACGGTCAGCGTGAGCTGCGCCGCGTCCGGAGAGGTCCGGTATCCGATCCGGAGGGTCGGCCGGTACGGCGTCTCGATCCACTGGTCGAAGAACGCCTTCAGGTCCCGGCCCGAGAGCTCCTCGTACAGGGCGCGCAGGTCGCCGCGGGTCGCCGTGCCGAAGGCGTGCCGGCGGCGCCACTCCAGAAGGCCGGCGAAGAACGTGGCGTCCCCCAGCTCGCTGCGGAGCATGTGGAGGGCCCAGGCGCCCTTGCGGTAGACCGCCCCGGTGTTGCGGAACGGGTCGGCCGGATCGGCCACGACGGGTGGACCGAGGGCGCCGGCATAGAGCCCGTCGTCGCGCGCGCGCATCCCGAGCCCCGGATCGGCGCCGTCGGCCTTCTCGGCGTAGAGAACCTCGGCATACGTCGCGAAACCTTCGTTGAGCCAGATGTCGTCCCAGGTCCGCATCGTCACGAGGTCGCCCCACCACTGGTGCGAGAGCTCGTGGACGAGGAGGACCGTCAGGTCGCGGCCCGGATCCGCGAGGAGGTTCGCGCCGACGGAGGTGAGCGTCGGGTGCTCCATCCCCCCGGAGAAATGCGAGGCGACGATGCCGTACTTGGTGTCGGCGTACGGGTATTCGCCGAAGAGGGCGGCGAGCGTCGCGAGGTGCCTGGGGATGTCGGCCAAGCGAAGGGCGTCCGCGTCGCGATTCTCGGGAAGGACGTACGAGACGATCGGCATCGTCCGTCCGTCGAGGCGGGTGTACGTGTCCTCGATCGTCACGTAGTTCGTCACGTTGAGGGGGAGGAGGTAGGTCGAGACGGGCTGCGGAAGCTTCCAGGTGAAGGTCCGCCGGCCGTCGGTCTCGTCCCTCGTGGTCAGCTTGCCGATCGACGCGAAGACGAAGCCGGCCGGCAGCGTCGCGCTGACCGTCATCGTGGCCTTGTCGTGCGGATCGTCGACGCAGGGCCAGAAGTCGCGAGCGCCGAACGGTTCGGCGACGGTCGTGGCGGCGGGGACCGTGCCGTGCCGCCAGAAGGCGAGCGCGCCGCCGGCGGGAGGGAGCCCGCGGTAGTTCACGGTGAAGCTCGTCCGCCCTTCGGCGCGGAGCGGCGGGTCAATCGGCAGCACGAGCTTCCCGGCGCCGCGGCGGACGGGCGTGACGTCGACGTCGTCGCGCCGGGTCCTCTGGATTTCAAAGGAGTCGTCGAGGTCGAGCGGGAGCTCGGCGATCCCGTCCTTCACGCCGAGAACCCTCATCGTGACCCGTCCCTCGAGCAGCTGGGCGGCGGGGTCGAATCCGAACCAGACGTCGTAGGTCAGGACGTCGAATCCACGGTCCGCCCCTTCCACCGAGGGAGGCAGCTGGCCGCTTTCCGAGCGCGCGAGGGCGTTCTCGAGCACCCGGAGGCGCTTCGCCCGCCCCTCCTCGTGCTCGGCGAGGAGCGCCGGTCGGTGGCCTCCTCCATGAAACGGAGGCTCCTGCCGGAGCAGAGCCCCCCCCGCCGCGCCGAGAACGGCGCACGCCAGAACCGGGGCGAGGACCCGGGAGCTCATAACGTCCGGCCGATTGTCTCCCCGCGGTCGATCCGTGCTCCGAGCGCGATGCCGTCCCGCCAGCCGCCCGTCAGGACGAGGGTTCCCGGCTCTCCGGCGGCCCGGTCGATCCCGGCGAGGTCCTCCTCGAGGGCGGCCATCGTCCGGAAATGTCCGAGGGGGAGCTGCGGGATCGCCTTCGGCCACCGGTTGATCCAGGTCCTCTCCGGGACGCAGCGCCGGAGGCCCGGATGGAGCCGGCGGACCTCCGAGAGGGCCAGGTCCGTCAGCGCCGCGTCGTCGGCCGATGCGAGCTCCGGGTCGAGCGCGCCGCCGAGGAAGGAGGTCGTGAGGGCGAAGCCCTCCGGCGCCCGGCCGGTGAAGAGCGAGGCGGGGTAGAGAACGCCGAGCGACCGGATGCCCTCGACGCGCGGGACGAGAACTCCGAATCCCTTCGGGGCGTCTTCCGGCGTCGGCGGGCGGAAGGCGAAGACGACGGTGGCGACGGGCGAGACGGGGATCCGGGCGACGGCATCGCGCGAGCGGCGGAGCCGCTCGCCGAGGAGGCCCGCGGTCGCGGCCGGCTCGAGCGTGAGAACGACCCGGTCGGCGTCATGGCTGCGGCCGTCCGTCGTCCAGACCGTCCAGGTCCGGCCGGGGGCGGCGGGCCGGGGCCCCTCGAGACCCGCGACGGCGGCATGCGTCTCGATGCGCGCGCCCGCGTCGGCCAGCCTCATCGCCAGCGCTTCGACGAGCTGGAAGAGGCCCCGCGTGAAGTTGACGGTCCGGGCCCGGTACCGGGGCGCCTTCGACCCGTCGGGATTCCGTTCGAACGACCCGCCGCCGCGGATGAAATCCCGGATCACCGAGCCGGAGCGCCCCTCCGCGTCCCAGAGGCGCGGGAAGGCGCTCCGGACGGAGAGCGTCTTCGCGTCGCCCGCGTAGACGCCCGAGACCATCGGTCCGGCGCCATACACCGCGGCGTCGGCGCCGAAGCGCCGGACGAAGAAGTCGTGGACGCTCTCGTCCTCCTGCGATGCGGGGCGCCGCGGGGCGCGCCAGTCGCCGAGGAGCCGGAGCTTGCCGCCGAGCGAGAGAGCGGTGTTGAAGAGCCCCCTCGGTCCCGGGACGATGGCGCGCGGCCGCCCGCCGCGGACGATCCACCGCGGCGCGCGGCCCTCGGCGAGGACGAGATGCGGCGCAAGGCCGAGTTCGGCGATCAGCCGGTCCGCGGCCGGCGTCGTCCGGAGAGTGTTCGGCCCCGCCTCGAGGACGAATCCGTCCTCCCGGAGCGTCCGGATCGACCCGCCGAGGCGTCCCTCCGCTTCGAGGAGGACGGTCTCGCCGGGCGACGCGCGTCGGAAGGCGGCCGTGAGGCCCGCGATGCCGCCTCCGACGATCACGACCCGCGTCGTCACGCCCGCTCCGCGAGCCGGCCCGAGACGATCGCCGCGAGCGAGCGGATGAACTCGGGGTGGTCGTTGAGCCCCTCGGTGACGACGTAGTGCGGAATGCCCAGCTTCGCCGCCTCCTCGCCGTAGAGGAGCCGGCACTCGTAGAGCGTCTCGACGTGGTCCGAGACGAAGGCGACCGGGACGACGACCACCTGTTTCACCCCGTCGGCCGCCAGCTCCTTCAGGACGTCTCCGGTCGACGGCGTGAGCCACGGCAACGGTCCCACCTTCGACTGGTAGCCGATCCGGCTGCGGTAGCGGCCCGCGAGCGCGGCCTGGATCGCTGCGACCGTCAGGTCGACGTGCCGGGGATAGGGATCCTTCTTCTTCTCGACCGTCGCCACCGGAAGGGAATGAGCCGAGTAGAGGAGAACGGTCTTCGACGGGTCGGGATCGGGGAGCGTGGCCGCCGCCGCCCGGATCCGATCGGCATGGGCGGCGATGAAGTGCGGCTCCTCGTACCAGGCGTCGGGAGCGTCGAGCCGTTCGGGGTTCCAGCTTCTCCGGGAGAGCGCCCGACTCACGCGGTCGAAGGAGCTCCGCGTCGTCGTGACGGAGTACTGCGGGTAGAGCGGGAGGACCACGAGACAGGTCACGCCCGCGCTCTCCAGCTCCCGGAGCGCCTCCTCGACCGTCGGCTCCGAGCAGGTCATCCCGACCCGGACGAAGGCGGGCGTCCCGCCCGCGAGAAGCTCCCGTTCGAGGAGCTCGGCCTGCCGGCGCGACCAGCGGCGGATGGGTGACCAGCCGATCCGCTCGTAGGTGAGAGCCGCCTTCGGTGCGCGCGCCACCGCGATGAGGAAGGCGACGATCTGCCGGAGGGGCCAGGGGAGCGAGATGATCTCCGGGTCGGCGAAGAGCTCGTAGAGGAAGGGGCGCAGCTCCTCGCGCTTCTCCGGCCCGCCGAGCTGGACCAGAAGGACCCCGACCCGGCCGGCCACCTAGAGCGTCCTCGAGAAGATCTTGGGGGCGTCGTCGGCCTTCTTCTCGAGGTAGGCGTCGAAGAGCATGGCGGCGTTCCGGATGAAGATCCGCCCCATCGCGGTCACGCGGATCTCGTCGTCCGTGTGGACGACCATGCCGTCGGCGACGAAGCCGGGGAGCTTCGACTCGGCCGTGGCGAAGGTCTCGTCGAACGAGGCGAGGCCGAACTCCCGTTCGATCTCCCTCTTCTTGACGACGCAGTGGCAGAGGAGCCGCATGATGACCTCGCGGCGGAGGACGTCGTCGTCCGTGAGGCGGTGGCCCCGGATCGTCGAGAAGCGGCCTTCCGCCGTCGCCGCGTGGTACGCGGCGTAGTCCTTCGTGTTCTGGACGTACGCGTCGTCCACCGACCCGATGGACGAGATGCCGAGGCCGTAGAGGTCGCAGCCGGCCCGCGTCGTATAGCCCTGAAAATTGCGGTGGAGCGTCCGGTCGACCTGGGCCTTGACGATTTCGTCGTGCGGCAGGGCGAAATGGTCCATGCCGATGTAGACGTAGCCCGCCGAGACGAACCGCTCGATCCCGGAGACGAAGATGGCGAACTTTTCGGTCCCCTCCGGCAGGTGGGCCGCCAGGACGCGCTGCGGGCGCTTCAGCCACGGGACATGGGCGTACGAGTACATCGCGACGCGATCCGGCCGCAGCGTGAGGACCTCCTCGACGCTCTTCTCGAAGCCCGCGCGGCGCTGGCCCGGCAGTCCGTAGATCATGTCGAGATTGACCGACTGGTAGCCCAGAGAGCGGGCGGCGTCCACCAGCTCCTTCGTCATGTCGAAGGGCTGGACCCGGTTGACGAGCTCCTGCACCTCGGGGTCGAAGTCCTGGACGCCCATCGACACGCGGTTGAACCCGCGCGCGCGCAGGACCTCGAGGTGCTTCGCCGTCGTAACGCGCGGGTCGACCTCGACCGAGACCTCGGCGCCGTCCGCCGGCGGGAACGTCTCGAGGAGA
>Ga0335084_10004369_pt1 | contig 13897 bp, 10 predicted proteins | sample Lox_Sample_44_FD_206721 | JGI IMG/M metagenome (GOLD analysis project Ga0335084, IMG submission 206721) | Soil microbial communities from Loxahatchee National Wildlife Refuge, Florida, United States - Lox_Sample_4.4 | ecosystem: Environmental > Terrestrial > Soil > Wetlands | place: USA... | reverse complement strand
GACGAGGCGCCGCAATGGATCACCCATGGCGAGAGCTTCCTCGACCGCGCGGACGAAGTGAAGAAGCTGTCGGCGAAGCGCGGGCAGTAGCCGGCGTCCGGGCCGGCCGCAGGCCTGAGCCGGTCGCCAGCTTGCGCTTCTGTCAGGAGGCACCGCAGAACTGAGAGTGTGGCGCGCGCGGCCGCCTGGGGGATCGCGGCGAACGGGGAAAATCCCACGGCGGGCCGGGCGGCCCGAGTCTTGCAATTCCTAACGCGAAATCCGTCTGCCAATTTTGACGGAGCGACGCCAAAGGAGCTGCCATGACTCCCAGAACGCGCCGACGCCTGACGTTCAGCCTCGTGCTCGGCCTGCTTACACTTCCGGTCGAAGCCCTGCTCGTGCCCGTGGCACGGACGCCAGACCCGCGCGCCGCGGCCGTCGAGTGGGCCGCCACGCTGAACGCCGCCGACGCCCAGGCGGCGGGCGACCAGATCGAGAACTTCCCGGGCCTGTACCGGCGCGCGCTCATGGGCGTGCTCGGGCCCGAGAATCGCTCGGTCGTCTGGCGCGCGCATTTTCGTAAGTACCTCGCATCGCACCGCGGCCAGCTCTCGGCGGCGCAGGTTCAGCTCGTGAAGGACGCGATCGACGCCGCCGGGCCAGGCGCCTTTGCGCCGCCGGTCAGCGACGAGGTCAAGGGCCGCATCGGCACGCTCTTCCGTGAGGCCACGGCGCTGCTCGGGCCGGAGGACGCGGCCGACCTGTTCGTCAACCTCGGGCCGAAGAACGTCACGGCCCACAACGCGCTGCCGATCCGCCAGCAGATCGCGGACCGCATCCGCTCGTGGCGCGTCGTGCACGCGGAGTACCCCGACTGCAACTGCAACGTCGACATCGACACGTGCGATCTCGTGCCCGATCCCTGGCTCGAATGCTCCGAGCTGTACACGTGCAACTTCGACCTGACGTGGCCGATGTGCGGCCCGCTCTGGGCGTGGGCGTGCACCGGCTGGTGCAAGATCGTCAAGTGGCCGCAGGACCAATAGTCATGACTCCACAAGACACCGATCGCTTCGTCGGACGCACCGCCGCAATCACCAACGCGGGGCTGGTCCTCATTCTTCTCGTCACCGCGATGACCGTGGCGTGGCCGCGCGTCACGAGCGCGCTGGGGATGCGGCCGAAGCCGGTCGAGCTCGCCTACCGCGCGGGTCAGACGATCGACACGCCCGCCGACTGGTATCAGGCCTCGCCCTACACGCTCGTCGTCTTCGCACGCGCAAGCTGCGGCGCCTGCCAGCAGGCGGAGCCGTTCCTGAAGCGGCTCGTCACCGAGCTCAGCGCCAAGAGCGCGATCGTGCTCGGCGCCACGGGCAAGGAGCCCGATGAGGAGCTCGGCTACGGCCGCGCGATCGGACTCGACGATGCGGCGGTGAAGGTCGTGCCGGCCGGGCTGCGCGTCCGGGCCACACCCACGCTGGTGCTCGTCGATCGCCAGGGTCAGATCCTCGCCTCGTGGGAGGGCGTCGGGCCGGAGACGAAGCAGATGCAGATCGTCAAGACGATCCAGTCGATCGTCAATTAGCACATCGCATCAATTCGGGATCGCATGCAGCGCCGGTAGATCTCTTGTCCTGGTCGTCCACACGCCGAGCAGCGTGAGACCGATCAGCATCAGGCCAAGCGCGAGGCCGACCCACAGCCCGGCGACGCCCCAGCCCCGGGAGAAGCAGAGCCAGTAGGCCACCGGCAGCCCGATCAGCCAGTGGCCCGCCAGGTTCAGCGCCACCGGCGTGCGCGTGTCGCCCAGGCCGCGCAGCGCGCCGGTCGTCACCGTCTGCAGGCCGTCGAACGGCTGAAACGCCGCACACAGCAACAAGAGCGTCGCGCCCAGCTGCAGAAGAGCGGGATCAACCGTGAAGATCCGCAGGAACGGCCGGGGCGCGGCAACGAACGCCGTCGACATCACGAGCGCGAACGCCACGGCCAACCCGAGCGCCGCGCCGCCCGCGAGCCGCACGCCGTGCGGATCGCGTCGTCCGACGGCCTGCCCCACCCGGACAGCCGCGGCCGAGCCGAGCCCGAACGGCACCATGAAGACGAAGCTCGCGATGTTCAGGACGATTTGATGACCGGCGAGCGCCACGGGCGTGATGCGCGCCGCCAGCGCGCCGGCGGCCGCGAACACGCCCACCTCGAGCGCCACCTGCAGGGCCGCCGGGAAACCGAGCCGGACGAGCGCCCACATCCGCGCGAGGTCGATCGCGAACGGCACGTCGTGCAGTCCGGACGGACGCTCGCGCTCGCGATACAGAATCACGCCGAGCAGGCCGCACGCGAGATAGATGCGGCCGACGAGCGTCGCGTACGCGGATCCGATCGCCCCGAACGCCGGCGCGCCCAGATGGCCGTAGACAAACACCCAGTTGCCCGCCGCGTTGATCAGATTCGCCGTGATGAGCACGACCGTGATCGGCCGCACGGCGTTCATCGCCTGCAGATACCGGCGGAACACGGTGTAGGCGAGCAGCGGCGGCACAGACCAGAGCAGCGCCCGAAGATACGGCTGCAGCAGCACGAGCACGTCGGGATGGATGCCGGCCAGCGCCAGCGCCGCGGCGCCGCCGAGCCCGATGACCACGAGCACCACCGAGAGCACGACGCCGAGCTGCAGGCCGGCGAACAGCCAGCGGTGGCACTCGTCAATCCGTCCGGCGCCGTAACTTTGTGCGACGAACGTGTCGAGCGCGAGCAGCGTGCCCATGCCGAGCACGATCACCGCAAAGAACATTGTCGACCCGGTGCCCACGGCGCCAATCGCCGCCGGCCCCAACGGCCCGACCATGATCGTGTCGACGATGCCCATCGTGATCCAGCCGATCTCGGCCAGGATCACGGGCCAGGCCAGGTGGAGCATCGCGCGAAGCTCGCGGCGCATTCAGAAAGGGTACGTCAGGTACGACGGGTACGTCGGGTACGTCGGGTACGTCAGGTACGTCAGGTACGTCGGGTCCAAGGAACGCGCTGCCGCTCGCCAAGCTTCTCTTGGTTTGGGAAGAAACAAGGACTGATGATGCGAGTGGAGGTTCCTGGCACCCGACGTACCTGACGTACCCGACGTACCCGACGTACCCGTTATTTGACCGCAGTCGCCATGATCTCCACGAGCTCGGCCCGGCTGACCAGCCTGGCCCCAAGTGTTGTGCGTGCGGGCGGAATGAGGAAGGCCTCGCGGTAGATCGCGTCCATCTTGTCGAACTGCCAGAGGTCCGGCAGATACACGGTGTTGTCGACGACGTCCGAGAACGTCATGCCGGCAAGATCGAGCGTGCGTCTGATGTGGCCGAGCATCTCGCGCGTCTGCGCGGCGACGTCGCCGACGTTTGCCTCGGTATTGCCGACGACCCCCGACAGGAACACGCGCGGTCCGACGCGCACCGCGGTCGACACGGGCAGGCTCGGCGAGACGGTCGGGCCGAGCAGCTGCTTGCCGGCCGTCGAGGCGACCAGCGATATCTCGACGAGGCTCTCCGGTCCCACCAGGTGCGTGATGGCCGTGGCGCGCGCCGGCGGACCCTCGGCAAAGTAGCGCCGGTACTCGTCGTTCATCGCCTCGAACAGCGAGTCGTCGGTCAGGAACACCCGGGCTGCGACGACGCTGTCGTATGACAGCCCCGCCGTCCGCAGCAGCGTGCCGGCGTTGTCAAGGATCGTCCGGGTCTGCACGGCGATCGAGCCCGGCACGACCTGGTCGTCGGTCCCGCGCCGGCTGACAAGGCCGGACAGGAACAGGAGGTCGCCCGCGCGAACGATGTAGGAATATGGCCGCGGCGACTTCATCCAGCCTGCCGGCTGCAGCACCTCTCGCGCGGCACCCTGCGGCAGCGCGATCGCCGACAGCATCACCTGCGCTCCATGCGGCAGCTCCGCCGACACCGTCGTCCGCGCCGGCGGCTTCTCCGGAAAATACTCGCGATAGGCGGCGTTCATCGCGTCGAAATCGGAGGAGTTTCGCAGGTAGACCGTGACGCTCACGGCCTGCGCCAACGACGACCCGCCGGCCTCGAGTACCGTCTTCAGCCGGTCGAGCGCACGGCGCGTCTCCGCCGCCACGTCCGGCTGGTCGCGGGGGCCGCCCTGGTCGAGGCCGAACAGTCCGGACGTATAGACGAATCCGCCGGCCACCACCGCGGGCGCATCCGTGGGCGCGCCCGGCGCGCCGGTGTTCACGTCGCTCGTGCTGGGGAGCACCTTGCGGTCCTGCCTCGACGACACGCCGTGCGCGAGAGCGAGACACGCCGCCGCGACGAGGAGCGGACGGACGCCGGTGCTACCCCCGATCGCCATGACGCCATTAGAATAAGTCACTCCCTTGCCTCGGAGGCGATCGATGAAACGACTGTTCGTGATTCCGGTCCTGATGGCTGCGGCGGTCCTGGCAGCGCCCGTCCTGCGCGCCGACGTGAAGATGCAGCACAAGACCACCCTCAAGTTCGGCGGCGCGCTCGGCGCTGTCATCAACCGGTTCGGCGGCAGCACGACCAACGAAGGCACCGTGTCCTCGGTCGCCATCAAAGGCAACCGCAAGCTCGAGATGGGCCCCACGAGCGGGAGCATCATCGATCTCGGCGAGGAGAAGGTCTACAACCTCGACCCGAAGAGCAAGACCTACAGGGTCACGACGTTCGCCGAGCTCCGCGCGGCGTACGAGAAAGCCAAGGCCGACGCCGAGAAGAAGAAGGCCGAGATGAAGCCGGAGGAGAAGCAGGAAGCCCAGCCGCCCGACAAGCAGTACGAGTTCGACGCCGATGTGAAGGAAACCGGCCAGCACAAGAACATGCTGGGCTACGACACCCGGGAGGTCATCGTCACCATCATCGGGCACGAGAAGGGCAAGAAGGTCGAGGAGAGCGGCGGGCTGGTCCTGACGACGGACATGTGGCTCGCGCCGAAAATCGCCGCGGTCGACGAGGTCGTGCAGTTCAACCTCAAGTTCATCAAGGCCGTCTACGGCGAAGCGTTCGCCGCCGACGTGCAGCAGATGGCCTCGACCGTCGTGATGTATCCGGCGTTCCAGCCGATGTCTCAGAAGATGCAGGCCGAGAACGGCAAGCTGCAGGGCACGCCGCTTCTGTCGATGACCACCTTCGATGGCGTCAAGAGCGCCGAGGAGCTGAAGGAAGCCCAGCAGCAACAACAGCAGCAGAACCAGCCGACGAGCACCGGCGGCATCGGCGGCGTGCTCGCCCGCCGGATGATGGGCAACAAAGGACAGCCCCAGCAGCGGAGCAACGTCTTCACGGCGTCGAACGAAGTGCTGCAAGTGGCGCCGTCGGCGACGGCCGACGACGTGGCCATTCCCGCGGGCTACAAGGAAAAGAAATAGGCAGGAGACCCATGGCCAACAAGTCGAGCAATGAATCGCGTCGCAAGTTTCTGAAGGTTGTCCCCGTGGCCATGGCCGGTGCGGTTGCCGGAAAGGCCCTGGCGCAGGGCGCGCAGGCCAACGGACCGATCACGGCCGACGACATCAAGGCGGCCGAAGCGCTCGACGGCGTGAAGTTCACGAGCGAGGAGGAGGCGGTCGCGGCCCGCGGCGCGAACGCCAACCTCAACAGTTTCAACAGGATGCGGCAGATCACGATCCCGCAGGACACCGAGCCGGCCTACGTGTTCAAGCCGTCGCTTCCGGGCAAGGAACCGAAGGGTCCGGCCACGCCCGGCGCCCCCATCAAGTTCACGAAGCCAGCGATGACGCTGAAGCGGCCACAGAATCTCGAGGACGTCGCGTTCTGGCCGGTGACGAAGCTCGCCGCGCTCGTCGAGCGCAGGCTCGTGACCTCGACCGAGCTCACGAACATGTACCTCGCACGGCTGAAGCGCTATCAGCCAACGCTCAACTTCTACGTGAATCTCACCGAAGAGCTCGCGCTCAAGCAGGCGGCCGAAGCCGACCGCGAGATCAAGGCCGGCAAGTATCGCGGGCCGCTGCACGGCCTGCCGTGGGGCGCCAAGGATCTCTTCGCGACCAAGGGGATCAAGACCACCTGGGGCGGCGAGCCGTACGTCGATCAAATCATCGACTACGACGCGACGATCGTCGAGCGCCTGCGCGACGCCGGCGCCGTGCTCGTCGCCAAGCTCACCCTCGGCGCACTGGCGCAGGGCGACGTGTGGTTCGGCGGACAGACGAAGAATCCGTGGAACCCGCAGACCGGCTCGAGCGGATCGTCCGCTGGACCGGGCTCGGCAACCGCCGCCGGCTGCGTCGCGTTCGGCATCGGCACCGAAACCCGCGGGTCGATCCTCTCGCCGTCGTCGGTGAATGGCCTCGTCGGCCTGCGTCCGACGTACGGCCGCGTCAGCCGCTACGGCGCGATGGCGCTCTCGACGACGATGGACAAGATCGGGCCGCTGTGCCGGTACGTCGAGGACGCCGTGCTCGTGTTCAACGCGATCTACGGACCGGACAAGCGCGACGGCAGTGTCGCGGACGCCGCATTTCATTGGGCGCCCGACACGCCGCTGGCGGGACTGAAGATCGCCTACGTGAAGACGGCGTTCGACAACGCGGGCCAGGGCCGCGGCGGAGGCGGCGGCCGGCCGGGCGGCGCGCCGGGTGCGGCCGGCGGCGGCGCGCCGGGTGCGGCCGGCGGCGGCGCTGCTGGCGCTCCGGGCGCGCCCGGCGGCGGTCGTGGCCGCGGCCCGCAGCTGACCCCGGAGCAGCAAGCGGCGCTCGCCGCCGAGACCAAGAAGGTCTACGACGACGTGCTCGAGACGTATCGCAAGCTCGGCGCGAAACTCGAACCCGTTGACGTGCCAGCCGAGCTCAACCAGATCACCGGCGCGATCGGCTTCATCCTCGACGTCGAGTCGTCGGCGTCGTTCGACGACGCGACGCGGTCGGGCGACATCAACCAGCTCCTCAACCCGAACGGGTCGCGCAGCTCGTGGCCGAACACGTTCAGGCAGGCGCGCTTCGTGCCGGCCGTCGAGTACATCCGCGCGATGCGCGCGCGCACGATCCTCATGCGCCAGGCCGACGACTTCTTCTCGAAGTACGACGCCGTGCTCGAGCCGGGCACCGGCGGGACGCTGGCAATGACGAACCTCACGGGCCACCCGGCGATGGCGCTCAAGTGCGGCTTCACCAACACGCCGGGCTACGCAAACGGTCAGCCGCGCGTCCTGATGCTCACCGGCAGGCTCTACGACGAGGGCACGATCGCGCGCGTCGCGCTGGCGTACGAACAGGCGACGGAGTGGAAGGACAGGAATCCTTCGCTGTCAAGTTAGAAGTCAAGAGCCAAGATCACTTCACTCTCAGATCCTGAATTCGTCGTTCGCCGTCGGCCAGCGTCAACGGCACCGAGGCTCCGCCAAGCTCGCGAAGGTACGCGGGATCGAACCACTGCCCCGGCTCGACGTCCGTGACGGCGACGAGCCGGTACTCGCCCGCAGGGAGATTCGAAAACGAGTAATGCCCGTCCGTCGAGGGACGGCCCGCCTGAATCCGCCGGGACTGCGGCGTCCAGTACTGTGTGTCGGCCGGAAAAACGATGATCGTGTACGCCGAGGTCGGCTGGCCGCTGGCATCCTGCAGCGCACCCGACAGTGCCGCCATGCGAGTGGTGAGCGTCACCGCGCCGTCCGTCTGGTCTTCACCGGCTTTGACCTCGAGGTTGAAGTCGAGGGCATCGCGCCCGCCGAACACCGCCGACTTGACGGACCACGCGGCCGGCGCGCCGGCAACCGTGATGCGGTACTTGCCGGGGGCGACGCCCGGGAACGTGAAGCGGCCGCTCGCCTCGGCCACGGCGGGGACGAGAGCGAACGCATCGGCGACGCTCGCCGACGAGCCAACGGGCGCGAGACCGACACGCACGCGCGCGAAGTCCACCACCTGTCCGCTGCTGCCGTCCGTGCGCAGGCTTCCGGACACGACCATGCCGCGCTGAAGGGCGAGCGACAGATCCGACATGCTGCGGCCTTCAACGGCGATGTCGGCCATTGCCCAGTACTGCGTCGCGCCGATCACCGCCGGCTTGCCCGACTTGAGCGCGTCGGAAATCGGCCCGTCAATCACGGGCAGACTGCCCGCGCGCGCGAACAACGTGTAGTGCCCGGGCGGCACGGCGCCAAACGCGAACCGCCCGTCCTGCGTCGGTCGAGCGCTCTTGACGGCCGCGCCCGGGACACTTTGCTCGCTGTCGACGAGCGTGACTTGCATCCCGGTCAGCCCCTGCAACGCCGATCGATCGGGCGCCGTAACAACGCCCGAAATCTTCGCCGTCCGCACGAGCTGCATCTGCAAATCGACGCCCGATCGCTCCTGTCCCACCTCGATGAGCACGGGCTGCGCGGCCGAGAGCTGCGTCGTGCCGGGGAAGTACACCGGCGCGTATCCGTCACCGGTGTCGTCGGGCGGCTGGTTGTTCTGCGCGATGGCGATCTGCTGTTTCAGGTTGACGAGCGCCTGCTCGTCACCGCCGGCTCTGGCCGTCGCGGCGATATTCTCCGCCGCAGCCTTCAATTCTTCGACGGCCATGTCGGTCATCGTGTCGCGTGGAAACGCGCTCACCAGATACTCGCCCGGCGACAGCACGCCGACGCGGAAGGCGCCGCGGTCGTCGGTCATCGCCGAGCCGGCCGGCTGCAGCGAGCGCTCGCCGGATCGCATGACGTACTTGAAGAGACGCACCTGCTGGCCGTAGGCGGGCTCGCCTTGTTCGTCGCGCACGATGCCGCTGATCGCGCCGCCCCGGGGAATCTGCAGGCTGATTCGGTCGAGCCGCTGGCCATCCGCGAGCTGGATTGGCGTCCCCGGTCGTCCGGTGCCGGGACGCCGCTGGCCGTAGATCACGTCGAGATATCCGGGCTTCGACGCCGCGAGGTTGAACGCGCCGGCCGGAAGGTCGGTGAACGAAAATGCGCCCGCGCTGTCGGTCATGACGGAGCGTCCGACCGACGAGGCGGCCGATCCGACGCCCGTCAGCGTGACGCGCGCACCTCGAACGGCCGTTCCCGTGTCGCCCGACACGACGGCGCCCGCGATGACGCCCGTGCCGGCCGGGGCGGGAGCGCTCGCGGCTCGGGGCGGTGGCTGCGGTGACTGCGCGAGGTTTGAGGACGCGCCGCCGATGCCGAGGACGAAGGCCAGAACGGTCAGCGCACGGGGGCCGACGTTACTTGATCGTCCGCTCCGACCTGACCAGCTCGGCCAGCGCACGCGTCTGATCATAGTCCGAATGGATGCCATCGGCGGCTGCGAGATACAACGGACGACTCGTGGCCGTGAGCGTTTGACGCTTGGCGACTGCGATCAGTGTTTCGGCCCGGTCGAAGTTCGACTTTATCGTCCCGGCAGCCTTGAGTACCTGAGCGACCACGGCGTCGTCGAGGTGCGGGCGCGCGATCACCGTCTCGAGCACGCGCCGCTGCTCGTAGGCCGAGCTCGTCGAGCCCACGAGCGCGCAGAACGCAGGGGCGGTCTCGGGCGTTACGCCGCCCTTCTTTGCGACGTCAATCAGCACGTTGGCGCGTTCGTTGTCGCTCTTGATTCGTCCGGCGGCTTCGATGATGCCCGCCGCGTCCTTCGACGACAGCGTCGGGCCGGGCATTGACGCCGTCAGCACTTGACGACGCTCGTAGTCGCTGTCCACGGCCGACGATGCCTTGCGGGCGTCGGCGACGATGTCGTCGGAGATGCCGGACGCGGTCATCACGGTCTGCAGCGTGCGGCTCTGCTCGTACGCCGACTGCATGCCGGTCACGAGGCTGAAGAACGCGGACGTCACGGCACTCGTCAGGCCCCCGCGCCTCGTGAACGTCATGAGCAGCGTCGCGCGCTCGTAGTCGCTGCCGATGTCGGTCGCTGCGGCCAGCACCGCAGCGGCGACTTTCGGCGAGGGCGGAGACGGCAGCAGCGCGGCGAGCGCCTGGTGCTGCTCGTAATCGCTGCCAATCGTCTTCGTCGCGTCGATCAGGGCGATGAGCGCGCCCTCGTCGCCGCCGGCCTGCTTTCCGGCGGTCTTGAGCAGGTTCCCCAGCTCGTAGTCAGAAGAGATCGTCTCGGACGCCTGTTTGGCGACGCGCGTGAGCTCGGCCGGCGTCAGGGTCGCCTGCTTGATGAGCTCGGTGTAATAGACGCGGCGGACGTAGTCGCCCTCGAGTTTCGCGATCTCGGCGAACACGGCGTCGACGCCGCCGTTCTTGAGAAACCGGGCGACGCGGCTCTCGGCCCCGAAGCCTGTCCGCCGGATGACCTTGACCAGCATGGCCTGGAGGAATTCGCGTCCTTCCGGCTCGTATGGACGCTCGAACCCGCTGCGCCGGTACGTGTGCTGCACCGATCCATCGGGCATGCCGCGGATCACGACGCCCGTCGTCAGCACCCACCCGCCATCGCTGATCTCGACCGTCCGGCCTGACTCGACCCAGCTGATGTCCCGGTCGTCGTCGGCAATCGTGAATTTGCCGGTCCATTTGATCGAGACCTTCTCGGAGTTTTCCTGCCACGTGAACTCGCCAGTGCCGCCGCCGCTCGACTGGCGCGTCTCGGAGAGGGAGTCCGCCGGGCGCGCGGTCTGCGGCTGAGCGGCGGCTGCGGCTTTCGCGGCAGGCGCCGAGGCGCTGGACGTCGCTGGCTGCGCCGTCGCCACGCCGCCGGCCTGGGCGACGGCACGCGCGGCGGCCGCGGCCGGGCGTGCGGTGGCACCAGGCGACGAGCTTTGCGCCAGCACGAGCGCGGCCGGCAGCAGCAGGCTGGCGGCCAGCAGCGCCAAGAGCCCGGAGACCGAGCCGGAGGCCGCCAGCCGGTTGTCGGGATCGACGCCGAGAATCCGGCGCACGCGTTCGAGCAGCGATCCGTCGGACGCCGCGAGCGCGACGCGCGGCGGCACGACCATCGCGGCCAGGTCGGCGAGCGCCGTCACATATGCAAGGCGGTCGCAGACGCCGACGACCAGGTCATCGCAACAGTGCTCGCGCTCCGCGCGCACGCGCTTCGACACCCACCAGACCGCCGGGTGATAGAAGAGGAGCGTCTCGACCACGGACTGCAGCAGGTTCACGAGGTAATCGTGGCGGCGCACGTGCGCCAGCTCGTGCGCGATGAGCGCTTCGATCTGCGTCGGCGCGAGACCGGCCATGGCCGAGGCTGGCAGCAGCACGACCGGCTTCAGCCAACCGACCATCAGCGGCACGGCCACCCGGGTCGATTCGCAGATCCGCACGACGCGATCGAGCGCCAGGCGCCCGGCCATGCGCCGCGCCAGACGATGAATCTCGACATCCACGGGGCGCACGCTGTGGCGGATCAGGCGACGAACGGCCAGCCAGTTGCCGGCCAGGCGGGCCGTGAGCAATGCCACGCCGGCCAGCCACACAACGAGCACCGGCACGACGGGAAGCAGGACGGGCCGTGCGGCGGCAGCGCGTTGGGTGAAGGCCGACTGCACAGAGTCGCGCGGTTCGATGCCTCTGGCACCCCTGAGCTGAGACGTTGATGCTGACGCCGTCGGCCGAGCCAGCGCGCGGCCCGACGACGTCAATGCTGGCGTCATGGCGGTCCAGCCGGCCGCCGGATTCGCGCTCAGCCACGCGGTCGTCGCTATCGGCGCCGCGAACATAGCGGCCAAGGAGGCGACGCCAATCGCGTAGCGCGCGGAGGCGCCGAAGCGCGGCGCCCGCATCATCCACACCGCGGCAAGACCAAGGAGCGCGCCCTGCCACAGGAAATGCACGAGCGCCCAGGCGAGAGCCTGTGCATACGGGCCAAGAAGGTCACTCGTCACAGGTCACCTCTTGTACTGCTCGATCAGCTTTCGGATTTCCTGCAGCTCCTCCGGCGTGGCGGGATGCGCGCTGAGCGCCTGCATGACGAGCGCCGCCGACCGGCCGCCAAACGCGCGGTCCATCAGATCGGCGACCAGCTGGCGCTGGGTCTGATCCTGCGAGTGGCGCGCGGCGTAAACGTGCGTGCGCGACGACTCGTCGCGGGTCACCAGCCCCTTCTCCGCCATGATCTGCATCAGCTTCAGGGTCGTCGTGTATCCGGTCTCCCGGGACCCGGCGAGCGCCTCATGCACATGACGGACGGTCGACGGTCCACGTTCCCAGAGCACCCGGAGAATCGCCAGCTCGGCATCGGTCGGACGCGGCAAGGGGGCAGCCATGGGCCCTATTATACGAATGTGTTCGTAGATGTCAACGAAGGCCTTCGTTGACGCCGGGCTTTGCGCCGACCGAGCGGCGGACCGCTACTTGCGCTCGATGGTGACTTTCTTCATCACGACGGGCGTGACCGGACGATCCTGAGCGCCCGTGGCTGTCGCGCCGATCTTCTCGACGACGTCGAGGCCTTTGACCACGGCGCCGAACACCGAGTGACGGCGATCGAGGTGCGGCGTCGGTCCCAGGGTGATGAAGAACTGGCTGCCGTTGGTGTTGGGGCCGGCGTTGGCCATCGACAGCACGCCTGCGCGGTCGTGCCGCAGGTCGGGGTGAAACTCGTCTTCGAACTGATAGCCCGGGCCGCCCGATCCCTGCCCCAGCGGGTCGCCGCCCTGAATCACGAAGCCCTTGATGACACGGTGGAAGATCAGGCCGTCGTAGTACGGCGCCTTCTTCTTTTCGCCGGTCTTGGGATGCTTCCACTCCTTGGTGCCTTCGGCAAGACCGACGAAATTGGCGACGGTCTTCGGGGCCTTGGCATCGAACAGCTCAACGGTGAAATTGCCGAGGGAGGTCTCGAACAGCGCGTAGGTGGCCATGTCTGGCTGTCTATTGTGTCAGGGTTCCGCAGGGCGGCAAATTGGTCCTAAGTCCTAGGTCTGTGTATGAGAGGCCTTCTGCCTTCTGCCTTCTGCCTTCTGCCTTCTGCCTTGCCCTCAGCGCCGTCACCCTCCGCCGAGGATCTTGCGCAGATCGGCGACCTGGGTCGCGAGCGCCGGGTCGCGGGCGGCGATCTCGACGAGCGCCTTCGCTTTGGGGACGTCGCCGCCGTGGGCGTACTGATTGGCGGCGTTGAAGGCCGCGGCGTACTGGTGGCTGCTGTCCTCCTTGATAGCGGCTTCGAACCCCGCGATCTGCCGGGCTTTGAAATCGGGGTCGACGTCCTCGCGCGCCTGCATCGCTCGAAGTCCGTTCTCGCTCTCCTTGACGCTCGCTTCGTAACAGCCCATCGCGTCCTCGAACTGACGGCCCGAGTCAACCCAGCGCTCGCGCTTGATCATCACGAGACCGAGATACCACATCGCGGTGCAGTTCTTGTCTCCGCCCGACATCGTGCGGGCGCCGCGCAGGTCCTTCTCGGCCACATCGAGATCGTCCTGGTCGTGCTCGATCATGCCCGCCAGGGTGAGGACCTCGCCGGAGTTGCCGACCCGCTTGGCGGACTCGATGTCCGCACGCGCAAGGTCGAGCGCCTGGCGTGAGCAGTGGTTCCAGGACCGCCAGTAGTACGCCTCGTAGATGTTGTCAGTCCGCAGCTCGATCATATGCGTGGCGGTCGCGATCGCCTCGTCGTTCTGCTTGAGATAGGTCAGGCAGATCGTCCGGCCGAGCAGCGCGTTCTCGTGCTCGGCTTTCTGCGCGATCGTCTCGTCGTAGAGCTTCACTCCCGCGCGGCAGTCGCCGATGAGCTGGTTGTAGTTGCCGTAGAGGTACGTGACCGACGGCGACGTCGGAAATCGCTTGTAGGTTTCAGCCAGCCACTCGCGCGCGCTCGCGCCGCCGTTCTGCTTGACCGTCACGAGGGCGGCGCGGCTGAGAAAATAGCCGGTCTCGGCGAATCGCGGCACGGCGTCGCGAACCTTCTTCAGAAGCGCGGAACTGATGTTGATGCAGATGCCGGCGCGGTAGACGAGCAGCGGCGGGGCGTCCGGCGCGGGCGCCGCCCGACCAGTCGGATGCA
>Ga0335084_10004368_pt1 | contig 13898 bp, 15 predicted proteins | sample Lox_Sample_44_FD_206721 | JGI IMG/M metagenome (GOLD analysis project Ga0335084, IMG submission 206721) | Soil microbial communities from Loxahatchee National Wildlife Refuge, Florida, United States - Lox_Sample_4.4 | ecosystem: Environmental > Terrestrial > Soil > Wetlands | place: USA... | reverse complement strand
GCACGGTTTGCGCGCTGTAGCCGTGCGGCAGGAGGAGGCGCGCGAGCTGCCGCGCTCCCTCCGCGTTGCTGCGCGCCGAGAGGCCGATGAAGACCGTGCGCCCGACCAACAACACGTCGCCGCCCTCGAGAAGCGCGGGATCCTCCAGCCGCGCCACCTCGCGGTGCCGCCCGAGGACGGGAACGATCGAGTCCGCCTCTCCGCGACGCGAAGGCGCTCCCGGCCGGGTGACGACCGCCAGCTCGGGCACCACCACCGCCACGTCCTCGAGGAAATGCGCGTCGGGGAAGCCGGGGAGCGGATCGAGCATCTCGATCCGGAGCCCCAGCGAGCGCAGCGCCCCGGCGTAGGCGGCGTGCTGGGCCAGCATGAGCGGCAGCTCCGGCTTGCCCAGGCGGGCGGTGGTGAGGCCGTCCGCGAAGTCCGGCCCCGGCCGCCGGAGGATGGCGCACGTGAGCACGGAAAGCAGAGTACCGCGTTTTCGGGACGCTACTGCGGCAGGCACACTCCGCACACCGCGCCGCCCTCCTCCGGGCGCGCGGTGATCAAAAGGCACTTGTTCCCCCACGAGCACTGCGAGTCGCGGTAGCAGATCGGCGAGCAGAGCGCGTGGTGCTGGTCGGGCATGACCTCGCCGTTCTTGTCCACGGTGCCGCTCATCGTCTGGAAGCCGCCCAGTCCGGCGGGGCACATGGGATCGCCGTTCGGGTAGAGCGCGGCCGGGTCGACCACCTCCAGCAGGCAGACGGGCTCGAAGTTGACCGCCACGCAGCGAAGCCCCGGGCTGCAGCCTCCGGTGGGGCAAGGCCGCGTCAGATCCGGACCGCTCGCCCCTCCGCCACACCCGAGGGCGACGAGGAGCGCAACCAGGAGATGGAGACGGCTCACGGGCTCGGCACCAGGTCCGGAGGATAACCCAGCGCCGGTCTGCTACGATTCCTGCATGACCCTCGATGCCAACAAGCGGATTGCCGGCGAGCTTTTCGAGCGTTTCAGCGCCGGCGACATCCCCGGCGTCCTGGCCCTGATGACCGACGACGTCACCTGGCGCATCCCGGGGAAGCCGGAGCTGACGCCGGTGGCGGGCCTCTTCGAGAAGGAGCGGCTGGGCAAGCTCTTCCGCCGCATGCTCTCGCAGCTGGAGAACGGCCTGAAGATGACGGTGATCGGCTCCGTCGCGGAGGGCGACAAGGTGGCCGTGGAAGTGGAGTCCAGCGGCGACCTGAAGAACGGCCGCCGCTACCGCCAGCAGTACCACTTCCTCATCACCCTGCGGGAGGGGAAGATCGCCGCGGTGCGCGAGTACCTGGACACGCACCACGCCTTCGACGTCTGGATGCGCCCCTGACCGTCAGCGGGGCCAGAGCCAGCCGAACGCTCCCGCGGTCAACAGCCCGTAGATGAGGCCGTCGGCGATCTCCTTCAGCGCCGAGCGCCACGGCTTCCCCATCCAGATGGCCTGCGGGATCGCTCCCGCCGCGTAGCCGGGAAGGCGACGGTTCCCGTGACCCGGAACACCTTCAGGTAATGGGTGCCCAGAGAAAGAGTTCGCGAGGACAGGTAGGCGGCGAAGAGCGAGACCAGCAGCGAGTAGAAGAACCACTGCACCAGCGACGGGAGCATGTTGGGCGACCCGCTCTTCCGCAGCATGAGGAAGCCCACCGGCCCCTCGACGAACTTCTTCTGGACGTCAGGGCTCTTGAGCTGGCCCATGTCGGTGATGCGGGGGAGCACATACTGCCCGGGCGCGGGATTCATCCTGCGGATCGCCGCCCGGACCTCATCCTCGTTGGGCAGCGAGAGGTAGTCGGGGTTGTGCCACTTGACGACCATGTGGATGAGGCTGCTGGCGACGTAGACGAAGACGGCGGAGAGAACGATGGGCAGCCAGAGCTGGGGGAGGGAGATCATGACCCCGGCGAGGATACCTCTTCAGCGGTCCGCGCGCTCGAGGCGCCGGCGCAGGGCGGCCGGGGCCCGCGCCGGATCCCGGGCGAGCGCGTGGGCCACGTCCCACTGCACGAACATCTCCCGCTGGCAGCGGAGGCAGCCGCGCAGGTGCTCCTGGACCAGGTGCTGGTGCCTCTTCGAGAGCTCGCCGTCGGAAAGGGCGGCGATCAGCTCGCGGCACCACCTGTGCTCGCCGGTCCTCATGCCGCACCTCGTTCCGCATCCTCGCGGAAAATCGCCAGCAGCCCGGCGAGCAGTCTCCTTCCGCGGCTGATGCGGCTCGTCACGGTGCCCGCGGGCACCTCGGTGATCCGGGCGATCTCCCGGTAGCTCAAGCCCTGGACGTCGTGGAGCTTCACCGCCTCCGCGAACTCCTCCGGGATGGAGCCCAGGGCCTCGAGAACCCTGCCCGGATCCAGCGACTCCAGCAACTCGCCGAAGGGCGCAGCGTCCGCGCCCTCGATGATCTCCTCGTACGCCGCCTCGAGCTCGGCGGTGGAAAACAGCTTCAGCTTCAGCTTCGGCTTCACTCGTCCCCCCCCGGGAAAGAACCGCATCTACAGCGGAGATGCGACGAGGGTCGGATCTATTCCTGCCGGCGATGGCTGACATGGCCAAGACCGATTGCCGCCGATGTACTCCTTTGTCCGCTGGTCCGCAGGCGCAAGGACCGGCCTCGTCCCGGGACTACGCCGGATCGCGGGCAGGCCCGGATGCGCCGAGGCAGGCGAGCCATGCTCCTCGACTCGATGTTCGCGGCCCTGTGGATCGGCGCTGCCGCTTGGATGTCCATCCACAGCCGGGAGAGCTGGGTGCCCGTCTGGCACTGACCATCGTCCTGCTCTCCGCCCTGGTCCTGGGGTACGGGGTGTGGAACCGGCGCGACGCCCTCTGGCCGTCGTCCGTGGCGCCGCTCGACTTTCTCGCCCAGGCTGGGCTGCGCTGCACCCCGCAACTGCAGATGCTGCGCTTCGTGGTGCTTTTGGGGGGCGGCCGAGGTGCCCATCTCGCTGACGCTCTTCTGGATCTTCGGGCGGTCGTCGCTGCCTGTGGCGGCGGCCATCCTCACCCTCCTCTGCGGCGCTGGCCTGCTCTGGGTGCGGCGGGCGCGGCGCCTCGCGCTGCGGGAGTTGGAGGAGATCGCGCGCCTGCGCCGCGAGCCGGGGACGGAGCCATGGTTGTATGCTGCGGCGCACGTTCGTCCTGTCGCCCTCCTCGCCGTTTCGGCGAAGCATGGCGCCGGAGGAAGCCATGGCTCGACGCCTCTCCTCGTTGATCGTCCTCGTTCTCCTTTCCGCTCCCCGGCTCGCCCTCGCCCAGGCCGCCGAGGCGGCGCACCCCTGGACCTATGAGGGCGCCAAGGGGCCCAGGCACTGGGGCGATCTGAAGCCGGAGTACGCCGCCTGCAAGACTGGCAAGCACCAGTCGCCCATCGACATCCGCGACGCCAAGGCGGCCGACCTTCCCGCCATCGAGTTCTTCTACTCGGCGCAGCCCTTCCGCATCATCGACAACGGCCACTCCGTGCAAGTCAACGTCGACCCGGGAAGCTTCATCAGCGTGAACGGGCGGCGGTTCGACCTGAACCAGTTCCACTTCCACCACCCCTCCGAGGAGAAGGTCCAGGGCCACTCCTTTCCGCTGGTCGCGCACCTGGTGCACCGGGACGCCGACGCCAAGCTGGCGGTGGTGGCGGTGCTCTTCAAGGCGGGGAGCGCGAACCCGTTCCTCGAGGCGCTGTGGAAGAACCTGCCCACGGACGTGGGCCAGGAGCACACGCCCACGGGCATGCTGGTGGACCTGAACCGGCTCTTGCCGTCGGATCGCGGCTACTACACCTTCACCGGGTCGCTCACCACCCCGCCCTGCAGCGAGGACGTGACCTGGTTCGTGCTCAAGCAGCCTGTGGAGATCTCCAAGCCCGAGGAATCGGCCTTCGCCAAGCGGTACGCGCACAACGCGCGCCCGGTGCAGCCACTCAACGGGCGGTCGGTGCTGATGAGCCGCTGAGAAGCCGCCTCACCAGACGCGGACGCGATCCTGCGGGGCCAGGTAGAGGGCCTGCCCCGGCTTCACTGCGAAAGCGTCGTACCAGGGATCCTGGTTGCGCACGGTGTCCGCGCGGTACTCGGCGGGCGCGTGGCCGTCGGTCACGATCCGCTGCCGCAGGGCCGGCTCGCGGATCTTCTGCCGCCAGCTCTGCGCGAAGCTGATGAAGAACTGCTGGTCGCCGGAGAGCCCCGCCACCGGCGCCGCCTCCTTGCCCGCGAGCGAGATGCGGTAGGCGTCGTAGGCGGCCGCCAGCCCGGCCACGTCGGCGATGTTCTCGCTCACCGTCAGCCGGCCGTTCACCGCCAGGTCGGGGAAGGGGTGGTAGCCGTCGTACTGCTTGATCAGGCTCTCGGAAGAGGCCCTGAAGTGCGCGAAGTCCTCGTCCGTCCACCAGTTGTCCAGCCGCCCCTGGTCGTCGAAGAGAGCCCCCTGGTCGTCGAAGCTGTGGCTGATCTCGTGGCCGATGACCGCGCCCGCCGCCCCGTAGTCCATCAGCGCCGGCCGCGAGGGGTCGAAGAAGGGCGGCTGGAGGATGGCCGCGGGGAAGTTGAGTGCGTTCATCGCCGGCAGGTTCACGGCGTTGACCAGCTGCGGGTTCATCACCCATTCGTCGCGGTCCACGGACTGGCCCAGCCTGGTGAGATTCCGCTTCAGCTCGAACTGCTCGGAGCGCAGCGCGTTGCCCAGCGCGTCGCCGCGCACCACCTCCAGCCCGGAGTAGTCGCGCCACTTGTCGGGATAACCCACGCCCACCTTGAGGGCGGCGAGCTTGGCCTTCGCCTTTTGCTTGGTGGCGGGCGCCATCCAGGTCAGCTTGTCGATGCGGCTGGCGAAGGCGGCCAACTCGTTCTTCACCATCTCCTGCGCCCGCGCCTTCTCCGCGGGAGGGAAGTAGCGCTGGACGTAGAGCTTGCCCACCGCCTCTCCCAGCGCCGCGTCGGTCACCTCCACCGCGCGCTTCCAGCGGTCGCGCAGCTTGGGCGTGCCCGAGAGCACGGTGCCGAAGAAGGCGAACTGCTCGTCGACGAAGGCCTTCGGCAGGTACCGCCCCGCGTGCGTCAAGGCGTGCCAGGCCAGCAGGTCTCTCCAGGTGGCGAGCGGCTCGCTGCGCACCAGCGCGGAGATGCCGGAGAACGCCGCCGGCTGCCAGACCACGAACTCCTGCTGCTTCTCCAGCCCCGCGCCGGCCAGGAAGGCCTCCCAATCGATGCCCGGCGCCTTGGCGGACAACTCGGCGCGCGGCCAGTGGTTGTTGCCCTTGATCACGTCCTCCGAGTCCGTGCGGCTGCCGTGTACCTCGGCGATGCGCCGCTCCAGCTGGTAGACGCGCGCGGCCTTCGCTTCCGCATCCGCGAAGCCGGCCAGGCGCATCATGGCGAGGATGTGCGCCTGGTAGCGGATGCGGATCTCCGCCATGCGCGGCGAGGGATCGAGGTAGTAGTCGCGGTCGGGGAGCGAAAGGCCGCCCTGGAGGAGGAAGGCGGAGTACTTCCTGGGGTCGTTCAGGTCCTGCGCCACCCAGAGGCCGAAGACGTTGAGGGTGAAGAAGTTGGTGGCGTTGAGCACGTCCACATCGGCGCGCACGGTCCCTCCCAGGTAGCGGGAGAGGGCGCGACGATCGGAAAGGGCGGAGATCGCCTGCAACTCGGGCTGGAGCGGAGCGATGCCCTTGCCCTCGATTCCCCCCTCGTCCATGAAGCTGTTGTAGTAGTCGCCGATCTTGCGCTGCTCCGATCCGGCCGGGGCGTCGGCGCGGGCCACCTCCGCGATCAGGTCGGCGGTCCGCTTCGCGGTCAGCTCGGCGAGGATGGGCCCGGTCCCCCAGGTGCTCCGGTCGGCCGGGATTTCCGTCGCCTTCAGCCAGGCGCCGTTGGCATAGGCGAAGAAGTCGTTCCCCGGCGCAATCGAGGGGTCCATGCCCTGCAGGTCGATGCCCGCGCCGGACGGCGCCGCGGGAGTGGCCTTGGGAGGGGCGGAGGTGCAGGCGGCGGCGAAGAGGAGGACGGCGGGCAGGGTTTTCATGGGGTCAACCTTGACCTCTTTCGTTCCTGCAGTGCTGTATTTCAGCCGGTGATGCTCTCTCCGATCCTGCAGCCCGCTGTCAATCGATGATCCGCTCCCTCCTGCGCGCTCCCGGGTTCACCGTTCCCGCCACCGCCATCCTGGCGCTGGGATTCGCAGCCGTCCTCTCGGCGGGCGAGGTGGCGGATGGCGTCTTCCTCCGGCCGCTGCCCTTCGCGGAGCCCGAGAGGCTGGTGACGGCCTGGCAGGTGTCCGGCGGCACGCGCATCACCGTGGACGGCGCGGACTCTTCTCGACTGGAAGGCGCAGGCGGCCGGATTCGAGCAGATGGCGGTGGCGGCGGAGGCGCTGCGGAGCTGACCCCTGTCCTTTCCCGCGCCGCTTGATACAATGACCGCGTTCGGGGGGCTCGTCATCCGGCGTTTCGCGATCCTCGTTCTCGCGCTGGCGAGCGGCGCGGCGTCCGCCCAGGACGATTCGTCCGGGCTGATTCCCCACGTGCGCATCGGGCCGGAGATCTCCCTGATCAGCTTCCCCAGCCCGGCGGTCGGGATCGAGGCGAAGCTCTGGGACCGGGTGGGAGTCTCCCTGGAGTACGGCTTCATTCCCCGGGTGGGGATCAGCGACATCGAGGCGAAGTACCGGATGTGGCAAGGGAGCGTGAAGGTCTATCCCTTCCGCGGCGCCTTCTTCGTCGGGGCGCTGGCCGGGACGTACGAGCTCACCGCCAGCGAGACCAGCGGCGGCCAGACGGTCACCACCACCGTCGACAGCACGATCCTCGGGCCGCAGGTCGGCTGGCGCTGGGTCTACTCCAGCGGTTTCTTCCTCGGGCTCGACCTGGCCTGGGGATTCGCCCTCCACTACGAGTCGACCCTCACTCCTCCCTCCTCGATCGGCACCATCGGCGACATCAAGAAGAACGCCGACAAGTACCTGGAGAACGGCGTGCCGGTTCTGGGCCTTTTGCACCTGGGCTGGTTCTTCTGAAGCTCTACCCGCCTCGAGCCTTGTCCCGCAGGGAGGCGAAGAGCTTCGCCTCCGCCGGATTGCGCGCCCTGCGCGAGGCCTCCGCGAACGAGCGCGCCGCCTCTCCGGCCCGGCCCCTCTTCAGGAAAAGACGCCCCTCGGCCGCGGGATGGAACGGCGACGCCGCAAGCTTCGGCTCCTGGCGGAGCGCGTCCAGCGCAGCCAGGCCCTCCCCGGCACCGCGCGCCTCTCCGATCGCGATGGCGCGGTTCAAGGCCACCACCGGCGAGGGCCGCAGCCGGAGCAGCAGGTCGTACAGCTCGACGATCCGCGCCCAATCGGTCCGCTCCACCGAAGGCGCCGCGCAGTGGCAGGAGGCGATGGCCGCCTCCAGGTGGTACTCGCTCAGCTCTTCGCCGGAGGCGCTGCGGTCGAGCAGCTCGAACCCGCGCCGGATGAGCGCCCCATCCCAGCGCGATCGGTCCTGCTCCTCGAGCAGCACCAGCGAGCCGTCCTCGGCGGCCCGGCCTGCCAGCCGCGCCGCGTGGAAGCACATCAGGGAGAGGAGCGCCAGGGTGCGCGGGGTGGCGCAGGCCGGGTGCTGCGCGAGAAGACCGCACAGCCGCAGGGCCTCCGCGCAGAGTCCGGCCTGCACCGGCCGGGCGCTGCCGTGGTAGCCCTCGGAGAAGAGCAGGTAGAGCGCGTGCTGCACGGCCTCGAGCCGCCTGCCGATCTGCTCCCGCCCCGCCACCTCGTACAGCCCGCCCGGCTTCGCCAGGGTCTGCGTGCCCCGGGCGAGCAGCTTCTCCACCGCCGCCTCGCTGGAGAGCAGCGCCGCCGCGATCTCCCGTTTCCCGAATCCGCAGAGCAGCTTGAGCACCAGCGCCAGCTGCGCCGGCTCGGGGAGGTTGGGTGCGCACACCGAGAACATCATCCGCAACAGGTCGTCCTCGATCTCGTTCTCCCTGAACAGCGCCGAGACCGTGGGCGCCAGCGCGTACTCGCTGCGCAGCTCCAGGTCGGGCGCGAACTCACGCCGGGTCCGCTCGCGGCGGATGAGATCGATGGCCCGGTTCTGCGCCGCCCTCACCAGCCAGGCGGAGGCGTCGCGCGGCGGACCGGCGTACTTCCAGGCCTGCAGGGCGCGGCAGAGGACGTCCTGGACCACGTCCTCCGCCAGCGCCAGGTTGTGCAGGCCCAGGACGCGGGCCAGCGCCGCCAGCATGCGCGCCGACTCGCGCCTGAAGTCCAGCTCCGGGGTCACACGCTCATCGACGCGATGGGCCGGATCTCCACGGTGCCCTCCACCTCCAGCCCTGGGCAGCCCCGCGAGAGCTCGGTGGCGTGCTCGAGGTCCCGCGCCTCGACCAGGAGATATCCGCCCACCAGGTCCTTGGCCTCGGCGTAGGGGCCGTCGGTGACCGCCTTCTTCTTGCCCCGGACCACCTTGCCGCCGCCCTCCAGCGGATCGCCGGCCTTGAAGTGGCCGTCCTGGCGCAGCTGCTGCACCCAGGCGGCCCACTTCTGCATCTGCTGCTGCAGCTCCTGGGGGCTCAGCCGCCCCATGGCGCCACCCCGGAAGATGTAGAGGAAGTTGGGCATCGTCTTCTCCTTGTCGGCCGGCGGTGCGCCGGCATCTTGTCACAAGGACGTCCGGGGCCGCGCGCTCCGGACAACTCTTTTTCCCCAGCCCTGTGGACGGCGGTCCGCGAAGAGTTCGTCCATTCGAGCCCGATCTGTCACCCGCCCGCGATCGGCGGGGATCCAGTATCCGCGGCGCCGTTTTCACCGGCGAGGTGACCCTTGAAAACAGACCGCCGCAACTTCCTCCGCTTTCTCGGCAGCGCCGCCTTCACCGCCAGCCTCCCCGGCAGCATCGAGCGGGCCCTGGCGGTGCCCGCGGACCGGCGCACCGGCACCATCCAGGACGTCGAGCACATCGTCTTCCTCATGCAGGAGAACCGCGGCTTCGATCACTACTTCGGCACCCTGCGCGGCGTGCGCGGCTACGGGGATCCGCGGCCGGTGAACCTGCCTTCGGGAAGGCCGGTCTTCTACCAGCCCGACGGCGGCGGATACCTCCTCCCCTTCCACCCCGGGGCGCCCGGCCTGGGCCTGCAGTTCCTCGAGGACACGCCGCACGGCTGGTCCGATACGCACGCGGCCTGGAACGGCGGCAAGTACGACCAGTGGGTCCCCAACAAGGGCCGCAGCACCATGGCCCATCTCACCCGGCGCGACATTCCCTACCACTACGCGCTGGCCGACGCGTTCACCATCTGCGACGCCTACCACTGCTCGCTCTTGGGCCCGACCGACCCGAACCGCTACCACATGTGGACGGGCTGGGTGGGGAACGACGGCAAGGGCGGCGGCCCGGTGATCGACAACTCCGAGGCCGGCTACGGCTGGTCCACCTATCCCGAGCGGCTGGAGGGGGCCGGCATCTCCTGGAAGATCTACCAGGACAGCGGCGTTGGCCTGGACGCGCCCGGATTCTGGGGATGGACCGAGGATCCCTACATCGGCAACTACGGCGACAACTCGCTGCTCTACTTCCACCAGTACCAGGACGCGAAGCCCGGCGACCCGCTCTACGAGAAGGCCCGCCGGGGCACCACCCTCTCCGCGGGCGGGACGCTCTTCGACGTCCTGCGCGACGACGTCCGCCAGGGCAGGTTGCCGCAGGTCTCCTGGGTGGTCTCTCCCGAGGCCTTCTCCGAGCACGGCAACTGGCCGGCGAACTACGGCGCCTGGTACGTCTCCAACGTCCTCGACGCGCTCACCTCCAATCCCCGGCTCTGGAGCCGGACGGTGCTCTTCATCACCTACGACGAGAACGACGGCTTCTTCGACCACCTGGTCCCGCCCACCCCGCCCCGCTCCCGGGCGGAGGGGCTCTCCACCGTGGACGCCAGAGACGAGATCTACCCGGGCAGACCGGGGAATCCCTCCGGGCCCTACGGGCTGGGCGTCCGGGTGCCCATGATCGTGGTGTCGCCCTGGAGCAAGGGCGGCTGGGTGTGCTCCGAGCTGTTCGACCACACCTCGCTCATCCGCTTCCTCGAGCAGCGCTTCGCGCCCCACCATCGCGGCCTGATCGAGACCAACATCACCGCCTGGCGCCGGGCCATCTGCGGCGATCTCACCTCGGCCTTCGACTTCCGCCGGCCCGACGCGGCCCGGGTGGCGCTGCCCGACACCGCCGCCTGGGCGCCGCCGGATCGCGATCGGCACCCGGACTACGTCCCGGAGCCTCCGGTCGACCAGGCCCTGCCCTCCCAGGAGCGAGGGCTGCGTCATGCGCGCGCGCTGCCCTACGAGCTGGAGGCGAGCGGGAAGGTCGATCCGCTGAAGGGCGAGGTCCGGATCGACTTCGTCAACACGGGCGACGCCGGGGCCTGCTTCCAGGTTCGCTCCGGCAATGCCGGCGAAGGCCCCTGGACGTACACCGTGGAGGCCGGCGCCTCGCTCGCCGATACCTGGAAGGCAGGCCACGGCCGGTACGACCTCACCGTCTTCGGGCCCAACGGCTTCTTCCGCGCCTTCCGGGGCAGTGCCTCTGCGGCGGCGAAGGCGAGCCTGGAGGTCGCGGCGCGCTACGACGCGGACGCTCTGCAAATCGTGCTCTCGGTGACCAACCGGGGAGCGTCTTCGGTGCACGCGACCGTGGCCAACTCCTACGGTGACGAGGACCCGGTCGAGCTGCTCTTGCGGCCCGGGCATGGATTCGAGAAGCGCTGGTCCCTGAACTCGAGCTTCGGCTGGTACGACCTGGTGGTCACGGCGGACGCCGATGCTGGCTTCCTCCGCCGCCTCGCGGGCCACCTGGAGAACGGCAGGGACAGCGCCAGCGATCCGGCCTTCGGCGGCGCCACGCGGCGACAGTCCGCCAGCGAAGAGATCGCGGTTCCGGGTTGAGAGGGGGCGGAGGTGGTCGCGGCGCGCGTTCCGTCCCCGCGCCGCGACCACCCACCGGACGTTGCTAGAGCGCCAGGGCAGACACCCGCCAGATCAGGCTCCACGCCTCCCAGATCCACCGCCAGGCCTGCCGCTCGTCGATCTCCCTGCCCGCGGCCTCCCGGTGCAGGGCGGTGCGGATCTCCGCCGCCAACGCGTCCCGCTCCGCGGTGAGCGAGGCAAGCTGATCCTCCAGCCCGGTGTAGGTCGGGTCATCCCCGGTGAGCGCGCGGGTGGAGACGCGCACCGCCGCCAGGCCGAACTGGCCGAAGGGCGCGTTCACCTGCTTGTACGCCGCGCCCAGCCACTCCAGCGTGCGGCGGTGCCCCTCGTGCCCGTGCGCCCCGGCATCCAGCGCCTCGATGATCACCCGCCCGTCGGGCTCGTACGTGTCGGTGAGGCCGAGCAGGCGCATCATCGTCGGGCGCACGTCGGTGTGATCGGTCCAGGGCTCGAAGGTCTCCCCGCGGTTCCTCACCCCGGGGCCCACCAGGCCCAGCCAGGTGTTGGCGATCTCGGGCTGGATGTCGCCGTGGTTCCAGGCGAAGGCCGGGTTGATGCAGGTCTCGCAGGTGCTGGCGGGGAAGTCGGTGAGGAAGTAGTCCGCATTGGCGAAGAGGACGAAGGTGGCGTTCCGCGCCGGGTCTCCGGCGGTGATCATGTGCAGCGCCTTCATCCCCGTCTGGTCGGCCATCTGCGCCAGCAGGCGGTCCGTCTTCCCGGTGAAGGGGTTCTGCGCGGTGAGGTTGGCGACGGAGCGCTCGAACTGGCGGGTGAGGGGGTCGGTCTGCGAGAGCATGCCGCTGCCCTTCTTCGCCAGGTAGAAGGGCGGAGCGTCGTCGCCGTGCACGGTGAAGGCATTGGGCGCAGCGCTCCCCAGGAACTGCGCCGCCAGCGCGGGGAACTGGTGGGAGACCAGCGTGTCGATGTTGGCGGTCAGCTCGCCCACCTGCCCCGTCCAGTCGCAGGTGGTGTGGATCCCGTCGCAGTTGGCGGGCGTGGGCGTGCCGCCCACGAAGTGATCGCCCTCGTCCACGGTGAAGACGAAGAGCGTGTTGTCCCGGGTGATGCCGGCGCGCCGCAGCCGGGCGAAGAACTTCGCGAACGCCTGGTCATACGCCTTCAGCTGCTGCACGTAGCCCGCCTCGCCGGGGCCGTAGGCCAGGTGCGCGTTGCCGGAGACGCCGTGGAAGTCGTGCGCGTCGGAGATGTACGCGAAGGTGACGGGAATGCCGCGCTCCTGCATGGCCGCGACGTAGGCCAAAGAGACGCTGGCGGACATGCCGTCGAAGCCGGGGAAGCCCGGCTGGCCGAAGGGATCGACGATGGGGTTGCCGTCCAGGTCCTGCACCACCGGGCCGCTGGAGAGGAACGGATTGACCTCCTTGGCGCCGAACAGCCCCGAGAAGCCGTCGTAGCCGCCCACCTCGTCGGGCAACAGGTCCGGGTGCCCGCTGGCGCAGGTGCGGGAGCCCTGCGCGCAGTGCACGGCCAGGCCCACGAAGTCGGTCTGCGCCAGGTTGCGCGCGGGGGTGCCGGCCGGCGCCTTCGCGGAGGCGGCCGCCTCGTCGAACTGGGGCGACGGGTTCCCGAAGACCTTGGTGATGTCGCCGGTCGCGCCGGTCCCCGTGTTCTCCAGCACCAGGTTGGCGGCGGCCACCGCGCCTACGTCGCAGCCCGCCCGGGTGAACACCGCCCAGGGCGCGGGAGGGACCTTGCCGTCGGGCCCCACCATGTTGGGGATGGAGCCGGAGACCGGATCGGTCCAGTACCCGAACGAGCTGGGGAAGGAGAAGGCGCCGGTGGCGGAAGTGCGGACGTAACTGTTGGTGACGGTCTGCCCGTGGCGATCGGGATAGAGGCCGGTGAGCGAGGAGAGGATGCCGCCGGCGGTGTGGGAGATGAGGATGGTGTGATCGTTCGCCAGCAGGGTGCCCTCGCCGCGGACGAAGTCGAGCAGGTGCGGGATCTGCTCCAGGTCGGACGGCACCTCGGGCCGGTCCCGGCGCAGGTGCGTGTTGTCGAACTGCACGTAGATGACGTGGCGGATGCTGCCGGCCCCGTTTCCCAGCCGGCAGCGCCCGCCCTCGTCGCGCTCGTGCGCGAGGGAGGCGGTGGCTGCGAGCAAGAGAGCCGAGGTGGCAAGAAAAGCGCGGAACTTCTTCTGTCGCATGGAATCCTCCGGGCGAAAAGCCGGCGGACCCCATACGACCGCCGTTGCGACGGCGGGACGACAAGATGGGAAAGACTTGGTGACGGGCTGCGATCTGTAGCATTTCAAAGCCACTGCCCGGCCCGGGTGTGCGTGGCGCACCGCGCCGCTGACACCCCTGGCCCCGCGGGTGCTCGCGGGTCGGGAGACGGAGGCGCGCGCCCAGGCGCGAATTTTCGGCGAGCGAAGGGCCTGCGCTACGGTCATCGGGGGACCGGGATGACGCACCCATGAAACGCATCGCGCTCTTCTTCCTGCTCTGCATCGTGGCCGCCGCCGCCGCGATCGGCGTGGAGACCTGGCAGTGGCGCGAGCGCAAGCGCAAGGACGACGCGCGCGCCCGGGAGCAAAGCGCGGCGGAGAACGCGGCCTCCGGGCGCCTGGGGCTGAAGACGCTGCCCTTGCCGCCCCACCCCCTCGACCGGCGGGCGGCGCTCGACGACGCCCTCCGCCTGGAGCCCGATCGCCGGTTCCTGCTCGCGGCCCGGGAGCTGTCGGGGTCGGAGATCGGCCTGCGCTTCTCCGACGGCAAGTGGATCCTCGCCGCCGGCCAGCGGGAGATCGGCCGCCTGGCCGAGTTGCCCGCGTTCGACGAGCTGATGAAGGCGCTCGCCCCCCTTGCCCGCGAGTGGGCGGCCGCCGCCAGGCTGACGGGCAAGGCGCCGCGGACCCGGGCGCTTCGCGGGCACAAGGAGGCGTTCACGGCGGTACGCGAGGCGCAGACCCGCTGGTC
>Ga0335084_10004366_pt1 | contig 13903 bp, 8 predicted proteins | sample Lox_Sample_44_FD_206721 | JGI IMG/M metagenome (GOLD analysis project Ga0335084, IMG submission 206721) | Soil microbial communities from Loxahatchee National Wildlife Refuge, Florida, United States - Lox_Sample_4.4 | ecosystem: Environmental > Terrestrial > Soil > Wetlands | place: USA: Florida... | reverse complement strand
GCATTGGCGCACATCGAAGGCGCGCGGCGAAAGCTGAGATCCCGTTGGTAAATTCGTTCAGCGCCGATCGAACCGGCTCGCAAGCGCGTCCCTCAATCGCTTTGCGAAGTCGTATTTCCAGAAGACTCGATTCGACCCTTTGATCAGCACGACGTCGCCCGGCATCAACTCTCGCGCCACGTCGTCGACGGCTACGTCGGCGGCGCGCTCCGCCCGGAACCAGCGCTGCTTCGCCGCGAGCGCTGCCCACAGCGGTTCGATGCCGGCGCCGACACAGGCGACGCGATCGATGCGTTCGCAATGCGCCGCCAATCCATGGTGGTAGGCGGCGCTGTCATCACCGAGTTCGAGCATCTCGCCGAGGATGGCGTGGGTCCGTCGCGCCGGTTCGCTCGCAAGGCCGCCGAGCGCTGCGGCCATGCTCGTCGGATTCGCGTTGTAGCTGTCGTCGATGACCTCGACACCGCCGATCGACTCGCGCGAGCCGCGTCCGGTCGGCACGATCGAATCCGGCATTTCGAGCGCGGCTTCGATCGGCGCATCGGCGGCGCGCAGACACGCAACGACCGCCGCGAGCGACAAGGCGCGATGTACCCCGCCGCCGGGAACTCGCGCGCGCACGGTGCGCCCGTCCACTCGATAGGTCGCGATGCGCGTATCGGCCGCATACTCGCGTAGCGATACATCGGCGTCGTTCGATTGTCCGAACGTCATCGAACGAACGCCCCTCGGCAACGGTTCGGGTTGCAAATCGTCGGGTCGCACGGCGGTGCCGCCGCGGACGATGCCGTTGAAGATGCTGAGCTTCTCGCGACGCAGTGCGTCGATCGACTCGAAGTACTGCAAGTGCGCCGGCCGTACGTTCAGCACCAACGCAACGGTCGGTTCGACCAACCGTGCCAACGGTTCGATCTCGCCCGGGTGATTGGTACCGATCTCGATCACCATCGCGGGCGCAGTCGCGGGCGCGCGCGCCAACGACAGCGGTACCCCCCAAAAGTTGTTCAGGCTGCCGGTCGTCTGGCGACACCCCAGCGCTGCCGCAAGAAGCGAACGCACGGTCGTCTTCCCGCTGCTGCCGGTGACGGCAAACGTACTGCCCGCGAATCGCCGCCGGGCGCCGCGACCGAGCGCCCACAGTCCGTCGAGCGTATCGGCGACGCGCATCTGCGGCAGATCGGCGTCGACCGAACGATGCGTCAATGCACCGGCCGCGCCGCGTCGTTGGGCATCGCCGACATAGTCGTGGCCGTCGCGATCGCTGCGCGAATCGGTGTTGAAGCGAGCCCCCGGATCACCGCGCAGCGCCACGAATAGATCGCCAGGTTCGAGCGTTCGCGTATCGATGCTGACGCCGTAGAGGTCGGGCCCGTCGACGACCGGTGCGCCGGCCGCCGCGGATGCGTCGCGCCACGTCCAAACGATTTGTCGCGGCTCGTGATCCATCGAATGCCTCGCGTCCGATCCATGGGCCGACGCGCAGCATACCGCGCACGTGTCGTCGCGCGTGCTAACAGGTCTCGTTTCGGCGGCCTCACGCTTTCATTTTGCAATCGATGCCGGGAGAATCGCGACCTCTTCGCGTCGGGAATCTCGATGGCCAACGAATCTGCGCCGCGCCGTTTCTTCGGCGCCATCAGCCGCGGTCTGACGACCTTGCGGATCTTCACGGCGAACCTTCTCTTCGTCGTTCTGACATTGATCGTGTTGATCCTGCTCGTCTCCGGCGGCGGCAAGATGACCGTTCCGGACAAAGGGGCGCTGGTCATCGCACCGGAGGGAACGATCGTCGAACAGACCACGCAATCGGCGCCGTTCGAAGCGTTGTTCGGCGGCGACGAGATCGCGGGGGAAACCCGCTATCAGGATCTGATCGACGCGATCGACGGGGCGAAGAAAGACAGCCGATTGCCGGTGATCGTGCTCGACTTGGAACATCTCAGCGGCGTCAGCACAGCGCACCTCGGCGGGCTCGGCGACGCGCTGGCGCAAGCCAAAGCCGCCGGCAAAGAAATCGTCGCCGTCGGCGACTACTACACGCAAGGTCAGTACTACCTCGCTTCGTACGCGAACAGCATCTACATGCACTCGATGGGGCAGGTGTTGCTGACCGGCTTCGGCGCATATCAGAGCTACTACAAGGACGTCCTCGACAAGCTGAAGGTCAAGGTTCACGTATTCCGCGTCGGCGCCTACAAGGCGGCGGTCGAGCCGTACACCCGTACCGACATGTCTCCTGAGGCGCGCGAGGCAAATCGCGCGATGATCGACGAGTTGTGGCACGACTACATCGACAAGATCGCCGCGAACCGCAAGCTGACGCTCGATCAAGTCAACGAATACGCGAACAAATACGAAGACCTGTTGAAGGCCGCAGGCGGCGACATGGCGCGCGTCGCGCTCGAGCGTGGGCTCGTCGACGAATTGATTTCGCGCGACGAAATGCGCGCTCGCCTGATCGACAAGGTGGGCGAGTCCGAAGGCACGTTCAAACAGATCGGATTTGCAGACTATCTGCGAATCACTCGGCGCACGCCGCCGCCCGCTGCGGACGAAATCGGCGTCGTCGTCGCGAGCGGCATGATCCTGCCGGGGGACCAGCCGCGCGGCCGCATCGGCGCCGACAGCTTGAGCGAGTTGATCCGCAATGCGCGGCTCGACCAGAAGGTCAAGGCCGTCGTATTGCGAGTCGACTCACCCGGCGGCGCCGCGATCTCTTCCGAGGTCATTCGCCAAGAGCTCGAGCAGTTGCAGACGTCCGGCAAACCGCTCGTCGTGTCGATGGCGGGTGTCGCGGCGTCCGGCGGCTATTGGATCTCGGCGACCGCCGACGAGATCTGGGCGGCACCGACGACCATCACCGGTTCGATCGGCATCTTCGGCATGGTACCGACGTTCGAAGACAGCCTCGCCGCGATCGGCATCAGTCGCGACGGCGTCGCGTCGGCGCCGCTCGCAAACGGGTTGGATCCGTTCGGCGGCGTGTCCGATACGATGGGCCATATCCTGCAAGCCAATGTCGAATCCGGCTACAAGCGTTTCCTCGATCTCGTCGCGCGCGGTCGCAACATGGTTCCCGAACAGGTCGACAAGATCGGCCAAGGTCGGGTGTGGACGGGACGCAAGGCGCACGAACTCGGATTGGTCGACGGCCTCGGACAATTGCCCGATGCGATTGCCGCCGCCGCGAAGCGCGCGAACTTGACGGAGTACCAGGTGCGCTTCATCGAGAAGCCGTTGTCGGCGCGCGAACAGTTGCTGCAGCAGATCGCCGACAGCCTCGGCTTCGCGACGGCCGGACGCCTATCGCAGCTGGCGCGTACCGTTGCAGATTTCGTTCGGCTCGACGATCCGCTGCACACCTACGCGTTGTGCGAGGTCTGCAGCGTCGCGTTCTGATGCGTCGCGCCCCTACCAGCCGTACGCGTCCTTCATGATGAAGTAGATGCGGTTTTGCTCGATGACGCCGTGCACCGCATCCGCGCCGGGGCCGCGCGCATACACCGGCACGTCTTCGCCGCCGTGCGTTTCCGCCGACATCGGGATGGCCGACTCTTGTAGGTAGTCCGGTGCCGTCGTATCGACGTTGGTCAAATCGGGGCGAGCGACCGCGGCCGAGTCGAACTGTTTAGCGAAGTTCGGAAAGCGTTTGGTGCCGGCCGGCTGAGTGTTGGACGCCTCCAGCGCGCCCGGCCCGTTCGCGTAACTGAGCGTCGTGTACGGCTTGCCGGTCGCGTCGAGCTCGAGCGACCCGTCCGGCGCCGTCGCCTTCCCGAGAATCGGATTGCCGCGCGCCGGATACCCCTGGATCGCGAGCGTGTGGCTGTGGTCGGCGGTCGCGATGATCAACGTATCCTTCGGGTCCGTCATGCGATCGGCCGTCGCAACCGCATTGGCGAAGGCGATCGCGTCGGTCAGCGCGCGATACGCATTGCCGGCGTGATGACCATGGTCGATGCGACCGCCTTCGACAAGGAGGAAAAAGCCCTTGCCGCGCTTCGACAAGATCTCGATCGCCTTCGCCGTCATCTCCGCGAGCGATGGTTCGCCGCCGGCATCTGTCGACCGATCGACGTCGAAATGCATGTGATCGGGATCGAACAAACCCATCAACTGCGTCGTCGAGGTCGCCGGCGCTTGTGCGAGCTGCGCGGCGTTCCAGACGAACACGCGCTGCGGATGACTTGCTTGCCACGCCGCGATCAGGTTGCGCCCATCGGCGCGCACGCCGTGCTGTTCGGGATATTCGGGATCCGTGACGTCCTTCGGCAAGAACAGCGCACGACCGCCGCCCATCATCACGTCGACGCCGCCGCCGTGCACGAACTCGACCAACTGGCGCGCAATGTCGCGGCACCCCTGCGCCTGTGCGTCGGCGGGCGTCGTCACGTCCGATTCCCAATCGCGCTCGGGCGTGTGCGCGTACGTACCGGCCGGCGTCGCATGCGTGATGCGAGTCGTGGTCACGACCCCGGTTGCGAGTCCGCGGTCGGCCGCCTGCTCGAGCAGCGTCGGGATGGCCGCCGCGGCCGCGCCTTCGCACTGCCGCGGTATCGCGGTCGGCCCTTCGCCGATGACCGCGCTGCGCGTCTTCTGCCCCGTCATCATCGCGGTGATCGTGCCGGCCGACTCGCCGACCTGAAAATCGATCGTGTAGGTCTTCGAGAATGCCGTGTACGGGAACTGCTCGAACGACAGGACGTTGTCCTCGCCCTGGCCGCCCTTCTGCTGGCCGTCGAGGATGCGCGCGGCGGTGACGGTCGCGATGCCCATGCCGTCTCCGACGAACAGGATGACGTTGCGCGCCTTCGGCGCCGGCTTCGACGAGCGCGACGCGTCGGCCGCGTTGGCGGCGAGCAGCGCAGCGAACGCGATCGCCACCATCGAACGTGTGCGCATCATCGAACGGGCTCGCCCATCGTGACGAACTCCTCTGCCGCGGTTGGATGAATGCCGATCGTCGAATCGAACTGTGCCTTCGTCGCGCCCGCCTTCAGCGCCACCCCGAGGCCTTGAATGATTTCGCCGGCGTCCGGACCGACCATGTGTGCGCCGAGCACGCGATCGCTCGTCGCGTCGACCACCAGTTTCATGAAGGTGCGTTCGTTGCGACCGGACATCGTGTGCTTCATCGGCTTGAACGTGGATTCGAAGATGCGCAACGCGTGCCCCGCCTCCTTCGCCTGCGCCTCGGTGAGTCCGACCGTGCCGATGTTCGGTTGGCAGAACACCGCAGTCGGCACACCTTTGTAGTCGAGCGTCGCATCGGTGTCGTTGAAGAGATTGCCCGCGACGACCATCGCTTCGGCGATCGCGACCGGCGTCAACTGCACGCGATCGATGACGTCGCCGATCGCGAAGATGTTGTCGACGTTCGTCCGATAGCGATCGTCGACCGCGACCGCGCCGCGCTCGTCGATGCGCACGCCGGCCGCCTCGAGGCCGATGCCGCGGACGTTCGGCCGACGACCCGTCGCATACAGCACGAGATCGGCTTCGACGCTGCGTCCGTCGGCACACACGACCCGGCGTGCCCCGTTGCGGGCGAGTTCGATCCGTTCGACAGCTGCGTCGAACTGGAGATCGATGTGCTTGTCGCGCAATTGGCCGGCGACGAAGGTCCTGACGCCGTCGTCGAAGCCGCGCAGAAACAACGGGCCGCGGTACAGCAGCGTCGTCCGCGCGCCGAGGCCGGCGAAGATGCCGGCGAATTCGACGGCGATGTACCCGCCGCCGACTACGACGACGCGCGCAGGGAACTCGTCGAGATAGAACGCTTCGTTCGACGTGACGACGTGTTCGCGGCCGGGAAAATTCGGCACGTGCGGCCAGCCGCCGGTGGCGACCAAGATGCGGTCGGCGGTGACCGAGTCGTCACCGATCTCGATGGTGTGCCGATCGCGCAAGCGGACGCGGCGCGTGATGATCTCGACGCCGGCACCCTCGAGCAGCCCGCGATAGATTCCGTTGAGCCGCTCGATCTCGCGCGTCTTGTTGTCGCGCAGCGTCGGCCAATCGAAGCGGGTCTCGCCGACCGTCCAGCCGTACGCGGCCGCATCGTCGAAGTCTTCGGAAAAATGCGAACCGTAGACGAACAGCTTCTTCGGCACGCAACCGACGTTGACGCAGGTACCGCCGAGATAACGTTCTTCGGCCACCGCGACGCGGGCTCCATAGCGCGCCGACATTCGACTGGCGCGCGTGCCGGCCGATCCGGCGCCGATGACGAACAAATCGTAGTCACGCTTCGACACGTGCGTCGTCTCGACTCGCAAAGAGCGGCGAGCCTAATTCGATCATCGGGCGAATGCAAAGCGACGCGTTGGGAAACGCGCGCCGCTGCCGTACACTCGTGCCCTTCGGACGGGGATCCCTCATGAACGGTGCAGAGAGCCTGCTGCAAACGCTGGTCGCGTGCGGTGTCGAAGTGTGTTTCACGAACCCCGGCACGTCGGAGATGCACTTCGTTGCTGCGCTCGACAAGCAAGACGGCATGCGCAGCGTGCTCGGCTTGTTCGAGGGCGTCGTCACCGGAGCCGCCGACGGCTATGCACGCATGACGGGCAAGCCGGCGTGCACCTTGTTGCACTTAGGCCCCGGTATGGCGAACGGTCTGGCGAATCTGCACAACGCGCGCCGCGCCCGCGTGCCCCTCGTCAATGTCGTTGGGGATCACGCGACCTACCACCGTCACCTCGACGCGCCGTTGACGTCGAACATCGCCGGCTTCGCCGGCCCGGTCTCCGGATGGATCAAAGCGTCCGAATCGGCGCAGACGGTCGCGGCCGACGGCGCCGCCGCCGTTGCGGCGGCCATGACACCGCCCGGCCAAATCGCCACGCTGATCTTGCCGGCAGACACCGCGTGGGGCGAAGCGATCGGCCCGGCCGCGCCATTGCCGACGCCGCGCTGGCCCGCGCCGCCGAGTACCGCGATCGATACGGTCGCCGCGGCGCTGCGTTCCGGCGAGCCGTGCGCGCTGCTGATGAACGGCGCCGCGCTCGGCGAACGCGGCCTGACGCTCGCGGGCCGCATCGCGAAACACACCGGGGCGCAACTATTCGCCGATACGTTCGTCACGCGCATCGCGCGCGGCGCCGGGCGCGTCGACGTGCAACGCGTTCCCTATTTCGGCGAGCAAGCCGCGGAGGTTCTTGCGCCGTTCCGTCATCTGATCCTGGTCGCCACGAAGGCGCCGGTCACCTTTTTCGCCTACCCCGGGAAGCCGAGCGAGCTGACACCGGCCGGGTGCGCGCGACATACGCTTGCGACACCCGAGCAAGACGCCCTCGCTGCGCTCGAAGCGCTGTGCGACGCGGTCGGCGCCGGCAAGACCGCGCCCGCCGTCACCGCGCCGCAACGTCCGGCGTTGCCACGTGGGCAATTGAACCCGCAGAACGCCGCGCAGACGCTCGCTCATTTGCTGCCGGAGAACTCGATCATCGTCAACGAAGCCGCGACCTCGGGATTCGCGATACCGGCCTCGACGGCAGGCGCCCCTCAACACGATTGGTTGGACCTGACCGGCGGTGCGATCGGTCAGGGGTTGCCGACCGCGGTCGGTGCCGCAGTGGCGAGCCCCGACCGCCGCGTGATCGCGCTCGAAGGCGACGGGAGCGGCATGTACACGGTGCAATCGCTGTGGACGATGGCGCGCGAAAAGCTCGATGTGACCACCGTGATTTTCGCAAACCGCAAATACGCGATCCTGCAAGTCGAACTGATGCGCGTCGGTGCCGGCAACCCGGGCCGCAAGGCCGACGAGATGCTGTCGCTCGATCGGCCGGACCTCGATTGGGTCAAGCTCGCAAACGGCATGGGCGTGCCTGCGACGCGCGCTACGACCGCGGAAGAGTTCAATACGCAGCTTGCCCGATCGTTGGCCGCGCCGGGGCCGTCGTTGATCGAGGTCGCGCTGTAGGTTAGCGGCTTCGACAATCCTTTACATGGCGGCATCCAACGCGCGGGCCGACGTTGCTAAGCTTGCCGAACCCTCCGCATTGACCGGACGCCAGATTTGAACATCACCCTGTTCGGGACCGGATACGTCGGCCTGGTCACCGGAACGTGCTTTGCCGAGATGGGCAACCACGTGCTCTGCGTCGACGTCGACGCACAGAAGATCGCGGCGCTCGATCGGGGGGAAGTTCCGATTCACGAACCCGGCCTCGAGCCGATGGTGCGCAGCAACGCTCGCGCCGGGCGTCTGCGTTTCTCCACCGACGCAGCGGCCGGCGTCGCGCACGGCGACGTTCAATTCATCGCCGTGGGAACACCGACGGCGGACGACGGCTCCGCCGACCTGCGCCACGTCATCGACGTCGCGCGCACGATCGCGACGCACATGACGTCGCCGAAGATCGTCGTGGACAAATCGACGGTACCGGTCGGAACGGCCGACCTCGTCCGCAGCACCATCGCAGAATCGTTGGCAAGTCGCGGCGTCGCCATCGAATTCGACGTCGTCTCGAATCCCGAATTCCTGAAGGAAGGCGCGGCGATCAACGACTTCATGAAGCCCGATCGGATCATCATCGGATCGAGCAACGATGCGAGCGCGCGAGCGTTGGAGCATCTGTACGCGCCGTTCAATCGCAACCACGACCGCATCATGCGCATGGACGTCCGCTCGGCGGAACTCACGAAATATGCTGCCAACGTGATGCTCGCGACGCGAATCAGTTTGATGAACGAATTCGCGAACCTGGCGGATCGGCTCGGCGCCGACATCGAAGCGGTTCGCCGCGGCATCGGCTCCGACCCGCGCATCGGCTTCAACTTCATCTATCCCGGCGCAGGGTACGGCGGATCGTGCTTTCCGAAGGACGTCCGCGCGCTGCTGCACACCGCGAGCGCCAACGGCTACGACGCGCAGATCGTCCGCGGCGTCGAACGCGTCAACGAGCGACAGAAACAGGTGTTGCTGAACAAAATTCTGCAGCACTTCGATGGCTCGATCGCAGGCCGCACGTTCGCGCTGTGGGGCCTCGCGTTCAAACCGAACACCGACGACATGCGCGAAGCGCCGAGCCGAGCGTTAATGGAGGGGCTATGGACACACGGCGCCTCGGTACGAGCCTATGATCCGGCGGCGTCGGCGGAAGCGAGACGTCTCTACGGGAAACATGCCGGTTTCGTGTTGTGCGACCAGCGCGACGCGACCCTCGAAGGCGCGGACGCATTGGTCGTGATCACCGAGTGGAACGAATTTCGAAGTCCCGATTTCGAAGCGTTGAGGCGGCGGCTGCGAACGCCGACGGTTTTCGACGGACGCAACCTGTACGACCCCGAGTATCTCGGGCAATTGGGGTTCAGTTACTACGCAATCGGTCGTGGCCGGGGGTATCGAACCTCCGCTTAGGCACAGTCTTGATACTGGATATTCATACAGGTAATCTCCTCGGCCCCTGTATGAAAATACAGTTCCGCCATGATTCATCGTTCCGGTCCGACCGAGGCGTTGCTCGCGCATCCCGATGTGTGGCGCGCCGATCGCATCGAACCTCGTGCGCAAGGCATCGGCACCGGTTATCCGACCCTCGATGCGCTGCTGATCGATCGGGGCTGGCCGAAGGCCGGATTGGTCGAGCTGTTGTCCGATCGAGTGGGTATCGGCGAATTGCGTCTGCTCGGACCGGCGCTGGCCGCATTGAATACCGACGAGCAGCGCTGGGTCGCGTGGATCGACCCGCCGCACATCCCGTACGCGCCGGCGCTGGCCGAGATCGGCATCGACGTCGGCAAGCAACTCTGGGTACGCCCGACCTCGTCGGACGATGCGCTATGGGCGGCCGAGTACGCTGCCAAGTCCGGTAGCTGCAGCGCCGTCCTCGCATGGCTCGATGAATCGAAACTGACGCCGAAAGACATCCGGCGACTCAAGCTCGCGACCCGCCGCGGCGAGACCCTCGGAGTTCTCTTTCGCCCGGACGATGCCGCCAGACGGCAATCGATGGCGGAGCTGCGCATCGCGCTCGCGCATACGGCGACTGCCGATCGATTGAGCGTCGAGATCCTGAAACGGCGCGGCGGCTGGCCGATCGCCCGACTGGAACTACCGCTCGCCCATCGAACGACGCGCATTTCGCGGTTCGATCTGCGCGAGCAGCTGACGACGTGGCGAGCGAGCGGTTGGCGCATGCGGCAATTACCTCCAATCGAACAGTCGGGCGAGTCGCGCCCGATGCGGGTCGGTCTTTGACGATGCTGTGGTTCTGCGCGGAACTGCCGGCCTTCGGACTCGAAGTGTGCGCGCGACGCATGCTCGACGACGCCCGCCCCGCGACGTTGATCGAAGACAATCGCGTCGTCGCTTGCAACGACACGGCGTTTGCCGACGGCATCACGATCGGCAGCAGTCTCGCGACCGCGCACAGCATCAGTCCGGGGCTCGCGCATTTCTGTCGCGACGTCGCAGCCGAGCGCGAGCGGCTGCGCTTTCTCGCCGATGCGGCATATCGCTTCAGCGCCAGCGTCAGCATCCAGGAACCGTCCGCGATCCTGCTCGAGGTCGACGGCAGTCTGCGATTGTTCGGCGGTTTGTACGGGTTGAAGCGCGCCTTGATCGGGCTGTTGGGCGAACTGGGACATCGTGCCGACATCGGCATCGGTCATACGCCGCTGGCCGCGCTCGCGCTCGCACGTGCTCGGGAAAACTGCGAACTGCCTCGCTCGCCCGGATCGGACGTCGTCAAATCCGCAGTCATCGAATCATTACGGCGCATTCCGCTGCAATACACGGAACTCGACGCCGACGCGGTCGAACGATTCTCGAACATGGGTATCGACACGCTCGGCCAAGTGCTCGCCTTGCCGACGGCCGAGCTCGGCCGCCGTTTCGGCCCCAAGCTGCTCGACTATCTCGAACGCATATCGGGGCAGAAACCGGACCCGCGCATCCTCGTCACGCCCGTGGAGCGTTTCACGGCGGAGTTGAACTTCCTGCAGACCATTTCGAACAAGGAGGCGCTGTCGTTTCCGATGCATCGGCTTGCTCGCGACCTCGAACACTGGTTGATCGGCCGGCAACTCGGCGTCACGCGTCTTGGCTGGCGATTCGCGCCGTTCGGCCCGACCGCGACGACGATGGAGGTGGAGTTCGCGCGTCCCCAGCAAAGCAATCAAACATTACTGTCGATCAGTCGACTGAAACTCGATGCGATCGATCTGCCGGACGAAGTGCTGTCGCTGCGGCTGACGACGATCCGGCTCGCACCATGGCAAGACGAAAGCAGGCCCTTGTTCGGCCGGACGGAACTCGCCGGGCATTCTCCGACCGAGTTGATCGATCAATTCAAGGCACGCCTCGGCGACGATGCATGCGCCGGCATCCGTATCCACAACGACCACCGCCCCGAGTTCGCATGGACCGCCGTTGCGCCGACGCTGCGCAACGCTGCGCAGCGGGATCGCCCAACCTCACCGAGTACCGCACGCAGGCCGCTCGCATTGCTGCGCACGCCGAAACCGACGCGACGACGGCAGCTGACGCTGTTGCGCGGGCCGGAGCGGATCGATGTCGGCTGGTGGTCGGCGACCAACGTCTACGATCCCATGCATCGGGACTACTTCGTCGCTCGTCACGTCAACGGCAGCCAATGCTGGGTATTCGTCGATCGAAACGGAGATTGGTTCATCCATGGCTATTTCTCCTGACGACTTTGCAGAGCTGCACTGCAAGAGCAATTTCAGCTTTCTCGACGGCGCTTCGCATCCGGAAGAATTGGTCGCACGCGCCGCCGAGCTCGGCTACCGCGGGATCGCGATCACCGACGAATGCTCGTTCGCCGGCATCGTCAAAGCGCACGTCGAAGCGAAACGTCACGACATCAAGCTCGTCATTGGCGCCGAATTCATTCTGACCGAAGGTATCGAACTCGTGATGTTGGCGCCGGATCGAACTGCTTACGGTCATTTGTCGACGCTGATCACACGAGCGCGGCTACACGAGAAGAAAGGCGCCTATCGCATATCGATCGACGACTTGAGTTGGGGGGTCGCCGATTGCCTCGCCTTGTGGGTGCCGACCGGCGAGTCGATCGGTGCGTTGATCGAACAAGGTCGCCGGCTGCGCAGCCTACTGCCGAATTTGTGGATCGCGCTCGAATTGCTGCAAAACGGCGACGATCTGGACTTGGCGGCGACTGCGCTGACGCTGTCGATGCGACTCGATCTGCCGATCGTCGCGAGCAACGACGTGCACATGCACGTTGCCGAACGAAAACCGCTGCAAGACGTATTGACCGCAATTCGTTTGAAGACGTCGGTCGTGGAACTCGGCACGGCATTGCACGCCAATCGCGAACGGCATCTGCGGCCGATCGACCGGCTGCGTGCGTTGTATCCGGCGGAGATGCTGCAAGAGTCGGTCGCAATTCTCGATCGATGTCATTTCTCGCTCGACGAACTCCGTTACGAATACCCGGAGGAACTCGTTCCGCCCGGGCTGACGCCGACGGCATTCCTGCGGCAGATCACGTTCGCCGGCGCAGCGCAGCGTTGGCCCGGCGGTGTTCCGCCACACGTCGTCGATATGATCGAAGCGGAATTGAAACTGATCGGGACGCTCCGCTACGAGTACTTCTTCTTGACCGTCTACGACATCGTTCAGTTCGCGCGAAGTCGACGCATTTTGTGTCAGGGCCGCGGCTCGGCGGCGAATTCCACTGTCTGCTACTGCCTCAACGTCACCGAGGTCGATCCATCGCGACAACACGTGTTGTTCGAACGTTTCGTGTCGAAAGAGCGTGACGAAGCGCCCGACATCGACATCGACTTCGAGCACGAGCGCCGCGAAGAAGTCATCCAGTACATCTACAGCAAATACGGCCGTGCTCGCGCAGCGTTGGCGGCAACGCTGATCACCTATCGGCCGCGCAGCGCCGTGCGCGACGTCGGCAAGGCGCTCGGCCTTTCGAGCGACCTGGTGGATCTGTTGGCGAAGTCGCTCGCGTGGTGGGACGAACAGGAAGTGCTCGAAGCGCGCTGCGCTCGCGCCGGCGTCGATGCGCGCAGCCCGACGGTGCAGCAGTTCCTGCTGTTCGTACGGGAAATCATCCGCTTCCCCCGCCACTTGTCGCAGCACGTCGGCGGCTTCGTCATCTCGAAAGGTCCGCTCGCACAATTGGTGCCGATCGAAAATGCCGCGATGGAAGAGCGGACGGTCATTCAGTGGGATAAGGACGATCTCGAGGCCCTCGGCTTGTTGAAAGTCGACGTGCTCGGGCTCGGTATGTTGACGGCGATTCGCAAAGCGCTCGATCACGTGAACGCGTTTCGGGGCAGCGATTTCACGGTCGATTCGATTCCGCCCGAGGATCCGCAAACGTACGAGATGCTGCAGCACGGCGACAGCGTCGGCGTATTCCAGGTCGAATCGCGAGCGCAAATGAGCATGCTGCCGCGGCTCAAACCGAGCACGTTCTACGACCTCGTCATCGAAGTCGCGATCGTTCGACCGGGGCCGATCCAAGGCAACATGGTTCACCCGTATTTGCGGCGACGGCAGGGGCTCGAGCCGGTTACCTATTCCAGCGAAGAAGTACGCGCCGTCTTGCAGCGCACGCTCGGCATTCCGATCTTTCAAGAGCAAGTGATCGAACTCGCGATGGTGGCCGCCGGCTTCAGCGCCGGAGAAGCGGACCAACTCCGCCGTGCAATGGCAGCGTGGAAGCGTCGCGGCGGCCTCGAACGATTCGAAGCCAAGCTGATCGACGGCATGCTGGCTCGGGGCCACGACCGATCGTTCGCGGAGCGCGTATTCGAGCAGATCAAGGGGTTCGGCGAGTACGGATTCCCCGAATCGCACGCCGCGAGCTTCGCGCTGCTCGTCTACGTCTCTGCGTGGCTGAAGCGCCACGAACCGGCGGCGTTCTATTGCGGGTTATTGAATAGCTTGCCGATG
>Ga0335084_10004364_pt1 | contig 13904 bp, 8 predicted proteins | sample Lox_Sample_44_FD_206721 | JGI IMG/M metagenome (GOLD analysis project Ga0335084, IMG submission 206721) | Soil microbial communities from Loxahatchee National Wildlife Refuge, Florida, United States - Lox_Sample_4.4 | ecosystem: Environmental > Terrestrial > Soil > Wetlands | place: USA: Florida... | reverse complement strand
GCAACCCCGTGGCATATTGCGCAGAGAGGTCCTGCACCGACACCATTCCCTGTGCGAAACCGGGGAGCACCTCCACGCGCACCGGTTTTGCCAGCTGAACAGCGGCGGATCCCACGCGTTCCGCTTCCATTGCAGCGCTGTGCAGCTGGCGCAGATAGTCTTCCGCGGAAACACGACGCAGATTGACCCGCAACGTCATGGGCGGCGGCTGGTTCCCCGCGGTGAGGATGGAGACGTAGTGATCCGGGTAAGTGCGCCTGAGCTCGTCGATCCACCACTGCGGGTGTGACCAGCGCCCCTCGTCCGTCCGGCGTGCAAACTGCAACAGCGCTTCGCGCCGGCGCAGGAAGGTGCGCAGCAGCGCGTTCACCAGTCCTCGCGCCGAGGTCTTGCGCAGAGGCGCGCAGGCGCGCACGGCGTGGTCTACCACCGCATGTGGCGCGGCACGCGTAAATTCCAGCTGATACAGGGCGACCAATAGCAGCGCTTCCACATCGGGGTCGGCCAACGGTTTGTGAGCCAGCGCGCCGAGCAGCCCGCGCAGCAGGCCGAGATGCCGGAACACGCCGAAGCAGACGTCCTGGAGTGCGCCCCAAGCCGCATCGGGTACCTGTGCCCTGATGCGACCGAGCGCGACCGTGAGGCTCACGCCTGCGTCAACCTGCAGCACCGCGCGCAGCGCCTGGAGCTGGAGCTGAATCACACCCCGAGAGGCTCGCCGGCCGAGAGGGAAAATCCACGCAGGAATTCAGCGGCCGACAAACGCTTCGCGCCGGCGCGCTGCAGTTCCTCGATCACTAAAGCACCGCTGCCACACGCGACTACGATGCCACTGTCGGCGGCCTCGACGAGGCGCCCCACCGCGCCGGCTGGGCGCTCGACAGCTCGGGCGCGCCAGACGCGCAGCAGTTGGCCATGCAAGGCTGTGCTGGCCCCGGGCCGCGGATTGAAGGCGCGTACCTGGCGTTCGATCTGCGACGCCGCTTGATACCAGTCGATAACAGCTTCCTGTTTCTGGATCTTGGGCGCGTAGGTCACGCCCTCGGCTGGCTGCGGGGCGGCGCGCAAGTCGCCTGCCTCGAGCGCGGGCAGCGCCTGTACGATGCACTGCGCGCCGATCGCTGCGAGCTTGTCGTGCAGGCTTCCAGCGGTATCCTCGGGCTCGATCCGGATGGTGCGCGTGAGATAGACAGGGCCGGTGTCGAGTCCCGAGTCCATCCGCATGATGCTGATGCCCGTTTCGCGGTCGCCCGCGAGGAGCGCGCGTTGAATGGGTGCCGCGCCGCGCCAGCGCGGCAGGACGGAGGCGTGGATGTTGACGCAGCCGAGTGCGAACAATTCCAGCACCGCTGCAGGCAACAGCAGCCCGTAGGCGGCAACCACCATGAGCCGCGCCTGCGCCGCTGACAGATCCTGCAACGCGTCGGGTGAGCGCAGGGTACCCGGCTGCGCGACTCGCAGGCCACGCTCGAGGGCGACCGTTTTCACCGGGCTCGCGAGCGGCCGCAAGCCGCGGCCCGCCGGCCGATCCGGCTGCGTCAGCACGACCGCCACATCGTGGCCAGCGTCCAACAGGGCCTGTAGCGCTACAGCGGCGAAGGCGGGTGTGCCGGCAAAGATCAGGCGCATCAGAGCGCCCGCCGCTGCTGCCTCTCCTGTTTCCTGAGCTTGGCCAGGATGCGGCTCTGTTTGAGACTGGAGAGGTACTCCACGAAGACCTTGCCGCGCAGGTGGTCCATCTCGTGCTGGATGCACACCGACAGCAGATCGCTTGTTTCGAGCTCGAACGGCTGCCCGTTCCGGCCCAGCGCGCGCAGCTTGATCCATTCCGCGCGCTCGATCTTTTCGAAGATGCCTGGGACGGACAAGCAGCCTTCCTCGAAGTCCGAGACCCCGCGGCTCTCGATGATGACCGGGTTGATCAGAACCAGAAGCTGGTCGCGGGTCTCCGACACGTCGATGACGATGACCTGCTTGTGCACATCGACCTGCGTAGCCGCCAGCCCAACCCCAGGCGCCGCATACATGGTTTGCGCCATGTCCTCAATTAGCTGGCGGATCTCGCCGTTAACCGATTCCACCGGCTCGGCCACAGTGTGCAGCCGTTCGTCCGGATAGCGCAGTATCGGGAGCAGAGCCATAATTTAGTTGCAAATTGAGGGGACTACGTGCAGACTTTAAACAAGATTGTTACTATCGGACGGACTTTCAAGTGCACCGCGATGAATGCGCGGCAGCAGCCTGAGCAAGTCCCGAACAGACCGGGGGTGCGAATGACGCGAATTATATCGGTTATCCCTGTGCTGCTCGCCTGTATGCTCGGTGGCGGCCTGGCATCCGCCGAGGACGAAGCGACCCCACAGGCTGCGCCGCTCGCCGCCCCCGAAGGACCGGCGGCCGCCGCGGCGGACGTGGTGCCTGCCACGGAGGCACCCCCGTCACCCGAGGTCAAGCTGCAGGACAATCCCCCAGCCCGCTATACCGTCAAGCGGGGCGACACTCTGTGGGGAATCTCGAGCCGATTCCTGAAGAATCCTTGGAAGTGGCCCGAGGTGTGGGGCATGAACAAGGATGAGATCAAGAATCCGCATTTGATCTATCCAGGCGATGTCATCATCCTCGACCTGACCGGCGCTACCCCGCGGTTGCGCCTCGAAGGCGTGCCCGATGGCGGGTTGTCGCGCTGGTACGGCTACGAGCTGCAAGTCAGCAAGCTCGAGCCGCGCATGCGTACGAGTGCGCTCGCCGGCGCGATCCCGACCATACCTGCCAAGGACATCGAAGCATTCCTGAGCCGCTCCCTAGTCGTGGAGCCCGATTCAATCGCGCTCGCCCCAAAAATCGTTTCCGGCCTGAAGAACCGGGTCGTTCTGAGTGCCAACGACACGGCGTACGCCGTCGGCATCCAGCAGGGTAAGGGCAACCATTGGAACGTGTACCGTCCGGGCCGGTTTTTTCAGGATCCGGACACCAAGGAGATGCTGGGCCGGGAGGCAGTCTACGTGGGCAACGTCGAGGTCGAGTCGTTCGGCCAAGTCTCGGCACTGCGCATCGTCCAAGCCAGCCAGGAAGTCACCAACGGCGACCGCCTCACCGTTTCGACGGCCCCGCCGAACCTGCCCTATGTGCCCCGCGCTCCAAGCAAGAAGATACGGGGTAAAGTCATCGCGGGAGCAAGTGATACGCTCTCCGAGTTCGGGCCGCTGTCGATGGTGATCGTAAATCGAGGCGCCCGCGATGGGCTCGAGCCTGGGCAAGTGCTCGGGGTGTACCGCAACCTCGGGAAGGTCGCGCCCGGTCTCGTTGGCGGTGAGTCTCTACCGATGCCGCTGCAGGAGTACGGCCTGGTGATGGTTTACCGGGTTTTCAACAAAGTCTCGTTTGCGCTGGTCATGAATGCGACCGAGCCCGTAAACGTAAGAGACATCGTCGCAAATCCCTGACCGACGCAGCCAGCCAGCGGCGATGTCAGGCGAGGAGACCGACGCCTGGCTCGAGCTGGCACTGACCCCTAAGCTTGGCCCCGCCGCGCAGCGGAAGCTGTTGCGAGCGTTCGGCGCTCCCCGGGAAGCGCTCCGGGCTTCCCCCAGCGAAATAGCTCGCGTGGCCGGCGAACCCGCCGCGGCGGCTTTACGCTCGGGCCCCGATTCCGCCCTCGTCCAGCGCAGCCTCGAATGGCTGGAGGAGGACGGAAATCATCTGCTGACTCTGGCGGACGAGCGCTTTCCGCAGACCCTGCTGGAAACGGCCGACCCGCCCCTGGTGTTGTTCGTGAAGGGCCGCATCGAGATGCTCGAGCACCCGGCTCTTGCCGTCGTCGGCAGCCGCAGCGCCACGGCGCGGGGAATTCGGGACGCCGAGGCGTTTGCGCAGGCCTTGAGCGATAGCGGCCTGACTATTATCAGCGGGCTTGCCATCGGCATAGACAGTGCGGCGCACCGCGGTGGACTGATGGGAGCGTCTTCGAGCATCGCGGTGGTAGGCACCGGACTGGATAAAGTTTATCCGGCGCGCAACCGGGAGCTGGCACATCGGCTTGCGGCGGAAGGGGCACTCGTCTCGGAGTTTGCGCTGGGGACGCCGCCGCTCCCGTCGAATTTTCCACGACGTAACCGCATCATCAGCGGGCTGGCGCGCGGGTGCCTGGTGATCGAGGCAGCGCTTCACAGCGGTTCTCTGATCACGGCACGTCAGGCCGCAGACCAAGGCCGCGAGGTCTTTGCGGTCCCCGGTTCGATCCACTCGCCGCTGTCAAAAGGGTGCCACTGGCTGCTCAAGCAGGGGGCCAAGCTGGTGGAAAGCGCGCAGGACGTTCTCGAGGAATTAGGCATGGCGTCCCACGCACCAGGCGAAGCCCACCACGAGGCTCCCCCGTTGGCGGCAAGCGCATCGGCGCTTCTCGGTGCCATGGGCTTTGAACCCATAGACCTAGACACGATATACGATAGAGCGAGAGTAAGCCCTGACATCGCAGGACCCATCCTGCTGCAACTGGAGCTCGACGGCTATGTTGCCCGGCTCCCCGGCGGGCTGCTCCAACGCATGCGCTAGATCGAAACTCCAGCCGGCGGTGCACCGGTCCGGCTGCCAACCCCCTTCGCTTGCACTGCCGGGTTTGAGTCCCTATCATCTGCCGCTCCCTTTCATTTGTGCACCCGCAGCATGGGCCGCAGCCTGCTCATCGTCGAATCGCCGTCGAAGGCGAGGACGCTCAAGAAGTACCTCGGACGCAACTTCGAGGTGCTGGCCTCGTACGGCCATGTTCGAGACCTTGAGGCAAAAGAGGGTGCGGTCGACCCGGCGCACGGCTTTCGCATGCGCTACGCACTGGTGGAGAAGAACGCCAAGCACGTAGACGCGATAGCCAAGGCCGCTGGCGGAGCGGACCAGGTCCTGCTGGCAACGGACCCGGATCGCGAGGGCGAGGCCATCGCCTGGCACCTGACCGAGTTGCTGAAGGCGCGCAAATCGCTCAAGGCCCGGCCGATCAAGCGGGTCGTGTTTTACGAGATCACCGAGGCTGCGGTCAAGGACGGGGTTGCGCACCCGCGCGGGATCTCGATGCCGCTGGTCAACGCCCAACAGGCCCGCCGCGCGCTCGACCACTTGGTGGGTTTCAATCTCTCCCCTCTGCTATGGAAGAAGATCGGACCGAGCTTGTCCGCGGGGCGCGTGCAGAGTCCGGCGTTGCGCCTGATCGTCGAGCGCGAGCGGGAAATCGAGAGCTTCAAGCAGCGGGAGTACTGGACCATTCATCTGGAGAGCCACAAGGGCCAGGATAAATTCAGCGCGCGGCTCACCGAGTACCAGGGAAACAAGCTCGAGCAGTTCAGCATCACGACCGATGCTCAGCAGCAGGCCATCGTCGCCGACGTCCAGGCGAGCGCCAAGGGCAACGCGACGGTAGTCAAGGTGGAGCGCAAGCCGAAGCTGCGCTATCCGTCGCCGCCTTTCATCACTTCGACCTTGCAGCAGGAAGCCGTGCGCAAGCTTGGCATGACCGCCGAGCGAGCCATGCGCACGGCGCAGCAGCTATACGAAGGAGTCGACATCGGTGGCGGCGTCGTCGGCCTGATCACGTATATGCGCACAGACTCCACCAATCTCGCGAACGAAGCGCTGCTCGAGATCAGGAGTTACATCGCACAGCACTTCAAGCCGGAGTATCTGCCCAAGAGCGCGATCCACTACCGCAGCAAGTCCAAGAACGCACAGGAGGCGCACGAGGCCGTTCGGCCGACCTCAATATCGCGCACTCCAGATGGGGTCCGCGCGCACCTCACGCTGGATCAGGCGCGCTTGTACGAGATGATCTGGAAGCGCACGCTGGCGTGCCAAATGTCGCCAGCACGCTTCGACACCGCCAGCGTCGACCTGCGTGCTGGCCGCGCGGATACGCTGTTTCGCGCCACCGGTCAGACGCTGGTGTTCCCGGGCTTCATCGCGGTCTACAAAGAAGACGTGGACGACTCGACCGACGAAGGCGAGGAGAAACTCCCGGCGCTGGAGGCGGGCGAGCGCGTTCCAGTCGATCGACTATTCGGGGCACAACACTTCACGCAGCCGCCGCCGCGCTACACCGAAGCGAGCCTGGTCAAGACGCTGGAGGAGTACGGCATTGGGCGTCCATCCACCTACGCCAGCATCATCTCCACCCTGCAGGATCGCGGTTACGCGTTTCTGGACAAGAAGCGGTTCGTGCCGACCGACCTGGGCCGGCTCGTGAGTGGATTCCTGAGCGCCCACTTCGAACCATACGTCGACTACGCCTTCACTGCCCGCATGGAGGATCAGCTCGACTTCATCTCCAACGGCAAGCGCGAGTGGGTGCCGGTGCTGAAGGAGTTCTGGGACGCTTTTTCCACGACGCTGGAGGAGAAACAAGAGGTCGCGCGCGGCAGCCCGCTCGGCGAGAAGTGCCCCAAGTGCAAGAAGGGCGACCTGTATCTGCAGAACAGCCGCCGCGGCTTGTTCGTCGGGTGCAGCCGCTACCCGGCGTGCGATTACACCCGCGCGTGGGGGCCGCTAGCCGATGGCCCGATGAACCTGGGCAAGGATCCGGACAGCGGATTGGACGTCCTGCTGATGCGCGGGCCATACGGCTACTACGTACAACTCGGGCCGACGGACCCCAAGGCCGAGACCAAGCCAAAACGCGCCGCGTGGCCGAAGAATACGCCCGTGGTCGCCGCAGAATTGGGCACCGCACTGAAGTTACTTGCTCTGCCGCGGCAGCTCGGTCCTCATCCCGAAACCGGAAAGATGGTCGAAGCGAACGTCGGACCGTTTGGGCCGTACATCAGGCACGATGGCGCCTACAAGTCGATACCCAGGAGCGACAGCGTGTACGACATCGCGCTACCGCGCGCGGTGGAGCTGCTCGCCATGCCGAAGGCCGAGCGCGGTGCGCCCGGCAAGCGTCTGGGCCCGCATCCGCAAGACCAGCAGCCCGTGGTGTTGCTGAGCGGCCGCTATGGCCCCTACGTGAAGCACGGACGCGTCAACGCCACGGTGCCCAAGGATTACGACCCCGGCAGTCTCACGCTGGAGCAGGCGCTCACGATCCTCGCGGCCAAGCAGGCCAAGCGCACGCCAGGCAAGGGCTCGAAACCGCGCCCCACCAAGCAAGCCGAAGCGACGAAGGCGCAGACGAGCGCCTCGGCGGAGACCGGAAAGCGTGCGCGAGGCCAACCGAAGAAGGGGCGTCTAAGATCTGCGCCGCCACAGCGAGGCGCTGCGGCGCGCGCTACCGCGAGACCCGCCAAACGCCGGCGCGCCAGTTGAGCGGAGCGCTTTCTACACGTCGAGGTTGCGAACCCCGAGGGCGTTGGCTTCGATGAAGGCACGACGCGGTTCGACCACATCTCCCATCAGGGTGGTGAAAATCTCGTCGGCCGCGATCGCATCCTCAATCTGCGCCCTGAGCAGCCGGCGGGACTGCGGATCCATTGTGGTTTCCCATAGCTGCGTGGGGTTCATCTCTCCCAGCCCTTTGTAGCGTTGGACCGTGAGCCCGCTTCTGGCTTGCTCCAGGAGCCACTCCACCGCCTGCCGGAAGTCGCTCACCGGCTGCTTGTGGTCGCCGCGCTGCACCAGCGCCCCTGGCCCGAGCAAGCCCTCCAGCAGTTTGGCAGTCTTGCGAAGCTGCGCGTAATCGCCGCTGTCGACGAAGTCGCGGTCCAGGTGGCTCAAACGCAGATTACCGTGCTGCATCTTTCTCACGATCAGCACGTAGGACTCGGCTTTCTCGTCGAAGCGCGGCGACACGGTCACGCCTTCGCTGGGCAGATTTCCCGCCATCGCAGCGGCGCTGGCCGCCGCGGCCTCAGCGCTGGACAAGTCCAGCTCCGGTCCGCGCAGCAGCGCATACAACACATCGACGTCGATGCGCCTGGATAGCCGCTCGATCACCGCCTCGGCCAGGATGTACTCTCGCGCCAGCTCAGCCAGGGCGTCTTTGGTGAGCGGCGGCATTCCCTCTCCGCGATGCAGCTCGGCGTCATTCAGCGCCGCCCGCAACAGGTAATCCTTCAGCTCGTGATCGTCTTTGAGATAGCGCTCGTCGCGACCGTGCTTGACCTTGTACAGCGGTGGCTGTGCGATGTAGATGTGACCCCGTTCCACCAGTTCCGGCATCTGGCGGTAGAAGAAGGTGAGCAGAAGAGTCCGAATGTGCGACCCATCGACGTCAGCGTCGGTCATAATGATGATGCGGTGGTAGCGCAGCTTCTCCGGGCGGTACTCCTCCTTGCCGATGCCGGTGCCGAGCGCGACGATCAAGGTCGCGATTTCCTGGGACGAGAGCAATTTGTCGAAGCGCGCCCTCTCGACGTTGAGGATCTTGCCTTTGAGCGGAAGAATCGCCTGGAACTTGCGGTCGCGTCCCTGTTTGGCCGAACCTCCCGCCGAGTCTCCCTCGACCAGATACAGCTCCGAAAGGGCCGGATCCTTCTCCTGGCAGTCCGCCAGCTTCCCTGGAAGCCCGAATCCGTCCAGAACGCCCTTCCGTCGCGTCATGTCCCGCGCCTTGCGCGCCGCCTCCCGCGCCCGGGCTGCCTCGATGATCTTGCCTACGATGGTCCTGGCGTCCGCGGGGTTCTCCAGGAGAAACGCCATCAGCGCTTCGGACACGGACTCCTCGACCACCGGCCGCACTTCGGAAGACACCAGCTTGTCTTTAGTCTGTGACGAAAACTTCGGATCCGGCAGCTTGATGGAGAGGATGCAGGCCAGCCCCTCGCGCATGTCGTCGCCAGTGGTTTCGATCTTCGCGCGCTCCGCGTATTTGTTCTGCTCGATGTACTGGTTGAGCGTACGGGTCATAGCGCCGCGCAGCGCGGTGAGGTGTGTGCCCCCATCACGCTGTGGAATGTTGTTGGTGAAGCACTGCACCGCCTCTTGATACGAGTCGTTCCACTGCATGGCCACTTCCACGCTGATGCCCTCGCGCTGGCGCAGGGCGTGGAAGATATGCGGGTGGAGCACATTCTTGGTCCGGTTGATGAACTCGACGAAGGCGCGAATGCCGCCCACGAACTGAAACACCTCCTCTTTGTCGTTGCGCTGGTCGATGAGCTCGATGCGCACGCCGTTGTTGAGGAAGGAAAGCTCGCGCAAGCGCTTAGCCAGGATGTCGTAGTGGAACTCGATGTTGTTGAACACCTCGGCGCTCGGCTTGAAGTGAACTTCTGTGCCGCGCCGCTCCGTGCTCCCGACTTCCTTTAGCGCGCCGACCGGCTCGCCGTTGCGGAATTCCATCTGGTAGACGTGCCCCCCGCGCCGAATGGTCAGGCGCAGCAACTCCGACAACGCATTCACCACTGACACACCTACACCGTGCAAGCCACCCGATATCTTGTAGGAGTTGCTGTCGAACTTGCCCCCGGCATGCAGCACCGTCATGACGATCTCAGCGGTAGAACGCCCTGACTCGTCCTCCGGATGCACCTCTGTGGGGATGCCGCGGCCGTTGTCGACGACCGTGACGGAGTTGTCCGAGTGCACTGTGACTTTGATGTCGTCGCAGTAACCGGCCAGCGCTTCGTCGATGGCGTTGTCCACGACCTCGAACACCATGTGGTGCAAGCCGGTGCCATCGCTGGTGTCGCCGATGTACATCCCCGGGCGCTTGCGCACCGCCTCCAAGCCCTTCAGGACTTTGATGCTGCCCGCGGTGTAATCGGAGCTGCCGCCGTTCGCAGTTGAATCGGTCATCTGTGCTGGACTAGATGCGCATGGGCATGACGACGTATTTGAAATCGAGGTTACCAGGGATGGTCATCAACATGCTGCTATTGGAGTCGCCCAACGCGCACTCCACCTGGGCGGCCTGCACGTTGCCGAGCACGTCGAGCAGATAGGTCACATTGAAACCGACGTCCAAGGCGTCGCCACCATAGCTGATGGCGAGTTCCTCCTCCGCCTCCTCGTGTTCGCTGTTGGTGCAGACGATTCGCAGGCTGTCGGCGGTCAACACCCAGCGCACGCCGCGAAACTTCTCGTTGGACAGAATCGCCGCCCGTTGCAAGGCCTGCTGGAGCACCGTCCGATCGCAAACGAAGCTCTTCTTGTACCCGGCCGGGATGACTTTCTGATAGTCGGGAAACTTGCCATCCACCAGCTTGGTGACGAAGCTGACGCGCCCAAACGCAAAGCTTGCCTGATTATCCGACACACGCAAAGTCACCGGATCGTCACTGTCCGCGAGCAGCTTCGTCAGCTCGAGGATTGCCTTACGCGGCACGATCACGTCGGTCTTCGCAGCGCCGAGACTGATGGCGTGCGTGGCCAAGGCCAAGCGATGTCCATCGGTGGCCACCACCACTAGAGCATCTTCACGCAGAGACAGCAACAGGCCGTTTAGATAATAGCGGATGTCCTGCTGGGCCATGGCGTACTGCACCAGCGCGAACAGGCGCTTGAGCTCCTTCTGCGGGAGCTGTGCCTGTGCTGCCGGCGCGTTGCCGGCCGCAATCTTGGGAAAATCCTGAGCCGGTAACGTTTGCAAGCTGAACTTGCTCCGCCCCGCGCGGACTTGGAGCCGCTTGTCCTGCAGCTCGAGAGATACCGTGGTCGAATCAGGCAACGAACGCAGAATATCCTGGAGCTTGCGTGCCGAAACCGTGGTCGCCTGCGCATCGGCGGCCTCTGAAGCATCGGCTTCCGCGGCCACTTGAATCTCCAGGTCCGTAGCCGTGAGCGACACTTTACCTCCACCCACTTCAAGCAGAACATTGGACAGAATCGGCAACGTGTGGCGTCGCTCGACGACACCGCCGACTGCCTGTAGCGGCACGAGCAAGAGGTTTCGGTCTACCTGCAGCAGGTTCATTGGTTATTCTTCCTGATAACGACTAATAATAAAGGGCCCCAATGCGGTGGAGATCTCCCTTTGGCCCGGTGGACAGTGCAGACCGGTCATCGAGACCGGAGGATAAGCAGGGTAGCGCCTGTGGAAAAATTGTGGACAGTTCTGGCGTACCGAGCGACCGACGAGGTTATCCACAATGTGCGATACACGCACTGACATCAGCTGCGCAGAACCTGCAGCAACGCTTCGAAGTCCCGGCTAATCTCGGGACTGTCGGACTTGAGTTCTGCCACCTTCCGGCACGCGTGCAAGACGGTCGTGTGGTCCCGGCCGCCAAATGCGTCCCCGATGTCGGGCAGGCTCAATTGCGTGAGTTCCTTGGCGAGCGCCATCGCTATCTGGCGTGGCCGCGCCACGTTGCGGGACCGCTTCTTCGAGTACATCTCGGAGACCTTGATCTTGTAGTAGTCGGCCACCGTGCGTTGGATGTTGTCGATGGAGACCTGGCGAAACTGGATGGCGAGCACGTCCTTGAGCGCTTCGCGGGCGAGGTCGAGCGACAACGGCTGGCCGGCAAAATTGGAGTAGGCGAGGACGCGCTTGAGCGCGCCCTCGAGTTCACGCACGTTGGATTGAATGTGCTTCGCGATAAAGAACGCGACATCCTCCGGGAGGCGAGTGTCTTCGACTTCCGCTTTCTTTATCAGGATCGCCACCCGCATCTCGAGCTCTGGCGGTTCGATGGCAACCGTCAGCCCCCATCCGAAGCGCGAAATCAGGCGATCTTCCATGCCAGTGATTTCCTTCGGGTAGCTGTCGCAGGTGATGATTACTTGTTTGTGCGCATCGATGAGCGCATTGAACGCATAGAAGAACTCTTCCTGCGTGCGGTTTTTCCCGCTGAAGAACTGGATATCGTCGATCAGCAGCAGGTCGAGCGAGTGGTAGTACTTCTTGAAACCGTCGAACGCCTTATGCTGATATGCGCGCACCACGTCGGAGACATACTGCTCGGCGTGGACGTAGCGAAGTTTGGCGTGCGGACTTTGCTCGTGGACCAGGTTGCCGATGGCTTGAATGAGATGTGTCTTACCGAGTCCGACACCGCCGTAGATGAACAGCGGGTTATAGGCGGTACCCGGATGCTCCGCCACCTGCAACGCAGCGGCCCGCGCAAGCTGATTTGCCTTGCCGGTTACGAATGAGTCGAAGGTGAAGGACGGGTTGAGCCGACTGTGCTCACGCACGCGAGGCTTGTTTGTATCGAGCGCGTTTGAGGCGGGCACCACTGCCGCCGGCGCCGTATTGGTCGCTTGAGAACGGCTCGCCAGCTGCAGCACGACCTCGACGCGATCGGTAGCAGCTTCGCGCGCGAGCTGCTCGATCACCGGCAGAAATCGGTCCTTGACCCACTGCAAGACGAAACGATTTGGCGCAGTGATCGTGAGCAAACGCCCCTGCGAGGCCGCTTGTAGGGGCTGAATCCAAGTGCGGAACTGCTGTGGCGGCAATTCCTTCTCAAAGTGCTTGAGGCAATGATTCCAGAGGCCATCCATTTGCGGCTTGAGCGCAGCATCCGGAAGTGGGTTATTTGTCTGACAAAGGTGAAACGCTATTGTACTGGCCAGGCTGAAAGTTATCCACAGGGACGCTGGACTAATTGACAATAATGCCCTGCGCACCGTGTAATAGCCGGCTTTTTAGTGCTATTGGGGAAACGAGATGAAGCGCACGTACCAGCCGTCCAAGATTCGCCGGGCACGGACCCACGGCTTTCGCGCCCGCATGAAAACGCTGGGTGGGCGTACGGTGCTGAACCGGCGCCGGGCCAAGGGCCGCAAGCGGCTTGCGGTCTGAGGCATTCCCCCGTCGTGCTCGCTTGCCCAGCGGAGAGGCATTCCGGCAGGTCCTGGCCTCCCGGCGGAGCTCCCGAAGTGAGCGCTTCCTAGTGCAGGCGAGACCTAATGGCCGGTGTTTTGCGCGCCTTGGCGTGGTAGTGGGAAAACGCGCGGTGGCGCTCGCCGTCGAGCGTAGCTTTCTTAAGCGCCTGGTGCGCGAGACGTTCAGGCGTCATCGACAGCAAGTCGCCGGATTTGATCTGCTGGTGCGGCCGCGGCGTGGCTTGTCGTCGAGTGAGTTCCACGAGGCACGCAAGGACCTGCACGCGTTACTGCTTGCTGTCGTCAGATGAGGCGCGTGGCCGCAGGCCTCATCCGCGTGTACCAAGCCGGCATCAGTCCGCTGCTGGGACCGTGCTGCCGGTTCCACCCAACCTGCTCAGAATACGCAATAGAATCAATCGTTTCCTACGGATTGACGAAGGGTGGCTGGCTGATCTTGCGGCGTGTCGCCCGTTGTCACCGCTGGCATCCCGGCGGTTACGACCCTGTGCCGGCAAGGCCTGGGGGGCGCTGACTACATGGATAGTTTTCGGATCTTTGCCGGGGTCGTATTCGCCATTTCGGTGTTCCTGCTGGTCGAAGCGTGGACTCGCGACCATCAGAAGGCTCCAGCGCCGGCATCTCCTCCGACGGCTCAGCAACAGACTGACACCGCTCCACCCATCCCCAGCACAGGTCTGGGCCAAGCCGCGCCCCCAGCTGCTCGCCCTGCGGACTTGAAGCCCACGAGAGGTGATCGGATTCGCGTCGCGACCGACGTAATGCTGGCGGAGCTCGATACCGTGGGCGGCGACCTGCGCAGAGTGGAGCTCATTCGGTATCGCGATACTTTCGATCGCAACCAGAGTCTTGTCCTGCTGCAGGACAACGAGCAGAGTGTTTATGTCGCGCAGAGCGGACTCATCGGGGGCAAGCTTCCCAATCACACCTCCCAGTTCAAGAGCGGTCAGTCCTCGTACGAGCTTGCCCCGGGCGCCGACGCTGTCACCGTGCGCCTCACGGCAGCGGGCGAGGGTGGCGCACAGTTCGAGAAGACCTATGTCTTTCATCGCGGCAGCTATGCGGTGGATGTCGGCTTTCGGGTCACGAATACCGGCGCCGCGGTAATCGCTCCATTCGCGTACTTTCAGCTTGTGCGAGACACCAAGCCGCCACTCGGCGATTCAAAAATGGTGCCTGTATTCAATGGGGTA
>Ga0335084_10004363_pt1 | contig 13906 bp, 11 predicted proteins | sample Lox_Sample_44_FD_206721 | JGI IMG/M metagenome (GOLD analysis project Ga0335084, IMG submission 206721) | Soil microbial communities from Loxahatchee National Wildlife Refuge, Florida, United States - Lox_Sample_4.4 | ecosystem: Environmental > Terrestrial > Soil > Wetlands | place: USA... | reverse complement strand
CGGAACGAAGCCTGGCAGATCTTCGACCGCACCCTGCTCACGTCGGCCGCGATCCTCGCGCTGATGGGTGTTGCCGCGTGGGGCCTCGCGCGGCGCGAGCGCGCGCTTGCGGAGAGCTGGCGGCGCTACCAGGCGATGATCGAGCACAGCTCCGATCCGCTCATCCTCACCCGCCCGCTGACCGACGGCATCCTGTATGCAAGCCCGGCGATCGGGCGCGTGCTCGGCTACACCACGGACGAGCTGCGCGGCCGCGAGGTCGTCGACCTCATCCACCCGGCGTACCGCGAGCACGGGGTCAAGCTGCGCGACGAGCTGCTCCGTGCTCCGGGCAAGGTGTCGGTCGACGAGACGAAGTTGCTCCACAAGGACGGCTCCTGGCGCTGGATCGAGCTCACCCGCAGCAACCTGCTCGACGAGCCGAGCGTGCGGGCGGTGGTCATGAATCTCCGCGACATCACCGAGCGCAAGCAGGCCGAGGCCGAGCGGCAGCGGCTCGAGCAGCGGCTGCGGCAGGCCGCGAAAATGGAGGCGGTCGGGCGCCTCGCCGGCGGGATCGCGCACGACTTCAACAACATCCTCGGCGGCATCCTCGGCTACGCGGAGCTGCTCGCCGAGAACGCGCCGCCGGGCTCGCCGCTGAAGCGCTATGCCGAGAACGTCCTCATCGGCGCGAATCGCGCCGGGAGCCTGGTCGAGCAGATCCTCTCCTACAGCCGCAGCCAGCGCGGCAAGCGCGCGCCGGTCGATCTCCGCGGCCTCGTGGCCGAAACGCTCGAGCTCGTGCGCGGTTCGCTCCCGCAGGGCATCCGGCTCGTCACCGACCTGCCGGCCGCGCCGCTGCACGTGATCGGCGACGCGACGCAGCTCCACCAGGTGACGATGAACCTGTGCACGAATGCCATCCACGCGATGGGGGAGGGCGGAACCCTGCGCGTGAATCTCGGGCAGGCGGACGAGCCGACCGAGCGCGCGCTCGAGCACAGCGTGCTGCACGCGGGGGCGTACGCGTGCCTGACGGTGGAGGACACGGGCAGCGGCATGGATGAGGCGACGCGGGCGCGCATCTTCGAGCCGTTCTTCACCACCAAGGAGGTCGGCAAGGGCACCGGACTCGGCCTCGCGCTCGTTTACGGCATCGTCACCGACTCGGGCGGCGGCCTCGACGTGGCGAGCGCGCCGGGATCCGGCAGCCGCTTCACGATGTACCTGCCGCGGGTCGAGGGGCCGGTCATCGCCGCGGACGATCCCGCGGCGCCGATCGAGCGCGGCAACGGCGAGCGGGTGCTCGTCGTCGACGACGAGGAAGCGCTGGTCGAGGTTGCGTCCGAGGTGCTCGCGCGCATCGGCTACGCTCCGGTGGGCTGCCCCGACGGGGCGGCCGCCCTCGCCGCGTTCGACGACCCGTCCGCGCGCATCGACGCCGTGATCGCCGATGAGGTGATGCCCGGCCTCACCGGGACGCAGCTCGCCGAGGTGCTGCGGAAACGCCGACCGGACCTGCCGATCGTCCTGATGAGCGGCTACACCGGGCCGATGCTCGCCGAGCGCGCCCTCGGCGCCGGCATTACCGAGATCCTGCGGAAGCCCGTCCAGTCGCGGGAAATCGCCGGCGCGCTCGCTCGCGCCCTGAAACGCGCCTGACGTCCCGTACCTGGCGACGCCTCACGGTTTGAGGGCGACCGCCTCGCGCCATTGCTTCAGGAACGCCAGGCGCTTCTCGCGGTCGGCAAAGGGCGCGATGAGATCCGGACCCACGGGAATCGGCTTCGCGTTGCGGCCGAGCGCCTGCGCCGACGCCGCGCCCGAACCCGCTTGCCCCATGTCGAGGCGCACCGGAGCGAGGCCAGCCCGGTCGGCGAGCACCGCCTGGCCGCGCTTCGACAGCAGGTAGTCGACCCACAGCCGCGCCGCGTTGGGGTTGGCCGCCTTCTTGCCGATGAACGCGATGCGCGTCACCACCAGCGTGTAGTCCTGCGGAAATACGTAACCGAGCGCGGGCTCCTTCTTCGCTTCGATCTCCGCGTACGAACCGAGGACGTTGTAGGCGACCAGGTCCCCGCTCCTCGCGATGCGCGTCAGCATCGCCTCCGTCGTCGGCACGACGCGGGCGCTCACGCCGCCCAAGGCCTTGGCGAGCGCCCAGAACTCCTTCGACGCCTGGGCGTCCTGAGTCGCGAGCAGGAAGCCGAGCCCCGACCGCTCGATGTCGTAGGTCACCACCTTGCCGGCGAAGCGGTCGCGCTTGTCGGTGAGCAGGCGGGCGAGATCGCCGTGCGTCCGCGGAATCTCCTCCGGCGCGACGAGCCGCCGGTTGTAGACGATCGCGATCGGCTCGAAGGTCGTTCCGAATGCCAGGTTCTTCCATCTCGCCCACTCGGGCAGCGCTGGAATCTCCGGGGAATCGTACGCCTGGGCCTGCCCGGCGCTGACCGCGCGGAACTGCAGGTCCATCGCCGAGCTCCACAGGACGTCGGCAGTCGTCGGGCTCGCGAGGAGGTCGTCGAGGTAGCCGTTGTAGAGATCGGCGCTCCCCATGTCACGGTAGCGGACCTCGATCCGCGGATACAGCGCCTGGAAATCGTCGATCACCGGGGAGGCGATCGCGAGATCGGTCGTCGAATGGACGAGGAGCTGTCCTTCCCGTTCCGCCGCGTCGATGATTGCGGCGTATTGGGCGGGATATCCAGGGGGAACCTGCCCCTTGGCCGGGAAGCGAACTATCTCCTGCGGCGTCGCTGGAGCGCACAGACCGCAGAAGAGAAGGCCAGCGGACAGGAGCGCGCGAGTCGATCGGGTCACGTTGGTTTCTCGCGGGCTCAGACCATGTGCGCGAGCGCGATCAGCACGAACGTCACGGTGATGGCGCCGCCGATGCGGGTCGCGATCTGGGCGAACGGCATCAGCTGCATGCGGTTGGCCGCGGTGAGGATCGCCACGTCTCCGGTGCCGCCCTGGCCGCTGTGGCACGCGTTGATGACCGCCATTTCGATCGGGTACATCCCCAGCCGGCGCGCCACCAGGAACCCGGTCGCCATCAGCGTCACGACGGTGCAGAAGATCGTCACCAGCACCGGCAGGGTGAACGCGGATATCAGCTTGTCCCAGGGGGTCAGCGACACGCCGATCGCGAACAGCAGGGGATAGGTGACCGCGGTCGAAAAGAACTTGTAGACCACGAACGCGCCCTGCTGCAGCTCCGGCGAAACCGCCTGCGTCAGCTTGACCACGACGGCGATGAAGAGCATCGCGACCGGCGCCGGCAGCCCGAACAGGCGGTGGCACATGAGCCCCAGCACGTACAGGGTCAGCGCCGTCACCCCGGCGGCCGCGATGTGCGTGACGTCGATCTTCCCGGTGATCTCCTCCTGATGGGGATCCATCTCGTCGTCCTCGTCGGGCTGCAGGCGGCCTTCGCCGGTCAGTTGCGGATACCTCTTGCCGACGTAGTTGAGCGTGCCCGCCAGGATGATCGCGATCAGGCTCCCCAGCATGACCGGTGGCAGCACCGTGGCAAACAGCTCGCCCTGATCCTGGTGCAGGACCTCCGAATAGCCGACCGACAGCGGGATCGCGCCTTCGCCGACGCCGCCCGCCATGATCGGCACGACGATGTAGAAGAACGTGTGCCGCGTTCCGAGCCCGAGTGCGGTCCCGACGGCGGTGCCGACCATCATCGCGGCGACCGAGCCGATCGCGAGCGGAACGAAGATCTTGAGGAACCCCTTGATCAGCACCTTGCGGTTCATGCTGAGGATGCTGCCGACGATGATCGACGCGATGAAGAGATAGAGGAAGTTCGACGTTTTGGTGAATTCCGTCGTCATCTTCACCAGCGATTCCGGCAGCAGCTTGTAGTAGACCAGTGCCGACGGGATGAACGTGGCGAAGATCGCTGCCGCGCCGATGTTGCGGAGGACCGGGAGCCGCTTGCCGATCTCTGCGCAGGTGAACCCGAAGAACGAGAAGACGACGATCGCCATCGAGATCTCGGCCGAGACCTTGCCGGTCGCGACGAAGCCCGCGATCAGCACCCCGATCAGGATGTACACCGGCAGCGGAATGATGCCGATGCGCAGCTCCATGAGCTTCCACCATCCCTCGGGCCAGAAGCCCTTCGCCGGTGCGGACTGGGCCGGGACTTGACCTGCGGTCTCCTTGTCCATCGTTCCCTCCGATCTCACGGCCGCGGCGGGTGGCCCGCCGCGTACTGCAGTGATGGGCGCCGGTATTCCGGGCGCCAGGTTACGCTGTCACGCGCAGGGCGCGCAGGGCGCGCAGAGGAGCGTGCCGACCGCCCGCTCAACCGTCCAGCCGCCGCACCATCGCCTCGATCGCCACGCGATAGCCGTCGGGCCCGAGCCCCGCTATGACCGCGGTCGCGACCTTCGACATCAGCGAGTTGTGATACACCGCCTCGCGGCGGTGGATGTTGCTGATGTGCAGCTCGAAGACCGGGCCGGGGAACATCTTGAGCGCGTCCATGATCGGGATCGAAGTGAACGTCAGCCCCGCCGGATTGATGACGATCCCCGCACCCTGATCGATCGCCTCGTGGATCCAGTCGATGAGCTGCGACTCTGCATTCGACTGCCGGAACTCGACCGGACGCCTGCCGGCCGCCTTGCGGCAGATCGCCTCGATCTCCTTGAGCGTCGTGGTGCCGTAGATCTCCGGCTCGCGCGTGCCGAGCCGGTTCAGGTTGGGGCCGTTGAGCACGTAAATCGGCTTCATCGTCGAAGATCCCTGGCAGTCAGCGAATGCGCGAGCCGGTAGAGCCCGGTGAGCGCGCCCGGCACCGCGAGCCCGTCGGCCGCGGCGCGCACGGCATCGAGGTCGTACCCGCCGATCAGCACGACCCGGTCGGCGTGCGCGTCGCCGCCGCGGATCTGCTGCTCGGTGGTGTACGGGATAGCGGCGGCCGGCGCGCTCTCGAGGAAGTGGGCGGCGCTCAGGCCCCTGCGCCCCGGCAGTTCGGGCAACACTTCGGTCGCGAGCCGCTTCAGGAGCGCCCTCCCGCCGCGCCGCGGCGGCGAGAAGCGGATCGTCGCCATGACCTGGCCGAGTCCGCCACCGAAGCTCGCACGCACGCGACAGAGGCTGCGGACCATGTTGCGGTGATACGGCATCGTCTTGCGCGACCACGGCGTCGGATTGTTGAGCCGCTCGAGGTAGGGTCCGGTCGTGACGGTGGCGAACCGCACCGTCTCGTACATGACGAAGTACGAGGGCTCGCCGGAGGCGGCGATCCAGCGCGAGCCGCGGAGGAAGCCCGGGATCGCGAGACGCTCGGGCATGTGCTCGTGGGTGTGCCAGTCCTCCCATTCCGGGCGCATCTCGGGGAGGACGTCCCACCACATGGCGATTGCGGCGCGGCCCTGCATGTCTCAGCGGATCACGACGGCGAGGAACGGCATGGCTGCGGAGTGTACCGGGTCGATGCCGAAGCGGATACAGTTGCGCCCGTGACTGCCGACGTCATGGTGAGGGACGCATGAATCGACCGGCCGGAGTGCCCAGCGTGGCGTTCAGCCACATGGGTTTCTATGTGCGGGACATCGGCGCGATGGAGGACTTCTACAGCCGCGTCCTCGGGTTCACCGTGACCGACCGGGGCGCGCTCCCGATGCCGGGCGGCGGAACGGTGAGCCTCGTCTTCCTGAGCCGGGACCCTGCCGAGCATCACCAGATCGTTCTCGCCACCGGCCGTCCGCAGGACCTCCCGTTCAACGTGATCAACCAGATCTCGTTCCGCGTGTCCGGCCTGCCGGCGCTCCGGTACTTCCACCGGGCGTTGCAGAGCGAACGCGTGAACGACGTCACGCCGATCACGCACGGGAACGCGATTTCGCTCTACTTCCGCGACCCGGAAGGAAACCGGGTCGAGCTCTACTTCGACACGCCGTGGTATTGCACCCAGCCGTGCCGCGAGCGGATCGACCTGGGCAAATCCGACGACGAGATACTCGCCTGGACCGAACAGCTCGCGCGGGCCCTGCCGGGCTTCAAGGCGCGGGAGGCGTGGATGGCGGAGGTTCGCGCGAAGATGGAGGCGCGCGCCCGTGGCTGAGGCGCTGCGCGGTGGAACGGCTGCGGCGGCGACAGCCCTTGAAGCCGGACTAAGCCGAGCGCGTCCATCCGGTTCCTCCCGTGGCTCGTGTCTGCCCACCCCGTCGTTCGGGGAGGGTGGCGAGGCGATCCAGCCCGTCGCTGCGCCCGCCGCGCCGGGCGCGCGGCGAGCCATTCAGCTCAGTTGCCGCCCCGCGCAGCGGCCTCGATCTGCTTCTGCACCTTGTCGAGGTTGAACGAGCCGGGCGTCTGGCTCGGCGGATAGTCCTTCATCGTCTTCAGGAACTCGCCGGCCATCGCCTGCAGCGGCACGATCACGAACGGCCGGTCGAGGAACCAGTCGTTGTAGGTGTTCGAGTTGTGCTGCGACTTCTCGAACGGATCGCGGCGCAGGTTGAAGAGCAGCGGCACGCGCAGCTCGGTGAACGGCTCGCGCCACACGCCGAACGCCTGCCCGCGGTTCTCGAGGAAGACCACCTTCCAGTCGGTGTAGCGCATCGCGACGATCTGCCCGTCGTCGTTCACGTAGATGAACTCCTTGCGCGGCGACTCCTTCGCCTGGCCGCTCAGGTAGGCGGTGATGTCGTAGCCGTCGGGGTGGTTCCGGTAGTTGCGGCCGTTGAGCGACACGCCCTTCATGAGCTTGTCCTTGATGCTCGCGTCGCCGCCGATCGCCGCGAAGGTCGGCAGCCAGTCCTCGTGCGCGACGATGCCGTTCAATGTCGTGCCCGCGGGGAACTTGCCGGGCCAGCGCACGAACGCGGGCACGCGGTAGGCGCCCTCCCAGTTCGAGTTCTTTTCGCTGCGGAACGGCGTCGTCCCGGCGTCGGGCCAGGAATTGTAGTGCGGGCCGTTGTCGGTCGAGTAGAAGACCACGGTGTTGTCGGCGATGCCCAGATCGTCGAGCAGCTTGAGCAGCTCGCCGACGTGGCCGTCGTGCTCGACCATGCCGTCCGAGTACTCGTCCTGACCGGATTTGCCGCGGTTTTCCGCCTTGACGTGCGTGCGAAGGTGCATGCGCGTGGCGTTCCACCAGGTGAAGAACGGCTTGCCGGCCTTCACCTGGCGCTGGATGAAATCCTTCGCCGCAGCGAGCGTTTCCTCGTCGACCGTCTCCATCCGCTTCTTCGTCAGCGGCCCGGTGTTCTCGCAGGTCTGGCCGCCCTTGCCGTCGGCCTTGCATTTCAGGACGCCGCGCGGCCCGAACTTCCGGCGGAATTCGGGGTTCTTCGGGTAGTCGAAGTTCTCCGGCTCCTCCTCGGCGTTCAGGTGATAGAGGTTGCCGAAGAACTCGTCGAACCCGTGCATCGTCGGCAGGTGCTCGTCGCGGTCGCCCTGGTGGTTCTTGCCGAACTGCCCGGTGGCGTAGCCGAGGCTCTTCATCACCGTCGCGATCGTGACGTCGGTCTTCTGCCAGCCTTCCTTCGCGCCCGGCAGGCCCACTTTGGTCATGCCGGTGCGAACCGGGACATTGCCGCCCAGGAACGCCGCGCGGCCGGCGGTGCAGCTCTGCTGGCCGTAGTAGTCGGTGAACGCGACGCCTTCGCGCGCGATGCGGTCGATGTTCGGCGTCCGGTAGCCCATCATCCCGCGATTGTTGTGGCTGATGTTCCAGGTGCCGATGTCGTCGCCCCAGATCACCAGGATGTTGGGCTTCTTCTGCTGCGCGAGCGCGGCGGTCGCCGCGACGAGGCCGAGCGTCAATACGGCAAGGCTGCCGATCAGGTGTCCCCAAGTCCGTCGCTTCACGGTGTTGCCTCCTGTGCGAGAACGAGCCGGACCGATGGTAGGGACGATCGGCTTGCGGACCTGTCCGCCGGGCGACAACTCCGCCGGTTGCGCCAAAGCGCGGGGAGCCGGTCAGGCATAATTGTCGGGTGGACGACAACTGAGGCGCCGCCCGCGTGAACGCCGAAGAACAGCAACACATCCACCGGTTCCTGAGCGCCGGCGAGTGGTATGGCGGCCTGCCCGCGGCGCTGCAGGAGCTGATCCTCGCCCGATCGTTCGTGCGGAACTACGCCAAGGGACAGATCATCAGCCTCGAGGCGAGCGTGCCGAAGGGCCTCTACGTCGTGCTCGAGGGGATGGTTCACTGCGTCCGCGAGGTCGGCGACGGCGACGAAGCGCTGATCCACGTGTGCGAGCCGGGGTTCTGGTTCGCGGAGTACGCGGCGCTGACCGGCAGCGCCACGCTGGGGACGTTCTTCGCGCACACCCCGGCGAAGGTGCTGCTGCTGCCGAAGGTGCAGCTCGATCGGATCCTCGCCGACGAGCCGCGGTACTACGAGGCTTTCGCCCGCCTCGCCCTGGATCGATACGCGATCCTGGTACGAATGCTCACCGAGGTCCGCGATCTGACCCCGGACGCGCGCCTCAGGGGGCGCCTCGCCCTCCTCGTGCAGATGCGCATGAAGGAGCGGCCCCAGGCCGGAGCGGTGTCGCTCGCGGTCTCGCAGGCCGATCTCGCCCGCATGGTCGGCGTTTCCCGCCAGACGCTCAACACGCTCCTCGCCGGGCTCGGCCAGGCGGGGTTGATCGAAGTCGGGTTCCGGCGCATCCGCGTGCTCGATGCCGCGCGCCTCACCGATCCGAACGCGCCGCCGCAGGAGGCGGAGCGCGAGGTCCGCGCCGCGCGGCGCGCGCAGCGCCAGCCCTCGCGCGCCGGCGGCAGCCGCATCGACTGAGCGCAAGGCCCGCGAGCAGCCGGGGCCCGCCAAGTCCTGATCAACGAGAGGTCGCATGAACTTCGATCGCATCATCGAAACCGCCACCACCAATCTCACCGCCTTCGGCCTGAAGGCGCTCGGCGCGCTCGCCGTCTGGATCGTCGGGCGCTACCTGATCCACCTCGCCGTGCGGCTCGTGTCGGCCGGCCTCACCCGGCAGCAGGTCGACCCGACGCTGCTCCGCTACATCGGCAACATCGTCAGCGTCGTGCTCAACATCGTCCTCGTCGTCGCGATCCTCGGATACTTCGGCGTCGAGACCACCTCGTTCGCCGCGCTCGTCGCGGCGATGGGCATCGCGATCGGCGCGGCGTGGGCAGGTCTCCTCGCCAACTTCGCGGCCGGGGCGTTCTTGATCGTGCTCCGGCCGTTCAAGGTCGGCGACTACGTCAGGGCGGGTGGGGTTGAAGGCACGGTGAAGGAGATCGGCCTCTTCGCCACGACGATCCTCACCCCGGACAACGTGAGCACCTTCGTCGGCAACAACAAGATCTTCAGCGACACGATCCAGAACTATTCGGCCAACCCGTTCCGGCGCGTGGACCGGCTGGCGCAGCTCGCTCACAGCGTCGACCCGCACGACGCGATCCGCCGGCTGAAGGAGGCGCTGGCGAAGATTCCCAACGTGGAGAAGACGCCCGCGCCCGACGTCGAGATCGTGGACTTCAACGAGCGCGGGCCGGTCCTCGCAGTGCGGCCCTACACCCACACCGACCACTACTGGCAGGTCTACTTCGACGCGAACAAGGCGATCAACGACACCTTCGGTGCGGCGGGGTACGCGGTTCCGGAGGCGAGGTATCGCATCGCCCAGGCCGCCTGACGGTGACTGCCGGCCTCAAATGACATGCGACTCTGGTACCAGAGCCTGACGCGGGCGGACGCCTGGCCCGGTTACAACCGCGCGCTGCGCGCGCTGCTCGACCGGGTGAAGGATCCCGGCACCGAGATCGAGGTCCACGGCATCGCGAAACGCGGCGGCATCGGCGACCAGTACCGCTACCTCGAATTCATCGAGGCGCAGGAGGTGCTCGAGAACGCCGCGCGCGCCGCGCGCGAGGGCTTCGACGCGTTCCTGATCGGCAACATCGGCGATCCCGGCATCCGCGAGGCGCGCGAGATCGCGGATCTGCCGGTGCTCGGGCTGTGCGAGACCTCGATCCATCTCGCGGCGATGATGGGTGCGAACTTCGCCTTGATCACCGGCAACGAGAAGCACGCGACCCGGATCGTGGAGAACGTCGGCCGGTACGGGCTCGGCGGGAAGATGCACGCGGTGCGTCCGATGTCGGTGACTCGGCTCGTCGACCTCGACACGGGTTTCACCGACCGGTCGGCGGGCGACGCGCTCGTCGGCGAGTTCGTCGCTGCGGCGCGGGGCGCGGCTGACGCGGGGGCCGAGGTCGTTATCCCCGCGATCGGCGTGCTGATGGCGCTGCTCGCCGAGCGCGAAGTCCACTCGGTCAACGGCACCGTGCCGGTGCTGAACGGCGTCGTCGCGCTGGTCAAGACCGCCGAATCGGTCGTCCGCATGCGTCGCCTGATGGGCGGCGCCTGGACCAGCAAGCGCGCCACCTACGCGCCGCCGCCCGCCTCGCAGATCGACGAGCTGCGGCGCGCCTACGGCGACGTGTATCCCGGAGTCGAATCGCCCAAACCGAAGCCGTGACCATGCCTGCCAGCCTGCGCTGCCTGCTGTCGCTCGTCCTCCTCGGCGCCTGCGCCACCGCGGGAGCGCAGGACTATCCGAACCGCCCGGTGCGGATGATCGTCCCCTATGCGGCCGGCGGCGGCGTCGACATCGTCGCGCGCACGGTCAGCCAGGAGCTCGCGAAGCGGGTCGGCCAGCAGGTCGTCGTGGAGAACCGGGCGGGCGCCGGCAGCAACATCGGCTCGGACGCGGTAGCCAAGGCGCCGCCGGACGGATATACGCTGCTCATGGCGTCGCCGGCGAACGCGATCAACATGAGCCTGTACCGCAAGATGCCCTATGACACGCGGCGCGACCTCGCCCCGGTCGCGCTCGTCGGCGCCGTGCCGAGCGTGCTGGTCGCGAATCCGGACCTGCCGGTGAAGACCGTCCCGGAGCTGATCGCCCTCGCCAAGGCGAAGCCGGGGACGCTGAACTACGGCTCCGGCGGGGCGGGCACCTCCGAGCATCTCGCCGCGGAGATGTTCAAGTCGATGGCCGGCATCGAGCTCGTGCACGTGCCGTACAAGGGCGGGGCGAATGCGATGACCGACATAATGGGCGGGCAGATCTCGCTCATGTTCACCAACATGCTCGGCGCGATGCCGCACATCCGCAGCGGGAAGCTCAAGGCGATCGCGATCGCCGACTCGCGCCGTTCGCCCGCCCTGCCGGACGTCCCGACCTTCGCCGAGTCGGGCTTCAGGGATTACGAGGTGCTGGTCTGGTGGGGTGTGATGGCGCCGGCGAAGACGCCAGCACCGGTGATCGCCTACCTGAACCGCGAGATCGTCGCCGCGCTCGCTGCTCCCGAGCTCAGGGAGCGCCTGGACGGCATGGGCGCGCGCATCATCGGCGGCACGCCCGAGGAGTTCCAGTCGTTCGTGAACGCCGAGATCGTGCGCTGGGCGCGCGCGGTGCAGGTCTCGGGCGCGACGCAGGACTAGCGGCGGGTCGCCGGACCGCTACTCGCACCGCGCCGGCGGCACCTCCGCCGCGTTCACGCCGAGCGCTTTGCTCCACGCCTGCAGGCCGGCTTCGACCTTCGCGGGATCGTCGGTGCCGGGCTCGCGGCACTGGAGGAACTGGCGATACTGCCCCCACGCCGCTTTGCCCGCGTCGAGCGCCGCCTTGCGTTCGGCATCGCGCAGATCCGTACCGAACAGGAGGTTCGTCACCGCGACCTCCCAGACCCGCACCGCGCCCATCCGCGACAGCGCGAAGTAGCCGCGCAGCGGGTGGCCGGGCGGCAGCTCGCGCTCCGCGGCGTCGATCAGCTGGATCGCCTCCGTGACGTCCGCCTTGATCCGTCGGAACGTCTTGATCCGCTCCTCGGGCGGCTCGGTGCCCGGGCTCTTCGCGAGGAGCCCGGACGCCTCGTCGATCCGCGCAAGCCCGGGGAGGGCGGCGAGGAGCGCGTGATCGCGCGGCGTCGCGGCCCGCTGGTCCGCTCCGCCCGGTGCTGCGCACGGACCCGCGAGCGCCGCTTTCGACTGGCGGATGGCGCCGTCGCGGTCCGCGAGGCGCCACAGCGCGAGCGCATGCAGGGTGTAGGTGGTGCAAAGCAGGTTGTCGGCCGCGAGCTCCCGGCTGTTCTCCGCGATCAGCTTCTCGAGCGACGTCGCCGAGATCCGGTACGCGGACGTGTAGCTTTCGACGGCGCCCGCCGAGCGGACGTCGCCGTAGCGCTCGCGGTTCTCCATCTCCGCCGCGCGGCTGAAGCCCTGCTCGGCCTGCCGCAGCGTTTCGAGGTGCGAGACGCAGCCGCTCGCGAGCAACGCGAACGCGAGCAGGACCGGCCACGCGGACCGCTTCATTTCAGCCCTCCGGCCAGCCCGTTCCGGAACTCGGCCAGGTCCAGTGCGCCGCGGCTCGCCAGCAGCGGCAGCGCTTTCGCGAGCACGGCGGTGAGCGCCTGCACCCGCGCATCGTTCACCGATTTCTCGACGAGAACCCCGAACACCGCATCGACGACGTCCTGGACCACCTGGCCGCGGAGGGCAACCCAGGTGACCGACGGGTCGGCGCCCGGTCCGAAGAGCGCGGCCAGCACCGTTTCGAGCGCGAGCGTCGCGTACCGCTTGCCCGCGGCGGTCTTGAGCTGCAGCGTGTACTGCCGGCCCATCGCCCGCAGCACGCTCTCGACGACCGCGACCGCCGTGGTCGAGTCGAGCCTGATGCCGCCGAGCCGGCGCATCGTCGCCAGCAGCTCCCGGACGACTTCCGCGATCAGCGGGTCCTTGATGCTGCCCGCGACCCAGCCCGGATTCTGCGCGGCTTCCTCGACGACCACGCCGACGATGCGCAGCGCCTCGTCCTCCGAGAAGCCGGCGCGCCAGGCCGCGCCGGCGGGCGGCGCCGCGGCGACCGCGCGCAGCACCTCCCGTGCGGCGACGACGAGGAGTTGCTTCTCCGGGTGATCGAGCCCGGCGGGGACGAGGGCATCGAGGTTGCCGGCGGTATTGACGAGGACGAGGCGCAGCACCTCCGGCAGGATGGTCGACGCGTCGAGCGGGCTTCCCGGGTTCTCGGCGAGCACCGCGGCGACGTCGACCGCCGTCGTGCGCACGAGCCCGGTCAGGAACGGCGAGCCTCCTTTCACTGCGAGCTCGGGATGGCGGCCCACCGCGAGGAGCGCGGCCTGGGCGACGCGCGCGAAGGCTTCGCTCCCGAACGCCCGGTCCGGATCGCCGCCCGCCGTGTCGCCGAGCGAGTCCATCAGCGCGCCCGCAACCGAGCGGAGCAGGTCCTGCTCCTCCGGCGACGAGGCGCGGAGGAAGAGCCCGGGCTCGTCCGCTGCCGCGCCCGCGGCGCCGCGGAGCAGGGCGCGGAAGATCCCGTTCGCGAGCTCGATGCGCTGGTCCCTCTCGCTCAGCGTGAGCCCCGCCTTCAGGCTCGCATCGAGCGCCCCGTACGCCGCGCCGGCGGCGTGCTGGACGAGCACCTGGCCGCGGCGGTCCTTCACCAGCAGCTCGGGGTGGACGCTCATGAAGTCGAGCAGGCTCGTCGCCATCATCGGCACGAGCTCGCTCGGGGCGGTCTCGACGAAGTCGACGGCCTGGAACTGCGCCAGGAACCCGGCGAGGAGGCGGCTCCGCGCGGACGAGCTGTTGGCGAGGTCGGGCATCGACACCGCGTAGTCGACGGCGATGTTGACCAGCGTGCCCGCCAGCCGGCGCAGCACGGTCGGATTCGGGTCCTGGCCCTTGCGCCACTGCCGCACCGACACGAGCACCACCAGGTCCTCGTCGGTGATGCCGGTCGCCGCGAGCGACTCCGCGCCGCCCGCGCCCACCACCTGTCCCGCCCGCGCGCGGACGAGCAGCGTGTGCTCCTCGAAGAGGGCGTGGAGCTCCCTGTCCTCGTCGGCGACCAGCGCGCGCGGACCCTTGTCCGCGACCTTGCCGATCAGCGCGCG
>Ga0335084_10004362_pt1 | contig 13907 bp, 9 predicted proteins | sample Lox_Sample_44_FD_206721 | JGI IMG/M metagenome (GOLD analysis project Ga0335084, IMG submission 206721) | Soil microbial communities from Loxahatchee National Wildlife Refuge, Florida, United States - Lox_Sample_4.4 | ecosystem: Environmental > Terrestrial > Soil > Wetlands | place: USA: Florida... | reverse complement strand
CCGTGACGGCGGAGAACGTCCGGTGGAAATGCCAGGGCGATGCGTCGGCGCGTGCGGCGATCGCCGTGAGGGGCAGGTCCTCGAACAGGTGCGCCTCGACGAAGTCGATCGCGCGCTGGATCCGCTCGAGGGTGTCGCTCACGCATCCTTCCTACCCCACCCCGTGCCAGCCCGTCTTTGCCGGGATTGCGACCGCCCCGCCGGCGGCATAGGCGGGGGACGCATGCCGGCGCCCCTCGAGTTCTGGTTCGAGTTCGCGAGCACCTACTCCTACCTCGCGGCGGGCCGGATCGAGCGCGTCGCCGCCGACGCCGGCGTGCCGGTCGTGTGGCGGCCCTTCCTCCTGGGTCCCATCTTCAAGAGCCAGGGTTGGAACGATTCGCCGTTCAACATCTATCCGGCGAAGGGGCGGTACATGTGGCGCGACATGGAACGCCAGTGCGCGCGCTACGGCCTGCCGATGCGGCGGCCATCGCAGTTCCCGCGCGGCAGCCTCGTCGCCGCTCGCATCGCCGCGGTGAAGGCGGGCGAACCCTGGTGCCCGGCCTTCGTGCGCGCCGTCTACCACGCGAACTTCGCCGAGGACCGCGACATCGGTGCGGCCGAGACCGTGCGGGCGATCCTCGACGCCATCGGTCAGCCCGGCGCTGCGCTCGTCGAGCTCGCACAGTCGGGCGAGGCGAAAGACGCGCTGCGCGTCCAGACCGAGCGTGCGATCACGCTCGGAATCTTCGGCGCGCCGACGTTCGTCACGCGCGACGAGGTCTTCTGGGGCGACGATCGCCTCGAGAACGCCCTCGCGTGGGCGCGCGACGGCGGCTGAGCTACTTCTTGCAGCGGGGGTCGGCCGCCTGGGCAGCGGCGATCTGGGCGTCGGTGAGACCCAGCCCCGCCGCGCCGATGACGAACTCGCACACGAGGTCGTGGTCGTGTGCGAGCCGCACATGACACCCCTGACACGATCCCGCCCCGTTCGCGACGTCGCTCTTGCCGCGACTCACGATCCGCGTGCGGTACCTGCCGTTCTTCTTCGGCTCGACCGCGAGCTGGAAGAACTCCCAGTCGTCGCCGTCGGGGTTGAAGCCGGGCTTGCGCTTCAGCATCGCCTCGAACGGGAAGAGCTGGAGCAGCGTGCCCACGGGATAGCCCCGGGACACGTCGCCCGACTCGGTCATCGCGACTGCCGCGCGTTCCTTCTTCTTGCTCTTGTTGAAGACGAAGAAGTTCCTACCGGTCGGCTTGCTGCCGTCGGTGAGGCAGCGGAAACGCGAGCACGAGGCTGGTGCAGCTCACGACGCCGCCGCGGCGTTGCGGAGCACGCGACCCGGGAGCGCGCCCGTGTGCTCGCCGTCCCGCATGAGCACCTGCCCGTTCACGATCGTCGCGACGAACCCCGAGGCGCGCTGCGAGAGGTTCGTCGCCCCGGTCGGGAGGTCGTGCCGGACCTGCGCCATGCCGAGATCCAGACGGTCGAGATCGATGACGTTCAGGTCTGCGTACCACCCCTCGCGCACGAGGCCGCGCTCGGGGATGTCCCACGCGGCCGCCGGGGCGGCGGTGAGCTTGCGCACCGCGGACTCGAGCGTCATGGCGCCGCGCGTGCGCACCCAGTACGCGAGCATGAAGGTCGGGACGCCCACGTCGCACGTCTGGCTCGTGTGCGCGCCCGCGTCGCCGAGGCCGGGGACGCTCATCGGGTGCGCGAGCATCGCGCGCGCCGCGTCCATGTCGAAGTTGTAGAGCGCGATCATGAAGAGCCGGCGGAGCTCCGAGGCGACCATCTCGTCGAGCAGCACCTCGCCCGGCAGGACGCCGCGACGCGCGGCGATGCCGGTGACGCTCCGCTCGGGCGTCGTCTCGTAGGACGCCACACCCGCCTCCGTCAGCGGATAGACGCGATCGAGCGTCGCCATGCCGGCCATGATCTCGCCCGACGGGTCGAGGCTCTCGGCCAGACGCCGGCGGAGGCCGGCGTCGCGCAGAGCCGCCCGGACCTCGTCCTCCGACTTGTCGAGCAGGTCGCCGGCCGCAGGGAAGAGCAGCAGCGGCGAGAGGAGGCCGCCGAAGCCGAGCATGAGACCGATCGAGCGCGGCGCCACCTGCGGCACGATGCGCACCTCGGGTCCCGCCGCGCGCTCGATGCGCGCGAGCGAATCACGCCACTCGTCCGGATACTGGCGCGCCTGCGTCAGCGCCACCGAGACCGGCCGCCCGGTCCGGCGCGCCACCTCGACCAGGAGCGGGAGATCGCGTGCGAAACCCTCGGCCGCTTCGCCCGCGGCGCCGTACGGCACCATCTGGAAGATCCCGGCGCCCCGGCGTCGCAGCGGCTCCACGAGCGCCATCACCTCGCGCTCGTCGGCGAACGTGCCGGGCACGGCGTCGCCGGCCGGCGTGCGGTGCATCGTCGTGCGACCGCTCGAGATGCCGAGCGCACCCGACGCGATCGCCTCGTCGACGGCGGCCTGCATGGTCGCGAGCTCGGACTCGCTGGGCGGCGTGTCGACCACGCCGCGTTCGCCCATCGCATACACGCGCAGCGGCGCGTGCCCGACGTATGCGCCCACGTTGAGCCCGAGGCCGCCCGTCCCGAGCGCCCGCAGGTACTCGCCGAAGCTCTCCCACGTCCACTTCATGCCGGCCGCGATGGCGGCGCGCGGGATGTCCTCGACTCCTTCCATGAGGAACATCAGGTAGTCGCGATCGGCGGGCTTGCACGGCGCGAAGCCGACGCCGCAGTTCCCGACCACGACCGACGTGATCCCGTGCCAGCACGCGGGCGCGCCGAGCGGGTCCCAGGTGAGCTGCGCATCCAGGTGGGTGTGGACGTCGACGAAGCCGGGCGTGACGATCTTGCCGCGCGCGTCGATCACCTCGCGCGCCGGGCCGTCGTACGCGCCCACTGCGACGATGCGATCACCCCGAATCGCCACGTCGGCCTTCGCCGCCGCGGCGCCACTGCCGTCTACGACCGTCCCGCCCCTGAGGACGATGTCCGCCTGCATCTAACGCCCTCCATTGCGCGCAAGCTTCTTCACCTGCTGCTTCGCCTCCCGTGCGATGTCGAGGAGCCGCAATCCGCTGTCCCCGAGCGTTCCCTTGCGGCGCGCGCTCTCGAGCGCCAGCAGGACGGGCTTCAAGGTGCGGCGCACGAGGCGGATCGCCGTGCGATCGCCGCCCGTCTGCGCCGCCTCGATGGCGCTCTCGAGCCCGGGCAGCGCATCGCGCACCTGCGCCACGAGCGGATCTTCGGTCGTGTCCGGATCCTGCACGATGGTCTGCATCGCGGTGACGCCGGCCTGCACGCCCTGGACGCCCTCGATCTCGCTCTGCTCGCAACCCTTGCCCGGCTGGCACGCATCGCCCGTGAACGGGTTCGCGTCGTCGCAGGGGAGCGGCGGGCGCGGGCAATTGTCGGGCGGCGTGCCCACGAAGTCGCCGATGGCGACCGGCGTGTTCGCGATCGGCACCGTCGCGGTGCTCCCCGAGCCGGGGATCACGGTCATGGCGTTGGCCTGGCCGCTGGCCACCCACACCGCACCACCGTCGACGACGGCGATGCCGAGCGGGAACGAGCCCACGTCCACCTTCGAGATCACGCGGTCGGCGGCGGCGTCGATCACGGTGATCGTGTCGTCGCCGCTGTTGGTCACGTAGGCCCGCGAACCGGCTGGATCGAACGCGACTCCGATCGGCCGGCGCCCGACGCGCACGGTACCGAGCATCGTGTTGCTGACCGTCCCGATGACGCCGAGCTGCCGTCCCTTGAAGCACGCGACGTAGACCTTCGTGCCGGCTGGGTGCACGGCCACGCCGACGGGGAGGTCCGGCGTGGTGACCGTCGCCGTCACGTGGCCGCTCGCGACGTCGACCACGGACACGGTGCCGCCGATGTAGTTCGCGACGTAGACCTGCCCGCCCGCCGGGTGTACGGCGACGCCGGCCGGCCCGTCACCCACCGCGATGGAATCGACCACGGTGAGCGACGACGTGTCGATCACGTCGAGTGAATCGGTGTCGTAGGATGCCACGTAGATCCGCGGCAGGAACGGATGCGCCGCGATCCCGAGCGGCTGCGAGGCGACCTGGATGGTGGCGACGACGGTCCGGGAGACCATGTCGACCACCGACACGCTGCGGCTGCCGCGGTTGGTGATGAAGACGCGCTTGCCGTCGGCCTGCCACGCGACGCCCCACGGCTGGTCGCCGACGCCGAGCGTCGTTTCGACCGAGCGCAGGCGCGTGTTGCAGAGCGCGACGCCGTCGCCACGGAAGGTCGTCACGACCGCGATCGGATCGGCGGGGTCGCACGTCGGCCCGTCGACGCCGCGCGGCTGGGAGCCGGAGCAGCGGCCGCCCACGCAGGCCTCGACCCCGTTGCAGGGATCGCCGTCGTCGCACTCGTCCGAGCTCGTGCACGCGGGGAGCGTCGTGGTCGTGGTCGGCGGCGAGGTCGTGGTGGTCGTGGTCGTCGTCGCCTCCTCGGGCAGGCAGCACACGACGCCCGTCGTCAGCTTCGGCTTGAACTGGCACGCAGTCCCCGACTGGGAGTCCCCGCAGCAGGTGGCGTCGACGCGGCCGCTGCCGATGCAGCTGCCGGACGCCTCGCTGTCGTTGTACTGGCAGTACGTGCCCATGCCGGCCATGTCGTCGGCGCCGTCCACACCGGTGCAGGGACCGCAGGTGTTGTTGTCCTCGCTCGCGTCGTAGGCGAAGCAACCCGGGAAGCCCGTCGCATCCTCGAAGCTGACCGTCTTGAGGATCGCCATGTCGTCGGGGGTGCAGACGCGCCAGCCCTCCTGGCACAAGATGGCGCCGTTCGAGACGTGGCCGTCCCACTCGCCCTCGCAGGCGGCGATGTCGGGGAAGTCGCCCACGTCGGTCAGACCCTCGCGCGTGCCGTCGGCGCAGCCGGGCGCCGTCGTCGTGGTGGTCGTGCTGGTGGACGTCGTCGTGGTCGAGGACGTCGACGTGGAGGTGCTGGTCGAGGTCGAGGTGGACGTCGTGGTGGTGCTCGAGGTCGACGTGCTGGTCGACGTGGAGGTGCTGGTCGTCGACGTGGACGTGCTGGTGGTGGTCGACGTGCTCGTCGAGGTCGTCGTGGGCACGGGCGACGACGTGCTGGTCGTCGACGAGGTCGAGGTCGAGGTGCTGCTGCTCGTGGTCGTCGAAGAAGTGGTCGTGCTGGTCGAGGTGGACGTGGTGGTCGTGGTCGGCGGACTGGTCGTCGTGCTGCTGCTCGTGCCCGGGGTGCCCACGCAGTTGCCGTTCTCGCAGTGGTCGGCCGTCGTGCACGCGTTCGAATCGTCGCACGGCAGGGAGTCGTTGGGCGGATGGGTACAGAAGCCCTGCGGCCCGCACACGTCGTCGGTGCACGGGCGGAAGTCGCTGAAGCACGGGATGCCGGGCGTCGGCGTCCCGCGGCAGAAGCCCGTCGCGCACGAATCGTTCGCCGTGCAGTCGTTGCCGTCGTCGCAGGTGGCGTCGGGCGTCGGCGTCCCCCGGCACGTGCCGGCCCCGATGCAGACGCCACCGCTGCCGCAATCTTGGTCCGTGAGACAGAAGACGTCCGCGTTCGAACATTGGCCGGGAGCGCAGGCGTCGGCCGTCGTGCACGGGTTGAAGTCGTCGCAGGGATTCGTGTTCGCCGTCGCCACGCACCCGCCGTCGCCGTTGCAGACGTCGGTGGTGCACGGGTTGAAATCCAGGTTGCACGGCGTGCCGAAGTCCGCGACCATCGACGCCTCGCAGAAGCCGGTCACGCACTGGTCGCCGGTGGTGCATTCGTTGCCGTCGTCGCAGGGGGTGAAGTCGGCGACGTCCTGGTGCTCGCAGGTGCCCTGACCGTCGCAGGCGTCGTCGGTGCAGTCGTTGCCGTCGCTCTCGCAGGAGGAGCCGACCGCCTCGAAGGTGCACGTCGACGAGCAGCAGTCGCCGTCGAAGTTGTTGCCGTCGTCGCAGTCCTCGCCCGGATCGACCTCACCGTCGCCGCACAGCGGCTGGAAGTCGTCGCCCGTCGCTCCGTCGAGCTTCTGGACGACAAAGCCCGGGGGCAATCCGAAGACCGCGAGCTGCCCGCCGATCACCACGTCGCCGTCCTGGTCGAACAGGACCGAGAGCGCGCGCGTCTCCTTGTCGTCGCTGAGGATCCCCGTGCCCCACAGGACCGCGCCGTCGGCGCCGAAGCGCGATTCCGCGTGTAAGCTGGCGGGACCCGTGTCCCACGCGGCCGTGCCGACCGCCGCGATGTCGTCGAGGTCGTCGTGCGCGACGCCGTACCCCGCGGCGGGGAGCGGGACGTCGGAGGTCTCCCGCCAGCCTTCTTCGGCGTCGCTCTCGGCGAAGCGCACCGTGACGAACTGCCGCTGGTCTCCGGTGCCGATCTCGCCCGTGGCGACGACGTCGAAGTCCGACAGGAGCGTCAGGGCGCGGGCCGTGCCGTTCGGGATCGTCCCCGCGGGCGATTGCCACATGGGATCGCCGTCACCGCCGTCGAGCTTCACGACGGCGAACGCGCCGTTCAGCTGCCCCGCTGCGTAGACGACGCCCAGCTCGGCATCGAAGATGATCGCGAGCGCCTCGCCGGCACCGAGCGTGTCCTGTCGCCAGAGCTCGTTCCCGTCGACGTCGTACTTGACGACCGCGAACTGGCCACCGATCTGTCCGGCAGTGTAGGACTCGGTGCCGTCGGTCACGACCGCGCGCGCAACGCCGTCGTCGATCTCGCGGCTCCAAAGAGGGTCTCCGGTATCGCTGGCGAGCTGCATGACGGCGAAACCGGTCGCCTCGCCCGTGTCGGTGTCGTGCGTGAACTTGCCCACCGCGATCACGCGGTTCTCGGAGTCGAGGGCGACCCCGTACGCGACGTCGGCGCCGCAGACCGAGCTGTCGTCGTTGAACCGCCTGGACCAGACCTCGCCGCCCTGGGAATCGGAGCACGTGACCGCGAAGTCCGGGCCGGCGCCGTTCAGCTCGCCGACCGCGATCGCGTTCGAGCCGCGCATGACGAGGGCGTTCGCGTGCCCCTCGCCGTTGAAGTTCGGGAAGTAGAAGCTGTCCGACTGGCCGGTCTGGGGGTTGATCCGCGCGACCATGAAGACGGGGAATGTCGTATAGCCGTAGTCGCCGGCCGCCACGACCTCGCCCTGGGGGTCGATCGCGACTGCCCGCGCGCTACCGGGCGTCGTACCGGGGAGCTGGAAGAGCCAGGCCCGCGCGGCGGACGGCCCGAGCAGAAGGACGGCCAGGGAAAAGCCCCACAGGCCGGCCCACCATACACTTCTGCGATCCTGGAATACCGACAAGGGGCCCACCTGGGAGGGTTACCATGCCGGGCCCCGCCTACGTCAACTGCATCTGCCGTGTCGCGCGCGAAAAGAAGCTGCGGAGGATGCGAGGTGAATCAGGGCAGAACGTCTGCCGAGATCTGGAGCGAGACTGCGCCCGGACCAGGGAGGTCCGCGGCGCCGTCGATGAGGACGTTGCCGGTCGCCGGGATGCAGTAGACCGACGCGAGCGTGGCCGCTCCGGCCGCGGTCGTGATGTTCCCCGCGGGCGATCCCGTCTCGGTGATGTTCGTGACGGCGGGGTCACCGAACGCGCCGGCGTTCGTTTGCGAGGGACAGAAGAGACCGCTGCCGCTGGTCAGCGACGAGGTTCCCGTCGTGATCCCGGCGAGGCTGACCGCGAACTGCGGCAGCGACGGACCGGCGGGCAGACAGTCGTGCGATTCGTTGGTTGTCGAGCCCGGCGTGCAGCCTGCGCCGGCGTTGGCCGCCGCCGAGTCACACGCGCCGGCGATGCACTTCGGGCACGGCTCGGCCGCGTTGGCCGTCACGGCCACCGTCGATCCGAGCAGGATGTCGCCCTTGAATGTCTGTTGCGTGAGTTGCCTCGGACAATCCACCGCACATCACCTTGCCCTCGGTGAACCTGTCGATCGGGAAATCGGGGGAGACTGGCGAAAAAGGAGAAGCCCCCGGGCCGCCGGGCCCGGGGGCTTCGTGCTGCACGGGGAAATGGAAGGCTCCTTAGAGGACGTCCGCGTTTACGACCAGCGACGTCGCGCCAGGACCAGGCAGGTCAGCCGCGCCGTCGATGAGGACGTTGCCGGTCGCCGGGATGCAGAAGACCGACGCGAGCGTGGCCGGAACGGCCGGACCCGTCGTCAGGTTGCCGCCGGTAGTGCCGGTCTCGGTGATGTTGGTGACCGACGGATCGCCGAACGCACCGGCGTTGGCCTGCAAGGGACAGAAGAGACCGCTACCGTTGCTCAGCGACGACGTTCCCGTGGTCGTGCCGGTGAGGCTGACGGCGAAGGTGGGCAGGCTCGGACCCGCCGGCAGGCAGTCGTGCGACTCGCCCGTCGTCGCGCCCGGGGTGCAGGCCGCGCCGGAATTGGCGGCCGCCGAGTCACACGCGCCGGCCACGCACTTCGGACACGGCTCGGCCGCGTTGGCCGTCACGGCCACCGTCGATCCGAGGAGGATGTCGCCTTTGAACTCGCCGGTCGACGGCACGAGGGCGCCGTAGCCCTTGGCAAGGAAGGTGTTGTCGACGCAGGTCGACAACGGACCGTTCACGATCGGCAGCGGTGAACCGAAGAAGCAGCCGATGTCAGAGCAGTTGAGGTTGGAGCCGGTCTGCGCAGCCGTGCGCGGGCAGACGCGGTCCTTGCCGCCGGCCAGGTTGAAGTTGGTGGTCGTGCCGGCAGGCGTGGCGCCGTTCGGCGTCGTGCCGAGGCCGCCACCGATGTAGAGATCGCCGCAGTTGAGGGTCGGGTTCGTCGCGCCGTTGGTGGTTCCGCACGAGCCAAAGCCCGCGACCGTCGTCACGGCGTACTGCGCTGCCGTGGGCGACTGCTCACAGGTCGACCGGTTGATGAAGCCCGTCGTCTGGTCCAGCACCGACGCCGACTGTCCCGCGAGGCCCGTCAGCGTGCAGGCCTTCCCGGGCGCCTCGAGCTTCTGCATGCAGCCTTTGCCCAGGCCGAGGCACTTCGTCGGCGAGGACACGGCGTTGGACGCGCTGTCGTCGTACTTGCAGACGACCTTGTCGAGGGCGGCCGCGTCCGTGAAGAGACCGCCCTTGAGCGCCTTCGAGTCGGCGCCGACGAGGCCCTTGATGGCGTTCGCCACACACTTCGTCTGCGCCGCGAAGCACGCGTTCGCACCCGTCGGCGTGGGGTTGACGTAGAGCTGGGTCTTGAGGCCGCCCATGAGCGCGTCCATCTCGACCTTGAGCCCGCCGTCGCCCGCGAACGGACATGCCCCCAGGAACTTCGCGTCGGCCTTCTCGATGCAGGAGGTCGCGAGGCCGGAGTACTTGTTCGTGATCTTCTGGATCCCGAGCGGATCCTCGGCGACGCCGCCCTTCGCTGCCTTGGCCTGCACGCCGAGAATGCCCTTCGTGTAGTTGATCGCGCACTTCATCTTGGCGTTCGAGCACCCCGCGTTGGCCGGAATCTGTGCCTGCACCGTGCCGGCTGCCGTCACGGCCAACGCAGCGGCCGCGAGCAGGGCCTTCCCCTTGTTCACCATGGACCTCTCCAAACTCTCGATTCTCATGCGCGAGATCCCTCAGGCTCTTCGCAACGGCATCCCCGGCTCGCGCTCGGCTGTCAATGAAGATTTCGCGGCCGGTTCGTAGGTTGGCTCCGCCTCACTACCTCGGCAGGAAAGAAGAAGCCCCCGGGCCATCCGGCCCGGGGGCTTCGTGCTGCAGTGGATTCGAGGAAATTACAGGATCTGGGCGCCGACGACGAGCGAGGTCGCGCCCGGACCGGGCAGGTCGGCCGACCCGTCGATCAGGACGTTACCCGTCGCAGGGATACAGAATACGGAGGCGAGCCTGGATCCAACGACGGAGCCACCCGTCAGGTCGCCGCCGGCAGTACCCGTCTCGGTGATGTTGGTGACCGTCGGATCGCCGAATGCGCCGGCGTTGGCCTGAAGCGGGCAGAAGAGGCCGCCCGCGTCCGACTTCGAGGAGACCCCCGTCGTGATTCCCTTCAGGCTGACGGCGAAGGTCGGAAGGGACGGGCCTGCCGGGAGGCAGTCGTGCGACTCGCCCGTCGTCGCGCCCGCCACGCAGGGCGCGCCCACGTTCGCCGCCGCGGAATCACAGAAACCAGCCACGCACTGCGGGCACGGCTCGGCCGCATTGGCCGTCACGGCCACGGTCGACCCGAGCAGGACGTCGCCCGTGAATGCACCGGTCGTCGGTACGACTGCGCTGTAACCCTTGGCGACGAACGTGTTGTCGACGCAGGTCGAGAGCGGGCCGTTCGCGATCGGGAGCGGCGAGCCGAAGAAGCAGCCGACGTCCGAGCAGTTGAGGTTCGAGCCGGTCTGCGCCGACGAGCGCGGGCAGACGCGGTCCTTGCCGCCGGCCAGGTTGAAGATCGTTTGGGTACCCGCCGGTGTCGCGCCGGCAGGAACGGTCGCGGCGCCGCCGCCGATGATGAGATCGCCGCAGTTGATCGTCGGGTTTGTCGGACCGTTCGTCGTACCGCACGTCCCGGAGCCCGCGACGGTAACGATGGAGAACGTGGCCGCCGTGGGCGACTGCTCACAGGTCGACTGGTTGATGAAGTTCGTCGTCTGCGTCAGGACCGACGCCGACTGTCCCGAGAGGCCGGTGATCGTGCACGCCTTCCCGGGCGCGTCGAGCTTCTGCATGCAGCCCTTGCCCAGGCCGAGGCACTTCGTCGGCGAGGACACGGCGTTGGACGCGCTGTCGTCGTACTTGCAGACGACCTTGTCGAGCGCGACCGCGTCCGTGAAGAGACCGCCCTTGAGCGCCTTCGAGTCGGCGCCGATCAGGCCCTTGATCAGGTTCGCCACGCACTTGGTCTGCGCCGCGTAGCACCCGTTGATGCTCGTCGGCCCCGGCAAGACGTAGAGCTGCGCCTTCAGGCCCACCATCAACGCGTCCATCTCGGTCTTGAGCCCGCCGTCGCCGGAGAACGGACACGCCGCCAGGTACTTCGCATCAGCCTTCTCGATGCAGGAGGTCGCGAGTCCCGAGTACTTGTCGACGACCTTCTGCAGCTTGAGCGAGTCCTCGATTGTGCCGGTCTTGGCCGCCTTGGCCTGCACCCCGAGAATGCCCTTCGTGTAGTTGATCGCGCACTTCATCTTCGCGTTCGAGCACCCCGCGTTCGTCGGAATTTGCGCCTGCGCCGTGCCACTCGCCACGACGGCGAATGCGCCCACCACGAGCAGGGCCTTCATTTTGTTTACCATGGACCCCTCCTGTTTTCGTTGTGTTGTGTCGGGCGAACGATCGCCGTACGAGACGCCCGGACCTGCTTCGGGTCATCCAACGCCGCTGCGCGGCTGTCAATAGAAATTTCACCGTGGACCGCCATGGCTTGTGCGACCCGGATGGAAATTGTTACTGAGGCGCACCCAATGCTGCGGACCCGCTTCCTCTGGGCCGGATTCGCCCTCGTCACGGCGGTGCTGCGTGGCGGCGTGTCGATCGCGTCCGAACGCTCGGAGCTGCTCGTCGCCCAAGGTGAAGTGGCCTACAACGCCGGGCGCCGCGAGGAGGCGCGGCAGCGATTCGGCGAAGCGCTCCAGGCGGATCCCAACGATGACGCGGCGCGCCTCTGGCTCGACCTGATCAACGCGAACGTACCTGGCGAGGAAATCGGCGCAACGCGGCCGGGAAGCACCGTGAAATGGTGGGACATCGAGGCCGGGACGGGCGTCGAATACGACAGCAACGTCAGGCTCGACTCGTCGGATCCGAAGGGCGACGCCGGCTTCCTCTTCACCCTGGCGGGTCACGTCGATCCGTATCGCGACGATCGAACGCTCGTTCGACTCGACTACGATTTCTTCCAGGTCCTGCACACGGACGTCACCGACTTCGACGTGCGCTCGAATCGTTTCCAGGGCACGTTCGCGCGCGCCGTCGTCCCGTGGCTATGGCTCGGCACGCAGGGCGGCTACGACCATACGGTGCTGGGCAGCCACGCCTATCTCCAGACCCCCTGGGTCATGCCGTACGCCTCGTTCATCGAAGGCGACCTCGGCTCGACGCAGCTCACCTACCGGTGGAGCTACGAGGACTACCTGGGGTCGCCGTTCGGCGAGCCCGACCTCGATCGTGATGGGCCGTCGAACGCGATCGGCGTCACGCAGCTCCTGTTCTTCTTCGACCGCCGCCTCGCCCTCACGCTCGGGTATCTCTACTTCGAGGACGCGCCGCACAGCGCGTCGGGCAACGACTTCGCGCGCCACGTGCAGCAGGGCACGCTCGGCTTCCGCTTCCCCGCGATCTGGCGCACGCTCGTCGAGCTGGACTACGTGTACCGCTACGAGAACTACACGCAGCCGAACAGCGCCGCCGACTTCACGAAGCGGCGGCACGACAGCGGCAACTACATCGCGCTGTTCCTGCGCCGCCCGATCATCGAACACGTGGATGGCGTGCTCTCGTACTACGCGACCGTGAACGACTCGAACATCTCGGAGTTCGAATACACCCGCAACATCGTGTCGCTCGAGCTGCGGGTCTGGTTCTGAGCAGGTCGACCATGACACGACATCGAGGACTCCACCGGCTGGTAGCGTTCGGACTCGTTCTGCTCGCGGCCGCCGTCGCCCGCGCCGCCGATCCGGCGGGGAGCGTCGCCTCGCTCGAGGGTCGCGCCGAGGCGCAGCACGGCGGCGAAGCCACCTGGGCGGCGCTCGCGGCCGGCAGCGACGTCTTCGTCGGCGATCACGTGCGCACGGCCGACGCCTCGCGGGTGAAGCTCCTCATGCGCGACGACTCCGTGCTGACGGTCGGCGCGAAGTCCGAGATCACCATCGACGAGCTGGCGGCGCGTCCCGGGGGCCCGAGCACGTCGCGTCTGGGTCAGCTCGTCGGCACGCTGCGCGCCGTCGTGACGGAGCGCTACGGCACGCGCGGGTCGAGCTTCGAGGTGAAGACCCCGACCGCCGTCGCCGGTGTCCGCGGGACGGGCTTCATCTCCCTCGTCGATCCCGACGCCAAGCGCACGCGCGTCATCGGGCTGTACGACATCACCTTCGTGCGGAGCGTGACCGACACGCAGGGACGCCACGAGGTCCGGATCGGACCGGGGCAGTTGACCGAGATCCTCGTCGGCGGCCAGCCGTCGAAGCCCCGCGAGGTCACCAAGACGGAGCTGCAGAGCTTCACCGGCCTGACCGAGATCAAGCCCGGGCCGCCGAGCGGCGGCGAAGCCGGCGGTCCTCCGTCAGGCCCGGGGAGCGTGCCGGCCGAGGGCAGCGGCGATCGCGGCGATCCCGCCACACCCGGACCCGGAGGCGGTCGCACGATCCAGCGTCCGGACGGCGTGATCGATCAGCCCGTCGACAAATTCCGCGGACCGCAGCCGCCCCCGCCACCCCCGCCGCGCTGACGGCCGGGCCGGAGCCGCGTGAGTCGTCTCGTCGAGCGTCTCAGCGTCACGACGCTCTGCCTCGCGATCGCGCTCGTGTTCGCGGGCCTGCGGCTGCTCACGCCGCGGCCGCTCGAGATCCTCGAGCTGAAGGCGCTCGACCTCCGCTTCGCGCTGCGCGGCGCGCGGGCACCGACGGGCGACGTGGTGATCGTGGGCATCGACGAGCCGTCGCTCGCGCGCTACGGGCGCTGGCCGTGGCCGCGCAGCCGCGTCGCCGAGCTGACCCAAAAGCTGACCGAGCTCGGCACCAAGACGATCGCGCTCGACGCCGTCTTCGACCTGCCCGACGTCGCGAACGACGCCGCGTTCGCCGAGGCGATGCGGTCGTCGGGGCGTGTTGTGCTCGGCGAGTTCTTCGACTTCGGCGACGCCGCGGACGGCGGGCAGGTGGACTTTCCGGAGATCTCGATCCGCGATCGGGGCGGCGGCATGGCGCAGCTGCGCGAGGCGAAGGGCATCCGTGGCC
>Ga0335084_10004360_pt1 | contig 13910 bp, 11 predicted proteins | sample Lox_Sample_44_FD_206721 | JGI IMG/M metagenome (GOLD analysis project Ga0335084, IMG submission 206721) | Soil microbial communities from Loxahatchee National Wildlife Refuge, Florida, United States - Lox_Sample_4.4 | ecosystem: Environmental > Terrestrial > Soil > Wetlands | place: USA... | reverse complement strand
TCAAATTCCGACGTCGTCACAATATACTGCTGCTTCGCTGGCAGTACTTTCCGGATCTCATCCTGCGACTTCGCAATCCGGTCCGCGCTCTGCGGATGCGTATCGAATGCCTTCGCCAGAGTGCCCGGCTTCTTCTTTTCCATCGCTTGCACTTTTTCGAAGAACGATACGAACGCCGACGGATCATATCCCGCGCGATACATGTACTCGATTCCGAGATAGTCCGCCTCGGCCTCAAACCCACGCGAGAATTTCAGAATTCCGAACATCCCCGCCAGGCCCGCAGCCTCATATCCGGCGTATCCGATGCCGCCACCTACAAAAATGAACGGAATCGACGCCATCTGCAGCAGGGTAGCCCGCGTCTGCTCGCGCGCCGCGTGGCAGGCCGCCACGTGGGCGATCTCGTGCGCCATCACGCCCGCTACTTCCGCTTCTTCATCGGCCGCGAGAATCAAACCCGAGTTCACGTAAAAAAATCCGCCCGGCAGAGCCATCGCGTTGACAACATCGGAGTCGATCACCTTGATCGTGAAGGGAACCTGCGCGTCAGAATTTCGCACCAGATTCTGTCCGACGCGATTGACATACTCCGTCACCACCGGATCGTTGACCAGCTTTACTTGAGACTCCACCTGCTGGGCAAACGCACGGCCCATTGCGACCTGCTTTTCGACGCTGTACCAGTTGCCTACTCCACGTCCGCATCCGACGTTGCGATTACCGACTGCGTCCACGTCGGTCTTGCCACCGTCGTGTTTAATCTGGCTGTCGTCCTGGGTGGGCAGCGCGGCTGGTTCCTTCTTGGGCGCGTTTTGAATGTCGCTCGCCTTTGGTTGGCCGTCATCTGGATCGGTACCCGGCACCTGCTGTGGCGACTGCTTAGGCGGAGCCTGAGTCTGGGGATTTTGTGTCGGATTCGTCTGTGGATTCGTCGGATCCTGTCCCGGTGTCTGCGCTACTATCCACGGAGCCGAGGCGAACGCCGCCAATGCCAACGCGCTGGCCAGCCATCTGAGCTTCATAGGGGTACTCCTTATTGGCTTGATTATACGCCCGGTCCAGGGACACCAAGACCCTTAATCGTGCCTCCTAGTTAGACGCCCGATATGAGCCGGGGGTTATCCGAAGGAGCCGAGGGCCCAGGTACGGAACAGCCATCTCGGGTACCGGCGAGCAAAGCGAGCGGCGGACCGGAAATTCAGTCCGCCGCCACTCCGAGCCTCAAAAACAGCGATTAAGCCACATCGAAGCGGTCGTGGTTCATTACCTTGCTCCAGGCCGCTGCGAAGTCCTTCACGAACTTCTGCTTGGAATCCGAACATCCATAGACTTCAGCAAGAGCCCGCAACTGGGAGTGTGACCCGAAAATCAGGTCCACCCGCGATGCAGTCCATTTGACCTCGTTCGTCTTCCGGTCGCGCCCCTCATACTCGTCTCCGGAGCCATTCGAGGTATGAGCGGGCCGCCATTCGGTGCCCATATCGAGCAGGTTGACGAAGAAGTCATTTGTCAGCGTCTCAGGCCGCTTGGTGAAAACGCCATGTTTCGACTTCCCGGCATTGGCACCGAGGACACGCAAGCCCCCTACAAGCACCGTCATCTCCGGCGCCGTCAACTTCATGAGCTGAGCCCTGTCAACCAACATCTCCTCAGGCGACAGCCGCTGCTTGCCCTTGAAGTAGTTGCGGAATCCATCAGCCTTCGGTTCCAGGGGCTCGAACGACTCGACGTCCGTTTGTTCTTGCGACGCGTCCATCCGGCCGGGCTTGAACGGAATCTTCACATCGACCCCGCCTTCCTTGGCGGCCTTCTCAATTGCCGCGTCGCCACCGAGGACGATCAAGTCCGCAAGCGAGACCTTCTTTCCACCCGACTGCGAAGCGTTGAACTCCTTCTGGATCGCTTCTAGTTTTTGCAGCACTTTCGCGAGATCCGCCGGCTGATTGACTTCCCAGTTTTTCTGCGGTTCCAGGCGGACGCGTGCTCCATTCGCCCCACCCCGCTTATCCGATCCGCGGAAAGTCGACGCGGATGCCCAGGCCGTCGAGACCAGTTGCGACACCGTCAGGCCTGAAGCGAGAATCTTTGCCTTCAGGGCGGCAGCGTCCTGCTCCCCGATCAGCGGATGATTCACCGCCGGGATGGGATCCTGCCAAGGCAAATGCTCCTTCGGAACGAGCGGCCCGAGATACCGCACGATCGGTCCCATATCGCGATGCGTCAGCTTGAACCACGCCCGCGCGAACGCGTCCGCGAACTGATCTGGATGCTCATAGAAGCGCCGTGAGATCTTTTCGTACGCCGGATCAAATCGCAACGAAAGGTCAGTGGTCAGCATGGTTGGTGCATGTCGCTTGGAGGGATCATGCGCATCCGGCACGCTACCGGCGCCAGCGCCGTTCTTTGCGACCCACTGATTCGCTCCGGCAGGGCTCTTCGTGAGTTCCCATTCGTACTTGAACAGGTTCTCGAAGAAGTTGTTGCTCCACTTCGTTGGCGTCGTAGTCCAGGTGACTTCCAGACCGCTGCCGATTGCGTCTCCAGCTTTGCCGGTGCGGAATTTGCTCTTCCAGCCGAGGCCCTGCTCCTCGATCGTGGCTGCTTCCGGCTCCGGACCGACATTGGCCGCATCACCCGCGCCGTGGGTTTTGCCGAAGGAGTGACCACCGGCAATCAGCGCGACCGTTTCTTCGTCGTTCATCGCCATGCGACGGAACGTTTCACGAATGTCCCGGGCCGCCGCCACTGGATCCGGCTTGCCATTCGGACCTTCGGGGTTCACATAGATCAATCCCATCTGAACCGCGGCGAGAGGATTGTCCAGAGCCCGGTCGCCCGTGTAGCGCTCGTCCGCCAGCCACTTGCCCTCCGGACCCCAGAAGACGTCCTCTTCCGGCTCCCACACGTCCGCGCGGCCGCCACCGAAGCCGAACGTCTTGAAGCCCATTGACTCCAGCGCGACGTTGCCGGCCAGAATCATCAGGTCCGCCCATGAAATCTTCCGCCCATATTTCTGTTTGATCGGCCATAGCAGCCGCCGCGCCTTGTCGAGGTTCACGTTGTCAGGCCAGCTATTCAGGGGTGCGAAGCGCTGCTGCCCAGCTCCGGCGCCACCGCGACCGTCTCCAATGCGGTATGTCCCGGCGCTGTGCCAGGCCATGCGGATGAAGAGCGGTCCGTAGTGGCCAAAGTCCGCGGGCCACCACTCTTGCGAATTCGTCATGACCGCGTGCAGGTCTTTAATCACTGCATTCAGATCAAGACTCTTGAATTCCTTTGCGTAATCGAACTCTTCACCCATCGGGTCCGACAGGCTGGAGTGCTGATGCAATACTCGAAGGTCCAACTGATTTGGCCACCAGTCACGATTTGTATGCGTGTTCGAAAATGGGCACTTGGCTTGAGTTGACGCGTTCTGCTCTTCCTTGACGAGTTCCTTTTCCATGAGTTCTTCTCCTCTACTCCAGATCAATCAATGTTGTGACGAATGATCTACGCTTGATTTGCCGGTTCGGATAAATCAACGGCCGCGCTTGGCGGTCACGCGATTGATCCGTTATTTATCGCCGAGACGCGGAACGGGACTCGCGCGTTCCGCACACTTCGTACAAAGCCCCCGAAAAATGAGCTGACATTCGCGAACCACGCGCTTGCCGAGGGAACGTGAGCGAGGACGTGGCACGTCGTACCACTCCATATCCTCTACATTGCCGCAGCGGTCACAGATGAAATGATGGTGCCGCATGCCACTGAGGTCAAACCGCCCCGCGCGGCCCTCAACCGCCACTTCACGCACCAACCCTGCCCTCACCAGGTCCCGCAGATTGTTGTAGGTTGTGGCCCTTGACGAGAGTGGATCTACGCGGTTCACAGCTTTGAAAATTTCCGCAGCTGTGGGATGCCCCTTGTGATCCATCAGGAACGACATCACGGCATAGCGCTGCGCTGTGCAGCGCAACCCGGCGCCCTCGAGGGACCGTCTAATACCGTTGGCGTTCATCTGACACTTTAGATTATATCTAACCTAATAATTTGTCCAGATTCATCAAACGGAACCGGAACCCTCGGGGCCGATCCAAAAGAAACTGAACCGGATAGGATAGGTCGGCCTTCGGCGACTCTGCAACCCGCAGCAAATCTATTTCGGAAGGACGGCTGTTCAGATTGTCAGAATAAGGAAGACCGAGCCCCGGTTTAAGGGACGCTTTCGTCCGCCAACGCCGAGAAGCGATCGTCTCAACAGCCGAAAACCACGACCCCGAAACGTTGCCGGGAGATTCTTACCGAGGTGTGAGGTCAGAGGTCCAAAAGTCAGCCATGGTATAACCTTCCGCTGGAGGGCCCCATGCTCGACCGCCGTCACTTCCTTACGACCGCCACTGCCGGATTCGCCGCTTCCCTCGCCCTGCGCGGAGGACTTTTCGCTCAACTCGAAAAAGCTCCGCCGCTTCCGGATCACTCTCTGCTCGACAAGAACGAGGACACGTACTGGGCCGAGATGCGCAAGCAGTTCCTCATCCCGGATAACGAGGTTTATCTCAACAACGGCACTGTCGGCTCCAGTCCCGCGCCGGTGCTCCGAGCCATCTTCGATGGATACACCACCACCGAGAAGATGGATCAGCAGGATCCTGAGGACTACCCGATCTGGGGCTACGCGAAATGGAACGAATTCCGTGATCCGCTTGCCGAATTCGTCGGCTGCAAGCGCGATGAAATCGCCCTGCTGCGCAACGCCACTGAGGCCAACAGCTACATTGCGAACGGCCTCGACATGAAACCCGGCGATGAAGTTCTGATGACCGACCAGGAGCATCCAGGAGGAGAGCACCCCTGGGATCTAAAAGCGAAACGATATGGAATCGTCGTCAAGAAGGTGACGCTTCCCCGCCCCGTCAAAGACGCCGCGCAAGTGCTTAACCTATTTAACGATGCCATCACGCCTCGCACGCGCGTGCTGTTCTTCAGTCACATCACGACGTTCTCGGGAGTCGTGCTGCCCGCCAAGGAACTATCGAAGCTGGCGCGCGACAAGGGAATCCTGTCCGCCGTCGACGGCGCCCACGTACCCGGCATGATGCGCTTGAACGTGCACGACATCGGCTGCGACATGTATTCCTCCAGCCCGCACAAGTGGCTCTTTGCCACAAAGGGTTCCGGATTTCTTTACGTCCGCGACGAAGTCATCGACCGCCTGTGGAGCACAATCGCCACCGAGGGGTGGGACGACGTGAAGATTCGCGCTGAGCGCTTCCAGCGCATCGGTAGTTCAAACGTCCCAGCACTTTGGGGACTGCGCGCATCCATCAAGCTGGCGAATGATATTGGGATGGAGCGGATCGAGAAGCGTCATCGCATGATGGCCGACTACATGCTCGCCGAGATGCAGAAGCGCGGAGCCGAGTCGTGGACATCCCCGGACGCAGCGCTCAGATGTGGAATCGTCAGTGTGAACGTTCCACCGATCAATCGAATCGATCTGGAAAACTGGCTATGGAAGACGCATAAGATCCGCATCCGCGGCGGAGACCCGCACAAGCTGCGGCTCTCCACGCCCTACTACCTGCAGAAGAAGGATGTTGATCGGTTCCTGACAAAGTTTGATGAGTACAAGAAGAAAGCATGATCGATTTCACGACGGAGTCACTAAGCCACAGAGGAATCGTTAGATGTTTTCTCCGTGACTCTGTGCCTCCGTGGTGAAAAGAAGCTAGTCGTAGTACTCGAGCCCCAGGTGTGTAATCAGTTCCTCCCCCTTCAAATGCCGCAGCGTATTCTTTAGCTTCATCAACTGAATGAAGAGATCGTGCTCCGGATACAGCCCAGGCACGGTCATCGGTGACTTGAAGAAGAAACTCAACCACTCCTGGATACCCAATCCCTTTAGTTCGGGACTGCGCTGCGCGAGATCCATCAGCAGCACCAGATCCAGTACGATCGGCGCGGCAAGGATGGAGTCGCGGCACAGGAAGTCGACTTTGATCTGCATGGGATAACCGAGCCATCCGAAGATATCGATATTGTCCCAACCTTCCTTGTTGTCGCCGCGCGGCGGGTAGTAGTTGATCCGCACTTTGTGGAACATGTTCCCGTAGAGTTCAGGATAGAGTCCTGGCTGGAGGATGTGTTCCAGTACGCCCAGTTTCGACTCCTCTTTGGTCTTGAAAGATCCCGGATCATCGAGCACTTCCCCGTCACGATTGCCCAAAATGTTCGTCGAGTACCATCCGCTGAGTCCGAGCAGCCGTGCCTTGAACGCCGGCGCCAGCACGGTCTTCATCAGTGTCTGTCCCGTCTTGAAGTCCTTGCCGCAAATCGGAGCTTCGTTCTTGCGCGACAACTCAAGCATTACTGGCAGATCAACCGTCAGGTTCGGCGCACCATTGGCAAACGGTACTCCTTCCATTAATGACGCATAGGCATAAATCATCGAGGGCGCGATCATTTCGTCGTTCTCACGCAGCGCCTTCTCAAAGCCTTTCACTGACTGATGCGCTTTCGTCGGCTCGATGTACGACTCGGTCGAGCCACACCACATCGTGATCAGACGGCTCGCCCCCGACGTCTTCTTGAATTCGCGGATGTCATCGCGCAACTGCTCCGCAAGATCCATCTTTGACTTGCCCTTCTTCACGTTGGGCCCATCGATCTTCTTGACATAGTTGTGATCGAAAACTGCCGACCGCGGGGTGACCGAAGAGAGGAACGGTTTCAGCTGATCGAGCAGCCGCTGATCAAGCACACCAGCGTTGGAGGCAGCCTCGTACATGTTGTCTTCGAAAATGTCCCAGCCGGTAAAAACCAGATCGTCGAGCCCCGCGAGCGGAACAAACTCCTTCACCTTCGGTGAACGGCCATCGGTACGCTTGCCCAGCCGGATCGTACCCATCTGGGTAAGCGATCCAATCGGCTTGGCCAATCCCTTGCGAATGGCTTCAACACCCGCGACAAACGTGGTCGCCACGGCGCCCATGCCAGGGATCATGACGCCGAGTTTCCCCTTGGCGGGGGCGATGTCGCTATCATCTTGCCGCTTTGGCTGGGAGCGCTTGCCGCCACCTGTGCGAGCCAGGTTCATCTCACGGGTTGCGCGCTCGGCATGAGCCAGCGCCGTTTCGCGGTGCTCGTGTTCCCGCGCTGCAGAGGCTGAATTGAACTGCTTGCGATGACGGCGCCCATCGGCGTCCCACCAGTCGGCCATAAAGACTCCTGCCCGTTTCTGATACATGTTTCCTCTCCGTAGTGGCGGTGGCTAGTCACCGTCACCGTCACCAAATGAACTGGTAATGATCTCACGGCGGTATGGAATCTGGCAAACGAACCCTTGGGAAGGCGTTCCTTGTGAAACTTAGCGTCCTTAGTAGTGAAGGCCTTTGGCTTTAAGGTGCGGTTGCGGCCGTCTTCTCACCAAGAGACTTACGCATGGCTTCCAGCGTAGATTGCAGCGACTCTCGGGGAATACTGTTCACGAACGGTCCCACCATCCAGGCCACTCCAGTAGGGATATCGCGGGTAAGAGAAATTGCTTCACACTCGACCACTACCCCATCGTCAACCTGCTCGAAGCCCCAATAGGAATTCAGCCGCCACATGAAACCGTGGTCTTTCCCCGCGGGCATGGCTTTTTCGTTGGGCGTGCCGGGATCCTCAATCTCACTGACGCGTGTGCTACGCGAGAAGCTGTACTGGTGCGTAGCATCGAGGCGGCCGTAGTGGACGGCATATTCCGTATCGAGCACTACGGTAATCACTTTGTGCTTGTGTAGCCGCATGAAGACCTGGAAGTCATCCCCTGTTCGGGAGATCAGGCGCGACTGCATGACATCGGGCGAGTAGTAGCGCGTCAGATGGTCGTAATCCTGTACCAGAGCGAGCACCTGTGCGGCGGTAACTTTCGGCAGGAAAACTGTCCCAACCCAATCATGAATCAATCCGCCGGGGATCTCTGACGGCGTCTCGCCCTGCTTTTCGACAAGCACCTCGCCTTGATGCAGCCGCGCCATCATGTCGTTGCGCTGTTGCGCAGACAAGCTATCGACCCTTAGAAATGCCTGACTCTTACCTCTTGCCCGGGTGATCCGTGCCTCCGCCGCGCCAATGTAGCGATCGAAAGACTCAGTGGTAGATTTCTGCTGAGCGAGGCCGATCTGTACGAGCGACCAGACCAACGCGAAATGGATGAGCATCCTTCTCGGTTTCAAGCTTCATCCCTCCACTCCGCAAGATGGCACGAAGCAGTGCGAACATCAATACCCTGCCCCTCCTCCGGGATAAAATCTTCATCAACCGCCAAAGTCTTCGTTTTCGCAACCTTACTTCTCCGCATCCTTCCGACTTCGGACGCAAGCCATGCTCACATCGGCTGTTCATGCTCCACGATCGGACCCGACCAATGGCAAGAGATGCAGTGCTCCCTGGTGTCCGCTGGCGAAATGACATCAGTCCATGGCGCACACCAGTAGTTCAGAACCTTGACTCTTGTTTTGCTGCCGCACGACGGACAAGTTCCGTCATTCACCAAGACCTTGGAGGCTGCGATTTCCTCATGGCGGTTCTGCTGCCTGAGTTCGCGGACCTGATCCTTAGAGACAGGAAGTTGCCGAATAGCCGACTGTGTGAACAGGTCGCGAGATGCTTTCCGCGAGAACGGCAACTTCGTCGCGACATACCGACATACCCAGCGCCAGAGCTTCACGGATTCTTCTTTCGGAGTCAATTTGCGATTAGCAATTGAACCGTGAGACGTTCCCTTGGGCGACACGACTGTGCGCCCGCGCAGGCTGTGAATTCCAGATAAAACACTCGGAAGTACATGACGAAGGTAATTGCCGTCATCCCGAGCATAGACTGAATCCCCCGCATCAGTTCTTTGCATTGGACTCATGCACCGCTTCTGTTGCATAGTGAAATCACTTCGCAAGCCAGCTTAATTCGCCGGTTCCGCGAAGTCGCTGATTGCGTGCCAGCCAAGACCGCGGCATCGACAATCTCCTAACCCTGTCGTTCTCCACCAAAGCCTGAGCCCATGCGATCCGTGTCCACACGTTCGTGTGCCCGGCGGACCTGCGTGCTCGTCAGACTTGTCCTTACTCACGAGGGCAGAAATGGAGATTCCATGACTACGATTCGCAAATTCGTCTACACCGCCCTGCTGGCGGTATCCGCATTGAACATCGCACCGACCGTGGCAGCCGCCGAGCAAGCCGCCCATGGCAAATTCACGCTCAAGCACGACGTACTGTGGGGAACTGCCAAGGTTCCAGCGGGAGACTACGAGTTTTCCTACGATCCGCTTGCGATTTCGCCGGTGCTGACCATCACCAAAATGAGCGGCACCCGCGCATCCTACATGGTGTTGATTCCTGCGTCCGGAGTCAGCAAGCCTTCGGACGCGAACCAGCTTCTGCTGGAAACAAGCGTAGACGGCAGCTATGTAAGCGCAATGCGTCTGCCCCTGTCGGGAGTAACGCTCTACTTCTCAGTGCCCTCGCACTCGGCAAAGCAGATGGCGAAGACTCCAACCACAGTTGCATCGGCCGGTCGATAAGGCCCCCGATCACAGAGTGGCGGATACCGAACCGGTATCCGCCTTTATTGTTTCGCGCCGCGAAACGAGAACCGCGGCTCTGGCCCCCACCGTGAAACGCTAATGCCCCGCCGAGCACTATAGCTCCGAGCGTCACAGTCTGGCTCTTGGATAGCCTATGAGACAGAGCCGAAAGAACAATTCAGTTCTTCATTCACAAAGATCGGTCTACCGATTCGCGCTGCGACTGGCGATTCTGGCACTAAGCATCACAGCTTTCTGCGGATCGGCCGCATGGGGGCAAGCGTCCTCCTCGAAACGCGGTGTCGCCGATAGCAGCTTGCAGTCATCGACGGCGGAAACGTCAGCTCCAGGCGGATACTTCGCGCTCGTCATCGGCAACGACAACTACACCGCGCTGCCAAAACTGAAAACTGCCTCGGCGGACGCCAGTGCCATTGCGCAGTTGCTCCACGAACGTTACGGATTCACCACCAACGTCCTGCTCAACGGGACGCGCACGCGCATCCTTACGGCCTTGAATGAATACCGGCGTACATTACCCGGTGATTCCAATCTCCTCATCTACTACGCCGGCCATGGGCATCACGATCCCGACACCGACAAGGCGTACTGGCTTCCGGTCGATGCGCAACCCGACAACAATGACAACTGGATCAGCGCCGACGACATTACGTCCGACGTGAAGGCGATTCCCTCACAGCACGTGTTGATCATTTCCGATAGCTGCTACTCCGGAGTGCTGTCGCGCAGCATCGAGATCATTCAGCCGCAGGAACGAAACACTTTTCTGACAAAGATGGCGCGCTCGAAATCGCGCAACCTGATGTCCAGCGGCGGAGACGAACCTGTGCTTGACGGAGGTGGCGCCGGCCATTCCATTTTCGCCGACACGATCCTCAAGAGTTTGCGCCAGATCGAGGAGGAGCGTTTTACTGCCGGCGAACTCTTTCAACGTTTCGTGCAGATCGGAGTTGCCGGCCGCACCGAGCAACTTCCGCAGTACAGCCCGATCCGCAACTCCGGGCACGAATTCGGCGACTTTGTCTTTCTGCGCAAAGGCGTCTTCACTGCAGTCAAGACATCCGAACCTGCGCCCACGCCGGAGATCAGCGCTGGATCTGTAGTGCCCGATCCTGCCACTTCAACGGGTGCCGTTACGCCGGTCAGCACCGCGACGGTCAATAGCGCCGGTCTGAGCGCCGAAAGACAAAGTTTCTCCCCGCTCCCGCAAAATCCGGCCCCGAGCATTCCCACCGGTGTGCAGTTCGCCGTCATTCACTACGGCAGCATCGATTGGACGCAGAACTGCATGGGATGGATGACAGTCGAGGCAGGCCTAGTCCACTACCGCGCTGTGCAGGGCACACACGGCATTCACTCGTTCGACTTTCCCGCCCAGACGATCAAGGAAGTGAAGAAGAACTCTCTAGTGGGATCGGCTCTGCAGGCATTCCATATCAAGCTGCTGTCGGGCGAAGTCTACAACTTCTCGCTCTTCGATCCGAACAGCAAGACACTGTTGAATTCAGATTCAGTGTTGCTGGCCATTCATCAGGGGATCGGCAAGTAGGATTCTTTGCCGGCGCTGTCCGATTTCGGACAGGCGATTCCATCCATGCACATTTCAAGCAACGTCCTCACATAACATACGTTAGCTTGGCCCTGTGAAATCAATGGCCTAGAAATTCTCCGCGAGTGGCCCCGAGTATGCAATTCCTGTGATCGTGGCAGTTGCCTCCATCCCCGAAATGAGGTTCGAAATGGCTCCGGCGACGGGCCGCGTGCTGATCGCGGATGATCAGCCGCATATTCTTTTCGCGCTACAGATGCTGCTGCGAGCCTCCGGATTTGTGACGGAGACGGTGACGCATCCGGAGCGAGTGCTCCGTGCACTGGAAACACAGGAGTTCGACGCCGTCCTGATGGACTTGAACTATACCCGCGATACTGTGGGTGGCGCGGAAGGACTCGACCTGGTTTCGAAGATTCGATCGCTCGATAGAGTCCTTCCTATCATCGTCATGACCGCGTGGAGCAGTGTAGATTTGGCGGTCGATGCCATGCGCCGGGGTGCTTCTGACTTCGTGCAAAAGCCCTGGGACAATCGCGAATTGCTCGACAAATTGGAGAATCAGGTAACGCGGGCGCGAGCCCAGCGCCAAGCCGAAAGACAGCGCGACGAGGAATTGCGCGAAGCACGCGAGATCCAGGACAGTCTTCTGCCGAAGACATTGCCCTGGATCCCGGGTTACGAAATTGCAGCCATCACGCAGCCCCTGCGGTTCGTCGGTGGCGACTATTACAACGTTGTACGGATCGACGACCGGCACACTGCATTCTGCATCGCCGATGTTGCCGGTAAAGGGTTGCCAGCGGCCTTGCTGATGTCGAGTCTGCAGGCCGCTCTCAAACCGTTGGTTGGCCAGAACCTGGCGCCGGCAGAGTTGTGTCACCGCCTCAATCGCATCTTGTGCGACCTGACACCGGTGGGGAAATTTATTTCCTTCTTCTACGGAGTACTCGACAGCATGGAGAACAGACTGACGTACTGCAACGCGGGACATAATCCGCCGTTGCTGGTCCGCGCCGATGGCACCTCGTTGGAATTGCACGCGGAAGGCGCGGTCCTCGGGCAATTTCCGCATTGGATCTATCAGCAAAGCGAACTGCGAATGCGTAGTGGTGATCAGCTAATCGTGTTCACCGACGGACTCGTCGAGGCCTGCAATGCAGCGCAAGAGCCGCTCGGAGAACAGACTCTGATCGACATCGCGCGAGAGAATTCCGGCAGGAGTACCGCGGACTTAATGGCGTTGGTGATGACGACTGCAGCGCAACATTGCGACCAACGCTTTCAGGACGATGCCAGCTTGATTGTCCTGAAAGCATCCTAAGAGCTGCGAATGAATCGGCGCTAGCTGATCTGCGTCTGTGAATTGCCCCGCACGTCGTCGCTAAGCACAATCGCTTCTGCAATTTCCTTCATCGGCCTGCGTTTCTGGCGGCTCTGGCGCTGAATTGCCAGGTAAGCCTGTTCTTCGGTCATCCCCAGATCGCGCTGCAGGATGCCTTTGGCGCGTTCCACCAGCTTACGAGTCTGTAACTGTTCCGCAAGGCTGGAGTTCGCGTGTTCCAGGCGCGCCAGTTCGATTTCGGCCCCCACAAGGTACCCAACTGTGGAGATCATCCGGATCTCGCGGCGGCGGTAGACATGGTGCTGCCGGTGCTGCAAGTTGATGACACCGACGACGCGCCCGCGGCACATCAGTGGCACCGAAAGAAACGCCTCGTAACTGTCTTCGGGAAGTTCATGGAAGAACTGAAAGCGTGGATCGTGGGCGGCATTCTCAGGAATCGCGACCGGCTCGCGATGTTCCGCCACCCAGCCGGTAATTCCCTGCCCGACTCGCAGCTTCAGGCGGTTCACGACTTCAGGATGGGGATTCTTGGAAGAGCGCAGAACAAGTTCATCGTCTTCGAGCACGTAAATCAGGCAGGAATCGCACTTCACCAAGGCTGTAGCGAAGTCGACCACACGACTCAACACTTCATGAAATCCGTCTGCTGCATTCAGACGAACTGTGATCTCATGCAGTACATCAACCTGCGAATCTTCGAACGCCAACAGTGAGTCCATGGCGTACTTTATCGATTTAGTAGACGGAATGTCTAATTCCAAAATTTGATCGTAACGATAAAGATTTTCCGTGGGAATTGTTACCAACGTTTAACATCGCACGGAGGATTTGAGGCATCGCTTTAGAATGCACGCGAATCGGCGATAAATTCGCGACTCATCAGCTCCCTTCGTGATCCTTAGTGCCCTTAGCGGTCAAAGCGGTTAGGGTTTCGCGTCAAGATCGACACTCTTGATCGGCAAATCCCAATGCGCGTCGAGGATCTCGAAACGCCGCTGCTCTTCCCTGTTGTAAGTATCCTGATCAGGCCAAAGCTGCTTCTTGAGCGCATCCTCGTCGAAGGCCTCATTGGCCACTGCAGCATTCTTAAAGACAATAGTCACGCGATAATCCCAGCGGCCCTCCTCGGTGGTGTGATAGCGAGACTGATCCATCCACACCTTCGTCATGCGTCCCATCTCAACTTCTTTTTTGAGAAGCGGATAGTGGTTCTTCTTGAAAAGCTTGAGAAACTCGTCCGCATGTCCCCACTTCGTCTTGTAGTAATACTCGACAACGAAGGGCTTGTCGGATGGCGGAGATTGAGCACGGACGGCGATCGGGACGACCAAGGCGGTAAACAAGAGTGCAGCCATTAAACGGCGGGTCATGAAGCCTCCCTTATCTGAGCGCTATTGCTTCTACATCAGTCGGACCACCGGATCAAGGCTTGCGACAAA
>Ga0335084_10004358_pt1 | contig 13914 bp, 15 predicted proteins | sample Lox_Sample_44_FD_206721 | JGI IMG/M metagenome (GOLD analysis project Ga0335084, IMG submission 206721) | Soil microbial communities from Loxahatchee National Wildlife Refuge, Florida, United States - Lox_Sample_4.4 | ecosystem: Environmental > Terrestrial > Soil > Wetlands | place: USA... | reverse complement strand
TAGCCGGAGTCGAATACGCGGTTCAGGCGGTACGCGATCGCGACGCTCACGCCGTAGAAGAGCGGGATGAGCAGCGCGATCTCGGCGAACAGGCGGTTGCCGAAGGTCGCCAGCACGTAGACGAACGGCACCGTGATGCCGGCGGCGTAGACCGCGAACATCGGCCACGACGCGGCGTACATCGGGATGCCGCCCGACAGCACGCCGGCGAGGAGGAAGGCGAGGAACACCTGCCGCTCGTCGGTATGCGACGGGAAGAACACCGCGGCGGCAAAGCCCCACACCGAGCCCGCGGCGAAGGCGCCGATGCCGAGCCAGCGCAGCCACTGGCCGGCGTCGTCGCGCTCGGTCTTGCGGCGGTAGCTGTAGTAGAGCAGGGCGTGCAGGACGCTCACCACGACGAGCAGCGCGCCCCAGAAGTAGACCACCTCGATGAAGCGGCCTTCCTTCAGCTCGATGCAGGCGATGAGGCCGATGATCAGCGTGGTCACCACGCCGAGCGGCAGCTGGCTGTAGAGCTGCTCGACCCGGTCGGCGAGCACCAGGCGCGGATCGGCGCGATCGCGAATGCCGGCGGCCACCCCCGACTCGGAGGCGGCGACCGAGCCGCCGTTGACGGTGCTCGTGTGATTCATCGGGCGCAGGACCTTCCCCTGCGCCCAATTCTAGCGGCAATGCCGCGCAGGCCCGGTAGGACTTTGTGTGCGGCCGCCCGCGGGCGAGCCGGTCTGCGGACTACAGGTTGCGGTCGTTGCGGATCACGCCGACCGCGATGCCCTCGATGGCGAACGGCTCGCGCTGCAGGTCGACCTCGATCGGCTGGAAGTCGGGATTCTCGGGCAGCAGCTGCACTACGTTGCCGCGGCGCCGGAAGCGTTTGACGGTGACCTCGTCGGCAAGCCGCGCCACGACCACCTGGCCGCTGCGCGCCTCCTCGGTCCGATGCACGGCGAGCAGGTCGCCCTCGAGGATGCCCGCGTCGCGCATCGACATGCCGCGCACCTGCAGGAGATAGTCGGCGCGCGGCGTGAACAGATTCGGATCGACCTGGTAGCGGCCCTGGATGTGCTCCTCGGCGAGCATCGGGCTGCCGGCCGCGACGCGCCCGATCACCGGCAGCTCGAGCAGGCGGCCGAGGCGCGGGCTCGACCGGCCGTCGCGCACGCGGATGCCGCGCGAGGCGCCGGAGGAAATCTCGATCGCGCCTTTCTTCTCCAGCGCGCGCAGGTGCTGCTCGGCGGCGTTCACCGAGCGGAAGCCCATCTTCTCGGCGATCTCGGCGCGCGTCGGCGGATAGCCGCTGACTTCGGTCAGCTGCTGCACCAGCTTGAGGATCTCGCTTTGCCGTTCGGTGAGCTCGTCCATACTGGAAGTATATCCAGTAAGCGGAGAACGTCAAATCGGCTCGAGCAGCGCGGCGTCGTCGTTGGCGGGGGCGTTGACCCGGGCGCTGACCGCATGGGCCTGCATCAGCGCGGACGGGAAGGGACGAAGCAGCGCGCCCGGATGCGGATTTTCCGCGTCGAGCCAGGCGGCGTAGCCGGCCGGAGGAATGATCACCGGCATGCGATCGTGGATCGGCGCCATGAGCTCGTTCGCGTCGGTGGTGACGAGCGCGATCGCGCGCGCTCCCTGCCAGAGCAGGACGATCCCCGCCAGCGCAAACAGCGCGGAATCTCGCGGCAGGACGTACCACGGGCGCTTGCCGCCGCCCGTCTTCTGCCATTCGTAGAAGCCGCTCGCCGGGACGAGGCAGCGGAAGCGGTGGAATGCGTTGCGAAACGCCGGCCGCTCGGCGAGCGTTTCGGCGCGCGCGTTGATCATCTTTCCGCCCGCGCCCCAGCGCAGGAGCCGCGCGCGACGCTGGCCGGACCGGTCGTTGCCGATGGCGAGAATGTCGGTGCCCGGGCAGACGTTGTAGCTGCGCTTGAACTCGGGCACGGCCTCGAGCGAGAACTGCAGCGCGATCACCTCGGGGGTCGCATGGAGCGAGTAGCGGCCGCACATCGAGCGAAGGTTACAATGCGCGAGAGATGATCATCCAGTCGCTGCTCGACACCGACCTGTACAAGTTCACCATGATGCAGGTCGTGCTGCATCACTTTCCGGGCGCGCAGGTCGAGTACCGCTTCAAGTGCCGCACCGAGGGCGTCGACCTGCAGCCCGACCTGGCCACGATCGAGAAGGAGATCGGCGACCTCGGCACGCTGCGCTTCCGCGAAAGCGAGCTCGCCTATCTGCGCAGCCTGCGCTTCATGAAGTCGGATTTCGTCGACTTCCTCGCGCTGTTCCATTTCAACCAGAAGTACGTGAAGCTCGGGCCGGGCGAGAAAGCCGGCGAGATCGACATCACGGTGCGCGGCCCCTGGCTGCACACCATCATGTACGAGATCCCTCTGCTCGCCATCGTGTCGGAGAGCTACTTCCGGCGCACGCAGCCGAAGGCGGACCTCGCCGAGGGACGCCGGCGGCTGATGGCGAAGATCGACGCGGCGCGCGCGGTCGAGCCCGAGCTCGGCTTCCGCATCTCGGACTACGGCACGCGCCGGCGCTTTTCGCGCGACTGGCAGGAGGAGGTGCTGCAGACCTTCAAGCGCGAGATCCCCCAGCATTTCGCCGGCACCTCCAACGTCTGGTTCGCGATGCGCAACCAGCTGACGCCCCTCGGCACGATGGCGCACGAGTACATGCAGGCCTGCCAGGCGCTCGGGCCGCGGCTGCGCGACTCGCAGACCTTCGCCTTCGACAAGTGGGCGCAGGAATACCGCGGCGACCTCGGCATTGCCGTGGCCGACACCTACGGCACGGAAGCGTTCCTGCGTGATTTCGATATGTACTTCTGCAAATTGTTCGACGGCGCGCGCCACGACTCGGGCGACCCGTTCGCCTGGGGCGAGCGGCTGATCGACCACTACCGGAAGAACCGCGTCGACCCGCGCACCAAGACGCTCATCTTCTCCGACCAGCTGACGGTGCCGATCGCGATCCAGATCGCGCGCCGCTTCCACGGCCGCGCGCTCACCGCCTTCGGCATCGGCACCAACCTCACCAACGACCTCGGCTACGAGCCGATCAACATCGTCATCAAGATGACCGAGTGCAACGGCCAGCCGGTGGCCAAGGTGTCCGACGCGCCGGGCAAGACGATCAGCAAGGATCCCGGCTACCTGCGCTACCTGCGCCAGGTCTTCGGCCTCGAGCCGGCCGAGAAGGTCTGAGCTCCCCCGCATCCGCCGCGCCGGATGCCGCGCGGCAAAGCACCCGCACGGCCCTCGCCGTCCTCGGCGCCTGCTTCGCGCTCAACATGTTCGGGCGCGGCCTCGGCGACACCTACGCGGTGTTCCTGCTGCCGCTCGAGCGGGAGTTCGGCTGGTCGCGCTCGCAGACCACGGGCGTGTACTCCGTGTACCTGCTGGTCCACGGCTTCACCGCGCCGCTCGTCGGCCTGCTCTTCGACCGCGTCGGGCCGCGCTGGGTCTACGGCGCCGGCATGGCCTGCCTGGGCGCCGCGCTCTTCTTCGCCAGCCGCCTGACGAGCCTGTGGCAGTTCTACGTCTTCGTCGGCGCGCTGGTCGGCGTCGGCGTCAGCCTGAACGGCATGGTGCCGGCGTCGGCGCTGCTCTCGCGCTGGTTCCGGGCGCGGCTTTCGACGGCGATCGGCATCGCCTACGCCTCTTTCGGCGTCGGCACGCTGGTGCTGGTGCCGCTCGCGCAGCACCTGGTCGCGGAGTTCGACTGGCGCGGAGCGTACCGCATCATCGGAGCCACGCTGCTGCTGGCCGCGCCGCTCGTCATGCTGGCGATCCCGTGGCGGCGCTTCACCGCGGGCAGCCCCCAGCATCGCTCGGCGCGCGCGAAAGGAACCGGCGAGGGATGGACGGTGCGCGCCGCCTTGCGCAGCCCGGTGTACTGGGGACTGACGCAGGTATTCTTCTTCACCGCCGCCGGGATGTTCGCGGTGCTCGTGCAGCTGGTCGCCTTCTTCATCGATGCGGGCTTCACGCCGATCGCCGCCGCGACCGCTTTCGGCGCGATCGGCATGATGTCGGCGATGAGCGTGATGGGCAGCGGCTTCACTTCGGATCGCTTCGGCTACCGCCGCGTGGTCAACGCCAGCTTCGTCGGCACCGCGACCGGCATGGCGCTGCTGATCGCCCTCGCGTTCGCGCCGTACGCCTGGCTGCTCGTCCTCTTCGTGCCGACCTTCGGCCTGTGCATGGGGGTGCGCGGCCCGATCGTGTCCTCGATCAGCACGCGCTACTTCGCCGGCCCGAGCGTCGCCGCGATCTACGGCGGCATCTACGCCTCGAACGCGGTCGGCGCCGCGTTCGGCTCGTTCGTCGGCGGGCTGCTGCACGACTTCACCGGCGGCTACAAGGTCGGCTTCGCCTTCGCGCTCGCTTGCGTGGCGATCGCCTCCGCGCCGTTCTCGACGGTGCGCGACCTGCGGACTTACCGCTGAGCCTTACCGGCCGGGGGTGCCGGCGGCCGGGGCGCTCGCTTTCAGCAGCTCGCGGCGGATCTGCCACAGCCTTGCCTTGACCCGGCGCGCGTTGTCCGCGCCCATGCGCAGCATGATCTTCTGCCCGGCGGAGCGCGTCTCGAGGTCGGGATCGGCGAACTCGTAGAGCACCCGCCCGCGCTGCACGCGCAGCGGCGCGTCGATCTCCGGGGCGAGCAGCAGGTCGTCGATCGCCTCGATCAGGCGGTCGTTGAAGTAGCGTCCGGGATAGCCGAGCTCCTCGTAGGCGCGCTGGAAGAGGGGATAGGTACGGACGTACGACAGCACGAGCGCGCTCGGCACCACCAGCTCGAAGGTGCGGACGTAGGGCAGGTAGCGGGCGAAGTTCGCCGGATCGACGAACGCCTGCCCGTCAGACTGCCGGATGACGAACGCGCCGGGGACCGCGTTGAGCGGCAGCATGCGCGCAGGCGCGGTCCGGCGTGGCAGGTTGTCCACCGTGGCGACGATGCGCCGCACGAGCGCCTCGGGCACCACCAGCCGGGCGGCGGCCTGCTGGCCGATCAGGCCGGCGATCGAACGGCCAAGCAGCGGGTCGCTGTGCTCGAGCTTGGGCAGGCGCACGGCCGGCTCGTCGCGCAGGGCGCGGTGCACGGGAGGCGGGGGCGGAGACGGCGTCGGCGCGGCCTGCGGTGGCGGTGGCGCGACCTGCAGTTCAGGCGGCTGCCGGGGTTCGGCCGCGCGCTCGAGCAGCAGGCGGGTCCACAGCGCGGCGCCCCAGGCCACGGCGCCGATCGCGACGACCACGAGCCATAGCGAGGGGCGTCGCGTCGCGGGCCTGACATACGGCCGATCGTTTTCGTCGACGGACCAGTTCTCCATCGGCCGCCCCCGGCGTGCGTTGCAATGCTGGTTGGACCGTGCCGGCCGGCCGCAAGTTGCACGGCGACGTCGGCGACGTCCCGGACGGCTCAGCCGCCGCCGATCGCGCGCATGCGCCGCTCGCGCTCGGCGAGGCCGCAGCCGCGCAGGTCGGCCGCGCCGCGCTCGGTGACGAAGATGCCCGCCTCGCTGCGCGGCAGCGAAACCGGGCCGGAGAGCTGCGGCACGACTCTTTTCGAAGGCAAGGCAATGATGGAAACGCCGTCGGGCGACTGGTTCGCCGCGCGCACGAAGTCGAGCGAGCCGCCCACCGCGCCGACGTAGCTGCCGCGCGCCACTTCGCCGTTCACCTGGCCGGTGAAGTCCGCCTCGACCGCCGAGTTGATCGCGACGAAGCGCCGCAGGTTGGCGAGCACGCCAGAGGCGTGCGTGTAGTCCGACGAGCAGAGGCGCAGCGCCGGGTTCTCGCGCGCCCAGTCGAAGAGCCGCCGCGATCCGATCAGGATGCCGCCGACGCAGCGCTGCACGCCGAGGTCGACGATGCCGTCCGGGATCAGCCCGCTGTGGAACTGCAGCCCCTGCCGTCCCGCGAGGCCTGCCACGATCGCGGCGGGCAGCGAGCCGAGGCCGCATTCGATCACCGCGCCATCCGGAATGAAGGGGCAGGCATGGGCGGCGATGCTCTTCTCAAGATCTCCAATGGAAGAAACAGGCAGAAGGACCGGCGCCCGGGAAGTCTCGACCACGAGGTCGAAGTCCTCCCGGCGCAGCAGCGGCTCGGTATAGGTCCACGGCACCTGCGCGTTCACTTCCGCGATCACCGCGCGCGCGGCGGCGATCGCCGGCGCGAGGTATTCGACGCCGAGGCCGAGGCTGTACTCGCCGCGCGCGTTCGGCGGGCTGACCTGCAGCATCACGACGTCGCAGGCGAGGCGGCGGCCGCGGATGAGCGAGCCGAGGCGCGAGTAGGGCAGCGGCAGGATGTCGAGGACGCCGGCTTCGACCAGCGCGCGGTTGGTGCCGGTGCCGCAATAGGCCGAGAGGCGCAGATGGTCGGCGTGCTCCGGCCTGACGATGCCCGAGTAGCTCACGCCGAGGAAGCATCCCACTCCGCCGAGCCGCGCGCGTTGGGACACGAGCGACTCGACGAGCGTCTGCGGCTCGGCGCACGCCTGGCCCCAGATGATTCCGTCGCCGGGCCGAACTACACTTGCCAGGTCAACCATGGAGGAGCCCATTATGGGGGAGACGACTCTGGCCGACGACGCGACTCTCGATCGCATCCTGCTCAAGGCGCGCACCCACGGCGACTTCGAGGACCGGGCGGTGCCGCTCGAGCTTCTGCGGCAGGCGCACGACCTGATGAAATGGGGGCCGACCAGCACCAACAGCCAGCCGGCGCGCTTCGTCTATCTCGCCTCGAGCGAATCGCGCGAGAAGCTGCGCCCGGCGATGAGCGCGACGAACATGGAGAAGACGATGAAGGCGCCGATGGTCGCGATCGTCGCCTACGACCTGCGCTTCTGGGAGCAGCTGCCGCGCATGTTCCACAACCCGGCGGCGATCGGCTGGTACAAGGACAAGCCGGCGCACATCGAGGTCACCGCCTTCCGCAACGGCACGCTGCAGGGCGGCTACTACCTCCTCGCGCTGCGCGCGGTCGGCCTCGACTGCGGCGCGATGTCCGGCTTCGACAACGCCAAGGTCGACGCCGCCTATTTCCCCGACGGCAACTGCAAGTCGAACTTCCTCGTCAACATCGGCTACGGCACCGGCAAGGGCATGGTGCCGCGCAATCCGCGCCTGTCGTTCGAGGAAGCCTGCCGCGTGCTCTAATATGGAGGGCATGGACGAGAAGACCCGCGTCACCATCCTCACCTCGACGTACCGCATCCGCGGCTACATCGACCTGCTGCCCGGAGCGCGCGTCACCGACTTCATGGCGCAGGCGCGCGACTTCATCGCGGTGACCCACGCCGAGGTGTGGGAGCTGGTGCCCGGCGGCCGGCCGGTCGCGTCCGCGCCGTTCATCAACGTCAGCCGCGACCACATCGAAGTGATCCTGCCCGACGCGACCTAGCGGTCGAGCTCCTGGTCCTCGTAGGAGGCCGGGTCGGAGATCGGCTCGATGTGGGTGACGATCGAGGCGTTCGCCACCAGCGCGCGGATGCGCGACTCGATCTCTTCCGACAGGTGGTGCGCCTGCGCGACGGTCCAGTGGTCGGGCACCAGCATGTGGAAGGTGACGAAGCGGCGCGCGCCGGCGGCCCGCGTGCGCACGGCGTGGAAGGCCATGCCGTAGCGCTTCGCATATTCGGCGAAGAGCTTGTTCATCTCCTGCTGGTCCGCCTGCGGGATGGCGGCGTCGAGCAGCCCGGCCACCGAGCGCCGCACCAGCGCGATGCCGGTCCAGACCACGTGCACCGCGACCGCCAGCGCGACGAGCGGGTCGAGGCGCAGCCAGCCGGTGGCGTAGACCAGGCCGACGCCGACGATGACGCCGGCGGAAGTCCACACGTCGGTGAGCAGATGCTGGCCGTCGGCTTCGAGCGTGATGCTGTGGTTCTCCCGGCCGGCGCGGACGAGGAGCATCGCGACGGCGAGGTTGATCGCCGAGGCGATGACGGTCAGGCCGATGCCGAAGCCCGGCATCGCCAGCTCGCGCGGCTCGACGAGGCGCGGGATCGCCGTGTACAGGATTCCCGCCGCGGCGAGCACGATCAGCGCGCCTTCAACGCCAGCCGAGAGGTATTCCGCCTTCGAGAAGCCGTAGGGATAGTCCTCGTCGGGCGGCGACGCGGCGAGGCGCAGCATCTTGAGCGCGAGCACCGCCGCCGCGAGGTTGATCAGCGACTCGAGCGCGTCGGACAGCAGGCCCACCGAGCCGGTGAGCCACCAGGCGAAGGTCTTCAGGGTGATGGTGGCGAGCGCGGCCGCGATCGACAGCCAGGCGTAGCGCTCAAGCACGGTAGAGGCGGTACACGATGCCGGATGATCCTTTGTCCGTGACGTCGGCAAGCTCGCTGAGCGTGATTCTCTCGCCCGTCGCCGCAAGAAAGCGGCGCTTGAGCAGCGCGCGGGAAGCGTCGCCGTTGAGGACGATTGCCTTCGCGCGGGGATCAGGGTCGGCCCCGCCCGGCTCGACCTGCTCGCAGGCCCAGCGCTTGAACACCACGGTCTTGGCGAGGCAGCGCTTCGACCAGGGCGTGGGATTCTCGAAGCGCGCGAGATACTCGCGCGAGGTCAGCACCGCGGCGGAGTCGAGCTCGTAGGTCGCGAGGTACTTGCCCTCGCCGGGCTTCAGGTCGGCGACCCAGCGCTGCGCGGAGCGGAAGCCGGGGATCGACAGCCGCTCGGGCAGGTGCTCTTCGTCGTACCAGGCGTTGAATTCCTCCTCCATCGCCGGCGGCGGCTCGGTCAGCGTGAGGAGCAGTCCTCTTCTCATAGGCCGCGAATGACGCCTTTCTCGAGCGCGTAGGCGCGATCGGCGACGCGCTCGGTGAAGCGGCGGCTCTGCTCGGCGAGCAGCACCGTCACGCCGGCGCGCTTCATCTCGCCGATGGCGGCGGCGATCTGCTCGACGACCAGCGGCGCGAGACCTTCGGTCGGCTCGTCGAGCAGGATCGCGCCCGGGTTGCCGGCCAGCGTGCGCGCGATGGCGAGCATCTGCTGCTCGCCGCCCGACATGCGCCCGCCGCGGCGCTCGCGCATCCGGTCGAGCGCGGGGAAGAGCGCGTAGAGACGCGGCTCGTCCCACGCCATCGTGGCGCCGCGCGCCGGCCGGCGCCCGACCTCGAGGTTCTCCGCCACGGTCAGGTCGGTGAAGATGCGCCGGTCCTCGGGGACGTAGCCCAGCCCGAGCCGGGCGATTTCGTGCGTCGCGCGGTTTTCAATCTTTTCCTCATCGAACGTGACCTCGCCAGAGCGGGCTCGGATCAACCCCATGATGGCCTTGAACGTGGTCGACTTGCCGGCGCCGTTGCGCCCGAGCAGGGCGACGACCTCGCCCGGGCCGGCCTCGAAGCTCACGTCGAAGAGCACGCGCGCGCGCCCATAGCCGGCGCTGAGTCCCTTCACCCGCAGCCGGCTCACGGCGCATCTCCCAGGTAGACCTCGCGCAGGCGCGGATCGGCGCGCACCGCCGAGGGCGCGCCCGCGGCGATCAGCTCGCCGAGGTGCAGCGCGAGCACGCGGCTGGCGAAGCCGAACACCACCTCCATGTCGTGCTCGGTGAACAGCACGGCGATATTCTCGCTGCGCGCGAGCCCGGAAGCGAGCGCCATCAGCGCGGCGCGCTCTTCCGGCGCCATGCCGGCGGTCGGCTCGTCCATCAGCAGCAGCCGCGGGCGGTGGGCGAGGGCGATCGCCAGCTCGACGCGCTTCAGGTCGCCGTAGGCGAGCGCGGCGCAGGGCTGCGCGGCCTGCTCGAGCATGCCGACGCGCTCGAGCAGCGCGTCCGCCTCGCCGGCGTAGAGCCGCCGCGCGCCGGCGAAAAGGGAATTCAGCTTCTCATGGTGCGAGAGGAGCGCCACCTGCACGTTCTCGCGCGCGCTCATCGAGCCGAAGGTGGCGGCGACCTGGAAGGTGCGCCCGACGCCGCGCCGCCAGATCTCGTGCGGCGGCAGGCCGGCGAGGCTCGCGCCGTCCAGCCGGATCTCGCCGCCGTCGGGCGCGATCTGCCCGTTCAACAGGTTGAAGCAGGTGGTCTTGCCGGCGCCGTTCGGCCCGATCAGCGCGACCATCTCGCCCGCCTCGACCGTAAAGGAGAGGTCGTGCAGCGCGCGGATGCCGCCGTACGCTTTCGACAGGTGGCTTACCGCGAGGATGGCCGCCTCCAGAGCGCCAGCAGCAGGATCAGGCCGCCGAGCGCGGCGCGCCAGTAATCGACGTTGCGCGCCAGCGTGTCCTGCAGCCAGGTGTAGACCCCCGCTCCCCAGAGCGAGCCGGTGAGCGTCTGCACGCCGCCGAGCAGCACCATGACGAGCGCGTCGACCGAGCGCTGCACCGAAAGGACCTCGGGCGAGATCGATCCCTTCGAGAAGGCGAACAGCGCGCCGGCCAGGCCCGCGAGCCAGCCTGCGACGATGAAGGCGTTCCACTGCTGCGCGCGCACGTCGATGCCGATCGCTTCGGCGCGCAGCGGCGAGTCGCGCGTCGCGCGCAGCGCATAGCCGAAGGGCGAATACGCCGCCCGCCAGACGGCGCCGGTGGCGACGGCGCAGAGCGCGAGCGCGAAGTAGTAGTACGCGGTCTTCGAGGCGAGCCAGCCCGGCGGCCAGACGCCGACCAGGCCGTTCGAGCCGCCGGTCACCGCATCCCACTGGAACGCGACCGACCAGACGATCTGCGCGAAGGCGAGGGTGAGCATGGCGAGATAGATGCCGGAGAGGCGCACGCAGAACCAGCCGCACAGCGCCGCGGCCGCGGCGGCGGCGAGCGGAGCGGCGGCGAGCGCGAATTCCATCGGCAGGTGGCCGCGCAGGAGGAGCAGCGCGGCAGCGTAGGCGCCCACGCCGAAATAGGCCGCGTGGCCGAAGGAGGTCATGCCGCCCGCGCCGAGCAGGAAATGCAGGCTGGCGGCGAACAGCGCGAGCACGAAGACGTCGGTGAGGAGGACCTGCGCGTACTCGCCGGCCACGAGCGGCGCGGCGATGAGCGCGATGCCGAGCGCGGCGAGCGCGAGCTTGAACGCGCGCGAGGGCGCCATGAGCGGCGGCTCGTCCGAGGCGCCGCGCTGCTGCGCGAGCGGGCGGCCGAGGAGTCCCCACGGCCGCAGCACCAGCACCGCGGCCATGACGACGAACTCGATCACCAGCGTGAGCTGGGAGAAGCCGAGGCCGATGCAGAAGGCCTTCACCTCGGCGATGAGGAGCGCGGCGAGGAACGCGCCCGGGATCGAGCCGAGGCCGCCCAGCACCACCACCACGAAGGCATCGGAGATGGTCGCGAGATCGACGGCGAGGCTCGCCGGCTCGCGCGGGATGGCGAGCGCGCCGCCGAGGCCGGCGAGCGCCGCGCCGAGGGCGAACACGCCCGTGAAGAGCCGCCGCTGGTTGACGCCGAGCGCGGCGGCCATCTCGCGGTCCTCGGTCGCCGCCCGGATGAGGACGCCCCAGTGCGTCTTCGTCAGCAGGAGATGCAGCCCGGCGAACACCGCGGGCCCGATCAGCAGGAGCAGCAGGTCGTACTGCGGGAAGGCGCGCCCGGCGATCTCGACCGCGCCGGCGAAGCCCGGCGCGCGCGGGCCGAGCAGGTCCTCGGGTCCCCAGGCCCAGAGCGCGAAGTCGCGCGCGATCAGGACCAGGGCGAACGTCGCCAGGAGCTGCAGCAGCTCGGGGGCGCGGTAGATCCTGCGCAGCAGGAGCGCTTCGATCGTCGCGCCGAGCGCGCCGACGCCGAGCGCCGCGAGCGGGACGGCGGCCCAGAAGCCGGTGCGCGCGGCGAGCCAGACGGCGGCGTACATGCCGAGCATGTACAGCGAGCCGTGGGCGAAGTTGACGATGCGGGTGACGCCGAAGATGAGCGAGAGGCCCGCCGCGAGCAGGAACAGCGAGCTCGCGCCGGCGAGCCCGTTCAGGAATTGCAGGAGGACGGCGGCGCCGCTCACTCCCCTGGGATTATTGCTTTCTCAGCGAGCGGACTTCCTGGTCGGAGGGCTGGACGCTTGCGCCGTCGACGTAGCGCCAGTTCACCATCACGCCCTTGCCGTCCTTCTTCGCCAGCTGGCCGACATAGGCGCCCATGGTCGACTGGTGGTCGATCGCGCGCCAGGCGATCGGCCCGAACGGAGTCTGCATCTTCAAGCCTTCGAGCGCGGCGACGAGCTTCTCCGTGTCGGTGCCGCGGGCCTTCTTCACCGCTTCGGCGGCCGCGTAGACCGCGGTGTAGCCGACCACCGAGCCCTGGCGCGGATAGTCGTTCCAGCGCTTCTGGTAGGCGTCGCGGAACTTGCGATGCTCGGGCGTGTGGATGTCCGGCCACGGATAGCCGGTGACCCACCAGCCGTCCGGCGTCTCGTCCTTCAGCGTGTCGAGATATTCGGGCTCGCCGGCGAGCAGGTTGACCACCGCCGCGCTCCTGAAGAGGCCGCGCGTGTTGCCTTCGCGCACGAACTTCTGCAGGTCGGCGGCGAAGAGCGCGCTGAAGATCGCGTCGGGCTTCTCTTCCGCGAGCGCCTGCACCACCGCGCCGGCGTCGATCTTGCCGAGCGCCGGCGCCTGTTCGGCGACGAACTCGACGCCCGGCTGCGCCTGCTGCAGGAGCTTCTTGAACGACGCGGCGGCCGACTGGCCGTACTCGTAGTTCGGGTAGACGATCGCCCAGCGCCGCTTCTTCATCTTCGCCGCTTCGGGCACCAGCATCGCCACCTGCATGTAGGTCGAGGGGCGCAGGCGGAAGGTGTAGCGGTTGCCGTTCTCCCACACCATCTTGTCGGTGAGCGGCTCGGAAGCGAGGAACAGCACCTTGCGCTGCGCGGCGAGGTTCGACACCGCGAGGCCGACGTTGGAGGCGAAGGTGCCCATCAGCAGGTTCACCTTCTCGCGCGCGATCAGCTCCTCGGCGGCGCGCACCGCGTCGCCCGGGTTGCCGCCGTCGTCGCGGATCACCAGCTCGAGCGGGCGGCCGGCGGCGCCGCCGGCGGCGTTGATCTCCTCCACCGCGAGCTGCATGCCCTTGCGGTAGGGCTCGAGGAAGGCGGGGAAGACCTTGTAGCTGTTCAGCTCGCCGATCTTCACGCTTTGCCCGAAGGAATTCACGGCGAAAAGCGCCAGGGCGAAAAGCAGGGCTCGTTTCATTTGCTTCCTTCCACTTTGGCTCCCCGGTCCGGCCGGATGCGGTCGGTTCCCCCGGGGAAGGCGCGCCAGAACTCCCTGCGCACCAGGCTGACGAGGGTCGCGCTCTTGTTCATGCCGTGGTAGCGCGCCACGACCTCGAGCATCTCCAGGTCGCGCGGCGTCGCGGAGAACGTGCTGACCTTGACCTTCGTCTTCACCATATACAAATCTTATATAAGACTTGTATACGCCGTCAAGCCGCCTTGCGCTCCGCCGGCGGCGGCAGCAGCTTCAGGCAGCGGTCGATCCACAGCGCGGTGAGCTTCTCCTGCACGCCGTTCTGCGCCAGGCGCTGGGCGAGGGCGGCGAAGTCGACCTGGTCGAGCGGCTGGTCCTGGTTGAAGCAGGAGAAGACGTAGCTCTTCTCGCCGGTCTTCGGGTCGACGTGCGGCTGCAGGCACTGCGCGCAGATCTCCTTCATCATGCATTGCATCGGGCTGTTGATGGAGCCGATGGCGACGTGGTCTTCCTTCAGGAAGCTCTTCAGCACCGAATGTCGGGCGAGGGCGACCGCGGCCATCATCTTGTCGGAGCCGATGGCGATGATGCGGTCGGTCGCGACGAAGGGAATCGCCTGGCTGCCGAGGGCGCCCGACGCATAGGCGTGCATCGCCTGCACGATGTTGCCGACGAAGGCGCGGTCGTGCGGCCGGCGCGGGGTGAAGCCGGGCGCCTCGTCGCAGCACCAGACGACCACGTCGGCGGCGGCCTCGATGTCGTCGATGCGGTAGCGGT
>Ga0335084_10004355_pt1 | contig 13920 bp, 11 predicted proteins | sample Lox_Sample_44_FD_206721 | JGI IMG/M metagenome (GOLD analysis project Ga0335084, IMG submission 206721) | Soil microbial communities from Loxahatchee National Wildlife Refuge, Florida, United States - Lox_Sample_4.4 | ecosystem: Environmental > Terrestrial > Soil > Wetlands | place: USA... | reverse complement strand
GATACCAGAATGGCCCGCATCTGCAGAACCTCGTCGCCCAAGGCATGCATGAGTTCGAGCCCAACGTTGGAGTTTCCCCGGATGAGTTCATAAAGCGACTGCAGGTTCAGGAAGGCGAGTTCCGATTCTTCCAGAGCCACAGCGGTCAAGCTGTAGCGTCCACCGGCCAGACTTCCCGGAAGCCCGATGATCGAGTCCGAGGTGGCGATACGATTGACGAGGACCTTCCCGGAAGAACCTTCGAGCCGCAAGCTCACGCTGCCTCGAAGAACCACGAAGACTCCGAAAGCAGGCTCATCCCTGCGAAAGAGCACCGCGCCGGCCGGCTCTGTTGTCCGGACAGCGTTAGCAATCAGTTGGGACTGAATTTCAGGAGAAACCGGCGCCACCCGCATCGAGGTATGATGCCGTCGGCCATCACTCCCTATCGGTGACCTTAATCACATAGTGTTGTGATGGTCCCAAGGGGTGATATTCCGTTGCGGATCACGACGGCAAACGTTCCGCCGGATGATGGGGCGACCACTGCGGATCTTCCTCCGGGCTCACGATTTGCCCATCGCGCATGTGAATGATGCGGTCTCCGTACTCGGCGGCCTCGGGATTGTGGGTGATCATGAGCACAGTCTGTCCCAGTTCGTTGTTGGATTGCTGCAGCATGCGGAGAACGGTCTCGGAATTCTTCGAATCCAGATTGCCGGTGGGCTCGTCAGCCAACACGATGGCGGGACGATTGATGAGCGCGCGCGCCAGCGCCACCCGCTGCTGCTCACCGCCAGAAAGTTCGGATGGCCGGTGATCCAGCCGGCGCGCAATGCCGAGCATTTCGGTAATCTTCGCAAAATACGACGAATCCGCCTTAGAGGCTCCGGCGATGTCGATAGCGATCTCGATGTTCGAGCGCGCGCTCAGCGTGGGCAGCAGATTGAATTTTTGGAAGACGAAGCCAATCTTGCTTTTCCGCAGCCGGGTGCGATGACTGTCGGAAAGGGATGCGAAATCCACACCGTCGATGGTGACGCTCCCCGAGTCCGCACGCGCCAGGCCGCCGAGCATGTAAAACAGCGTGGACTTTCCGCTTCCGGAAGGGCCCACCACCGAGACGAATTCGCCTCGGGGCACGCTGAAGGAGACGCCTCGCAAAGCGGGAACATCGACCTTTCCAACCCGGTACGTCTTGCACAGACCATTGGCTTCGATAAACGCGCTCATCCCAGTGCAACGATATCACAGGGCAACGAGCGAACCCGCGCCTTACGCTGCCGACGAAAGGGCCGCGGCACGCAGCTGCGGCTCGTGATAACGCTTCGGCCCGCGTTTGCGAACCAGAAGCAGCCGGATGCGCTCCAGCAGGTCAGCTGGCTCGTACATCCCTTTAGGGAGGAAGACATCCGCCTGCGTGTCGCGCTCGTAGATCTTCACGCGTCCTGAGATAAGCACCGCGGGGGTGTGGGGCGAGAGGCTCTTGACCTCGGCGATCAGGCGCGAGCCGTCGACTCCTGGCATGACCAGATCCGTTAGGACCAGATCAATCCCACCACGCCGGAAGGCATCGAGAGCGGCCTCACCACTATTGCAGGCGACCACGCGGTAACCGCGAGTCTCGAGTAGGATCTTTCGTATCGAGAGAAATTGTTCGTTGTCATCAACGCAGAGAATTGTCTTCTTAGGCTTCATGGGGCTGACCGGGAGAAGAAGTCGCTCTTTCTATTTGTTTTCGCAACTCGGAGCGGAATGGATGCTAAATACAATCGCGGCGCCGGTAAAGTGCCGCGCTTGCCAATAGCACGCTGGTGGAAGGGAAGATCGTGCCATGTCGCGAGGCCGCAGCCAGCGCGGGGTTGCGAGACTCAAGTCAGGAGCGTCACCTCACCACGAAAAACTTCCACACAGTTTCCACCGACACGCACATTGACGACCTGGTTATCCCTCTTCGCCGCACGGACGAAAATTCGGCTGGGACGATGGATCTCGAGACCCTGCTCAATCAAAACCTGCTCATCGCTTTTCGCAACGCCATACGCCACCATCCATGCCGCAGCGCATCCGCACGCGGAACCGGTGGCCGGGTCTTCGCCGTTGTAGAAGAACATGCGGGCGTGCAGGCGCGCGGAGGGATCAACCGTCTTGCGGCAGACAAAGAAGATGAACTTCCCGCCGCTTTGCGCCAGATATTCGGCAGCCCGGCTTACATCAAGATGGAGGCCTTGGAGCTTCTCTAAGGAGCGTAAAGCCACGATGGTGAAGGAAAGACCGGTGGAAACTGTCTGGATGGGAACGCTGTCGTCGAAATCGGCTGGGCTCAGGCCAGTAATTCGTGCGATCGCTTGCGGATCGTGAACCGCTCCAAATTCGGGATCCTTCTGGCTCATCTCGCCGAATGCTGGCTGGCCTGGTCTTTCTTCGAAGCGCACCGGCACGGTGCCCACGTTGAGGTTCAAACGAATCTCGGGAACGTGGTAGGTCTCATGCAGAACAAAGGCTGTTCCAAGCGTAGGGTGGCCAGCAAAGGGCAGCTCTTCCTGCACGGTGAAAATGCGAACACGAATCCCGCGTTCCTTTTCATCCGTTTCCCCAGGCAGGATGAATGTCGTTTCAGAGAGATTCATCTCGCGCGCCAAGGCCTGCATCTGTTCGGTGCTTAATCCACGCCCGTCTGGGAAAACGGCCAGTGCGTTTCCGGTAAGTGCGCGGTCGGTGAAAACGTCGACCTGCACCATCGCCAGTTTCTTCGCAGAATTCACCATGATGAAATTTTACGCGACGGGCCGCACAACCTGGTGTCGCTGCGATAATATAACCTTAAGAACAAAGGAATTTCGTGGCTCCGGTTGACGGGGCTGCTCACCACTGGATACCCTATTCCCTAGTAATTTAGTGGGGTTTTTAATAGCCGGGCATCCCTCAATCTAAAGTTTGTGGAAGGAGAGTCGCATGTCGTTACGCATCAATTCTGAAGCGCCGAACTTTACCGCCGAGACCACCCAGGGTCCGATCAACTTTCACGAGTGGATCGGAGACAGCTGGGCCATCCTGTTTTCGCATCCCAAGGACTTCACTCCCGTGTGTACGACCGAACTCGGCTACATGGCGCGTCTTCAACCGGAATTTGCGAAGCGCAACACGAAGATTATCGGGCTAAGTGTGGACCCTGTGACCAGCCATGGAAAATGGGCTGCCGACATCGAGGAGACGCAGGGTTACAAGGTCAATTATCCGATGATTGGGGACCCGGAACTCAAGGTGGCCAAGCTTTATGACATGCTTCCCGAGAGTGTGGGCAACACGAGCGAAGGCCGTACGGCAGCCGACAACGCCACGGTTCGCACTGTGTTCGTCATTGGTCCGGACAAGAAGATCAAGTTGATGCTGATCTATCCCATGAGCAGTGGGCGTAATTTTGACGAAGTGCTTCGCGCTCTCGATTCCATTCAGCTCACGGTGAAGCACAACGTCGCTACTCCGGTGAACTGGAAGCCGGGCGGCGACGTAATCATTCCAACATCAGTCTCCGACGAACAGGCAAAGCAGAAATTTCCAAGCGGTTGGAAGGCGCTAAAGCCGTACCTGCGAGTCGCTGCACAACCGAAATAAGTAGTCTGCGCCGAGGTATGAGAGGTGGATGCGTGCGTTTTTCGGTCGCTTAGCCGACAGAATCGTTTCTCGCGTAACGCGTGCGGCCATCGTATCCAGGATCCAATCAGTCCTAGCGGGTCGCCGCGCGGACACGTTTCCGAAGCTTCACGATCTGGTCAAGCACGCGCTGCGCGACTTCCCATTTCGAAGTCTCGGGGACCTTGATTACGTCCTCGTGCGTGATGATGATGACCGCGTTGCGGTCGGAATCGAAGCCAATGCCTGCGCGCGAGACATCGTTGACCACGATCGCGTCCAGCGATTTCGAAACCAACTTCTTGCGGGCGTTCTCCAAGACATTCTCGGTTTCGGCCGCAAAACCAACGATGATTTGCGATGTCTTCTGACGTACTAACTCAGTCAGGATGTCTGCGGTGGGTTCGAGTTCCAGCGTCATCGGGCCTTCACGCTTGATCTTCTGATCGGAGGTGTTCTTCGGCCGGAAGTCAGCGACGGCTGCAGTCTTGATGATGATAGTGCATTCCGGCAGAAGTTTCAGAACGGCCGCGCGCATTTCGCCGGAGCTTTCAACCCGCGTCAATTCAGCCGCGCCCGGAGCCGCGATGGAAGTTGGTCCGCTCACGAGCAGCACGCGGGCACCGCGCCGCAGCGCTGCCTCTGCGATTGCATATCCCATGCGGCCGCTGGAACGATTTGTGATGTAGCGCACCGGATCGATCTTCTCGCGCGTCGGGCCAGCGGTAACGAGCACAGTTTCACCCGCCAAGTCCTGCGCGGCTCCAAGGGCCTCCATCACGGCCGCGATGATTGCTTCGTTGTCGGCAAGCCGTCCTGGCCCGGTCATGCCGCAGGCCAGGTACCCACTGCCGGGCTCGACCACACGCACGCCGCGCTGCCGAAGAATTCCGAGATTCGCTTGCGTTGCCTCATGGCTCCACATGTTGACGTTCATGGCAGGAGCAACAATGACCGGTGCTTTGGTCGCTAGGTAGAGAGTGGTCAGAAAGTCGTTGGCGATCCCTTGCGCGAACTTAGCGAGAACGTCCGCGGTGGCGGGAGCAACCAGTAAAGCGTCAATCGTTTGGGCAACGGCGATGTGCTCGATGGCGGACTCGACGTTTGCCTGCGCGTCGTCGGCGCCGAACATTTCGGTGATGACTTTTTCCCCGGAGAGCGCGGCGAAGGTAAGGGGGCGGATAAACTCCTGAGCGGCGCCAGTCATGACGACCTGCACGCGGATGCCGCGGTCCTGCAGCTGGCGAACAATCTCCGCCGACTTATAAGCTGCAATTCCGCCGGAAACTCCAAGAGCGATTTTCATGGCGAGAGAACCGCGCTATCAAGAGATATGGGGACACCTACAAACCAGATGCCGCAGACCAGCGCAGGTTGCAGGGGAGAGAGCACAAACAGCAACGGCGGCCTTGCGGCCAGCGCCGTTTGTTAGGATTCCTGCCCGAACGCCTTGTCGAGCGTTTCGGTCGCGGCGGCCACCGCAGTCTTCTCAACATCGGGGATCATCCATTTCACTTTGCCGGCCTTGATCTCGTCCTGGGCGATGCGGCACGGTTTGCGCGATCCCGTATCGATCACGGGTGGCGCCCCGCCTTGCAGTTGCCTTGCCCGCCGCGCCGCCACCAGAATGTAACGATAGTTGCTGTCAAAACCTTCCATAAGCTTCATACACTCTCTCCAGAGACCTTCATCTCTTCTGCGGTTCTTCTGCGTCGAATGACTCCAGAATCGGCCGCACCCGATCTCGCGCCCGTTCCAGACGGCACTCTTGAGCAATCGCAAGCAGTTTTGCTTCCTCTGCCGACACCTGCTTGCCCGAACGCTCGACGCGCTCGGCTAATACGATTGCCTTTAATTCGTCGGTCGCCAGCTGAATCTTGTCGTTTACAAGTATATAGCCGTATTTCGAGTAATTCTCAATCTCCCGACGGGCCGTGTCCAACCGGCGGCAGATCACCTTTTCCGAATCCGATCCCCGATTGCGCAAGCGCCACTCCTGGGTTTTCCGGTCCGGTGGAAGAATAAAGATGCTGACCGCGTCGGGAATTCTTGTTTTGATCTGTGCCGCGCCTTGCACATCAATGTCGAGCAAGAGATCATTTCCCGTATTCTCGGCCGCTTGCAGAAACCGCCGCGCCGTTCCGTAATAGTCGCCAAACACATTCGCGTGCTCGAGCAGTTCGCCGGCTGCGATCATATTCTCAAATTCTTCTTTGCTGACGAAGAAATACTCCTTGCCATTCTGCTCGCTGCCGCGCGGCGCCCGCGTCGTGTAAGAGATGGAGAAATCAAGATGGTCGACGACCTTGAGCAGTTCGTTCACCAGCGTGGACTTGCCCGATCCCGACGGCGCCGAGACGATATAGACGATACTCATTCCAGGTTCTGCACCTGCTCTCGCGACTTCTCAATCTCCGACTTCATCAGCAGTCCCATCTCTGTGATCTTCAAGGCCTCACCGGCGAGGCCGGACGTCTTGGAAAGCAGCGTGTTCGCTTCGCGGTTCATTTCCTGCAGAAGGAAGTCCAGCTTCTTGCCTACTTCGCCACCCTGGTCGAGAAGCGTAAGGAAGTGCTTTACGTGAGTACTGAGGCGCACGAGTTCTTCCTGAATATCGCTGCGATCGACCAGAATCGCGGCTTCCTGCAGAATGCGTTCCTTGTCGACGTGCCCGCCCAGCATTTCCTGGATTCTCGCCTGCAAGCGTTCCGAGTAGGCGCACAGAATCGCGTTACGGTGTCCTTCCACGCCGGAGCCTGCCTTGAGCAGGTGATTCATGCGCTCGCGGAGTTCCTTCTCGATGCCGCGGCCTTCCTCTTCCCTCATCTCGTTCAACTTGTTCAGCAACTCCTCCACGCGCGCAAGGACCGCGGTTTCCAATTCCTCGGCTGATTTGCCGTCACCAGTATCCATGGCGCCGGGCATGCGCAGGACTGCGTTCAGGTCGGGCTCGCCGGTGACGCCGAATTCGTCAGCGGCGGTTCGAAACGCTTGTACGTAGCTTGCAACCAGTTCGCGGTTGAGTGCCACGCCGTTTTCGCCAGCGAACTCCAGGCTCAAGGTCACTTCGACGTGGCCGCGCGCGAGTTTCTCTTTCAGCAGACGGCGTAGCTTCATCTCCAGCGCATCCGTGTCCGAAGGCAACCGGAAATGAAGATCGAGATAACGATGGTTGACCGACTTCAGAGCAACCGCGAACGCCAGGCCGGCGTTCACCTGTCCTTTGACCTGCGCGAAACCTGTCATGGAACGAAGGGGCATGAATTCCTGGGCTCTAGGCTTTTGGGCGTTGGACCTCAGGCTTTGAGTTCTGAACTGCAGCGATTCAGCCGTTTCCGGAAGCCCAAAACCAGACGCCGAAAGCCTCTCTCACTGCTGTGCAACTCCTGTGCGTGGAAGATCAGCATCCACAAACTGCAACTCATACAACCGGCGATACGTGCCTAGCTTCTGCATCAGTTCTTCGTGCGCGCCAACGTCGCTGATCGTGCCATTCTCCAGCACTACGATTCGATCGGCGCGACGCACTGTCGATAAGCGGTGCGCGATCACCAACACAGTACGCCCACTCATCAGATTTTGCAGTGCCGATTGCACAAGCGATTCGGATTCACTGTCGAGAGCGGAAGTAGCTTCGTCCAGAATCAGAATCGGCGCGTTTTTCAGGATCGCGCGCGCAATCGCAATCCGCTGGCGTTCCCCTCCGGAAAGGCGCACACCCCGCTCGCCGATCTTTGTTTCGTAGCCTTCAGGAAGCCCAAGTATGAACTCATGCGCCAGCGCGGCTACCGCCGCCTCCTGCACTTGCTTCTGGGAGACGTGTGGCTGACCATAGGCGATGTTGTTGCGGACAGTGTCATTGAACAGAATCGTGTCCTGGGTAACGATGCCGATCTGGGAGCGCAAGGAAGCCAGCGTAACGTCGCGCACATCCGCGCCATCGATCAAAATGCGTCCTTCCGTGACGTCGAAGAAGCGCGGCAACAGATGCACAAGCGTGCTCTTGCCCGCGCCGCTCGATCCCACCACGGCCAACACTTCGCCCGCTTTTACGTCGAGATTAATTTCGTGCAACACGTCACGCGAGCCGTCGCCGTTTTCGTAGGAAAACGAGATGTCGTCAAAGTGGATCGAACGCGAGAACTTCGCCAGTCGCGCTGCCCCGGGCTTCTCGCGCACTTCATCCTCGAGATCCATGAAACGGAAAATCTGCGAGGAGGCGCCCACGGCCTGCTGGAAACTATTGTTGAATAGAGCAAACTTCCGCACCGGATCGTACAGCTTGAACACCGCAATGATAAAAGCGAGAAATGTTCCGGGCGTGAACGCGTGACGGTTGATCTGGTCGCGCCCGAGAAGAAGTAGTAAAGCAATCGCGATCGATCCAAGAATGTCCATCAGAGGCGAACTGACGGCCGCCGCCGCCACTGACCGCAAGTTTGCGCGAAAGAATCGATGCGCCGCCTTGCGAAAGCGTCCAACCTCCCAGTTCTCCATCCCGAACGCTTTGACAATCCGGTTGCCGGTAATCGTTTCGTGCAGGATGTTCTGAATTTCCGCGAGCTTATCCTGTCCCTTGCGGGTTGTCGTGCGAACCTCCCGCCCGATCCTTCTCGAGGAATAGATAATGATCGGCACGAACAAGACCAGTATCCATGCCAGTTTTCCTCCGATCAGGATGACGGCAAAGGCGAGAAAGAGAAAGGTGAAGAACTGCTGGAGAAACTCCGCCATTACAGCCGACATCGCCGTTTGCACGCGCTCGATGTCGTTCACAATCGTCGAGAGCAGGGTGCCCGTCGTGTGCCGGGAGAAAAACGCCGCCGAGCGCCGCAAAACCTGGTTGTAAAGGTCGTCCCGGAGATCGGTCACCATTCCATATCCCGCGTAATTTACCAGATACGTGCCCGCGTAATCGAAGGCCCCCTTCAGAATGGTGGCCGCGACCAGGGCAAACGCGACGGCGGTCCATGGGTTCTGAAAGTGTGATGGGATGATTTGCTGCAGGAGCAGGCCGCGGTCGGAGCCGGGTAACTTGAACAATTGAATCGCTCGGCCCTGGACGTTGGGATTCAGAACCCGATCGAAGATCGGCCCGATCAACAACACGCGAAACGCATCCAGCAACCCCACCATCGCCATCAAGAGCACCGACGGGATAAATTGCGGAAGGTAGGCGACGAGGTAGCTCAGAAGGCGCGCCAGTTGTCGCGAGGCGGAGGCTGGGGAAGCTGCGGTCGTCGATTCCGCTACTGTGCTGCTAGCCATGCGGTAATGTTCAATTTTACACGGGAGAGTATGAACATGAGGCTCTGGTGATTCGGACTTACGGGATTTTGTGAACCGCCCGTGATGTAGCGCACCCCTAAAGCCCAGGGCCCAAAGCCGAGCGCCTTACTTGGGGCTATCCCGATGGGCGACCTTCACCCGGTATCCAGCCTTGCGCAGTCGCTTGGCGACATCCTCGGCGATCATGACCGAGCGATGCTGCCCTCCTGTGCATCCGAAGCTGATGGTCAGGTAACTCTTTCCTTCGTGGATGTAGTGCGGCAGCAGGTACACGAGCAATTCCGAGATGCGGCTGATGAATTCCTGCGTCTGGGGGAACGAGCGAATGTACTTGGCTACGCGCGGATGCCGTCCTGTCAGAGGACGGAACTCCGGGACGAAGTGCGGGTTCGGCAGAAAACGGACATCGAACACCAGGTCAGCGTCTTCGGGAACACCCTGCTTGTAGCCGAAGCTAATGCAGGAAACCAGGATCGTCTGGCGGCCCCCATCCGGATGGTGCAGACGGTCGGTCAAATGCGCCCGCAATTCGTGGACATTGAACTTCGAGGTGTCGATGACCAGGTCGGCAATCGCGCGAATCTGCCGCAGATGGCGCCGCTCCGTCGCGAGCGACGCCCGCACCGGAGCATTCGTACCCAGCGGATGCGGGCGGCGTGTCTCGCTGAATCTTCGTATCAGCGAGGTGTCGCTCGCCTCAAGGAAAATGACTCGCGTCGGGATTGTGCTCTTCACCGATTTGAGAATCCCGGGGAGCTTGTCCAGTTGCGCGCCCTCGCGCACATCGACTACTAGGGCGGTATGTGGGATCCCGGTTTGCAGTGCCAGTTCAGCAAAACGTGGAATCAATTCCACCGGCAGGTTATCGACACAGTAATAGCCAAGGTCCTCGAAGGCCTTGAGCGCCGACGCCTTGCCGGAACCGCTCATGCCGGTAATGATGACCAGTTCGGCACTGTCACGGTGCTCGGACTTGCGCGAGCGGACGCGCTTGCCCGATTTATGCACCAACTTCTCAATTCGCTTGCGAAGCGGCATTTCCGGCATCTTAGCATTTCGCGGAGAAGGTGGATTTTGAGAAATGGCTCGAAGGTTGGCTCAGTAGAGTCTGTCTCAGAGGAAAATGAACCCCGTGACTCTACCCCTTTCAAGTTCGACCTTTGACGTCTTGCCTCTGTTTCAAGCGACAGCGCCGGTTGCGATCTCCGCCAGCACCTGCCCCACCAGCGCGCGCGCTTGCTCGACAGCTTCCGGAAGGATCTTGGCAACACTCTTGGAGGGCCCGAGTCCAGTTCGGGTTCTATACCAACCGGCAACACCCGTTCCGGTAGCACGCCGGGAAACTGCGCGGGCAGTAACTCAGCTGCATTGCCTTCGTGTCCCGTAGTTGGGCGGGAATCGGGGCCGCTGATGCCTTTAGGAGGAGTGTGCCGCTGCCCTATACCTCTGCCGGCAGAAAACCTGATTCGTGCTTTGTTCCGCTAAGCAAAATTTCTTCTGATTCTTTATCATAGAAGATTCCATTCTTCTCTTTGGGTGAGGTCAGAGTGGCTGAGACGCAGACACAACCGCAGCACACGAACGGATTGGAAGTCGTCGAAACTCGCGAGTGGCTGGATTCGCTCGATTACGTGCTGTCTCGCGGCGGACCAGACCGCGCCGGCCGCCTTCTGCAGCAACTGGCGTTGCATGCGCGCCGCGAAGCCGGCGTCAATTTGCCGTTTTCCGCGACCACTCCGTATCAGAATACGATCCCTTCCCGCCAGCAGCGTCCGTTTCCCGGCAGCCAGGAGATGGAGCGCCGCATCAAGAGCCTGGTGCGCTGGAACGCGCTCGCGATGGTTGTGCGCGCGAACAAGATCCAGGATGGCATCGGTGGGCATATTTCCACCTACGCCTCGGCCGCAACGTTATACGAGGTCGCGTTCAACCACTTCTTGCGAGCCTCCACTGAAAGCGGCGATCGCGATGTCGTCTACTTTCAAGGACACGCCGCCCCGGGCATGTATTCGCGTGCCTATCTCGAAGGCCGTATCCCGAAAGAGAAGCTCGAGAATTTCCGCCGCGAACTGAAGCCCGGCGGAGGCCTTTCCTCCTACCCGCACCCCTGGCTCATGCCCGATTTCTGGGAGTTCCCCACGGTTTCGATGGGGCTAGGGCCAATTCAAGCGATCTATCACGCGCGCTTTATCAAGTATCTCGAGAACCGAGACCTGAAAACGTCCACTGGCGGCAAAGTCTGGGCCTTCATGGGTGACGGCGAGATGGACGAGCCCGAATCGCTCGGCTCGATCACCCTGGCTTCGCGCGAACGCCTCGACAATCTGATCTTCGTCGTGAACTGCAATCTGCAGCGCCTCGACGGCCCCGTTCGCGGCAACGGCAAGATCATTCAGGAACTGGAGGCCATCTTTCGCGGCGCAGGCTGGAACGTCATTAAAGTTATCTGGGGCACCGACTGGGACACGATCATCCAGAGCGATCGCGACGGCCTGCTCGTTCGCCGCATGGGTGAGATCACCGACGGCCAGTATCAGAAGTATTTCGTCGAAAGCGGCGCCTACTTCCGGCAGAACTTCTTCGGCACAGACCCGCGCCTGCTTAAGATGGTCGAGCATCTTTCTGACGAGCAATTAGCTCGCCTGCGTCTCGGCGGACACGATCCCATCAAGGTGCACGCTGCCTACCGAGCCGCGGTCGAACACACGGGAACGCCGACCATCATTCTCGCCAAGACTATCAAGGGCTACGGACTCGGCGAAGCGGGCGAAGGCAAGAACATCACCCACCAGCAAAAGAAACTCAATGACGATGAACTGCGCGTATTCCGCTCGCGCTTCGGTATCCCGATTCCCGACGACGAACTGCACAACGCGCCTTTCTATCGGCCTTCCGACGACAGCGCGGAAATCACGTACCTGAAGGAACGCCGTCAGCAGCTTGGCGGTTACATGCCGACACGCAAGGTCCGCGCGACGCCGCTCAAGCCGATTTCAGAGTCTCACTTCGAAGAGTTCTACAAAGGCACGGAAGGCCGCGAAGTTTCCACCACCATGGTTTTTGTGCGGTTGCTCTCGAAACTGCTGCGCGATCCCGAAATCGGCAAACTGATCGTCCCCGTCGTCCCCGACGAAGCCCGCACCTTCGGCATGGAGGCGTTGTTCCGCCAGGTCGGCATCTATTCGAGCGTCGGCCAGCTCTACGAGCCGGTCGATATGGACACCCTCCTTTATTACAAGGAGGCAAAAAACGGCCAGATCCTCGAAGAAGGCATCACCGAAGCCGGCTCGATGTGCTCCTTTATTTCGGCGGGCACGGCCTATGCCAACCACGGCATCAACACGATCCCCTTCTTTATTTATTACTCGATGTTCGGATTCCAACGCATCGGCGACCTGATCTGGGCGGCGGCCGACATGCGCTGTCGCGGCTTCCTGGTCGGCGGCACGGCAGGGAGAACCACGCTAGCCGGCGAAGGCCTCCAGCACCAGGACGGCCACAGTCACGTGCTGGCGCTCCCAGTTCCGAACCTGGTCGCGTACGACCCGGCGTTCGCTTACGAGATCGCTGTCATCATTCAGGACGGCATCAAGCGCATGTACGTCGATGGCGAATCCATCTTCTATTACCTGACCGTCACCAACGAGCCGCTGCCGATGCCGGAAATGCCGAGCGAGCCCGGTGTTCGCGACGGCATCCTGAAGGGCCTTTATCGCTACCGCGCCTCGGCAAAGAAAGACGCCAAGCTGCGAGCGCAACTGTTTGGAAGCGGCACGATCATGTTCGAAGTGCTCAAGGCGCAGGAGATTCTCGAGGCCAATTATGGCGTCGCCGCCGATGTCTGGAGCGTCACCAGCTACAAGGCGCTCTATCGCGATGCTAATGATTGCGAGCGATGGAACATGCTGCATCCGGGCAAAACGCCGAAAGTTCCGTATGTCACGCAGACGCTCAAAGACGCGGCCGGTCCGCTCATTGCCGCCTCCGACTACATGAAGGTTCTGCCCGAGAGCATTGCGCAGTGGGTTCCGGGCAAGCTGGTTTCTCTCGGAACAGATGGCTTCGGCCGCAGCGAGAATCGCACGTCGTTGCGTGACTTCTTTGAAGTTGACGCCAAGCATATTGCGTTGGCGACACTGACTGCGCTCGCTCGCGAGAAACAAGTTGGACCTGACGTTCTGGAAAAAGCAATTCGCGATCTCGGAATCAATCCTGAAAAGCCGAACCCGGCCACCAGCTAGGGGAAAGGAAGAATGGCAACGGAATTCAAACTGCCCGAGCTGGGCGAAAACATCGACAGCGGCGACCTCGTACGCCTGATGATCCGGCCCGGCGCCGATATTACCGAAGGCCAGCCGGTCATGGAACTGGAGACCGACAAGGCCGTGATCGAAGTGCCTTCTTCGATGAGCGGCAAGGTCGGCGAAATTCGCGTAAAGGAAGGCGACAAGCTCCGCGTCGGTCAGGTCATCTTCACGGTAGAGAACGGCGCGAGTGCCAAGGCGAACACGCCAGTTGCGCCGCTGAAGGCTGAGATTCCCGTGCCACCTCAGGCGTCCGCCCCCGCAGCTGTGCAGTCTGCCCCCGCTGCGGTCGAAGAACCACAGAACACTGGAGCGACACGTGCCCCCGCCCGTCCGGTGGCACCCGCGAGCGCCGCCTCCGAATTCCGTCTCCCCGAGCTCGGCGAAAACATCGACTCAGGCGATCTTGTCCGCCTGATGATCACTCCCGGCGCTCGCGTCTCCGAAGGCCAGCCGGTCATGGAGCTCGAGACCGACAAGGCGGTCGTCGAAGTTCCCTCAACCGTCAACGGCGTGGTCCGCGAGCTGCGCGTGAAAGAGGGAGAGACGATCAAAGTCGGCCAGGTGATCTTCACGCTCGAAGGCGGTGCCACCGCGCCCTCTGAAGCTCCGCGAAAACACGAGCCAGTCGAGCACATCTCCGGACAGCAAGCTGCCCGACTCGCCTTCCAGATGGCCATGCAGGCCGAGGGCAAAACCGAAGAACAGGCGCTCC
>Ga0335084_10004354_pt1 | contig 13922 bp, 12 predicted proteins | sample Lox_Sample_44_FD_206721 | JGI IMG/M metagenome (GOLD analysis project Ga0335084, IMG submission 206721) | Soil microbial communities from Loxahatchee National Wildlife Refuge, Florida, United States - Lox_Sample_4.4 | ecosystem: Environmental > Terrestrial > Soil > Wetlands | place: USA... | reverse complement strand
AATCATTGGGACCCAACGGATCCTGGTCGGTCATGATCACAGCCCTTGCGATGGCATTCTCTAATTCTCTGACATTCCCCGGCCAATGATACTCCAGAAGGAGTTTCATCGCTTCCTTTGAGATTCCCTTGATCTCCTTCTTGGCTTCTCTCGAATAGAAATCCAAAAAATGGTAGGCGAGCAACGGGATATCTTCTTTTCTGTCTTTCAGGTCGGGAAGAAAAATGGGGAAAACATGAAGGCGGTAGAAGAGGTCTTCTCGAAATTTCCCCTTCTTCATATTTTCTTCCAAATTTTCGTTGGTGGCCGCGATCATTCGGACATCAATCCTGGTTCTCTCTGTACTCCCCACCTTCATCAATTCCTTCTCCTGAAGGACTCTGAGAAGCTTGACCTGAACAGAGGGGAGAATCGTGGAGATTTCGTCCAAGAAAAGCGTCCCTCCGTTGGCCTCTTCGAATAAGCCCTTCTTCGCCTGGATCGCTCCAGTGAAAGCGCCTTTCGTATGGCCGAAGAGCTCGCTCTCGACCAACGTTTCAGGGATCGCCCCGCAATTGAAAGGGATAAAAGCCCGATCTGCCCTTGGGCTGTTATAATGGATGGCCTTCGCCACCAATTCTTTACCGGTTCCGCTCCCTCCGTAGATGATGACGGTGCTGCTTCCAAGGGCAACCTTTTCAATTAAAGAAAAAATTTCCTGCATCTTCTTGCTTTTTCCGATGATGTTATTAAACTCAAATTTCTTCTTGACTTCCATCCTCAAAAGTCTATTTTCCTTGAGGAGGGAGCTTTCTTGTTGGACCTTGGATATGTGGATGAGGAGGTCCTGGAAGTTGACGGGCTTGGTAATGTAATCATTGGCCCCCATCTTCATCGCTTCCACGGCTGTTTCGATCGTTCCATAGGCGGTCATCAGAATGACCATCATTTCGGGTCTCGTTCCTTTGATGGTTTTCAAGAGTTCCAGGCCGTCCATCTCGGGCATCTTGAGGTCGCTCAATACAAGATCGAAGACATCCTTTTCGATCTTCTCAACGGCCTCGGAACCGCCTTGAGCGACGTCCACATCATATCCTCCCATCTTGGAAAGACCTTTGCTTACGACGTCCCGAACGAGGGGTTCATCATCCACGACCAATATTTTCATCGCCTGCCTCGGACTCCTTTTCGCGGTATTTTAACCAGAAAGTGGTTTCTAAATCAATGGAAAAGATTTCTTCGAGAAAGCTTTATCACAAACGATCGACAACGTTGACCCATTCGGGGGCGCCAAGCAGCGCCGCTCGGGGTCAATCCCTCCCCGCGCAGGCAGGCTGAGCCCCTCGGCCCGAGCCGCGCGATTGAACTCAGGGTTTTGAGCCCGTCGAAAGGCTCGGGTCGAAGGCAAGCTCAGGTCTTCAGGCCGGGGAGTCGAAGGGTTGACTGTTGGTCAATTTCTTATTAAATATATCGTGGTAAGAACCCAGGGAATCCCGGAAAGGGGGCGTTCGTGGAAGAGCAAATTCTGATTGTGGATGATGAAAAGATCATCTGCGGTGTGATCGCTCAGCGGTTGACCAGAGAGGGATATTCGTGCGTCACAGCCCAGAACGGGAAGGAGGCCTTCGAATATTTTTGCAAAGGGAATTTTTCTCTGGTCATTTCGGATATTCGCATGCCTGAAAAGGATGGTTTAGAACTCCTGAGGCTCGTGAAGGCAGTGCGACCGAACATGAAGTTCATCATTATGACTGCCTATGCCGAGATCGATGTTGCCGTGGAGGCGATGCACTTGGGGGCGAACGACCTCCTGCTCAAGCCTTTCGAGTTGGAGCTTGCCGTCTTCAGTGTGAAAAAAGCCCTTGAGCAGAAGAAGATGGAAGAGGAGTTGGAGTCTTATCATAAAAATCTGAAGAAGTTGGTGGCGGAGAGGACCGAGAAGCTTCAAGAGGCTTACCGTATTTTGAAGAAGGCCCATTTGGATTCGGTGAAGGTCCTGGCGGGAGCGATCGATGCCAAAGACCCCTACACCCGAGGTCACTCCGACCGGGTGAGGCAGATGAGTTTGCAGATCGCCGCGGTCCTCGAATTCACGGAGGAGAGAATGGAGGTTTTGGAATACGGCGCCCTGCTCCATGATATCGGCAAGATTGGCATTAAAGACGAGATTCTCCGGAAACCGGAGGCCCTCAGCACCGAAGAGTATCAGACGATTCGGGAGCATCCTTTGATCGGCGTAAAGATCGTGGAAGGGATTGAGTTTTTCGATGATAAAATCCCCATGATTCGTCATCACCACGAACAGTTTGACGGAAAAGGATATCCGGATGGTTTGGCGGGGGAGGCCATTCCCCTGGAGGCGAGGATCATCGCCGTTCCCGATGCGTTTGATGCCATGGCCAGCCTGAGACCCCACCAGAGGACCCGATCCCTTGCAGACATCCTTTTGGAAATGGAACAATGCAGGGGAAGACAATTCGACCCGCGAATTTTGGAAATCTTTTTACGTGAAAAAATATACGGATGTTTAATTCATTCTCCTTCGTCCGGTCTGTTCGCCTAGAGGAAAGATGGTCTTAGTACTGGGGATTGATATCGGGTCAGCTTCATCCAAGGGAATCGTTCTTGGAGATCAAAGACCAGCGGGTTCTTTTGAGTGCCCTTCGGGGGGAGATTTCAAGCGAACGGCTGAGAGGATGAGAGGGGAGCTGCTTTCCCGGGTTGGGATCTCGGCAGGGGATATTTCTCGAACGATCGCAACCGGATTTGGTTCAAAACTCGTCACGTTTGCAGATGAAATTAAGCCGGATATCGTCTGCCAAGCCAAGGGTGTCGCTTCCGTTCTTCCCTCTGTGAGGACCGTCATCGACGTGGGGGATCTTTACACCAAGGTTCTCCGCATCGATGGGTCGGGAGACGTCCATCAGTTTCTGTTGAGCGGAAAGTGCGCTGGCGGGAGCGGCAGAATCCTTCAGGTCATTGCCAGAGTTCTCCAACTCAAGGTGGAAGAGATGGGTGAGCTGTCTTTGAAATCAAAGAAGAGAGTCGAGTTCAACACAGGGTGTGCTGTCTTTGCCGAGTCCGAGGCCGTCTCGCGGCTCTCCCAGGAAGTCGCCCAGGAAGATCTTCTGGCAGGCATCCACAGAGCTCTTGCGGCCCAGATCAACGGTTTGGCGGAGAGATTAGGAGTGGAACAGGAGGTGGCCATGGTGGGCGGGGGCGCCAGGGACATCGGTCTCGTTCGGGCCTTGAAGGAGGTGAGAGGCCACGATATCCTCGTACCACCGAATCCTCATATGACCGCTGCCTTGGGTGCGGCCCTCATCGCCCTAGAAGGGTTGAGACAATAAATTTGTGACCGATGGCTAAAATGATGTATATTTTAAGGTGAGAGCGTAGCAAAAGGAGAGAGTCGATGGATGGCATCCAGGGTAGCATTTTTGACACGGTGGAAACCTATTACCGGGATTACGGGCTCAGGGCGAGGGAGTTGAAGAAGGAGGGAAGGCAATTGATCGGCTATGTCTGTTCCTTCGTTCCTTTGGAAATGATCTCTGCTTCCGGTTGCATCCCTTTTCGGGTGAGAGGGAATGTCCATGAGCCAATTACCAAAGGAGATACCCTTCTCGAAACCATTGTCTGCCCCTATTACCGAAGTATCTTCGACCTTTCGGTAAAGGGAAAATATGATTTTCTCTCTGGGCTGGTTATCCCTCACGGATGCGACAGCATGGTGCGGAGTTTCAGCACCTGGAGTTATTCGCTGCCTTACTCCTATTTTCACTTTATCAACATTCCAACGGTCTGCGTCGAATCGTCGTTTGAATTCTTCAGCGCAGAGTTGAACACCTTCAGGAAAAGTCTGGAGAAGTTTGCCGGCAAGGCGATCACGGACACGGATCTAAAAGAAGCCATCCGAAACCATAATGAAAACAGGGACAAGGTGAGGGCTCTTTATGAATTCAGAAAGGCAGATCCACCCCTCCTCTCGGGAACAGAATTAACGAAGGTGCTCACGGTTGGATCCAGTCTGCCCATAAGCGAAGCCAATCGATTGTTTGATCAGGTCTTGGCGGAAATCGGAAAAAGAGGGAAACCCGCACTTCAAAAAGGTCCCCGCATCTTCATCGATGGCGCCTGCCTCGATAACATTGAATTGATCCAGCTCGTGGAAGAACTCGGGGGCAATGTGGTGGCGGACACGATCTGCAACGGTGCCAGGGATCACTTTCCAAAGACGGACGCCGAAGGAGATCCCGTCGAGGCGCTTAGTCGGCGGTATCTGGGGAGAATCAATTGCCCCAAAACCTACAGGGAGAACAAGACGGGGACCTTTGAAGGAGATATGGCCTCCCGATTCGGTGATATCGGGGCGTATACCCAGGAGTTTAAGGTGGAAGGCGCCATTCTTTACGTCTACAAGTATTGTGACCCTTTTGGTTTTGAAGTCCCTGCACGGAAAGCTTACTACCAATCCATCCATGTCCCCCTTCTTTGCCTGGAGGATGTCTATTCTGCGGGGACGATGGGTCAACTCCGGACGAGGATTCAGGCGTTTTTGGAGATGATTGGGTGACGTTTTCCCCTTGGAAATTCAAATGTCAAATGTTCGAAACAAACGAAGTTAAAACATTTGGGTTTTGGAAATTCGGATTTGTTTCGGGTTTCGATATTCGGATTTGGGATTTTTTTAATTCAGGCCACACCACGCTTGGATAAGGGAGGTTTCAATCATGGCTGAGGAACAAAAAGAGGCAAAACCAAGAAAGAGAATGACGGCCACTCAGGCTGCTGCCTCCATCGGTCCCATGGTCAAGGAGTTTATTACCGGGACCCTTCGGGCACGGGCAGAGGGAAAACAAAAGTTGGCCTATACCTTTATCGTCTGCCATCATGAGGAGATCTTCCGGGCCATGGATGTCGTGCCTCTCTGGACAGAGAATTTTGCCGGTATCTGCGGAGCAAAGAGAGATGCGGAAAGATTCCTCCAGAGGGCGGAGTCTTTGGGACTCTCCCGCTCTCTGTGCACCTATGCCCTCTGCGGGATCGGTTTCGACCAATGGAGAGAAGAACTGGGCCAGATGCCTCCGGATGCTCCGTGGGGGGGACAAGCACGGCCTGACTTCATGATATCGAGCGGGCAGATCCTCTGCGATCCGAGATCTAAGTGGTATCAAGCGTCCCAGCAATTTATGCCCGACGTGCCCATCTACAACCTAGACCTTCCTTATCCCCTGTTTCAGAGGGATCGAAATCACCGGGAGGTGTGGGGCTACTACCATCAGTATATCGTCAAGCAATTGCGCGGGCTGGTGGCCTTTCTCGAAGAACAGACCGGAAAGAAGATGGATTACGATCGCCTCAGAGAGTTGGTCGATCTCAGCGATCGAACCTGGAACCTGATCGAACAGACCTACAATCTTCGAAGGGCGGTCCCCTGCCCGATGGGCACCGGCGACGCGATGAATACCATGGTGCCCATCAACTTCATGATGGCCACGCAGAAGGCTTACGATTTTTTCGTGGACCTCAAAAAAGAATTAGAGGCCAAAATCGCCAAGGGGGAGGGAGAGGTTCAGGAGGAAAAATATAGACTCATGTGGGGAGGGGGATTGCCCTCCTGGTTTGCCTTGACCGACTTCAACTACTTCAACAGCAAAGGAGCTTCTTTCCCTGCGGAGACGACGTATCGCATGGTGGCTCCCCTCGACGAGATGGAACTCCCGGAGACGAAGGATCCCATCGAGCACCTGGCATGGCGATGGCTCGGATATTGGACATTCTGGTACGACCGGGCCAAGGAAAGGCCGGGGTCGGAGCCCGACGTGGAACGCCTCATCCGCTGGATCGAAGAATACAAGATTGACGGAATCGTGATGCACGAAGCCTTTTCGTGTCGGACCTGGCATGTGGGCCTCATTTGGCAGCTGCATCAACTGGCAAAGATATACAAGCCCCTCCCTGTCTTTGTGATGGGGAGGGATGGGAAGAAGGAAAAGGTTTACAGAGAAATTCCTTCCTTGATTTTGGAGAGTGATATCATTGATATCACCTCCTATTCGGAAGTGGATACAAGGAATAAGATTGACGCCTTCATCGAAACGTTGGAATCCAATCGATTAGGCAAGGCAGCCTAACCGTGGATCGCTGAGGACCCAACAGGATCTGCGGTCACGGATTCCAAAATGATCGATCCCAAATCCCGAATCAATTCCAAAGGACTCAATGGTTTGCCTGAATTCTCCTGCCTGCTCCGCGTCCACCGGCAATGCGGAGTCGGGGCCGGTAGGCAGGGGAGGAGCGACGGATAAATTGGAAGCCCCCTCTGAATCCGAACTTGAATTTAAGCCCTGTTTTGCCGGCATGGATGTCGGCTCGACCATGACAAAGGCGGTGATTCTGAACGATGGGGTCATCGCTTCGATCGTTGGCCCGACAGGTCCGGGGCAGCGTCGGCTCGCGAACCAGGTCATGGAAGCAGCACTCGCGAGGGCTGCGCTACCGTTCCGAGCCATTCGCTACATTGTCGCAACGGGTTACGGAAGGATTAACGTCCCGTTCGCGGACAAGCAGTTCACAGAGATCACCTGTCATGCCAAAGCCATCCACCATCTCTTCCCCAAAGCGAGGACGGTGATCGATGTCGGAGGTCAGGATGCTAAAGCCATCAAGATCGACGGTCAGGGTAAGTCCGTCGATTTCGTGATGAATGACAAGTGCGCAGCCGGCAGTGGCCGATTTATAGAAGTGATTGCGGATACCCTCGGGGTCTCCCTCAATGACGTGGGGGACTTATCTTTGCAAAGCAAGCATCCTGCAAGGATAAGCAACATCTGCACCATTTGGGCCCAGCAAGAGGTCGCCGCCAGTTTGGCACAGGGGGTGAGCGTTTCTGATCTCCTTGCGGGAGTCCATCATTCACTCGCGGACAGGATCGTCCGAATGGTGAACCGGTTAAGGGTCGAGGACACGATTGTCCTGACGGGAGGGGGTGCCAAGAATAAAGGTCTCCTGAGGGCTCTTTCCGAACGATTGGGCCATGAGATTCTGGTGCCCGAAGAACCCTTGATCACGGGAGCCCTGGGCGCTGCCCTGCTGGGAAAGGAGATTGCGGAAAAAGCCAGCGAGAACCAACTCCCCCTCAAAACCAAAGAACGAACCCTGGAGCAAATCAAAATCCTCTGACCGGAAGGTGCCCGTCCCGCCAGATCGGGATGAGCGGGGTCAAGTCGTTAAGACCCGACCACGGGGGACCCACGATGAACGAAACTTCCTCTCCAAAAAGCCCCGCCCTGTGGGCAGGAAGCTTCACAATCCGCCGTTTTTTCCTTGACAAACAATGAATATTTGGTAAACTTTCAAACCTAACAAAGGATGAGGGGTGAAGTGATTGTGGGAGAAAGGGGGTGAGACAATCATGAAAAAGTTGATGAGTACGGGAATCCTCGCCGGTTTCCTGCTCTCGGTCCTGATGGTGAGTGGGGTTTGGGCAGCAAAGGATGAGGTCACGTTTGATGTTCCTTATGGGAAAGTGACGTTCACCCATAAGAAACATGCGGAAACGCTGAAAATCGATTGCGTGAAGTGCCACCATACCTGGAAGAAAGGTGAGACTTCTGGCAAACGGTGTATGGATTGTCATAAGGCCAAGGCGGAAGGAAAGGCTCTTTCGATGAAGGATGCCGCTCACAAGGACTGCAAGGGCTGCCATGAGGAAGCGAAGAAAGCCAACAAACCGGCGGGCCCGACAGGATGCACCCAGTGCCACGTGAAGGCCAAGTAGCAGGCTGAAATTTTCTTCTTGCGTGGCGCTCGGATAAGCAAATCGGAAAGGGGTAGCTCCAAAAAAGGAGTTACCCCTTTTTTCTTGACAGTCAATAAAAGGATATGTTAAATATTTCAAGTACTTCCCTGCCAGTCGTATTGGGATTCCGGCCGGATTGAAGTTCGGCTACATCAGCAATGATCAAAGGATACTATGAAAGAACCAAAAGACGAAGCTAAAGTGAAAGAAAGTGACTTTCTTTCCATCTTCTACGACCTTTTCCGATCGCTCAAACTTACCATCGCTCTCCTTATTCTGCTTGCGATCCTTTCCATCCTCGGAACGCTGATCACACAGAATGCCGCCCGTCCGGAATATATTCAGCGATACGGGATCGGCCTGTACGAGGTGTTGAACTTTTTCAACCTCTTCGATATGTACCACTCCTGGTGGTTCAGCGCCATTCTCTTGCTCCTCGTGATTAATTTGATCACTTGCTCCGTTCATCGCCTCCCGGGGATCCTCAGCCAGATTTCTCGTAGGTCAGGAGAGTTGGAAGATAAGATGCTCACAGCCCTTCCTTATGTGGAGAAGATCCAATTTCAAAATCCGAGCAAGAAGGAGGGGGATATCCAATCTTCCCTGAACAAATGGTTTAAGAACTGGGGGAGGATCGAGACGGAAAGAGCCATCACGCTCTTCTCAGAGAAGGGAAAGTTCTCCAGGTTGGGAGTCCCCATCACCCATTTAAGCATTCTGATCATCCTGATCGGCGGCATTATCGGTTCCTTCTACGGGTTTAAAGGACATGTCAGTATCCTGGAAGGGGAAACGGTGGATGAGGTTTTCGTGAGGACAAAGGATGGAGAGATCTCCCAGCCGATCGATTTCTCCGTCCGATGTGACGATTTCAATATCACCTATTACAACCTTCCGGGAAGAAAAGAAAAACATGTCAAGGAATATACCAGCCTTATCTCGATTCTTGAAAACGGAAAAGAGGTTCTGAAAAAGACCGTCCAGGTCAATCACCCCCTTCACTATAAAGGGTTGGCTTTCTATCAATCCAATTATGGAGCCATTCATGATGTGACCTTGGGAATTCAATGGAAGGGTAAAAAGGAAAAAACATCTTTCAAAGTCCTTGAAGGAAATACTGTTCCAATTCCGAACACCCGTGACTCGATCCGGGTGCTCCAGTATTCACAGGAAGTCCACAATTTCGGAGAGGGGGTTCAGGTGGTCTTACTTAAACCCGACCAGGAACCACGCCCTTTTTGGTTATTAAAAGCCTTTCCGAAATTTGATGAACAGAGGAAAGACGAGTTCCTCCTCACCTTTGAAGGGTTCACAGAAAAGGAGTACACCGGGCTATCGGTGACAAAAGACCCCGGGGTCTGGGTGGTTTGGGTCGGATGCGGTCTGATGATTTTCGGCCTGATTGTCTCCTTCTTCTTTTCCCATCAAAGGGTGTGGGTGAGAATTCCAAAAAGTCCCGGGGGAGAGATTATTCTCGCCGGCTCGGCTAACAAAAACCGGGTGAGTTTCGAGAAAACCTTCGGTGAATTGGTGGATGGGACTCGTAAAAAAAGTTCGCGGTGAGCGCTGTCCATCTCTTGAAAAATCGCGAATCCTTGACGGGATTCAAGGACTGACGATCTTGATCGCACTCATCCATTCGTGCCGGACGCGAGAAGGTTTGGCTGAAGAGGAAAAGGGCCTTGGCTTTTTTAGAAGGGCGGTGCAGTATATTCGGAACCATCTACTTTAACCCATCACCCTCTCCCTCTCCCGTTGGGGGAGAAGGGGAAGGATGAGATGGAAGGGAGGAGCTATGAACAAGGCTGAACTCATTACGAAGGTTTCAGAGAAAGCGAACGTGACACAGAAGGTTGCCAAGGTCATTGTCGACACCCTTTTTGACGGGATGAAGGAGAGTCTGGAAAAGGGGGAACGGATCGAGATCAGAGGCTTTGGAAGCTTTGTAGTGAGAAATTACGGGGGCTACAAAGGCCGGAATCCAAAGACGGGGGAGATTGTCGATGTCCCTCCGAAGAAGCTCCCTTTCTTCAAGGTGGGGAAAGAACTGAAAGAGATGGTGAACACAGGTGAAGGTTGATACCTTCTGAAATATCCCGTTTTTGACTACTCAAGGCTTTTCCAGTACCGCTTCTGTATCTCCTTCAATTGAAGGAGAGATTTTTCGATTCGAGGATAATCCGCCTTCTCTTTTTCGAGCAGGTCGTCCTTCTCGAGCGGGGAGGCCTGAGAAAGTTCTTCTAAGACGGCCTTCACCGATCGTCTCTGACTCGTGACATTGTAGCCGCCCTCAAGCACAAGCGCCAGTTTCCCGTGAGCGGTGGCTCCTGCGATTTCCATCAGGATTTGCGTCATCCTTGCGTATCCTTTTTCCGATACGTCCATTCCACCCAAGGGATCGTTGTAATGGGTATCGAAGCCGGCGGATACCAAGATCAGCTGGGGTTGGTATTCCAGGGCAATGGGCTTGAGCAATTTTTCGAAAATATTGCCGTAATCCGCATCCCCCGCTCCTGTCGGGAGAGGAACGTTTACCGTGAACCCCTCCCCCTTCCCTTTGCCTACCTCCATTGCCCCCCCTGTCCCCGGGTAGAAGAAGCCGTAGCGGTGGGTGGAAAAGTAGAGGACCTGGGGATCTTCATAGAAGGAATTCTGGGTTCCATTGCCATGGTGGACGTCCCAATCCACGATCAAAATCCTCTGCAGAGAGAAATTCCGAAGGGCGTATCGAGCCCCGATCGCAACATTGTTGAAAATACAGAATCCCATGGCTCTGTCCTTCTCAGCATGATGACCCGGGGGTCGCACCAGCGCAAACCCATTATCTAATTTCCCCTGCATCACGACCTTGATCAGCTCCAGGAAGCCTCCGGCAGCCCACAGGGCAGTCTCATACGATTTCGCGCAAACGGAAGTGTCCATATCGAGCCGGACCGAGGGCTTGCCCGCCGTCGAAGCGATGAGATCGATATACGCGGGAGAGTGGATCATCTCTATCTCCTCGCGGGTGGCCGGCCGGGGCTTCACTTTCCCCAAAGCCCGTCCCCTCATCTCTTCCTCCTCGAGCATTTGATAAATCTCCTGGAGTCGCTCCGGACTCTCCGGATGACCCGGGTCCATCACATGTTCCATATACCTTCGATCCTTAACAACCCCCGTTCGGTTCATCTAATCTCCCCATGCTTCGCAGAAAAGCCAGTTTTTTCAAAAGATTTAATCCAGCCTATCTTTTTTGTCACCCCTTGTCAAGATGACCGATTTTATTAAGCCTTACTCTTGTCCTCGAAAATCCTCCGGTTCAACCCGGCGTGATGGCAGCCGGAAAGACGGGAGATGGGTCATCCCGAGCACCGTTGAAGCGAGGGAAGTCTAAGGGTTGACTTGGCTGGAGGGTTAAGAGATAATGCACCCTGACGGTCCGGGCTGAACAAACTTCGTCAATGGATTTCGGCGGATGCAGCGAGGCTTTCCGCAGGAGGTGAAAGGACATGGTAAGAGTCGGAGGGTTTTTTGCGCTCCTCACGGGGGCATTGATTCTTGGCTGCGCGGCCGTTTCCTCTATGGAGCCGGTCGGGGACCGTCCGAAAGAGATATCGCAGAATGAGTGGGCTGGGACTTGGATAAACAAGAGCCACGCCATCACGATTCAAGTCTTAGATGAGCAGAAGGGATTCCTTCAGGTCGCATGGGTGGAAGAGAAGGAGGGCGGGCTCAAGATCGAGTCCCATCGGGTTACGATACGGGAGTCGGGTGAATGGATCTTTGGAAACGTTAAGGAAAAGGAGGATTCTGTTTTCCATTATTGGGCTCTCATTAAAAAGGACGCGGGCCAGATTGTTGTTTGGGCTCCAGACCCTGCCCAGTTTCGGAAGCTGGTTGAAACAGGGAGCCTTCGGGGGAAGGTCGAGGGGTCTAGCACTATTCTTGAAAAGCTGACGCTCGACGACCTGAAAGGTATCCTCTCCGGCGATAAGGGAGTCTGTTTCGAGTGGCAGAACCCGATCGTTTTTTTTCGTCTTGGAAAATAGGAGAGGGCTCAACGAAAAACCCCTGATACGCGGATGAACCCTTTCCAGCATCATCGGCTGAGCCGGGAATGGGTGGGAAATGAGGCAAACAATCAAAAGAGTTGCGAAAATGTGGAACAGCGGTATACTCATCATTGCTGCGCTTCGCTGTTGAATGCAGCAGGTCACAACCAGAAAAATGCCTGCCAATCTCACCCCCCAATACCTGAACGCAGAGCTTAAGTTTAAGCAAGCCAAGACTATCCCAGAGAAGATCGAAGCCCTCGAAGTCATGATGGCCGTCATCCCGAAGCACAAGGGGACGGAGAGACTTCGGGGACAGCTCAAGAGTCGAATGGCCAAACTAAAGGAGGAACTCCAGAAGAGACCCGCCGTCGGAAAGGCGGAGCAGGCTTACAATATCAAAAGGGAGGGAGCCGCTCAGGTCGTTCTCTTGGGGCTTCCCAACTCGGGTAAGTCAAGCCTTCTTTCCAAGATCACCCATGCCTCTTCCGAAGTGGCTGACTACCCGTTCACCACACAAAAACCCATTCCCGGAATGATGAAGTTTGAAAACCTGCAGATTCAGTTGGTGGACACTCCACCGGTCCAGTTGGATCATATCGAGCCCGGATTTCCAAACCTGATTCGAAACGCGGACGGTCTCCTTCTTCTGGTTGACCTGACCGAAGCCCCGGTCTTCCAAATGGAAATCCTCTTGGAGGAGTTGAATGGAATGAAAATAAAGGTAGTCGGAAAAGTCCCCGGCCCCTCCCTGGACGTGGGATGGGTCTCTCTTCGAGCGCTCCTTGTGGGGAACAAATGCGAGATGAAGAATGCCATGGAGGCCTACCGAAGATTTGAGAGCCACTTCCGAGATCTCTTTCCCATCCTGCCCATTTCTGCCGAGGGAGGAATGAATCTGGATGAATTGAGGAAGGAAATCTATCAAATCCTGAACATCGTCCGAGTCTATACCAAAACTCCGGGAAAAGAAGCGGATCTGACGGAACCGGTCATTCTGAAAAAGGGGAGCACGGTAGAAGAGGTCGCCCTCTCGGTTCATAAAGATTTCGTTGCCAAGCTTCGATATGCAAAGGTCTGGGGTTCTGGAAAATTTGACGGGCAGAGGGTGAAGCGGAATGATGTCGTCAATGAAGGGGATGTGATCGAACTGCATATCTGATCCCTCGCGGGATTGTGAAATCATGGAGCATTGGAATACCGAATTTAGAAAAGTTAGAATTTTAGAAGCCAATCATTCCAGGGTGAAAAGCCATGAATTTTGTGACCCGGAGACTTTTTTTGAAATTTCTTTTGGGACTTCCTCTGCTGACTTCTGTTCGCCTCCATGTTCCTGCGGCATGGGCCAACCCTCCCGTTGGCCCAAGATTAGAAAACAGGACCTCCATCGGTGAATTCTTCAAAGGAGAAGAACTTCAATATGAAATTGGGCTCTGGCTATTTAAGAAAGTAGCCGTGGGGAAAATAAGCTTCGCCGAAATGGGAGAAAAAGGCCGTTATCTGGCCACCCTTCAAGGGGAAACGTTGGGCGTCCTCGGATTTGTGGCACGTTATCGCATAGACACCTATCGCTCCATCATGGAAGAGATCGACGGCGGAAGACGCCTGCGATCCGTTTCCTTCGAAGAGGACGTGAAAATCGGAAGCAAGGTGAGAAGGCGAACCCATCTCCTTGATTATCAAAAGCGAAGATGGATTCGAATCAGGCAAAGAGAGGACGGTTCCAAGACAAGGGAAGAAACGGAGATTCCTCCGGGAATGATCTATGATGATTTTGTCACCGCCACTTACAATTTCCGTTATGGTGCTTATGGGGAGATTGAGAGGGGAAGGACGTACAAGGTCGCGACTTTTCCCAAAAAGGGAGCTACCAGCTATGAAGTGAGAGTGGCTTCCCAAGAGGAGGAAGAGAAAAAAAGAAAATCTGAGAAATCGAAGGAGGGTAAAGAGTTCTTTCTTAAACTCTTTCTGGATGCAGAGCTCACGCATTCCAAAGAGGGTCTGATTGAAGGGTGGTTATCGAAAGAGCTTTATCCCGTCGAGGGAAAGATCAAAGATGTGATCTTTTTCGGGGACATCAAGGGAACGCTGGTCAAGAAGATTTAAAT
>Ga0335084_10004351_pt1 | contig 13929 bp, 14 predicted proteins | sample Lox_Sample_44_FD_206721 | JGI IMG/M metagenome (GOLD analysis project Ga0335084, IMG submission 206721) | Soil microbial communities from Loxahatchee National Wildlife Refuge, Florida, United States - Lox_Sample_4.4 | ecosystem: Environmental > Terrestrial > Soil > Wetlands | place: USA... | reverse complement strand
GACCGCAGCGTCTCGGGCGTGGACGAGGCCGGCGCGCGCACCCTGGTCCGCACCACCCGCGGCGACGCCCTCCGGGCGGACGCGGTGGTGGCCGGGCTCGGCATCGAGCCGGAGACCGCGGTCGCCGAGGCCGCCGGGATCGCCTGCGACAACGGCATCCTGGTGGACGCCGGCCTCCGGACCAGCGCGCCCGACGTCTGGGCCGCCGGCGACGTGGCGCGCTTCGACAGCGCCGCGCTGGGCGAGCGCATCCGCGTCGAGCACGAGGACGCCGCCCTCACCATGGGTCGCGCCGCGGGCCGTGCCATGGCCGGCGAGGCGGTGCGCTGGACGCACCTGCCGTTCTTCTACTCCGACCTGTTCGACCTGGGGTACGAGGCGGTGGGCAAGCTCGACGCGCGGCTGGAGACGGTCGCGTCCTGGAAGGCCGAGCACCGCGAGGGCGCGGTCTACTACCTCGACCGCGGCCGGGTGGTGGGGGTGCTGCTCTGGGGGATCTTCGGCCGGGTGGAGGCCGCGCGCGCCCTCATCGAGCGCCAGGTGGCCCCATCGCGCGGTGAGCTCGCGTCCGCGATCCCCGTCTAGCGGCCACCGGGGTACGCTTCTCCGCGTGAGCTTCCTCCACGATCCCGCCGTCCGGTGGGCGGTGCCGCTGCCCCTGCTCGCGGCGGCGGGCGCCGTGGTCTGGCTCTTCTTCCGCCGGACCTGGCGCGAGCTGGACGAGGAGGCGTACGCCATCCGGCGGGCGCTCCACGAGGCGGGCGCCGTGGACCGCCGTCCGCTCGCGGCCCTGGCGCTCGGCGTGGTGGTGCTGACGCTGCAGGAGTACTTCGGCGCCGGACGCTTCTACGCCGAGGCGATCCGCCCCGCCCTGCAGCGCGCCTCGGGCGCCCACCCCGGCGGCGTGATCGACCTCGGGACCTGGGATTCCCTCTACGCCCAGCTCTGGTGGGGGACGGTGCGCGTCGGCGGCTACCTGGCGCCGCTCGCGGTCTGGCGCCTCCTCTTTCCGCGGGATCGCATCCTCGACTTCGGGCTGCGGCTGGCGGGCTTTCGCGCCCACGCCTGGATCTACGCGCTGTGCCTCGCGGTGGTGATGCCGCTGCTGCTCGCGGCGCGCGCGCAGCCGGACTTCGGAGCGTACTACCCGTTCTACCGCGAGGCGGGCCGCTCCTGGCTCGACCTCGGCGCCTGGGAGGCCATCTACGTCGCGCAGTTCCTCGGCCTGGAGATCTTCTTCCGCGGCTTCTGGATCCGAGCGACCCGCAGCTTCGGTGCGGGGGCCGTCTTCTCCATGGTGGTCCCGTACACCATGATCCACTACGGGAAGCCCTACTTCGAGGCGATGGGGGCGGTGATCGCCGGCCTGGTGCTGGGCTCGCTCGCCGCGAGGACGCGCTCGATCTGGGCGGGGTTCCTGGTCCACGCCACCGTCGCGGTCCTGATGGACTGCCTGGTCCTCGCCAAGCGCGGCGCGCTCCCGGTGCGGCTCGTCCCCGGCGGCGAGCGGCGCTTCGAGCTCCACGCCTGGGCGGCGATCTTCTGGGCCGTCTGGCTCGCCTCCCTCGCCGTGCTGGTCCTCGCGGCGTGGAGGCGGCGGGAGGCGCTCGCCGGCGGTGGGCCGGCGGGTTAGAAGTGGCGCGTGCCCGGCCCGGCCCAGGACCTCGCCCGCTGGATCCCCCGCCTGCTCGCCGCCTGGCGCGGCGGGCGGCGCGGGCCGCCGCGGCGCGGGCCGCGGCCCCCCGACGACGCGCTCCTCCCGGACGAGCTGCGCGAGGTCGGCGCCGCGGTGGCGCGGCTCTCGAGGGGGCTCACCCGCGAACGCGAGCTGGCCGGCGCCCGCTACCTCGACGAGGAGCGGCTCCTGGGCGCGTACCTGCTCTTCTACTGGCCCATCTCGTACCTCCAGGCCCGGGGCACCCTCTCCGAGCTGCCGCGCCGCCCGCGGGCGGTGCTCGACCTGGGGAGCGGCCCGGGTCCGCTCGCCTTCGCGGCGCTCGACGCGGGCGCGGCGGAGGTGGTGGCCGCGGACCGTTCCGCCAGCGCCCTCGCCGCGGCGCGCGAGCTGGCCCGCGCCGCCGGAGAGGCCATCGCCACGCGCGAGTGGAACCCGTCGCGCGGGAGGCCGCTGGCGGAGCTCGCGGCCGGGCGCCGGTTCGATCTCGTCACCCTGGGTCATGTGCTGAACGAGCTGTTCCGCGGGGAGGGCGCCGACGCGCGGCGCGCCGCGCTCCTCGAGGAGGCGCTCGCCCTCGTCGCCCCCAGCGGCTCGCTCCTCGTGGTCGAGCCGGCGCTGCGCGACACCTCCCGGGCGCTCCTCCGCGTCCGGGACCTGCTGGTGGCGCGGGGGTATGCGGTGCGCGCGCCCTGCCTCTTCCGCGGCGCCTGCCCGGCCCTCTCGCGCGAGACCGACTGGTGCCACGCCGAGCGGCCCATCGACCCGCCGCCGCTGGTCGCGCAGATCGGGAGGGCCGCCGGGCTCCGCAAGGAGGCCGTGAAGATGAGCTACCTCGTCCTCGCGGCGCCGGGCGAGGCGTGGCCGGAGCCGCCGCCCGGGCGCGTCTTCCGGATCGTGTCGGAGCCGATCCCGTCGAAGGGGCGCCTCCGCTACATGGGCTGCGGACCGGAGGGACGCCTCGGCCTGGCGCTCCAGGAGAAGCACGTCGCCGACGCGAACCGGGCGTTCGCCACGCTGCTCCGCGGCGACCTGATCGAGGTCGAGCGGGGCGAGCCGCGCGGCGACGGGATCGCGCTCGGCGAGGGGTCGCGGGTGCGGGTGGTCGCCGCGGCAGGGCGCCCGCTCCCGCCCCCGGTCACTCCGAGAGCGTGAATTCCAGCGTCCTGAGGACGCCGCCCTCGGGGCCGATCACCTCCACCTTCCAGGCCCCCGCCAGCTCCGGCCCGACCTTGCGGTACGACCACGTCCTCGTCGTCTCGTGCTGGAGCGGGAGCCGGACCTCGGCGACCTTCCGGCCGTCCCGGTACCAGACGTGCGCGATCTTCTGCCGGGCGCCGCCCGTCACCTTCGTCCAGCAGAAGATCTTTTCCACGGAGGATCTGAACGCCGTCCCGGCGCCGACCAGCTCCTGGTCCTCTACGCCGATCCCGATCCTCGCGTCGGCCACCACCAGCGCCGGCTGCGGGACGGTCTCCGCGGCCGGCTGGGCGACCGCCAGGGCGGGGATGAGGGCGAGCGCGATGGCGACGCGGTGCATGGGGCCCCTCCCGGGCGCGGCGCTCCCGCGGAGTGTTCGCCGACCGCCGGCTGGACCTCCGCGGCCGTGGACGCGCCACCGCTCCGATCGTGCTCTGCTCCGCGCCGGATGGGACGTAGGGTCCGCGGGTTCCCACCTTCGGGGTCGGGTGGTCATGGTACGCGCCGGAAGCAGGAGTCAGCGAACCTCGAAGGGCACCGACCGGAGCAGCGCGCCGTCGGGCCCGAGCACGTCCACGCGCCAGGCGCCGGTCTCGCCCGCTCCGATCGCCCGGGTGCTCCAGGTCCGCACGCTCGGGTGCGCGATGGCGAGCCGCACCGTCGCGACGCGATCTTCCCCGTGGTACCAGGCGTGGACGATCTGGCGGCCCGCGGCCCCGACGACGTGGGTCCAGCAGAAGAGGGTGGCCGTCCGCGCCGGGAAGCTCTCGGCCGCGCCGGCGATCTCCCATCCCTGGATCCCGGTGCCCATCCGGGCATCGACGATGGTGATGGGGTGGGGAGCGGACGCCTTCGCCGCGGCGGACACGGCCGCCGTCCGCGCGGGAGGCGGCGGTGGCGGGGCGGGCGCCTGGGCGGCGGTGGCGGGTGCAGGCGCGGCCGGCACGGAGGCGGCCGCTCCCGGGGCGGGCGCCGCGGGTCGTGTCGGGGGCGGCTCCGGCCGGGCGGAGGGTTCCGCGGTCGTCACGGTCCGTGTGGGAGACGGTTCCATGGCCGGCATGGGCACGTCGATCGGCCGGAACTGCAGCGGCGGCGCGCTCTCCGACAGCCAGCGCCACCCGACGGCGACGGCGCCCGCCGCGACGGCCAGCCCCGCCCCGATCGCGACGACTCGAACGCGGCTCATCCCTGCGACGCTACCACGGCGTTCTCTGCCGCCGCCTCCCGCCGCTCTCGCTGCGACGTGCGGAACAGCTCCGACAGGACCTCCTCCAGCGGAGGGTCCTCGACGGTGAGGTCGACGACAGGGAGCCCCGCCAGGATCCGCGCCACCGCTCCGCTCACGTCCTCCGCCGAGACCTGCAGGGTCGCCTGCGCGCCCTCGCGCGCCACGACCTTGCCGAAGTGGGAGAGGTCGGCGCTCGCGGAGGCGCCGTTTCCGAGCCGCACCACGATGCGCTTGTCCGGGCGCACGCGGTGCGAGAGCGCGCGCAGGTCGCCGTCGTAGATGATGCGGCCGTGGTCGATGACGATGACCCGCGGGCAGAGCTGGATCACGTCCTCCATGTAGTGGCTGGTGAGGAGGACGGTCGCGCCGTACCGCTCGTTGTACGACTTCACGAAGCCGCGGACGGTCGCCTGCATCTGCACGTCGAGGCCGATGGTGGGCTCGTCGAGGAAGAGGACGCGCGGGCGGTGCAGGAGCGCCGCGGCCAGCTCGCACTTCATCCGCTCCCCGAGCGAGAGCTGCCGGGCGGGCTTCTGCACCAGGTCGCCGAGCTCGAGGAGCTCCGTGAGCTCGCGCAGCGTCTCCTCGAACTGGGCCTTGGGGACCTCGTAGATGGCCCGGTTCATCGCGAACGTCTCGGCGGGCGGCAGGTCCCAGAGGAGCTGCTGCTTCTGGCCCATCACCAGGGTGATGGTCTTCAAGAAATCCACCTCGCGCCGCCGCGGCACGAACCCGGCGACGTCGACCTCGCCCGCCGTGGGGTGGAGGAGCCCGGAGAGCATCTTGAGCGTGGTGGTCTTGCCGGCCCCGTTCGGCCCCAGGAACCCGACGCGCTCGCCTTCACCGACCGAGAACGTCACGTCGTCCACCGCCTTGACCGTGTCGTAGCGGCGGCGGAAGAGGGAGCGGAGGGCCGCCCCGATCCCCGGCGGGCGCCGGTGGACCCGGTAATGCTTGGTGAGGCCGCGGACCTGGATCACGAGGGCCGACCTTAAGCCCGCGCCCTTCCCGGGGCAACCACGCACGCGGTGCCCCGCGAGCTCCCTCGTCCGTTACAATCCGTTCATGGCTGCGAAGAAGCGACCCCTCACCAAGTCCGGCCGTCCCCGCGCCCGCAAGGGCGTGAAGCTGAAGCCCACCGAGCTGGGCCCCGCCGACCTGGTCCTCGCCGAGCGGCCGCCGGAGCTGGACGCGCTCGCGAAGGCCGTCGAGGCGGACGGCGGCGCGGTCCTGGCGGCCTACCGGGAGCCGCTCGGCGGCCACGCGCTCCTCTTCACCGCGCTGCCGCTCGAGAAGGTGGAGCGGACGCCCTTCCAGCGCGACGTCTCGGACGCCCACGTCCGGCGGCTGACGCTCGCGATGGACAAGACCAAGCGCTACCTCGACCCCATCATCGCGGTGCGGGAGGGCGATCGGTACCTGACGCCCAACGGAGGCCACCGGTTGACGGCGCTCCAGGAGCTGGGCGCGAGGAGCGTCCTCGCGCTCCTCGTCCCGGAGCGCGAGGTCGCCTACCAGATCCTGGCGCTCAACATCGAGAAGGCCCACAACCTGCGCGAGAAGGCGCTCGAGGTGGTCCGCATGTACCGCGATCTGGCGGGCTCGGTCGATCCGAAGGAGACCGAGATGGCCCTCGAGTTCGAGGAGCCGGCGCTCGTCACCCTCGGCTTCGCCTACGAGGAGCGCGGGCGCCTCTCCGGCGGCGCCTACGCCCCCATCCTGCGCAAGGTGGACGCGTTCCTCGACCAGAAGCTCTCCAGGGCCGTCGAGGAGCGGTCGCGGCGGGCGAAGGTGGTGCTCGCCTTCGACGACGCGGTCGGGCAGGCGGTGGCGCGGCTCAAGGAGCGCGGCTTCGACTCCCCCTACCTGAAGAACTTCGTGGTGGCGCGGGTGAACCCGCTGCGGTTCATGAAGGGGGCGGCCCCGCCCTTCGACGAGCTCTTCGAGCAGATGACCAGGCGCGCGGCGGGGATGGACCCCGGGAAGATCCGGCGCGAGGACGTGGCGCGATCGGGCGGGGCGCCGGCCGAGGCGGAGGGGTGATCGCCGCCCTGCGGGCTCTGCCCGGGCGGTGACCCGCGGCGGCGCAAGGGGCTCCGTCCGGGCCCGGCTCAGCCGCCGATCTCGACGGTGAGCACCCCGCTCCCCGCGTCGTACGACGTGGGGAAGGTGGGGAGCCCCACCCGCGCCGGCGGGTTCGTCACGTGCCCGTCGAGCGCGAACCTGGAGTGGTGGCAGGGGCAGACGATCTCGAACGGCTCGAAGCCCAGCGGGCAGCCCAGGTGCGTGCAGATCGACCCGAGCGCGGCGAACCCGCCGTCCGGTGTGCGCACCACCAGGATGGGCACGCCGACGCCGGGCGACTGCGCGCGGATGGCGCCGTCGGGGTTCGACAGATCCGGGTACTGCGCGACCTCGATCGAGATCCGGCCGGAGACGGGCGCCGGGACGTCCACCAGGGGGGCGGGCGAGACGTCGGGCATGCAACCAGGGAACGCCGCGCCCGCCGCGGCGCCGCCGGCCAGGGCCGCGGTCCGCACCAGGAAGGTCCGCCGTCCAACCGTCATGGAACCTCCGGCGCGAGCGCCAGGCCCGCCTCGATCTCGATGCGGTCGTCCACCTTCACGAACAGCAGCGCCGGCCGCTCGACGCCGTGGGCGGTGAGGCTCACGGGGAAGGTTGTCCGGGCGGTGGCCCGCTCCCCCTCGGCGAAGCGGACCTCCACCGGCGCCTCCACCGGCCGGGCCACGCCGTGGAAGATCAGCTCGCCGCGGAGGGCGATCCGGACGGGCTCGGCCGGGACGGCGGTCCCAGCCGGGCCAGCCAGCGACGGCGCAGAACCTACCGCCTTCAAGACGACGAAGGGGAAGCGCGCCGCATCCGTCACCTCCTTCATGTGCGCGTCGCGGTTGCCGTTGCCCGAGTCGAACGACGCGACCGGCGCGCGCACCATCACCTGCACCGTTCCGTCGGAGAGGACGCGGGCCCGCCCCTCCACCTCGTGCGTGACCCCGCGCACCTCGTGGAACGTCGCGCCGAGCCGGTAGGCGAGCGTCGATCCCGGCGCGATCGCGAAGGTGAGCGACCCGGTGGGCGCCGCGTCCGCGGGCTGTGGCGGCGCGGCGGCGGCGGTCGCGGCGGCGAGGAGCGCGATGGCGGCGGCGGGGAGCATGGCGGCCTCACGGCAGAAGGAACACGCCCGCCCCGACGCCGAGCGCGCCGAAGGTGACGTAGCCGACGACCTGGTGCGCGGCCGCGAGGTCGCGCTCGTGGAGGCTCCCCGCGCTCCGCCGCGCCGCGATCCCGAGCGCGATCTCGGCGATCATCCCGGCGGTCGCGACCGCCATGGACGCCTTGTGCACCGTGGCGGTGTCGAGCTGGAGCTTCTTGGGATAGGGCACCGGCGCGAGCAGCGCGGCGGTGCCGGCCGCGGCGAACAGCGCCGCGCTGCCGTAGGCGAGCCCCTTGTGCCAGGGGTGGTAGCGGCCGGTGTCGCCGCCGCCGCGGAAGCGGTCGTCGAAGTCGAGCTGGCCGACGATGACCGTCGCGGCGGTCGCCGCCAGGGTCGCGAGGCCGAGGCCCTGGTGGAGTTGCAGCAGGGCGCGCCGCTGCGCGACCTTCCGCTCCAGCGCCGGATCGGGCGGGCGCGCGCCGGCGGCGTCGCCGAGGAGGTCGAAGTTCAGCGCCGGCGGGCTTGCCGGCGGCGGCTCCAGGTTGGGCTTCCCGCCGGAGGGGGCCGGCTCGGACATGGGCGGGGCCGGAGGAGCCGGGCTCTCGTGCCCGGCACCGGCGCCTGCCTGCTCCTGGGCCCTCGCCGCCGATGACCCGGCGGTGCCGAGGACGATGGCGAGGAAGAAGGCGTAGCGCAAGGCGTCGGGTCCCGTCGTGGGAGGGCTTCCCCGAGTCAAGACACCGCGCCCGGCGCGGAAGGGACACGCCCGTTGGGGCGCACCGACTACCGCCTCGCCGCCTTCGTGCCTTCCGCGCCCGCCACGAGGCGCCGCTCGATCTCCTGCCCGATCGCCGCGAGCGTCGGCTCGTCCACGTGGCCCTCCGCGAACGGGAAGAGCTCCCGCTCCTCCCAGCGCACGTGTCGCTCCAGCAGCTCCGCGAACGCGCCGAGCGCTGCGCGCTGTTCGGCGGCCCCCGCGGTCCGCGCCTGCTCGACGAGGCGGCTCAGCTGCGCGTGCTCGGCCGACAGCCGCCGCAGCTCGGGCTCCGGCAAGTGCTTGCCGAGCGCGTCCTCCTCGGCGCGAGCGTGGGTGCGGAACACCTGCTCCTCGAAGCGGCGCGCGAGCGCGACCAGCCCCGGGAGGTCCCTGGGCGCGCCCGCGCTCTCCGAGTGGCCGGCGAGCCCCTTCTTGAGCTGGAAGGCGACGAGCAAGGCCTGGTGGTGCTCGCTCGAGAGGGGCTTCAGGTGCCGGCTGCGCTTCACGTCTTCGATCGTGACCGGGGCGGAGGCGACGCGCAACCTGCGCGCCGCTCCCGCGGGCCGGCCGGCGAGCGCCCCGATGACCCCGCGCGCCCCGGACGAGGGACGGCGCCGAAGGGGTTGACGCTCCGCGGCATGGGGGCTACATGATCCGCCAGCCGACCGATTTCTCAATCAACGGAGCGGGCGCCCATGGGCATGAACGGATCCCTCCCCCCGGGCCGCCGGGCCGCAGTCGTGGCCGGGCTGCGTACGCCATTCGTGAAGGCGGGCACGGACTTCAAGGACCTCTCGGCGGTGGACCTGGGCGCCGCGGTGGTGAACGAGCTGGTGGCGCGGAGCGGAATCCCCCCGAAGGAGTTCGACTCCGTGGTCTTCGGGCAGGTCATCCCCTCGAAGATCGTGACCCTCATCGGGAGGGAGATGGTGCTGCGCACGCAGCTGCCGCGGAACGTCGAGGCCCACACGGTGGCGCGCGCCTGCGCCACGTCGATCCAGGCCACCAGCGACGCCACGGATCAGATCCACCTCGGGCACGCGGACTGCGTGGTGGCGGGCGGGGCCGAGTCGATGTCCGACGCCCCCATCTTCGCCGGGCGGACCCTCGCCCAGGCGCTCGTCGAGCTCTCCCGCGCCAGGAGCATGGGCGAGCGGCTCAAGATCATCACCCGGCTGCGGCCCAGGGACTTCACCCCCGAGCCGCCGGCGCTGAAGGAGCCGACCACCGGCCTCACCATGGGCGAGAGCGCCGAGATCATGGCCCAGAAGAACGGCATCTCGCGCGAGGCGCAGGACGCCTTCGCCTACCAGAGCCACGCCCGCGCCGCCGCGGCCTGGGAGGGCGGGAAGTTCGACGGCGAGGTGATGCACGTCCCGGTTCCGCCGCGCTACGAGCGGGTCTCGTCCCGCGACAACATCGTCCGCAAGGACACCACCGTCGAGGCCCTGGCGCAGCTCCGTCCGGTGTTCGACCGGAAGTACGGGACCATCACCGCGGGGAACGCCTCGCCGCTCACCGACGGCGCGTCGGCGCTGGTGGTCATGAGCGAGGAGAAGGCGCGGGCCCTGGGGCTGCGCCCGCTGGGGTTCGTGAAGTCGTACGCCTACGCCGCGCTCGACCCGCGCGACCAGCTCCTCCAGGGACCGGCCTACGCCGCGCCGGTGGCCCTCGACCGCGCCCGCCTCGGCCTGGCGGACATGGACCTGGTGGACATGCACGAGGCCTTCGCCGTGCAGGTGCTCTCCAATCTGAAGTACTTCGCGTCGAGGGAGTTCGCGCAGAAGGAGCTGGGCCGGCCGGCGCCCCTCGGCGAGGTGGATCCGGCGAAGCTCAACGTGAACGGCGGCTCGATCGCCATCGGTCACCCGTTCGCCGCGACCGGCGCGCGGATGATCCTCCAGACGCTGCGGGAGATGGAGCGGCGCAGCGCGCACCACGCGCTCCTCACGGTGTGCGCCGCGGGCGCGGTCGGCGCGGCGATGGTGCTGGAGCGGGACTGACCGCGGACGGCAGCAGCCCAGGAGATCCCCATGATGACGGCACACGAGGCCCGGGTGTCCATGCCGCCCGGCGGACGATTCCGGGTGGAGATCGGCGGCGGCGTCGCCGTCGTCCTCCTCGACGAGCCCGGCGAGAGCGTCAACACGCTCTCCCCCGACGTCGGCGACGAGTTCGCGCGGGTCCTCGGGGAGCTGGAGAGGGACGACGCGGTGAAGGGCGTCGTCTTCGCGAGCGGCAAGAGGGACTCCTTCGTCGCGGGCGCCAAGATCGAGATGCTCCAGGCGGTGAAGACCGCCGCCGAGGCGGAGGCGCTGGCGCGCCGCGGTCAGGCGCAGTTCGACGCGCTGGAGCGCTTCCGGAAGCCCGTGGTGGCGGCCGTGCACGGCGCCTGCCTGGGCGGCGGCCTGGAGTGGGCGATGGCCTGCCACTACCGGATCGCCACCGACGACCCGAAGACGCAGCTCGGCCAGCCCGAGGTGCAGCTCGGCGTCATCCCGGGCGCCGGCGGCACGCAGCGGCTCCCCCGCCTCGTCGGGATCGCGGCCGCGCTCGACATCATCCTCGCCGGCAAGAGCGTCAAGGCGCGCAAGGCCGCCAAGATCGGCCTGGTGGACGAGGCGGTCCCGCCGCAGCTGCTCCTCGACGTCGCCCGCCAGCGGGCGCTGGCGCTGGCGCAGGGGCGGCTGCGCAGGGCGCCCCGCCCCGGCGCGACGGGCCTCGCGGCCGTTCAGCGGGCCGCCCTGGAGGAGAACCCCGTCGGCCGCGCCGTGCTCTTCCGCCTGGCGCGCAAGCAGCTCCTCGCCCGCACCCAGGGCCACTACCCGGCCCCGGAGCGGGCGCTGGAGGCGGTGCAGTTCGGGTACGAGCACGGGTTCGCGAAGGGGCTAGAGCGCGAGGCGAAGCTCTTCGGCGAGCTGGTCGTGTCGGACGTCTCGCGGCGGCTCGTCGAGATCTTCTTCGCCACCACCGCGCTCAAGAAGGACACCGGCGTGGACGATCCCGCGGTGAAGCCGCGCCCGGTCTCGCGCGTCGGCGTCCTGGGCGGCGGGCTGATGGGGAGCGGCATCGGCTACGTCACCGTCAACGCCGGCATGGCGGTGCGCATCCGCGAGCGCGACGACCTCGCCGCCGCGAAGGGGATCGGCGCCGTCCGGAGCGTGTTCCAGGGCCGGGTGAAGAAGCGGTCGCTCGACAAGCTGGAGATGCTCGACCGGCTGCGCCTCGTCACCGCCACCACCGACTGGTCCGGCTTCGAGGCGGTGGACCTCGTGATCGAGGCCGTGTTCGAGGACCTGAAGCTCAAGCAGGAGATGGTGCGCGCCTTCGAGGCGGTGAACCCGCGCGGCGTCTTCGCGTCCAACACCTCGTCGATCCCCATCGGCGAGATCGCGAAGGCGTCGGCCCACCCCGAGACGGTGCTGGGGATGCACTACTTCTCGCCGGTCGACAAGATGCCGCTCCTCGAGGTGATCGTGACGCCGAGGACGGCGCCCGAGGTGACGGCCACGGCCGTGGCGGTCGGCAAGAAGCAGGGCAAGACCGTGATCGTGGTGGGCGACGGGCCGGGCTTCTACACCAGCCGCATCGTCGCACCCTACATGAACGAGGCGGCGTGGTTGCTGGCCGAGGGCGCCGCCGTCGAGGACGTCGACCGGGCCCTCGTCGACTACGGCTTCCGCGTCGGCCCGATCACGCTGCTCGACGAGGTGGGCATCGACGTGGGCGCCAAGGTGGCCAAGATCCTCCAGGGCGCATTCGGGGAGCGGATGAAGGCGCCCGAAGCCCTCCACGCCGTGCTCGAGTCGGGCCGGCTCGGCCGCAAGAACAAGAAGGGCTTCTACACCTACGACGGCAAGAAGAAGCGCGTGGACGAGACCATCTTCGAGGTGCTCCCCGCGCTGCGGGAGCGGAAGCACGTCGCGCGCGAGGAGATCCAGGACCGGGTCGCGCTCCAGATGGTGAACGAGGCGATCCGCTGCCTGGGCGAGGGCATCCTCCGCTCGGCGCGCGACGGCGACGTCGGGGCGGTGTTCGGCCTCGGGTTCCCGCCCTTCCGCGGCGGGCCGTTCCGGGTGGCCGACACCGTCGGCCCGCGGCGGATGCTGGAGAAGATCGAGGCGCTGCAGGCGCGATTCGGCGCGCGGTTCGAGCCGGCGCCGCTGCTGGTGGAGCACGCCCGGGCCGATCGGCCGTTCCACGGCTGACGCGACCGCCAGCCGCCGCAGGGCCGGCAGGTTACAATGCCGCGGTGAAGTTCCGCCGGATCCTGCCCCTGGTCATCGGCTTCATCTTCCTGCCGGCCGCGAGCATGCTCACGGTCGGCATCCTCATCCTCGTCTACGGATCGGTCGCGCGGGACTACCTCTTCGGCACGCTCATCGTGGCGCTGGTCGCGACCACCTTCGCCGGCACCGCCGCGACCCTGGCCGTCGTCTACCGGGAGGCGCGGGTCGCGCGCCTCCAGACCGACTTCGTGAACAAGGTCTCGCACGACCTGCGCACGCCGCTCACCTCCATCCGCATGTTCGTGGAGACCCTGCAGCTCGGGCGCCTCCCCGACCCGGCGCGCCAGCAGGAGGCGCTGGAGATCGTCGCGGAGGAGACCGAGCGGCTCTCCGGCCTCATCAACCGGCTCCTCGACTGGGCGCGCATGGAGTCGGGGCGGCGCTCCTACCGGCTCGAGCGGCAGCCGGTGGAGCCCATCATCGACGCGGCGCTCCAGGCCTTCGAGCCGCAGCTCCTGCACGAGCCCGCCCAGGTGTCGCGGGACGTGTCACCGGCGCTGCCCAAGGTCTTCGCCGACCGGCCCGCGCTCACCGAGGCGCTCCTCAACCTGCTCTTCAACGCCCACAAGTACACGGGACCGGACAAGCGGATCGCCGTCGGCGCGCGCGCCAGCGGTCCGACCCTGTACATCACCGTCTCGGACAACGGCCCCGGGATCGCCCGCCCCGAGCAGAAGCGCATCTTCGAGAAGTTCTACCGCGCGCGCGATCCGCTGCGGCGCACCATCGAGGGCTCGGGGCTCGGGCTCGCCATGGTGAAGCACATCGTGAACGCCCACGGCGGCCGGGTCAGCGTCTCGAGCGACGTGGGGCAGGGCGCGACGTTCACCATCGCGCTTCCGGCCGCCGAGGTGGCGCCCTAGGGGCGCGGGGAGGGAGCCGTGGCGGAGCGGATCCTGGTGATCGAGGACGACCCGTCCATCCTGCGCGGGCTGCAGCTCAACCTGGGCATGGAGGGATACCTGGTCCGCTCCGCGACGGACGGGGAGACCGGGCTGCACCTCGCGCGCACCGAGAAGCCGGACCTGGTGCTGGTGGACGTCATGCTGCCGCGCCTCGGGGGCCTCGAGGTGGTGAAGGAGATCCGGGCGCAGGATCCGGAGCTGCCGGTGCTAATCCTCTCCGCCAAGGGGCAGGAGCAGGACAAGGTGGCCGGGCTGCACCTCGGCGCCGACGACTACATGGTGAAGCCGTTCGGGCTGAAGGAGCTGCTGGCGCGCATCGACGCGCTCCTCCGCCGGCGCCGCACGCGCGGCGACGGTGCGCCGAGCTCGGAGGTGAGGCGCGCGGGGAGCATCGAGGTGGACCTCTCGTCGCGGCGCGCGTCCGTGGCGGGGAAGACGCTGGAGCTCACCTCTCGCGAGTTCGACCTCCTCGCCTTCCTCGTCTCGCACCCGGACCGCGTCTTCTCGCGCGAGCAGCTCATGGACTCGGTGTGGGGCTCGCGCTACTTCGGGACCGCGCGCACCGTGGACAACTTCGTGGCCCGCCTGCGCGCCCACATCGGCGACGACGCCGAGAATCCCCGGCACCTCGAGACGGTGCGCGGGATCGGGTACCGGTTCAATCCGTAGGTCCGCCCGTTCGCGGTCGCGGGTCGGGGTCGGG
>Ga0335084_10004350_pt1 | contig 13932 bp, 11 predicted proteins | sample Lox_Sample_44_FD_206721 | JGI IMG/M metagenome (GOLD analysis project Ga0335084, IMG submission 206721) | Soil microbial communities from Loxahatchee National Wildlife Refuge, Florida, United States - Lox_Sample_4.4 | ecosystem: Environmental > Terrestrial > Soil > Wetlands | place: USA... | reverse complement strand
CGTGCCGCTCAGCGAGCGCGGGCGCGCGTTCTACCGTGAGTTCCTGCTCCGGCAGCGGCCGGACGCGGCGGCGCAGATCGACGCGGAGCTCGCCGCCTACGCGTCGGCACCGCCGTGCGGTGCGTCGTGACGACCGCTCGCGCGGCGGGGCGAGCGGCAGCGCTGGAGGCGCGCCGACGTGCGGCGGCGCTCTGCCTCACGCATGCACGAGGTGCAGCTTGTTCTTGGCGGCCTTGCCGACCTTGGTGCGAGCGTACTTGCTCGCCAGATGCTCGAGCAGCTCGCGGGCGACGCTGCGCCCCTCGCCGCGCTCCTCGGCCAGATTGAACGCCACGAAGTACAGATCCTCGGGCGCGAGCACACGCTCGCGGCGCAGCCGATCGGAAAGCGAGAACGGCGAGTTGCCGAGGCTGCGCAGCGTGTCGACCGCGGCATCGCTGCGCCGCGGGGCGGCGGCGAGGGTGCGCCGGTGCGACTTGAGCGCGGCCAGGGCGAAGGCGTATCGCGCCTCGTCGTCCCACGCGGGCGAGTCCTTCAACAGCGTCAGCCAGCGGGCGCTGTCGGCGAAGCGCTTGCCCTTGCGAAGCTTGTCGGCGCGGGCGCGGATCTGCTCGTGCAGCCACTCCGGGTCGAGCGCGAGCAGGACGTGCTGGAGGGCGGCGTAGAGGCGGTCCTCGCGCCGCTCGAGCGCCGTCTGGAGCTTGTCCCACAGCGCGCTCACCGTGTCGCGCTTCCAGCTTCGATCGTGCAGCAGCACGATGTCGGCGATCGTCCACGCCTTGCGCTCGTCGTCGCAGGCGAGGAGCTCCTTCATCAGTGGCAGCCGGGCGGCCGGCAGCGTCTTCAGGGTCGCCGTGGCCTGGTCGCGGCGCGCATAGCTGTCGTCGGTGAGGTAGCCGATGAGCGTCTTGACCACGGCAGCAGACTCGAAGGTGCCGAGCTTCTGGATGGCAAAGCGCTTGACCACCGGTTGCGGGCTCTCGGCGAGCTGGTTGAGGCGGTTCAGATGCGAGCGGTCGAGCGCGTGGTCCTCGAGCAGGCGCACGGCCGGGCGCAGGACGCCGGGCTCGTCGTCGTCGTCGAGCAGCGGGAGGAGGGCGTCGACCTCGCTGCCGGTGAGCGTCTTGCCGCGTAGGCACTGCACGAGGGCCCCGAGCGCATGCGTGCGCACCACCTGCGGCTCGCGGGCGGTCAGTAGGCCGAAGAGGAGCTTGCGCGCCCTCGGATCGGCGAGAGCACCGAACAGCTTGGCCGCTGCCACGAGATAGGTGCGGTGTCCCTTGGCGCCGGCGGCGAGCGCTTCGGCGCGGCGGAAGAGATCGGCGCGCTCCTTGTCGGTCAGGGCGGGCACCGTGGCGGCGACGGCGTCGCAGGCGGCGCGGCTGGTGTCGAGGTCGTCGGTCGCCATCAGCTCGAACAGCGCGTCGAGCGCCGCGGCGGTGCGCACCTGCGCGAAGAGCTCGATCAGGGCTCCGAGGCGCCGGCGCGGGGCGTCCTTGAGGAGGCGCCGCGCGGCGCTGACGGCGGCGGCGCCGTGCGGAGCGAGGATCGCCACGGCGCGGCGGCGGACCGGTTCGTCCTCGGCGTCGAAGAGCGGGAGGAGGTGTGCGACCGCGAGCGGCGTGCGCACTTGCTCGAAGTAGCCGAGCGCGAAGTCGCGTACCAGGACGTTGGAGCTCGCCAGCGCATCGCCCACCAAGCGCGCGACGCGTTCGTCGGCGATGCCGAGCTGGGTAAGCACGACGAGCGCGGCGCAGCGCGCCTCGACGTTGGCCCCCTCGAGCAGGCCGGCCACGCCCTTCAGGGTCGCATCCACGCCGGCGTGCCTACCAGAGTGAGCGGACTCTGGGTAGGGGCACGGCGCATGCTGCAGCGCCCGACCGGCGGCAACGCCAAAACGGTCACATTCCCGGTCTGGACACGTGAGAAGGAGAGGGCGGGCGTGGCACGTCCCGTGCTCGCCTTCGCCGGCTGGATCGGATAGGCGTGCGTCGCAGCCGACGGCGCCCGGACGAGGAGGGAGAGGGGAGGCGAGGAATGAAGCTGTCAGAGCAGTTGTTGGCGGTGAAGAGCATCCGGCTCCTCGAGGAGGAGCTGGTGAGCGAGAACCGGTTGCGCCGCGTGCTCGGGCCGTGGTCGCTGACCGCGCTCGGGGTCGGGGCGATCATCGGCGCCGGCATCTTCGTCCTCACCGGCCTGGCGGCGCACGACTTCGCCGGCCCGGGCCTGATGCTGTCGTTCGTGCTGGCCGGGCTCGGCTGCGCGTTCGCCGGGCTGTGCTACGCCGAGTTCGCCTCGATGATCCCGGTGGCGGGCAGCGCCTATACCTACGCCTACGCCACCATGGGCGAGCTGGCGGCCTGGATCATCGGCTGGGACCTCATCCTCGAGTACGGCATGGCGTCGAGCACGGTGGCGTACGGCTGGTCGAAGTACCTGTTGCAGTTCCTCGGCCTGTTCGGCATCCACCTGCCCACCTTCCTGGTGAGTGATCCGTTCAGCATCGAAGGCGCGTGGTGCAACGTGCCGGCGGCGCTGGTGGTGCTGGCGGTCACGGTCATCCTGGTGATCGGCATCCGCGAGAGCGCCACCTTCAACGCGGCGATGGTGGGGCTCAAGCTGGTGGTCGTGCTGTTCGTGATCGCGGTCGGAAGCACGCACATCGACCCGGCGAATTGGCAGCCCTTCCTGCCCTTCGGGTTCGGCGGGGTGGCGCGCGGCGCGGGGTACGTCTTCTTCGCCTACATCGGCTTCGATTCCGTCTCGACGCACGCCGAGGAGGCGCGCAACCCGCAGCGCGACGTGCCGATCGGCATCATGGCGTCGCTGCTGCTGTGCACGGCGCTGTACATCGCGGTCGCGGCGGTGCTGACCGGGATGGTTCCGTACGCGCAGATCGACATCAACGCCCCGCTCGCCGCGGCCTTCGTCCACCACGGCCTGTCGGTCGCGGTCTTCATCATTTCACTCGGCGCCGTGGCCGGCATCACCAGCGTGCTGCTCGTCCTGATGCTGAGCCAGCCGCGGGTGTTCTTCGCCATGGCCCGCGACGGCCTGCTGCCGTACTCGTTCTTCGGCACCGTCCACCCGCGCTTCCGCACCCCGCACAAGGCGACGATCCTGACCGGCGTGTTGGTGGCGCTGGTGGCGGCGCTGTTCCCGATCCACGCCCTCGCCGAGATGGTGAACATCGGTACGCTGTTCGCGTTCGTCGTCGTCTGCGTCGCGGTGTGGATCATGCGCTACACGAACCCGAACCAGCGCCGTCCCTTCCGCTGCCCGCTGGTGCCGGTGGTGCCGATCCTCGGCATCCTGTTCAACGGCTACCTGATGTTCTCGCTCGGCTGGCACAACTGGGCACGGCTGACCATCTGGCTCGCCATCGGGCTGGTGATCTACTTCGGCTACAGCCGCTTTCACAGCAAGGTCGCCCACGCGGCGCGCCCCTGAGCGGCGCGGGGGTGGGCGCCGCCGGCGATCAGCTGGGCGAGTGGAGGTGCCGCACCACGTCGCGGTGCAGGTACCGGGTCGGCCGCTCGGCATAGTGCTCGGGCCGGATCGTATCCGGATTGAGCCACTCGACCAGGGCGGCGAAGCCGAGCGTCTCGGAGTCGTCGCTCAGGTAGTGCGGAACGACGGCCAGGACGTGGAAGCCCTCGTGGAGATGGAAGGTCAGCGTGTGATCCTGCAGCTGACCGTGGACGACCGCGACGACGTAGTCGGGGGCGGTCATCTCCCGGGCGTGATGGTGGTAGTCGCGCAGGCGGGCGCCGCCGCGCATGCGCCGCAAGCGCCGGAGCTGCGCGAGGGTCTTCTGGGCGACGATCAGCTTGTGTCCGAGCCCGTGGCCCTGCAGGGCGGGATCGACGATCGCCTCGACGCCGTAGAGCGTATGCCCATGCTCGGGGTCGTGGTTGGTCAGCGTCCCGTTGGCGGTGAACTCCTCCCAGTTGCAGAACATGTCGTAGTGGTCCCAGTGCACGATCACCGACGCCGACATCCCGACGACGCGCTCGTCGTCGCCATACACGGCGACGAACTGGCCCTCCGGGAAGACGCGCAGGTGTGACGCCAGCTGCGCCTCGTTCCACGGCGAGGTCTCCGGGTAGACCCGCCGGCAGAGGTCGCCGATCCGCTCGAAGTCATCCGCGCGGGTGTTGCGGATCGACAGCGGCGCGCTCTCGGCGGTCATCGGAGGCGTAGTCTATCAGCGCGCGCGGTGCCGTCCAGCGACAGTTCGCCACCCGGAGGGCGGTCGGTGTGGCCGCCTGCTGTGCGGTTCGCGCTTGTTGGCGGTTGCGCGACCATGCAAAAGAGGACTGTCGGCATCAGGAGGTGCAGCGTGGAGTATCGGGGCAAAGTGGTCATTGTCACCGGCGCGTCGTCGGGGATCGGCTGGGTCACCGCCAAGGCGTTCGCCAAGCGCGGCAGCACGGTGGTGGCGGTGGCGCGGCGCGCGCCGCTGCTGGAGAAGCTGATCGGCGAATGCGCCGTGCACGCGCCCAAGTCGGAGTACATCGCCGGCGACCTGGGCGATCGCGCGGTCGCCGAGCGGGTGGTGAACGACACGGTCGCGAAGCACGGCCGGCTCGACGTGCTGATCAACAACGCGGCGATCTCCAAGCACAAGCAGATCTACCACACGTCCGCCGAAGAGGCGGACTTCGTCATGCGGGTGAACTTCATGTCGTGCGTGTGGACGACCTTCGCTGCCATCCCGCACCTGCTGCGCCTCGGCGGGGGGACGATCGTCAACATCTCCTCGTTCGCGGCCAAGGTCTCGCCGCCGCGCGAGGCGCTCTACGCCGCCTCGAAGGCGGCGATGAACAGTTTCACCGAGGGGCTGTGGAACGACCTCAAGGGCTCGAACATCCATGTCGCCCTGATCAACCCGGGGCCGATCGATACCGAGATCTGGCTCAAGGAGGATGAGCCGCCGACGTACAACGGGAAGAAATATCCTCCCGAGATCGTCACCGACGCGATCTTCGAGGCGATCGAAAAGCGGCGCTATGAGATGACCATTCCCAAGCGCAACCCGATGCTGATGACGGCGCGCCTGCTCCGTCTCCTGGCGCCCGGCATGCTCCGGTACGGCATGGCGAAGACCGATCCGGTGCCGTTCGACGTCATCGACAAGGCGCGCGCACGCGCCAAGGCGGGGAAGCGGCTGGGCGACCTCAGCGAGTAGGGCCCGCTCTAGGCGCCGTCCTCGGGGCAGGCGGCGAGGATCATCCCGTCGCGGACGGTCAACGGCACCGCGATCAGCCACTGCCCGAGCGGCGGCCCACCCACGCACTCGCCGCTGGCCGGCTCGTAGAGCGCGCCGTGGGTGGCGCACTGAATGTACGCCCCGTCTTCGGTGAGAAACTGATTCTCCACCCAATCCATGGTCATCGGGATGTGACAGCAGCGATTGACGTAGGCGTGGAACGCGCCGGCGTGGTTGACGACGAACGCCTCGATCTCGCGGCCGGCGCACTGCAGGACGAACTTGCGGGTCGTGCCGGGCGCGAGGTCTTCGACGCGCGCGACCGGGGTGAGATCCTCGGCGGGTGGGGCAGCCATCGTCGCTCCTCATACCAGCGCGGGGCGGGGGAGCGGGAGTGGGGTGGGCGCCGCCTTACTTGCGGCCAGGCGTCAAGCTGGTATGAGAGCGGGACGATTCAGCCGGTAAGGAGCGTCGAGATGAGTGTGAACCGGGCAGTGCTGTGGGGTATCGTGTGTGTGTCGCTGGCCGCGACCGGTGTCGGGGCCAAGGAAGGAGGCAATCCGGTGGTCCTGATGAAGACATCGATGGGGGACATCAAAATCGAGCTCGACAAGGAGAAGGCGCCGGTTTCGGTCGAGAATTTCCTCGTCTACGTGAACGACAAGTTCTACGACGGCACGATCTACCACCGGGTCATTCCGAGCTTCATGATCCAGGGCGGCGGCTTCGACAAGGACATGAACCAGAAGAAGACCAAGGCGCCGATCAAGAACGAGGCCGCCAACGGGCTGAAGAACCTGAACGGGACGATCGCCATGGCCCGCACCAGCGATCCGAACAGCGCCACGGCGCAGTTCTTCATCAACACGAAGGACAATCCGTTCCTCGACCACAAGAACGACTCGCCGCAGGGCATGGGCTATGCGGTGTTCGGCAAGGTGGTCGACGGGATGGACGTGGTGAAGAAGATCGAGCAGGTCCAGACGGCCACCCGCATGCCCTACGAGAACGTCCCGGTGACGCCGGTGATCATCGAGAGCGTGCGGGTCGTCCAGTAGCCGGCACCGTCCACGAACCGCGGCGTGGTCTCCGCTGGCGTCATCTTTGATCTCGACGGGGTGATCGTCGACTCCGAGCCCCTCCAACACCGGGCCTACAACCAGGTGCTGGAGCGGTTCGGCGTCCGCGTCGAGGCCGAGGAGTATGGGCGCGAGTGGATCGCGGCCGGGCGGGGCCCGGAGTACGCGGTCCGCCGCTACGCCCTGCCGGTCACCCCGGACGAGCTGCGCCGGCTGAAAGACCCCGTTTATCACGCGCTGCTGCACGAGGCGGCGACCCTGGTGACCGGAGCGCGCGCCGCGCTCGAGCGGCTGAGCGGCGCGTTACCGGTGGCCCTGGCGACCAACTCGAGCCGGATCGACGCGCTCTTCATCCTCGAGCGCTTCGATCTGCGCCGCTTCTTCACCGCGGTGGTGACGCGCGAGCACTACCGCGAGGCCAAGCCGGCCCCGGACGCGTTTCGCGCCGCCGCCAGCGAGCTCCACCTGGCGCCGAACCGCTGCGTCGTGATCGAGGACGCCTACAAGGGTGTGGTGGCGGCGGCGGACGCGGGGTGCGCCTGCATCGCCTTCCCGCACGACTACACGGCCGGCAACGACTTCAGCCGCGCGCAGATGGTGGTCGACAGCCTCGACGCGGTGACGGTCGAGGTGATCCGCGGGCTGGTGGCCGGCAGCTGACCCTGGTATCCACAGCGCACCGCACGGAGTGTGCTCGATGACCCCCGAACTGGTCGGCCGGTTTCTGGTCACGGCGTTTTTCGCCGTCGTCTTTCTTCAGTCGGCGCTCGACAAGCTCACCGACTCGCACGGCAACCTGGAGTTCCTGCAGGAGCACTTCAAGAGCAGTCCCTTCCCACCGGACGCGGTGCGGCGGATGTTCTGGGTGCTGACGGCCTTCGAGGGCACGGCAGGCGTGCTGTGCGGCCTCGGCGTGCTGTTCTTCAGCTTCCGCCACACCGGAATGAACCTCGCCTCCGCCGGGCTCTGCGTCGGCGGGGTCGCGCTGTTGAGCTTGATGGTCGGCCAGCGCTTCGCGAAGGACTACGCCGGGGCGGCGGTGATCGCCGCGTACTTCGCCGTCCTGCTCATCGGCCTCGACCTGTTCGACTGACCGCGGCCTGCCGCCCGGAGCGAAGGGCGAGGTGGGGCCAGGCGCTCAGGCCGGGACGTCCCAGGTATCGCCGCGCCCGAACAGCTCGTTGAGCGCGCCGACGCCGTGCTGATCCTTGGCCTGGGTGAGTTGGCGATTGATCGCCTCGTCGTAGGTCGGCCGCTGGACGGCGCGGAAGACGCCGAGGGGGGTCGGGAACTTGGGCGGCTGCATGGTGCTGAGCAGGAACGCCAGCCCGTCGTCCGTCTCGTCGTGCACGATGAGATCCCGTTCGCTGATCCCGTTGCCCAGCGTCACGACCTCGAGCTGATGGCCGTTCATCCGGACGCCCTTGTCCCGGTTCTTGCCGAAGATCAGCGGCTTGCCGGGCTCGAGGACGAGGCTGGCGTCCGCCTTGGTGTCCTTCTCGGTCAGCGGCGACCACGCGCCGTCGTTGAAGATGTTGCAATTCTGCAGGATCTCCACAAACGAGGCGCCGCGATGCTGGCTGGCCCGCCGGATGACGTCTTGCAGATGCTTGGCCTCGACATCGACGGTGCGCGCGACGAACGTTCCCTCGGCGCCGAGCGCCACCGAGATCGGGTTGAGCGGATAGTCGATCGACCCGAGCGGCGTCGACTTGGTCACCTTGCCGACCTCGGAGGTCGGCGAGTACTGGCCTTTGGTGAGACCGTAGATGCGATTGTTGAAGAGCAGGATGTTCACGTCGACGTTGCGGCGCAGGACGTGCAACAGGTGGTTGCCGCCGATGCTGAGGCCGTCACCATCGCCGGTGACCACCCACACCGAGAGCTCCGGACGCGTCGCCTTGAGGCCGCTGGCGATCGCCGGCGCGCGGCCGTGGATCGAGTGAAACCCGTACGTGTTCATGTAGTAGGGGAAGCGGCTCGAACAGCCGATCCCGGAGATGAAGACGATGTTCTCGCGCGCGATGCCGAGCTCGGGCATGACCTTCTGGACCTGGGCGAGGATGGAGTAGTCGCCGCAGCCAGGGCACCAGCGCACGTCCTGATCGGTGACGAAGTCTTTGCGATTCAGTGCCGCGGCGGGGGTGGTGGTCATCGGGGTGCCTCCAACATGCGGGTCGCCTTCGTAACGATCTCGCTGACCTTGAACGGTTGGCCTTGGATCTTGTTGAGGCCCACGGCATCGACCAGGTACTCGGCGCGCAGCAGGCGCACGAGCTGCCCCATGTTGAGCTCGGGAACCAGGACCTGCTTGAAGCGGTGCAACACGTCGCCGAGATCGCCGGGCAGCGGGTTCAGGTGGCGGAGATGGACGTGCGACACCGCGCGGCCCTGCTCGCGCAGCGCGCGCGTCGCGGACTCGATCGCCCCGTAGGTGCTGCCCCAACCGATGACCAGGAGATCACCCGCCGCCGGTCCGTGAATCTCGATCGGCGGGATCTCGCGTACGATGCCGGCGATCTTGCGTGCGCGCACACGCACCATCTGCTCGTGGTTGGCCGGCGCGTAGCTGACGTTTCCGGTGAGGTATTCCTTCTCGAGCCCGCCGATGCGGTGCTCGAGACCCGGGGTGCCCGGAATCGCCCATGGGCGCGCCAGGGTCTCGGGGTCGCGCAGGTACGGAAAGTAGCCCTTCGGATCGGTCCGGAATGCCACCGGGATCGCGGGCAGATCCTCGGCGCGCGGGATCAGCCACGGCTCGGCGCCGTTGGCCAGGTAGCCGTCGGAGAGGAGGAACACCGGCGTCATGTAGGTGACCGCGATGCGCACCGCCTCGAACGCCATGTTGAAGCAGTCGGCCGGAGTGGCCGGCGCGAGGATCGGAATCGGCGAGTCGCTGTTGCGGCCGAACATGGCGAGCAGGAGATCGGCCTGCTCGGTCTTGGTCGGCAGGCCGGTGCTCGGGCCGCCGCGCTGGATGTCGGCGATGATCACCGGGAGCTCGGTGCTGATGGCGAGGTTGATTGCCTCGGACTTCAAGCACACCCCGGGGCCGCTGGTGGTGGTGAGGGCGATCGCCCCGCCGAATGCGGCGCCGAGCGCCGCGCCGATCCCCGCGATCTCGTCCTCGGCTTGGAACGTGTACACGTCGAAGTTCTTCAGCGTCGAGAGCTCGTGCAGGATGTCGCTGGCGGGCGTGATCGGGTAGCTGCCGAGGAAGAGCGGCCGGCCGGCGCGCCGCGCCGCGGCGACGAAACCGAACGCCGTGGCGGTGTTGCCGGTGATGTTGCGGTAGCGGCCGGGCGCGATGGTGGCGGGTCGGACCGTGTACGAGGTGCGGAAGATCTCGGTCGTCTCGCCGAAGTTCCACCCGGCCTTGAGCACGGCGACGTTGGCCTCACCGACCGCCGGGGTCTTCTTGAAGCGCTGGTTGATCCACTTGATGGTCGGTTCGATCGGACGGCCGAAGAGCCACGACGTCAGCCCCAGGGCGAGGAAGTTCCGCGAGCGCATCATCGTGCGCGTGGGAAGCCCCATGTCCTTGAGCGCGTTGATGGTCAGCTTGGTGATGTCGACTTCGAACACCTGAAAGCGGTCGAGCGATCCGTCGGTGAGCGGATTGCTGGCGAACTCCGCCTTCCTCAGGTTCTGCTCGTTGAATTGCTCCTTGTCGACGATGAGGATGCCGTTGGGCTGCAGGTCATCGACGTTGACCTTCAGCGCCGCCGGATTCATCGCCACCAGGACGTCGGGCGCATCGCCAGGGGTGAAGACGTCGCGGCTCGAGAAGTGGAGCTGGAAACCGCTGACGCCGGCGAGCGTACCGGCCGGCGCGCGGATCTCGGCGGGGAAGTCCGGCAGGGTGCTGAGATCGTTGCCGGCGAGGGCGGTCTCGTTGGTGAAGTGCATGCCGGCCAACTGCATGCCGTCACCCGAATCGCCGGCGAACCGAATGACGACTTCTTCGCGTTCCTCGACTCGCTTGCGCGTGCCGGCTCCCGCCGCTTGTGCAGCGGCGCTCTCTGGCTCCATCACGTTCTCCGTTCGCTCTGTCCGCAACCCCGCATCCACTGGTGCGGCGCGCCGCGCCGCGAGCCTCTACGAAGCAGATATATCGGCGGGTCGGAGCCAATTCAACCGAGGAAGGCGGCGCGAGTCCGGCGGTCGTCTGCGGCCCGCATACGAGTGGCGGACGCTAGCCGGGGAGCCCTCACGGGGGGCGCCGCCGTTCGGCGTTGGCCGTTTCCCGTTCGGCGGCCGCGCGACTCGCTGTGCGGTGCGCTGTCTGCCGACGAGGCACCGTCTGGAGGCACAGGACGCCGGCGTCAGGCGCAGCGGTCGCGGAACGCCAAACGGACAACGAAAAACGCGGCGCGCCAACGGCGCGCCGCTACCTGGCCGCGCCCTGCGCGACGACCGCCGTGACCGTGAAGTCGGCCGGGTTGCCGGCGTCGGTCTTGCGGATGTTGATCTCGGTCGACAGTTCGTGCCCGAGCTCGCGCAGCGCCGCGGGCTCGTACTGGGCCAGGAACGCCGCGATGCTGGCATGCAGTTGCACCACCACCTGCTGCACCGGGGCGTTCACCGTCGCCTCGCGGCGGATCCGGCGCAGGATCTCGTACGCGGTGGTGGCGACGCCTTTGACCAGCCCCCGCTGGTTGCACGTCGGACACGGCTCGCACAGCCGACGGGCGAGGCTTTCGCGCGTGCGCTGGCGGGTCATCTCGACCAGGCCGAGCTCGGACAGGCCGATGATGTTGGCGCGCGCCTTGTCGGCTTTGAGGGCCTCGGTCAGCGCTGACAGGACCGTCTTGCGGTGCTCGGGATGCTCCATGTCGATGAAGTCGATGATGATCAGGCCGCCGATGTTGCGCAGGCGGAGCTGGTCGACGATCACCCGCGCCGCCTCGAGGTTGGTGCGCAGCGCGGTCTCGTGCTGGTCGGTCTTGCCGACGAAGCGGCCGGTGTTGACGTCGATCGCGGTCAGCGCCTCGGTGTGGTCGATGACGATATAGCCGCCCGACTTGAGCCACACCTTGCGCTCGAGGGCCTTGGCGATCTGGGCTTCGATGCCGTAGCGCTCGAAGATCGGCTCGGCGAGATCGTAGTGCTCCACCCGCGGGCGCCAGCGCGGCATCACCTCGTCGATGAAATCCAGGATGCGCTGGTAGTCGCGCCGGTTGTCGACCACCACGCGCGTGACGTCGCTGGTCGACAGATCGCGCATGGTGCGCAGGATGACATCGAGCTCCTGGTGCAGGATGGCGGGCGCCGGGAGCGTCTCGGCCTTGCGCGAGAGCCGGGTCCACAGCTTGCGCAACAGGCGCAGGTCGGATTGGATCTCGCGCTTCGACACGCCCTCGCAGGCGGTGCGGATGATGATCCCGCCGCTCTCCGGTGCCACCGCCTCGACCGCCTCGCGCAGCCGACTGCGCTCCTCGTCGCTGGCGATGCGGCGGGAGATGCCGATCTGGCGGCTCGCCGGCAGGTAGACGAGGTAGCGGCCGGGCAGGGAGATGTTGGAGGTCACGCGCGCGCCCTTGGTGCCGATCGGCTCCTTGCTGATCTGGACGATGATGTCCTGGCCCTTCTGGAGCAGCGCCTCGATCGGCGGGACGGTGCGCGGGCGGCGCGCGCGCGGCGCCAGCGCGTTCTCCTCCCCGCCGTCCTCGGCCGATTCGGCCGCGCCGGCGTCCGCCGCCTCGAAGGCCGGCTCGCTGAGGGCGTACTCGTCGGCGCTGAACGGATAGAAGTCGGCGCCGGGAAGGAACGCCGCCTTCTCGAGGCCGATGTCGACGAAGGCCGCCTGCATGCCGGGTAGGACGCGCAGCACGCGGCCCTTGCAGATGCTGCCCGCCATGCTGCGCTCGCGCACCCGCTCGATCTGGATTTCGAGCAGACGCGCGTTCTCCATCGTGCTGACGCGCGCCTCCTGCGGCGTCGAGTTGATGATGATCTGGCGCGGCACGGCGACGGCCCGATCGCGGTTTAGGTGCGTGGGGCCGCGGCGGCCGACACGGGCGCCGGCAGGCGGGAATCGGTGGCGTAGAAGGCGTGCGTCTTGTGCAGCGGCAGCGCGCGCGCCGTGCCGGGGGCGAGGCCGAGGACGGCGACGAGCAGATCGGTGGGTTTGACCGAACCGGCGGCGGTGAACCGCACGTCGAGCTCGACGGTGCCGGCCGCGACCCGCGCGATCCGCGCCACCAACGGGCGCGCGTCGATCTCCTTCTCGCCCTTGCCGCTGCGCTTACGCATGGGGAAGGTCGCTCGGCGCTCGAAGTCTGCCAGACGCGCGTCGATCCACGCCCCGCCGTCGCTGCCGAGCATGTCGCCGACGTCGATACGGAAGCGGAAGCCCGCCAGATCGTGCTCGGGGCTCGGCGCGCGCAACGAGGTCGACTCGGCCGCGAGCACGTGCAGTCCCTCGGGGAGATACGCGCCGAAACGGCGGCCGACCTCGCCGGGCGGCAGGCATTCGGTCAGATCGATGTCGAGCACCTCGCAGTCGCTCTCGGCCCCGACCGGCAGGCCCGGGCTGAAGCGCAGCCGCGGGGCGGGACGGTGTCCTTGCGAGAAGGCCAGCGGCAGGCGGGCGCGGCGGCAGGCTCGGTCGATGATCTCGATCAGCTCCAGGTGGCTGATGAAGCGCGAGCGGCCATGCTTGGCGTACGTCAGGCGCACGCGCATCGCCGCCGGCGGCGTCGCAATTTCCGGGACCAGTGCGTCGTTGCCCGCGCTCAGCCACTCCTCGGCGTTGCCGAGGCCGGCTTCCGGCGCGCGCGGCGCGTGCGTCGCAGAAGCGGCGGCCCTGCCACCCGCCGCGTTTCCCGAGCGAGCCCGCGTCGCGGTTGGCGCGCTGGGTGGCGAACCGCCTTCGACGCCGGTTCCTGAAAGACCTGCGGTGCCCCGCGCCGCCAGCTTGGCCTGCAGCTTGTGCCAGCCACGCGGCTCCCAGCTTCCCGGCTCGTCGCCCCCATTGACCGTCACCTGCGCCCAGTTGTCGATGACCTCGCCCCGGTGTTCGCCGCCCTTGGCGCCCTTGAGATGGTAGGTGACGTTCTTCACCGCAGTGAAGTCGCACGCGCCGCAGTAGGTGCACCGCTCGATGCTGCAGTCGGGGGTGAGGCGACCCTGCACGGCATCGGCGAGCTCGCGGCGCAGGAATTCCTTGGTGACGCCGCACCCGAGATGATCCCAGGGCAGCGGTTCATTCAGATAGCGCCGCCGCAGGTAGTCTTGCGGGTCGATGCCCACCTCGGCCAGCGCCTGCTCCCAGAGATCGAACCGGCAGGACTCGGTCCATCCGTCGAACCGGCAGCCGAGGCGATAGGCGGCGAGCAGCAACGCGGCGAGCCGGCGGTCGCCGCGCGAGAAGATGCCTTCGAGGTACGAGGTCCGCGCGTCGTGCCACTTGAAGCGGATGCGGCGGCGGGAGAGTTCGCGGCGCAGCAGCGACTGGCGGGCTTCGGTTTCCGCGATGTCGATCTGGGCGGCCCACTGGAACGGCGTGTGCGGCTTGGGCACGAAGGTGGAGACGCTGGCGGTCACTTCGCAGCCGCGGCCGCCGGCCGCAGCGACCTTGCCGGCGAGCTCGGCGATGCCGACGATGTCGTCGTCCGCCTCACCGGGCAGCCCGATCAT
>Ga0335084_10004349_pt1 | contig 13937 bp, 12 predicted proteins | sample Lox_Sample_44_FD_206721 | JGI IMG/M metagenome (GOLD analysis project Ga0335084, IMG submission 206721) | Soil microbial communities from Loxahatchee National Wildlife Refuge, Florida, United States - Lox_Sample_4.4 | ecosystem: Environmental > Terrestrial > Soil > Wetlands | place: USA... | reverse complement strand
GATCCGCGCGATCCGCGCGCGCCGCCTGGTGTACCTCCGGGGCTCGATTTTCAGCTGGCCCGGCCCGCGGGCGGAGCAGGCGGCCGACCAGCTGCGGCAGCTCCTTGCGGAGGCCGGGCGGTGAAGGGGCTGGCACTCTGCGTGGCCGCGGTGGTGGCGGTGCTGCTCGCCATCGTGCTCGGGCCGACCCACATCCCGCTCGCGGATCTCGCCACCTCGGACGTCGTGCGCTCGCTGCGGCTGCCGCGCGCGATCCTCGCGTTCCTCGTGGGCGGCGCGCTTGCGCTCTCGGGCGCCGGGCTCCAGGCGCTGGTGCGCAACCCGCTCGCCGATCCTTCGCTGCTCGGCATCTCCGGAGGGGCGGGCCTCGGGGCGGTCGTCGCCATCGCCCTGCACGTGACGAATCCCTGGGCGGTGCCCCTCGCGGCGTTCGCGGGCGCGCTGGGCGCCATGGCCCTCGTGTATCGGTTGGGCATCGTGGGGCGCGGCGGCGTCGGGCTCGATTCGGCGACGCTGCTTCTGGCGGGCGTGGCCGTGGGCGCGTTCGCGGCGGCGATCACCACCGCCATCGTCTCGCTCTCCGACGCGACGCAGCTGCGCAATGCCCAGCTGTGGCTCTGGGGCGGTCTGTCGGGCGCCTCGTGGGAGACGGTCGGGTTGTTGTGCGCGTACGCACCGCTGCCCGTCGTAGCGCTGCTCGCGTCGGCGCGATCGCTCGATGTGCTGGCCCTCGGTGAAGAGCCGGCGCGCCATCTGGGCGTTGCCGTCTCGCCGCTCAAGCGACGGGTGTACGTGGCGGCGTCTCTGTTGACGGCCGCGGCGGTCGCCGTGTCCGGTGTGATCGGCTTCGTGGGGCTCGTCGTGCCTCATGCGATGCGGCTCCTGTGGGGCCACCGCCACCGCCCGCTGTTCCCGGCGGCCTTCGTCGGCGGCGGCGCGCTGCTGGCCCTGTCGGATACCGTGGCCCGGGTCGCGGTCGCGCCGCGCGAGCTGCCCGTCGGCATCGTGACGGCGCTCGTCGGCGTTCCCGTCTTCGTCCTCCTGCTCCGTCGATGGACCACGAGCTGATTCTCGCCGTGCGCGACGTGACCTATCGCTATCCCGGCGCGGTCGACGACGCGCTCGCGGGTGTGAGTCTCGAGGTGGGCGCGGGTGAGCTGCACGCGGTGCTCGGGCCCAACGGCAGCGGCAAGACCACCCTGATCCGCGTGGCGCTGGGGACGATCGAGCCCCGGCATGGCGCGGCGACCATCCTGGGCCGGCCGGCGCAGGCCTGGGCCCCACGCGAGCTGGCGCGCGTGGTCGGCGTCGTGACGCAGCGGGAAGACAACCTGTTCCCGCAGCGGGTGCGCGACACCGTCAGCCTGGGCCGCTATGCGCGCCTGCCGCGGTGGGGCGCCGAAAGCGGGGCCGACCGCGCGGCGGTGGATCGCGCGCTCGCCCGGTGCGACGCGCAGCATCTCGCCGCCCGCTGGGTCTGGACCCTCTCGGGCGGCGAGTACCAGCGGGTGCGCCTGGCGCGCGCGCTCGCGCAGGAGCCGCGCCTGCTCGTGCTCGATGAGCCCACGGCGAATCTCGATCTGCGCCACGAGATGCAGCTGTTCGAGCTGGTGCGCGCCCTGGTCGAGCGGGACGGTCTCGCGGTGGTGCTGGTGACCCACCACGTCAACCTCGCCGCGCGCTTCGCCGATCGCCTCCTCCTGCTCGCCGACGGACGTCCTGTGGGCAGCGGGACACCCGCCGCCGTGCTCACGCCGGAGTCGGTCGCGCGTGTCTTCGATTGGCCGGTCGCCGTCGCCTCGTTCGACGGCCGGCCCCAGGTGACTCCGCAACGCCAACCAAAGGACGACCCATGAGACCATCGCTCGTCGCGCTCATTCTCTGCGTCATCCCGGCAGCGCTTGCCGGACAGGTTCCCGCGGACACGGTGGCGCTCAAACCCGTCGTCGTGACCGCGACGCGGCTGCCGACGCCCGCGTCCGAGCTTCCGGCCGCCGTCACGGTGCTGGACGGCGCGGCGCTCCGCGCCGCCGGGATCCACACGGTCTATGAGGCGCTCCGCGAGGTGCCGGCTGCCGCCATCGTGCAGCAGGGCTCATTCGGGGGAGTCGCGTCCCTGTTCCTGCGCGGCGGGCAGAGCAACTACGTGAAGGTCCTGCTCGACGGCGTGCCGCTGAACGACCCGGGGGGCTCGTTCGACTTCTCGAGCCTCTCCACCGAGGGTGTGGAACGGATCGAGGTGCTGCGCGGCCCGGCCAGCGTGCTGTACGGGTCGGACGCCGTGACGGGAGTCGTGCAGATCTTCACGACACGGGGCAGCGCGAAAACCCGGGGCGAGGCGACCTTTGACGGGGGCGCGTATGGGACGCTCGCGTGGAGCGCCCGGCTGTCGGGGACGGCGCGCGCCGTGAGCTACTCGGTCGGCGCCTCGCGCGCGACCAGCGACGGGATGTATTCCGTGAACAACAACTATGACAACACGGTCGTCACGGGGCACGTCCGTTTTGCGCCCGACGATCGCACCGATGCGGCGCTCACCGTCCGCTACGGCGATGATACCTACCACTTTCCCACCAACGGGGCGGGCGATACCCTCGCCGACCGCAACCAGTTCACGCACGGCAGCGGACCGACCGTGGGGCTCGATGCGGGGCACCGGTTCAGCCAACGGGTGGAGGGCCGCGTGCTCATCGCCGCGAGCGGGTCGGACGGCGGCTACGACAACGCGCCGGACTCAGCCGGCGATCCGAATCTGTTTCGCAGCCAGGACAAGCTGCGGCGGGCGAGCGCCGACGCCCGCGCCAACATCACGCTTGGTCCGGGCACGGTGCTCACGACCGGCGGCGTGCTCGAGCGCGAAGGGGCGAACAGCACGAACGAGTGTGAGAGCGCGTTCGGTTCGTGCAGCTCGCCGCCCATCGACACGACGCGCTGGAACCGGGCGCTGTACGCGCAGCTCGTGAGCGATCCCCGGCGGCGTGTGTCGCTGGTCGCGGGCGGCCGGCTCGAGAGCAACGAGCGCTTCGGGACCTACGCGACCTACCGCGGGGGCGTGGCGTGGCGGCTCGCGCGCGGTACGCGCGCGCGCGCCACGGTGGGCTCGGCGTTCCGGGAGCCCACGTTCTTCGAGAACTTCTCCACCGGCTTCACCACGGGCAATCCGGATCTCGAGCCCGAACACTCGCATTGCTGGGAGGTCGGTCTGGAGCAGTCGCTTGGAGGCGCGCCGGCGACGTTCTCGACCACCGTCTTCGGGCAGCGGTTCGCCAACATGATCGACTATGACCCGAACGCGGCGCCGGGCGCGCCGAACTACCGGAACGTGGCCGAGGCGAGCGCGGACGGGGTCGAACTGGGCGTGCAGGTCAGTCCCGAGGGCGGCCTGTCGCTCGGGGCGAGCTACACCTACCTGGCGACCAATGTCATCACGTCGGGTTTCGACTCTTCCCAGGGCGCGGCGCTGGCCGCGGGCCAACCGCTGTTGCGCCGGCCCAAGCACTCCGGCCGGTTCGACGCGGCCTATCGCGTGCGGGGACGCGGCAGCGCGTCGCTGTCGGTGACGTACGTGGGCGAGCGCGCCGACCAGGACTTCTCGACGTTTCCGGCGCCGCGCGTCATGCTGCCGTCGTACGCGCGCGTCGACCTTGGGGGCGAGGCCGTGCTGGTCCGACCGCACGCGGGTACGCCCGGCGTCACGGCGCGCCTGCGCGTCGAGAACCTCTTCAATGCATCGTATGAGGAGGTGAAGAACTATCCTGCGCGCCCCCGCGTGCTGTTTCTCGGCGCACAGGTGCGGTTCGGCGATTAGCTTTCGCTTGTGACGGCGAGAGTAACGCGATGGCTTGGGGTGGCGGTGTGCTGGGCCCTGGCTGGGGGGTGCAGCGACGCCCTCGAGCAGACGACGTCCGCGGGGCAGGTCGTCGTCGGGGTGGGCGCCGTCGACGCGACGCTGTCGCTCGTTCGGGTGGACGATCGCACCGTGTCGACCCTTCCGGTGCCTCCGGCGGGTGCCACACCCGGTAGCGCGGCCGCGCGCGGGAGCCTCCTGGTCGTGCCCGGTGGCGACTCCGCGACGCTCGCCGTCTTCGATTTCTCGACCGGCTCGGCGCCCGCCATCACCCACTGGCGGCTCCCCGCAGGATCCGCGGGCGGCGTGGCATTCGAGGACGACACCATCGCCTGGGTCACGAACCCCGCCCGTAACCGGGTCACCCGCATCAACGTGCGCCGCGGCGACACGGTGAGCTTCGCAGTGGGTGCGGTTCCCGGGCCGGTTGCCGTGGCTGCATCACGTGTCTACGTGGTGAATACGAACGCCCCGGGCGGAATACCGGCCGGGGCGTCCTGGATCACCGTGCTCCGCACCATCCCCGCGCCTGCCGCGGTCGCCGAGTCCGTCGCCCTCACGGGCACGAATCCGGCGTCGATCACTCTGGGTGCCGACGGCGAGCTGTACGTGGTGGACGCCGGCACGGCGCGTCTTGGCGACGGGAAGCTGTCGATCGTAGACACCGTGCCGGCGGTCGAAGCGGCGGTGCTGAACGGCCTGGGCGAGTCGCCCGGCTCCGCCGTGTATCATCCCTCAGGGCATCTGCTCATCGCCTCGCCCCGGGGCATCCTCGATGTCAACACGACGACGCGCACGCTCGCGGCGGCTCCGGGCGCGAACCCCGGGGGGATGGGGGTCGCCCAGCTGGCGCTCGACCAGAGCGGACGCGTGTACGCGTTCGACCGCCGCCAGTGCAGCGAGCCGAGCGTGCTCCACGTGCTGGGCGCTCCGCCCGGGTACGACGAAGAGGACACAAAGTCCGTGGGACCGTGTCCGACCGCGGCGACGACCATCCTCGTGCCCTGATGCCTCTGGTCACTACGGCCGCCGTCGTGCTGCAGACCCACCGCTACAGCGAGACGTCCAAGATCGTGCGTCTCGCCACGCGCGACCTCGGGGTACAGAGTGCGATCGCGAAGGGCGTGCTCCGCCCCAAGAGCCGGTTCGGCGCGGCGCTCGAGTTCCTGAGCGAGGGAGAGGCCCAGCTGTACTTCCGCGACGCCCGGGAGCTGCACACCCTCGCCGTTTTCGACGTGATCACGCTGCGGCGCGGGCTGGCCGAAGGTGTGGCGCGCTTCGCCGGCGGCGCCGCCGCCGCGGAAGTGATGCTCAAGATGGCGCCGCCATCGCCGCTTCCCGCCGCCTACGCGACCCTCACCGCCGGGCTCGACCAGCTCGCCACCGTCCCCGCTGCGCAGGTCGACGCGACAGCGGTGCGCACGCTGTGGACGCTCATGGCCGTGCTCGGATTCGCCGTGTCGCTGACGGAATGCGTGCGGGATGGAGGCGCGATCGATCCCGACGCGCCGGTCGCCTTCAGCGCGGCCGAGGGCGGAGTGCTCTGCGCGCGCTGCGCCCCCCCGCACCCGCCCACGCGCCTGCCGCCCGAGGACTACCGCGGCCTGATCGCCTTGAACGATCCCGGGGCCGCGCTCCCCATGCTCGACGCCGCGCACGCGGCGGCTCACCGCCGGCTGGTCGCGCGATTCGTGCAGTATCACATCGACGTTGCCCCGACCTCTCTGTCCGCCCTCGATTTCTGGGAGCGCCACGCGTGGACCCCGCCGCGACCCAAGTCCGCCGCGTCGTAGTCGGCACCGCCGGGCACATCGACCACGGCAAGACGGCGCTCGTCAAAGCGCTGACCGGCGTGGACACCGACCGTTGGGAGGAGGAAAAGCGGCGGGGCATCACCATCGATCTCGGGTTCGCGCTGTTGCCGCTGGGTGACGGGCTCCAGGCCAGCGTCGTGGACGTGCCGGGTCACGAAGGCTTCATCAGGAACATGCTCGCCGGCGCCACGGGAATCGACGTCGCCATGCTCGTGGTCGCGGCCGACGAAGGGATCATGCCGCAGACCGAGGAGCATCTCGCGATCCTCGAGCTGCTCGGCGTGGCGCGCGGCGTCCCCGTGCTCACCAAGCGGGACCTGGTCGCGCCCGAGTGGCTCGAGCTGGTGGACCAGGAGGTTGCCGCGCGGCTGGGACGCAGTGCGGTGCGCTGGGAGCCCGCCGTCGCCGTTTCGGTACAGCCGGGACACGAAGACTCGCTCGCGGCGCTCCAGGCGGCGCTCCGCCGCGTGGCGGTGGACGTGGCCGAGCGCCCCACTGATGACTGGTTCCGTCTGCCGATCGACCGCGTCTTCGCCCTGCCGGGCGCGGGCACGGTGGTCACTGGCTCTACGTGGAGCGGCAGCGTGGCCGTCGGTGACTCGGTGAGACTCCTGCCGCTCGGCCGGGACGCGCGCGTTCGCTCGATCCAGGTGCACAATCAGGCTGCCGACCGCGCGGTACCCGGTCGCCGCACCGCCCTGGCGCTCGTCGGCGTGGAGCGGACGGAGCTCGAGCGCGGCCACGTCGCCGTGACGGGCACGGGGTGGGCGGCGACGACCGCGCTGGACGTCGCCCTCGACCTGCTGCCAGCGGCGAGAAGGCCGGTCGTACCCGGGACGCGGGTGCGCGTGCACCTGGCCACCGCGGAGGTCCTGGCGCGCGTCGCCCCGGGACCCACCGTCTCACCGGGTGGGCAGGGGGTGGTTCGCCTGCTGCTCGAAAGCCCGCTCGTGGCGCGGGGAGGCGATCGCTTCGTGCTGCGGTCCTTCTCTCCCGTCACGACCATCGGTGGCGGTGCCGTACTCGATCCCACGCCGCCCGCAGGCTCGCGGCTCACCGAGCGGCGTCTGTCGCTGCAGCAGAAGCCCGCCGAGCGCCTGGTCGCCTGGGCGGACGAGGTTGGCCTGGCGGGGCTCGCCTCGGCGGACCTTGCCGCGCGCAGCGGCGTGCCTGCGGGCCGGATCGCTGACGTGCTCGCAGCTGCAGACGCGCTCGCGCGGTGCGGGGAATACGTAATCGCCGTCGCGGCGCTCCAGTCGGGAGTCGCGCGGCTCCGCGAGGTGTTGCGCGCATATCATCGCGAGCATCCGCTCGATCCCGGGATGTCGGTGCAGGCGCTCCGGGCGGCCCTCGCCGAGCCCGGGGCCCAGGCTCCACCCGTGAGCGTGCAGGACCACGTGCTGAAGGACGGCGAGGGAGGGGGGGTCTGGGAGATCACGGGCAGCATCGCTCGGCTGCGGGGCTGGCGGCCTGCCTTTGACGCGCCCCGCGCGGCTGCGCGTGAGCGGTTACTGCGGCGCCTCACGGACGCCGGCCTGCAAATCCCCACGATCTCGGAGCTGGAAAAGGAGCTTCCGGGGGAGCCGGTGCAGGCGCTCCTGGCGCACCTGGTGCGGGAGGGTGCGCTCGAGACGGTGGATCAGGAGCGGGTGGCCGCCAGGGCCGCGCTCGAGGGCTTCCGGGGTGGCCTCGAAGCGGCGCTGCGCGAGCTGGGCTCAGCCACGCCGGCTCAGCTCAAGGAACGTTTCAACCTGACCCGCAAGTACTTGATTCCCTTGCTCGAATGGGCTGACAGGCGAGGCATCACCAGGCGGACCGGGGATGCCAGGACTTTGACGCAATTGACAGCGCGAAGCGGCGGCTCGTAAGTTTGGAGTGCTGCACAAGTGGGCAGGATCAAGTGATACCCGTTTCGTAAGGAGCGCCCGTAAAGCACTTTTCTCGTTAGCGAGGAGCGGATGAAGCGGCACGCCTGGGCGGTGTTGGGGCTCGGGCTCTGGGCCGCTGGGGCGGGTGTGGAGAAGGCGTGGGGGCAGGAGCAGGGGTTGGGGACACCGCCCGCAGTGGAGCTCAAACAGAACTACCCGAACCCGTTTAACCCGGCGACCACGATTCCATTTGCGCTGAGTGGCGAGTTGTTCGCCAACGGTCACCGGCCCAAAGTGTCACTGAAGATTTACAACGTGCTCGCGCAGCTCGTGGCAGTACCGGTGTTGCAGGGCACGGGTCAAGCGCTGGACAAGCTGGAGTTGACCTGCGCGGATCTCAGTGGCTGTGCCTACACAGCCTACTGGGACGGCAACGTCGCGGGCACGAATCAGCAAGCGGCATCTGGCGTGTACCTCTACCAGCTGACGGTGGATGGCGCGCGCTATACGCGCAAGATGATCATCATGAAGTGAGTGTTACACGAGCTGCCCCGGCACGCCACCGGGGCAGTTCTCGTTTCTCAGGAGGTCTTCATGCCACGTCTCTGGCTCGCTGCTGCTGTCGTCCTCTCGGCTGTTCTCGTGATGCGTCCGGCTCGTTCCGTTGATCCCTTGGATGCGTTTGCAGTAGCGGAGCAGGCTCGGGTTCGCGCGCATTTCGACAGCGCCGAGCGCGAAGTGCGCGCCCACCCCGTGGCCGGACTCTCGGTGGAGCAGCGCGCCGCCCGCGCGCGGGCGCTCGATCGCCTGCACGCCTACGCGGCGCGGGGCGTCTTCCCGAGGAACAGACATTTTCCCGGCGCCCTGGTGCCCTCTTTCGTCGATGATCGCACCGGCACGCGCTGCGGGATGGCGTACTTGATCGAACAGTCGGGGAGCTCGGGGCTCGTGGCCCGTATCGCGGCGACGAACAACAATGCGAGCATTCCCGATCTCAAGAATGATCCCGAATTGCTCGCCTGGCTGGAGCGGAACGGTCTCAGCCTGGAAGAGGCCGCCCGGATTCAGCCGTCCTACTGCGGCCTTCCTCCGGAGCAGCAGCTGATTCCCTGTCCGGACGCCGTGGAGTCCGAGGCGAGTACGGGCTATAAGACCGCGACTGCGCTGTCGGTTGTTGCCGATGTGCTCGCTGTGGCGCTGAACAGTACAGCCACCCGCTTGTCCCCGACCATGACCGGGGCTGCGGGGATCGTTAGTGGAGCGGTTGGCGTCGCGATCGGGGTCCCGAATCTCGACGAATCGGGATCGCTGAAGACGCTGGGGTGGGTGAACGTCGGCGCAGGGGTGGCCTCCGCCGCCTTCGGCACGTATCGCCTCGCCCACAAGCCGTCAACTGGCGCGCGCCTCACGATCGGCCCGTGGCTGCGGGGGAATTGGGATCCTGGCTTCACTGCGCGCGTAGTCTTCTAGCCTTCCTGCTCCAAGTCGGCAGGTCCGTCGGATTGCTCCGACCATGCTTTCTCCAAGTCCGCCATTTCGGCATCTTTTGAGGGCACGGAGGTTGCCCTCGATGCCGGCACTATGATTCGACCCGACCGTCTAACCGTCAAAGCCACGGAAGCGCTCCAGCAGGCCGGCACACGGGCCCGGGAGCGCGGCAATCCGGTTGTCAACGACGCCCACCTGTTCGCGGCCCTCCTGGCGCAGGACGAGGGGATCGTCGTGCCCCTCCTGCAAAAGGCGGGACTCAACGTCGCGACGCTCCGCGCGGAAACCGAGCGGGAGCTGGCGCGATTCCCGAGCCAGTCCGGTAACGTCGAGCCCACCCTGTCGCGCGAAGTGAGCCGTGCGCTCGATCAGGCGGATGCCGAAGCCAAGACCCTGGGCGACGCGTACGTCTCGACCGAGCATATCCTGCTCGCGCTCGTGGCGGAGAAGGGCACCACCGCCCGGCAGCTGGTCTCGGCCGCCGGCGCGAGTCGCGACGACCTGCTCGCCGCGCTCCAGGCCATCCGTGGGGCGCACCACGTCACCGATCAAGAGCCCGAGCAGCAGTACCAGGCGCTCGAGCGCTTCACCCGCGACCTCACGGAGCAGGCGCGCAAGACCAAGCTCGATCCCGTCATCGGGCGCGACGAGGAGATCCGCCGCGTGATGCAGGTGCTGTCGCGCCGGACGAAGAACAATCCGGTGCTGATCGGCGAGCCCGGCGTCGGCAAGACCGCCATCGTCGAAGGCCTGGCCCAGCGGATCGTGAACGGCGATGTCCCCGACTCGCTCAGGAACAAGCACCTCGTCGCGCTCGATCTGGGCGCCCTGATCGCGGGAACGAAGTACCGGGGCGAGTTCGAGGAGCGGCTGAAGGCCGTGTTGAAGGAGCTGACGGCCGCCGAGGGGCAGTACATCGTGTTCATCGACGAGCTGCACACGCTGGTCGGGGCGGGTGGGGCGGAAGGCGCGGTGGACGCGTCGAACATGCTGAAGCCCGCGCTCGCGCGCGGTGAGCTGCACGTCGTCGGCGCGACGACGCTCGATGAGTACCGCAAGCACATCGAAAAGGACGCCGCGCTCGAGCGGCGGTTTCAGCCCGTGTATGTGGGCGAGCCGTCGGTCGAGGACACCGTCGCGATCCTGCGCGGCTTGAAGGAGCGCTACGAGATTCATCACGGCGTGCGCATCACCGACAACGCGCTCGTCGCGGCCGCCACGCTATCCCATCGCTACATCGGCGACCGGTTTCTCCCGGACAAGGCGATCGACCTCGTGGATGAGGCCGCGAGCCGGCTGCGCATCGAGATCGACTCGTTGCCTCAGGAGATCGACGAGGTCGAGCGGAAGATCGTGCAGCACGAGATCGAGCGCACCGCGCTCGCGAAGGAGAAGGACAAGGCTTCGCAGGAGCGGCGCGCGCGGGTCGAGCAGGATCTGAAGGAGCTGCGCGATCGCGTGAACGTGATGAAGGCGCAATGGCAGGCCGAGAAGGACGTGATCGGCCGGCTCCAGGCCAAGAAGGCGGAGCACGAGCAGCTGCGCGCCGAGGTGGACCAGGCCACGCGGCGCGGCGACCTGCAGAAGGCCGCCGAAATCCGCTATGGGGCGACTCCCGCGGTGGAGAAGGAAATCGGCGACCTGGAGAAACGCCTGGCCGAGATTCAGAAGCGCGGCAAGTACTTGAAGGAAGAAGTAGACGCAGAGGACATCGCCGAAATCGTGGCGAAGTGGACCGGGATCCCAGTGGCCAAGATGCTCGAATCCGACCGCGAGCGGCTCACCCGGCTCGAAGAGGAGCTGGGGCGGCGCGTGATCGGTCAGCCGGAGGCCCTGGCCGCAGTCGCCAACGCCGTCCGGCGGGCGCGGGCGGGGCTCCAGGACCCCAACCGGCCCACGGGCTCTTTCATCTTCCTCGGCCCCACGGGCGTCGGGAAGACCGAGACGGCGCGCGCGCTCGCCGGGTTCCTGTTCGACGACGAGCGGGCGCTCGTCCGGCTGGACATGTCGGAGTACATGGAGAAGCACGCGGTGGCGCGCATGATCGGCGCGCCGCCCGGCTATGTGGGATACGAGGAAGGCGGCCAGCTGACCGAGGCCATTCGGCGCCGGCCCTATTCGGTGATCCTGTTCGACGAGATCGAGAAGGCGCACCCGGACGTGTTCAACGTCCTCCTGCAGATTCTCGACGATGGACGGCTCACCGATTCCCAGGGACGCACCGTCGATTTCCGGAACGCCGTCCTCATCATGACGTCGAACCTCGGCTCGCAGTACCTGCTCGAGGCGAGCGGCATGAGCTGGGAGCAGGCCGAAACCAAAGTGCAGGACCTGCTCCGCCAGACCTTCCGGCCGGAGTTCCTGAACCGGGTGGACGACGTCATCATCTTCCGGCCGCTGTCGCATGACGACATCGCGAAGATCGTGGAGATCCAGATCCAGCGCGTGCAGCGCCTGGTGGCGGAGAAGAAGCTCCGGCTCGAGGTGACGCCCGCGGCCACGCAGCTCCTGATCGCGGAGGGCTACGATCCCTCCTACGGCGCGCGGCCGCTCAAGCGGGCGATCCAGCGGCTGCTGCAGAATCCGCTCGCGCTCGCCCTGTTGGAAGGGCAATACGCCGAAGGCGACCAGATCCGCGCCGACCGCGCATCGGCCGGCACCGGGCTCGTGTTCGAGCGGGCTGCCAGCGCGTCCGAGCCCGCCCGTCGTTAGCCCCGGGAGCGACACCGACCGGATGGGGATGGCGGCCGCGCTGGAGCAGGCGCGGCTGGCGGCGGCGCGCGCTGAGGTGCCGGTCGGCGCCGCGGTCGTTCACGACGGCGCGATCGTCGCTACCGCGCACAACGAGTCCGTCGCTCGCCGGGATCCGACGGCGCACGCCGAGCTCCTGGCGGCGCAGCGGGCGCTCGCGCATCTCGAGAGCGACCGGCTCACCGACTGCACCCTCTACGTGACGCTCGAGCCGTGCGCGCAATGCGCCGGCGCGCTCGTGCTCGCCAAGCTCGGTCGCCTGGTGTTCGGGGCCTACGATCCCAAGGCCGGCATGTGCGGATCCGTCGACGACCTGGTGCGGCACCCGCGGCTCAACCACCGCATTGAGGTCGTCGGCGGGATCGACGCCGAGGCGTGCGGCGAGCTGCTGCAAACGTTCTTTCGCGAGCGGCGCTAGCGCTCAGCGCTTGGCGGAGCGGTCTTCGAGCCTCGCGATCAGCTTCTCGACTTCGGATTTCAGGCGCCGCAGCGCCGGCAGCAGCCTGGGCTCGAGATCGCGCTCGAGCTCCTTTCCTTCCTGCAGGAAGTCCTTCATCACGTCACGAAACCGCTCGGCCAAGTCCTTCCAGGTCGGAATGGGCTCGGGGCCGGTCGGCTCGGCGGGATCGCGCTTCGCTGGCAGCTTACTCATGGGTGCCTCCTCTTTCCCTGGGACGGTGGGGTCCCGTATAATCGCTCGAACCACACGTCTGCGACACTCGAGGGCTGCGCCATGTCACGAACGGGCAGGGTAATCGGGGCCGTCATCATCGCCGGAGCATTCGGGGCGGCGCCGCTCGCGGCGCAGCGGGCGGGCTCCCAACGCCTCGGTCTCGGCGTTGGATTGCTGGCCCCATCCGGGGACTTTCATGTCGACCAAGCTGGGGACGGGTTCAACATGGGGTGGCAGGGTCTGTTGTTCCTCCAGCTGGGGTCGCGGCGCGGGCCGCTGGGCACCCGTCTCGAGGTCAGCTACAGCCAGAACGGCGTCAACGACCACAGCGACGCCGAGCTGTCGGCGGAACTGGGTCAGCCGGTCGACGCGTCGATTCACCTGCTCACCGGGAGCTTCAACCTCACGCTCGGATCGCCGCAAACCCGGGGCACCGGGGTCTATGCGCTCGGCGGCGTCGGGTTGTGCCGGGCGACGCTCTCGGCCAAGAGCGGCGGTCTCACGGCTGACACGACGCAGAACGCGTTCGCGTGGAACGTCGGCGCCGGTGTGACGCGCGGCGGCGCTCGTATCGCGCCGTTCATGGAGGCGCGCTACCGGCATGTCGCATCCGTGTTCGACGGGCCAGCCCTGCCGTACTTCGTGGTCAGCGCCGGCATGCGGTTCTGATCGGCGTCGAGGCGGTATTAAGTTGTGTCCACCGCCGGAGCGGCGGGGATAGGTGGCCGAGCGGCTGAAGGCACACGCCTGGAGAGCGTGTAAACGGGTAACCGTTTCGTGGGTTCGAATCCCACCCTATCCGTTGGACAGGTGCCCGAGTGGCTGAAGGGGCCGGTCTCGAAAACCGGTATACGCGCAAGCGTATCGTGGGTTCGAATCCCACCCTGTCCGTTGTCATGGTGAACACGCGAGCCGTCCGGCCCGCCGTCGTCGCGGCATCGCTGGCGATAGTCGTCGCCGGGTGCGAGGACAACCATCCGACTGCAGCACCCAGCGGCGGGAGTGTGGTGGCATCGGTCGGAGTGTCCCAGGCAGGCCTCGTCGGCTACGCCGTCAACATGCGCCCCGCGGTGCGGGTGACCGACGCGGGCGGGGCCTCGGTGGCAGGTCGCGCCGTGACGTTCCTGGTGACCACGGGTGGCGGGAGCATCACTGGTGCCAGCGCGACCACCAACGCGAACGGTATCGCCCAAGTCGCCAGCTGGACGCTGGGCGCGTCGGCCGGCATGAACGTCGCTACCGCCACGGTTGCGGGCTCAGGGATTGCCGGCAACCCCGTCACCTTCACGGCTACGGGTCAGACGTCCGCGTTCAGCATCACACTCCAGAATATCGGCCCACCCTTCACAGCACCCGTACAGGCGGCTTTCGATGCGGCGACCGCCAAATGGCAGCGGATCATCTATCAGGACCTGCCCGACGAACCGAATTTCTCGACGACCGCGAACGAGTGTTTCGACGGCCAACCAGCCGTCGGGCCGATTGCCGTGGACGAT
>Ga0335084_10004346_pt1 | contig 13939 bp, 12 predicted proteins | sample Lox_Sample_44_FD_206721 | JGI IMG/M metagenome (GOLD analysis project Ga0335084, IMG submission 206721) | Soil microbial communities from Loxahatchee National Wildlife Refuge, Florida, United States - Lox_Sample_4.4 | ecosystem: Environmental > Terrestrial > Soil > Wetlands | place: USA... | reverse complement strand
GAGGAATATCCGTTCGAAAAACGGCTGAGAGGCCATGCGCAACGGCAGGCTGACCTCCCTGCCCAGCCCGGCGCTGCTCACGAGGATCAGCCGCTCCGCAAGCCCCGGGTGATCGAGCACAAAGCGAAGGGCAACGCCCCCTCCGAGGGAGTGTCCCACGAGCGCCGCCCTGCCCATGCCCAGGGTGTTCATGAACCCTATCAGAAACCGGGAATAGCCTTCCGGGCTGTAGCTCATCCGTTCGGGTTCGCCCGAGCGGCCAAATCCGGGCAGGTCGGGAACATAGACACGGTGCCGCGAAGCCAGGGCGTCCACATTGTATTGCCAGATATCCGCCGAGGCGCCCAGGCCGTGGATGAGCACCAGGGGCAGTCCGCTTTCGCCTGCAAGCCAGTAGCGTGTTCGAACGCCTTCCACATCGACGTAGCGGTCAGCAAGCATTCTCTCGACTCCCCTCGCTTTCTTCCTCAGTGCGAGGCCCGGTGATCTGTTATTGTCTCACGATCCCTTGGGCGGCGGAAGGGGAAACATCCGGGATGGACTATCGATGCCGGGTGGGTGGCGGCGCGCCGGAAACACGATGAAATGAAAAATGGCAGGCCGTCAGCGCGTGAAACCTGCCTTGCTAAACCTTAACGATCAGGGCGGACAGCGGCGGGTCTGCCTGTCGGCAATGCCATGCGCCAGGGGCACATCGTTCGCGATGGAGGCCGTGCCTGACGCCTCTCCATCGCCCTCGATTGTGTGAGCCCCATGGCGTCTGTGTCTCTAGAGCTGGAGCTGATCGAGATCAATCCCCGTGATTTCCCGGGCCAGTGCCTTGAACCCCTTGATCATCTCCTCGTCTTCCTCGACCATGGCGGCCTTGTCTTTGGAAATGCCCGTACGCTGAACCAGCTTTATGCGAGCCTGCAGGCCTGCCTTGTGCTCGACGATCTCGTAGATCCTCTTGAGTACTTCTCCCATGTCCCACCTCGCTACTCGGTCATGGCCGTCTCGAAATTGTTGATCATCTCCGGCAGAACGATGTTGAGAACCAGCCCGAGCTTGACTTTCGTCGAGTCGATGGCAACCCCCCACTGATAATCGCCGAGGGGCATGAAGATCAGCATCTTGTTGTCGCAGAGGTCGAGGATGTAGTATTTGCCCAGCGGCGGGTAGGGCCCTTTGGCCAGCCCCTTGTTGATGTTGTCCGTGATTTCCGAGAAGATGGTGGCCGCCTTGGCGCTCGAATTGAAGGAGGCGATCGCAAGGCCGTCCGACATGGAAACGATGCTTGTGGCAAGCAGCCCTTCCCCCAGGTCCTTTTTCAGGTTTTCCACGCATTGATTCAGTTTCTGTACGTTCATCCTGTCCTCCTTGGTATAGGGTCTGTGTTTGATCGTGCTCCTCGTCGGTGACTCTGCCGCGACCGGCTCACTCCGGGGTCACGCATCCCGTCCTGCCGGTGAAAAAATACGCCCCACGACATACCCTGCACCGCAAACAGGACCCGCAATCAATACTATCGGCATACAGATAAGCAAAATTGAGGCCAGAGGGCCTTGTTTTCTTGGCCGCACGCAGGTCCATCCGCCCGATGATGAAAGACCCGTCGACTTTCAGCCGGAGGGCGGACGACAAAATGCATCCGGTCCCCGGCAGGGGATCCCTTGCTCCCCGACGGGCACCCCTCTGCCGATTGCGATCAACAGCTTAAAAATAATGATTGTTATTCTGTTTGTATATTGTATACAATTCGCTCCGGGGCTGTCACAGGCAGAAGGAAATGTTCCACTCCTGTGACAAGGCCCTTATTTTTTTACGCGAGAGTGAACGTCATGACGAAAGAAGCTCAGATCGACAAACTCAAGCAATTGGGAGACGAATTCATATACGCGCTCATTGACAACCCGTACGAGTGTCCGATCGTTGTCGACAGGCAGGGCATCATCCGCTTCATGAGCCGCTTCAGCAAGCGCCTCATCGGCATCGACGCCGACGAAGCGGTGGGCAAGCACATCACGGATGTGATCAAGGAGACCCATCTGCACGAGATCCTGCAGGACGGCAAGGCCAGGATCGCCGATTTGCTTTACATCGCCGGCAGGCAGCAGGTCATCTCCCGGATCCCCCTGCAGGACCTGCAGGGAAAGATCCTCGGGGCCGTGGGCAAGGGGGTTTTCAGCAAGGTGTCCAAAGTAGCTGAGCTCTCCGAGCGGATCGAACACCTGAGCGATCAGGTCCAGTACTTCCAGAAGCAGGTCACCGATCTGAAGGGAGGCTCGACGATCGTGGGCCAATCGGAGGCCATTCAAAGGCTCAAGGAAAGCGCTCTCCTGGCCGCAAGAAGCAACGCCTCCGTTCTCATCACGGGCGAATCCGGGACGGGCAAAGAGGTGGCGGCCTTCTTCATTCACCAGAACAGCCCGAGGGCCGGCGGGCCCTTCATCCGGGTCAACTGTGCTTCCATCCCCCGGGAACTCTTCGAAAGCGAGCTTTTCGGGTACGAGGGAGGGGCTTTCACCGGGGCCCGTTCGCAGGGCAAGCCCGGCAAGTTCGAACTGGCAAACGGGGGGACAATCCTGCTCGACGAGATCGGCGAGATGCCCCGGCCCATGCAGGCCAAGCTCCTGAGGGTTCTCCAGGAGCACACCGTCGACCGGCTGGGCGGGACGCGGCCTATTCAGGCTGATTTCCGCCTTATTGCCGCCACCAACCGCGACCTCCAGGAGATGGTCCGCAGGGGTGATTTCCGGATGGATCTCTTTTATCGAATCAACATCCTGAACATTCACGCCCCCAGCCTCAGGGACATTCGGGAAGACGTCCCCCTGCTCGCGACCCACCTGATCGGGCTTCTCAACGAGGAGATCGGCTGGGGCGCCTGCGCCATATCCCGGGAGGCCATGGAGGAACTCAGGAATTACGAGTGGCCGGGCAACGTGAGGGAGCTGCGCAATGTGATCGAACGGGCCATGATCATTGCAAAGGAACGCGTTATCCGCCCCGAGGACCTGCCCGAGAGGATTCGCCGTCTCGACATGACGGAAGCCGCCGTTTCTGCCCTGCAGGCCGCCCCGCGGGCGGGAAACCTGCGGCGCATCCTCGCCGAGACGGAAAGACAGGTGCTCGTGGAAGCCTTGAGATCTGCCGATGGGAACAAGGTCAAGGCAGCCAGGATACTGGGGATTCATCGAACGTCACTGTATGAGAAGATGAAGACACACGGGCTCGTTCCGGATCAGAAAGTTGATTTCAGTCTTTAGCAGGAAATGATTTCTGGTCCTCGGAAACAAGAATATTTTTTTGCACAGTCTGCCGCTACGCCGTACGATCAATAAAAATATGTAGTATTTATCATACATGTCTTATTATTCATACACGGGCTGGAAGAGGCTGAATATAAGATATTTCAGAATATAATTCCACCAAGTGGATAATATTATGTAGAGATATTACTACATTTTACCTCCCTTTCCCAGATCCTCCATCCTCCTGAAAATAACAACATTTCAATTATTATCAGCTAGTTATAGCCATATTCTCTGTCTGGCTCATCTCTTGCGAAGAGCAGGACCGGCTTAAGACCTGTCCTGTGTACTGCCCCACGGCCGCGAAGCCGGGACTTTACGAGATAAAAATCCGTTTTGAAGGAGCCATCATGGATGTACATGCGGATAAAGTCATGACACTTGCCGAGGCCATCAGAACCTACGTAAAAGATGGCTCTCACATTTCGATCGGCGGGTTCACCATCAATCGGAACCCCATGGCCGCCGTCTACGAGACGATTCGCCAGGGAATCAAAAACCTCCACGTCTATGCCCACTCAAACGGCACCGGCGTCGATGAACTCATCGGCGGCGGGTGCGTGGGCGCAATCGAGATCGCCTACGGCGGAAACGGCAGGGCCGCCCCCACCTGTATCCGGTTCAAGCAGGCCATCCAGAAGGGAACGGTCGTACACGAGGACTACTCCAACTACCAGATGAGCCTGCGGTTCCACGCCGGGGCCATGGGCCTTCCCTTCCTGCCCACGCGATCCTCCCTCGGGACGGATATCATCAACAAGTGGGGCTTGTCGAAAGAGATCCGGGAAAAGGACCCCAAGCTCGCGAACAGGAAGCTCGTCGTCATGGACAACCCCTTCGACGGCTGGGCGGATTGCAAGAAGGTTGTCCTGGTGCCCGCCATCAACCCCGATGTGACGGTACTGCACGTCCAGAAGGCAGACCGGCAGGGCACGAGCCGGATCCTGGGCCTCACCTTTGCCGATGTGGACCAGGCAAAGGCGGCGAAAAACGTCATTGTCACCTGCGAGGAACTCGTCGACGCTGCGGATCTGAGATCCGAGCCCGAGTACAACCAGATCCCCTTCATCCACGTGTCCGCCGTCGTGCACGTCCCGTACGGGGCATACCCCTCATCGTGCTATCGCTATTACGATTACGATCCCGCCCAGCTTTCCGATTTTGCCAAGGCGGCCAAAGACGACGGGACCTTCAAGGCCTATCTGGACAAATTCGTCTACGGCGTGAAGGACCACCAGGGACTTCTCGACCGCATCGGCAAGGACCGGCTCGAAAAGATCAAGGCCGACCCCAGGACCGGGTATGCCACCGGCCTGGACAGAAAGTGAGGAGGGGCAACATGGACTACACACTCAGAGAACTCATGGCGATCATCGCCGCCCGCGAGATCAACAACGGCGACATCGTCTTCTGCGGAACCGGTATTTCCATGGTCGCCGCCATGGCGGCCAAGCACATGAACGCTCCCGAGAGCATCATCTTCTTCGAGACGGGCGCCATCGACTCGGCCCTCGAAGAGATCCCCATGGCCGTGGCGGACCCCCGCGTGATGTACTGCGCCGCCTCCAATGGCGGACTTCTCGAATCCTTTGCCACGATGCAGAACCGCATCACCGGCGAGAGGGTCATCGGGATCCTGGGCGCCGCCCAGATCGACAAGTTCGGAAACCTCAACTCCACGAGCATCGGCGACTACATCCGTCCGAAGACCCGCTTCTCCGGAAGCGGCGGGGCCTGCGACGTGGCCTCCTTTGTCCCCCGCTGCGTCATCTTCATGCAGCACGAAAAGAGGAAATTCCCCAAGACGGTCGACTACCTGACGAGCCCGGGCTACCTCGACGGTCCCGGCGCCAGAGAGCGGGAAGGCCTCATGCCCGGCGGGCCCACGGCCGTCGTGACCAACCTGGCGCTCATGCGCTTCGACGAGACGACCAAGGAGATGTACCTGGCAAACTATTACCCGGGCATCACGCCCCGGAAGATCCTCGACAACATGGAATTCACGGTGGACATCTCCAAGGCCACCGAGGCCGCGCCGCCCACGGCAAGCGAACTGAAGGTCCTCCGGGAGGTCGTGGACCCCCAGCGGATCATCCTTTGAGAACAAGCGCCGCCCGGACCGCAGGAGCGCCGCCGGCCGGCGTAACGGCAACGAACAACACACTGTCGCACGAATAACTATCAGCGAGGAGAAGCAACATGAACTTTGATCTGTCCGACGAATTAAAGATGCTGCAGAACACGGTGAGGGATTTCGCCCAGGAAAAAATCGCCCCCTTCGCAGACGAGTGGGACCACAAGTCCTATTTCCCGTATCAAGAAGCCGTGAAGCCCATGGGCGACCTGGGGCTTTTCGGAACCGTGATTCCCGAGGAGTACGGCGGGAACGGAATGGGCTGGCTTGCCGCCATGATCATCACCGAGGAAATTGCCCGTGCCTCGTCCTCCCTCCGGGTACAGGTGAACATGCAAGAACTCGGTTGTGCCTTCACGATCTTCCGTTACGGCACCGATGAGCTGAAGGCAAAGTACGTGCCCAAGCTCGTTACCGCCGAATACCTCGGGTCCTTCGGCATCACGGAGCCCCAGGCCGGATCCGACGTCATGGCCATCAAGTCCACGGCAGAGGACAAGGGCGACCACTGGCTCCTCAACGGCACGAAGACCTGGATCTCCAATGCCAACGTGGCCGACGTCTGCATCTTCTACGCCTACACCAGCGTGGGCGGCAAGAAGCAGCTCTCCGCATTTGTCCTCGAGCTCAAGAACGCCAACGGCATCACGGTGACGAATCTCGAGAAGCTGGGCTCGCACTGCTCGCCCACCGGCGAGATTGTCCTCGAGAACACGAAGATCCCCAAGGGCAACATCCTCGGCAAGCCCGGCGACGGCGTGAAGATCGTTTTCGGGTCCCTGTCCCAGAGCCGTCTTTCGGCAGCGGCGGGCGGCATCGGCGTGGCCCAGGCCTGCCTGGACATCGTCACGAAGTACTCCATGGAGCGCGAGCAGTTCGGCAAGCCCATCGGTACATTCCAGATGAACCAGGACATGATCGCACAGATGGTGGCCGAAATCGAGGCGGCGCGGCTGATCGTGTACAAGGCGGCCTGGCAGAAGGACCAGGGCGACCTGTCGAATAATTTCGAAGTGGCGATAGCGAAATACCTCACGGGCGAGCTGTGCTACAAGTGCTCGCAGTACGCCATGAAGATCCTGGGGGCTTACGGCTACTCGCCCGAGTACCCCGTGGCCCGCATCTTCCGCGACGCGCCCACCTACGCCATGGTCGAGGGGTCCACAAACATCTGCAAGTTCATCATCGCCCAGGATCAGCTGGGAATCCGGAAAGCAAACCGCTAACGCGGACGACATAGGGTGCCGCCGGCGGCTGCAGGCCGCCGGCCGTGCAACCCGATCGCCCATTGAGGAGGCACAAACGATGAAACAGTATTTCGAGAAGATGAAAGACCTGGGCAAGGCGCTCCGGCAGACACAGATAGACGGCATGAAGGACAACGCGGCCCGTGCCGCGGAGATCATGAAGGAGATCGACGCCGAGATCGACCGCATCAAAACGGGCGTGGGCGTCTCCACGGAGGAGATCCACAAGCGCGGCGAGATGACGGTCTGGGAGCGAATCGACTATGTCGTCGACGCCGGCATGTTTTTCCCCCTTCACTCGATCTATGACCCCGACAGCGAAGAGTCCGGGCAGACCAACGTCGTGGACGGGCTCGCCCGGATCAGCGGCAAGTGGTGCGTGCTCGTCGGCTTCAACAACAAGTGGATCGCCGGGGCCTGGATCGCCGGGCAGGCGGACAACAACCTGAGGGTCACCGATCTTGCCAAGCGTCTGCACGTGCCGCTCGTCTGGCTCGTGAACTGCTCCGGCGTGAAACTGCCCGAGCAGGAGAAGGTCTACGCCAACCGCAGGGGGCAGGGCACCTGCTTCTTCCGGCACGCCGAGCTGGAGCAGGACGGCCTTCCCATCATCGCCGGCATCTACGGCACCAACCCCGCCGGCGGCGGATACCAGGGCATCAGCCCCACGATCCTTCTGGCCCACAAGAAGGCAAACATCGCCGTGGGCGGCGGAGGCATCGTCAGCGGCATGACCCCCAAGGGTTACTTCGACCAGGAAGGGGCCGATGCCCTCATCGAGGCGACGCGCCACTTCAAGGCCGTTCCCCCGGGAAGCGCGAGGATCCACTACAACGAGACGGGCTTCTTCAAGTCCGTCTACGAGACGGAGACCCAGGTCCTCGACGCCATCAAGGAGTGGATGACCTACCTGCCGGCCTACAACCCCAAGTTCTTCCGCGTGGCCGAACCGGCCGAGCCGAAACTTTCCCCCGCGGAGCTGCCCTCCGTCATCCCCGTCAACACCAAGAAGGTCTTTTCCTTCGAGGAGATGCTGGCGCGGCTTGCGGACAACTCCGAGCACATGGAGTTCCGGCCCAAGTACGGCCCCGAGATCTATTGCGGCCTCGTGAAGATCGACGGCTACCCGATGGCCGTCATCGGCAACCGCCAGGGCCTCATCCCCAACTACCCCGAGTACACCAACGAGTACCACGGTGTGGGCGGCAAGCTCTACCGCCAGGGCCTCATCAAGATGAACGAGTTCGTGACGCTGTGCGGCCGCGACCGCCTGCCCGTCATCTGGCTGCAGGACACCTCGGGCATCGACGTCGGCGACATCGCCGAGAAGGCGGAACTGCTGGGTCTCGGGCAATCGCTCATCTACTCGATCGAGCAGACCGAGGTTCCCATGATGCTCGTCGTCGTCCGCAAGGGCACGGCGGCCGCGCACTACGTCATGGGCGGCCCCACGGCCAACAACAACAACGCCTTCACCCTGGGCACCCCCGCCACCGAGATCAACGTCATGCACGGCGAGACGGCGGCGGCGGCAAGCTACGCCCGCCGGCTCGTGAAGGACAAGGATTCCGGCAAGCCGCTGGACGCCACGATCAAGAAGATGAACGAGATGGTGAAGCACTACGAGGAGTCCTCGCGGCCCTTCTTCTGCGCGAAGAAAGGCTTCGTCGACGAGGTGGTGCGCTTCGAGGATCTGCGGAAGTACATGGTGGCTTTCGCGAACTGCGTCTGGCAGAACCCCCGGTCGATCTGCCCGCAGCACCACATGATCATCCCCCGGATGATCCAGTCGCAGGTAGTGACGGGGCTCGAGCGCCCCGCTGCGGTACCGGAACAAAAGACGGCCGCAAAATAAATTCACGCTGCCCCCCCGTCCGGTCCGGACGGGGGGGCAGTCCTATAAACGCGGAGGGAGAATCTAATGAGTGGTATCCTTGCCAATAAAAAAATCCGGTCATGGTTTATCATTGTCGCTGTTGGCGCGGCAATCTGGTTCATTCCGCCTCCGGAAGGCGTGACCCTGCAGGCCTGGCGCATTTTTGACATCTTTGTCACCACCATCGTGGGCTTCATGCTCCAGCCCATGCCCATCGGGGCCATCTCCATCGTCAGCCTCGGCATCACCGCACTGCTGGGCCTGGCCAAGGTGAGCGACGTCCTGGCGGGCTTCGGCAACGGCACCGTGTGGCTGGTCGTCGTGGCGTTCCTGCTCTCCAGGGGTTTCATCCAGACGGGGTTTGGCCGCCGGATCGCACTGATGATCATGAGAGCCATCGGCCACAGCACGCTGCGGTTGAGTTACTCGCTGGTTCTCAGCGACATGTTTTTTGCACCGGCCATGCCGTCCATCACGGCGCGCGGCGGGGCGTTCATCTACCCCATCGCCAGGGGACTCTGCCAGGTCCTGGGCTCCAACCCGGGCGAAACAGCACGGAAGGCCGGCGCATACCTGATGATGGTGGCCTCCACGGGGACCTGCATCACGTCGGCGATGTTCCTGACGGCCATGGCGGCCAACCCCCTGGCGGCGCTCCTGGCGGAAAAAGCGGTGGGGATAAAAATTTCGTGGGGCGACTGGGCCCTGGCCGGTATCGTCCCCGGCCTGGTGTCCCTCCTGCTCATTCCCTATGTGCTCTACAAGATCTACCCGCCCGAGCTGAAGAAAACGCCCGAAGCGCCGTTGATGGCCAAAGAAGAACTGGAAAAAATGGGCCCCATGGACTTCAACCAGAAAGTCATGCTCTGTGTCTTCCTGGGGACCATTATCCTGTGGTCCACGGCCACCTTCACGGCCATCGATGCGACGACCACGGCGTTTCTGGGTCTCGGCGTCCTTTTGATCACATCCGTCCTGACCTGGAGGGACTGCCTGGATGAATACGGCGCCTGGGATGCGCTGATCTGGCTGGGCGTCCTGGTCACGCTGGCCGGCCTCCTTGCAAAGTACGGGTTCGTTGCCTGGCTTGCCAAAACGCTGGGCGCCCTGTTCTCCGGGATGCACTGGTCGCTGACCCTGACGCTGATCGTGCTGGTTTATCTCTATGCTCAATATGCCTTTGCCTCGCTCACGGCACACGTGACGGCGCTGTACGCGGCATTTCTGGCCGTGGCTGTCGCCGCCGGCGCCCCGGCCCTGCTGGCCGCGGTGGTGTTGGGGTTTTTCTCCAACCTGTGCGGCGTGCTGACCAATTACGCAGCGGGGCACTCTCCCGTCGTCTTTGGGGGGGGCTTTGTCGATCAGGTGACCTGGTGGCGGCTCGGATTCGTCAACTCGCTCATCCTCGTGGTCATCTGGTTCAGCGTGGGCGCCGTCTGGTGGAAAGTCATCGGGATGTGGTAACAGCAAGGAGGGAAAGCAATGTCCATTCGAGTATTTCTAAAACGCGTGGTGCCGGAAGAGCGGGAGCGGGAGGCCGTGACCCTCATCACGGAACTCAGGAGCATGGCTTCGACGCAGCCCGGCTACATATCCGGCGAGACCATGCGACATGTCGCGCAGCCTGAAGAGTACCTCGTCATCAGCACCTGGGACAGCCTCGAGGACTGGGAGGCCTGGGTTGCAAACCCTGCCCGATCGGCCCTCCAGGGCAAACTCGATGCCCTGCTCGGCACGAAGACGACCTGGGAGATCTACCATCACCCGAAGAAGCGGTTCTTCAGGGCGGATCCGTCGGATTACCTTGTGAGGAGCGCAACGTAGAAATGAAACGCCAATTCTAAGCTCCACTCGGCAGGGAGCACGCACAAGGGCCGCCGTCTCTGAACGGCGGCCCTTTTATGTCCGGGGCTTGTGGCGGGAATCGTTTTGTCCTATGATGCCCCCTCCGGTATAATCGGGAACGTCGCGCTGGCCCCTATTCGATGACTCGCAATACGGCAAAAAACAACATGCCAAATCCGCTTCGCCGGTGGTTTCTTTTCTCCGCGGCCACCATGCTGTTCGGGCTCTCGATGTTCTACCGCTCGTCGGTCGCCGTGATCACGCCCGATCTCATCGGGGACCTGCTGCTCGACGTCGGACAGCTCAGCCTGATCACCGCCGTCTTTTTTTATGCCTACGCGGCCATGCAGATCCCGATCGGGATTCTCCTGGACAGGATCGATCCGGTCAAGGTCATGGCGCCCCTGTATCTCGCGGCAGCCCTCGGGACCCTGTTGTTCGCCTGGTCGGAATCCGCCGTGTGGATGGCCGCGGGTCGGCTCCTGATGGGGATCGGGATGGGCTGCAGCTTCGTCGGTGCCCTGAAGATCCTAGCCATCCGGTTCAGCCCGGAGCGGTTCGCCACCCTTGCCGCCCTCGTCGTCACCTTCGGCGGCATGGGAACAGTCGCCTCCACGGCGCCCCTGGCGCTGTCCTCGGCTCTTGCCGGCTGGAGGGCGAGCTTTGTGGCCATTGCCCTGTTTCACATTGTCCTGGTTGTGATATTCATCATGAGTGCCGGCCATGCCGGAGCGCCGGGACCGTCCAGGCAGCATCCCCGCCCGGCCATTCTGCCGCCGAATATCCCGGGCGGCCTTCGGCTCATCGTGATGAGCGGCGACTTCTGGCTGATCGCTGCAGCCAGTTTCATCCGCTCGGGCGTCATTACGGCATTTCAGGGTCTCTGGGCCGGGCCGTTCCTGATCGAGGCGTGCGGTTATCCTCCGCTTGCGGCGGGCAACATGCTCCTGGTCATGAGCCTGGGGTTCATCTTCTTCGGGTCCTTCAGCGGCTTTTTATCCGATCGGGTGCTCAAGAGCCGAAAGAAAATCATGCTGGGCGCCCTCCTGGGCCTCTTCCTGTGCCTCTCGGCCTTTGCCTGGATGCCCCGTGAGACCGGAATCCTGAGCATGGGTGCACTGTTCCTGTTCACCGGCATCTTCGCCGGCACGGGCAGCATCCCCTATACCCATCTGAAGGAACTCATGCCCGCGGAGCTGGTTGCCACCGCCATGACGACGATGAATTTCTTCGCCATCCTGGGCATGGGGGTCTTCACGCAAGGGCTCGGCCTGTTCATGGGGGCCTTCTACCCGGGTGACGTCCTGAGTCGGGAGGCCTTTGCTTCCGCCTTTGCGCTCTGTGCAGCGCTGGTACTCCTTGCCGTCATTCTCTATGCCTTTACGAAGGAAAGCCATCCGGGCGGGAAATGAAATCCGGCTCCACGTCTCGCTTGACACCGACCGGGGATCGTGCTTTTCCTGATGGGGAGTTACCCGAGCGAAAGGATTTGCCCGCCATGTCCGACAAGCCTGCCCTCAAGCACCTGCCGAACCGCGCAGAAAACCCCTGCTTCGGTTGCGGCCCCGCAAACCCCTCCGGTCTTCGCATGCAGTTCGCAACCGACGGCGAGGCCGTATATTCATGGCTGAGCGTGCCGCCGCACCTCGGCGGATGGCACAGCCTCGCCCACGGCGGCGTCCTCTTCACGATCCTGGACGAGGTCATGGGCAGGGCGATCATCTATTCCCGAAAAACCCTGGTCATGACGAAGTCGGTCACGATGGACTTCCAGAAACCGGTGCCCATCGGCAGGGAAATCAAGACAACAGCCAGGCTCCTGGAGATCAGGAGCGAACGGGAGTCCGTTGCCGAGGCCTTTATCTACAACGAGGCCGGGGAGATCTGCGCGCGGGCCACAGGGGTCTTCGCGACGTTCCCCAAGGAGGTTGCCAGCAAGCTCGGCATCGCCGACGATGCGATGCTGGAATGGTTCGATAGCTATATCCGGGCATAGCAGCGGCAGAAAATGAAAAGGCAGGCCCCCGGGGCCTGCCTTTTTTCCGTGTTTATCGCCCGCTATCTCAGCCTGTGCGGCTTGACGGATTTGATGCCCCGGTAATGGATCTCGCAGGTGATGGAAGCCTGGCCGGGGACCTTCCGGACCTCTTTTTCGATCGCCTTGTGTTCCTTGATGCTCCGGGCCACGCCGCGAAGCACGATGTCTTCGCCCCGGGGCTCAACTTCCAGGGTCGGGATCAGGAATTCGGGATTGGTCGCAATGACGGACTTGATCTTTGCGGCCAGCGCCCTGAGCTCCAGATGCTTCTGGGATTTCAGCTTGTCTTTTGCCGCCAGGAGGCTCTTGATGATCTCGATGATCTCGCCCATGCCCTGGGTGCTGGTGTCGAATCGGAGTTCGTAGGCATCCGGGTCATCCCACTTCTTGCCGTAGAGCTGCTGAATGACGGAAGCGATCTCCCAGTCGGCCTGTTGCACGAGGAGCTTCGCCGTGTCGTAGCTCACGTCCTGTTTTTTCATGACCCGCTCGATGCGGTTTTCCCTGGGCGCGACGATTCGGACGCGGAGGGCATGCGGGACACCCTGAAGCAGGTAGTGTGCGCCCCGGGTCATGAGGACGACGTTGTCCTTCAGGGCGTAATCGAGGATGATGCTCTGGACGAGCGCCATGAACCCCATGAACGACCAGTCGTATCGCTCCCAGATATTCGGGTGCCCCTCGCCGTACTCGAGGCTGAACCGTTCCCACTTCTTCCCGGAGTGTTTTGCCTCCTCGAGAACCCGGCCCAGGGCGATGTATTCGTACCCGAGATCTCTCTCGATGCTGCGCCCGATCTCTTCGCCGCCGCTGCCGAATTCATAGGTGATTGCCAGGATTGCCATCGAACGTCCTCGTAAGATCCCGCGAGCATCAAGCAAGCTGTCATCCTTCCCGGTGCGTTCCGGAGATAGGGGAAGGAATCACAGGCTGGGAAAACCGTTCATGCTTATCTCATCTGCTCCCGGGGATCAAGACATTTCTGCCCCGGACGAAATGCAGGCTGCCACTGCGTTTTCAGGTTCCGGCACCGACAGGATGCACGGCTCCGGACAGCAAACGCAATGGGTGCAAAAAAGGCATAAACTGGATACAATGCATGCTGTCCCGGCATGCCGTTTTCCCGTGCCGGTCCGAGGGAGGGAGGTCATGGATTTTTTCTTCAACCCGCAAGGCGTCGTCCTTGTCGGCGCAACGGCAAACAAGGCCAAAGGCGGCTATGCGATCCTGAAGAACCTCATCGGGGGCTTCCGGGGCGACATCTATCCCGTCAACCCCGGCTACACCGAGATCGAGGGAGTGACCTGTTACCCCTCCGTTCTGGCCGTCCCGGGTCCCATCGATCTGGCCATCCTCTTCATTCCTGCCTCCACGGTTCCGGCCTGTGTCGAGGAATGCGCGGCCAGGGGCATCCGGGGGGTGATCATCGAATCGGGCGGTTTCGCCGAGTCCGGACCGGAAGGGAAACGCCTCCAGGAGTCTCTGAAAGAAATCCGCGGGAGAACA
>Ga0335084_10004345_pt1 | contig 13940 bp, 17 predicted proteins | sample Lox_Sample_44_FD_206721 | JGI IMG/M metagenome (GOLD analysis project Ga0335084, IMG submission 206721) | Soil microbial communities from Loxahatchee National Wildlife Refuge, Florida, United States - Lox_Sample_4.4 | ecosystem: Environmental > Terrestrial > Soil > Wetlands | place: USA... | reverse complement strand
GCGATGCCCATCCCCCCCTGGATGATTGACGGCAAGGTCATGACTGTGCTCATCTCGGGAAGAATCCTCGGGAAAACCGGCCCATGCCCCCGGACCATTTCCGGTTGGTCAAGAACGTCCTGCGCATATTGCGGAGCCCGGCTCCGCAGACTCTCCAACCTACCCGTCGGTTGCGCTCCGACAAGTCCGCGACGCCGGATAAGCTGCGCATCTGGCCGGCCACGATCAAGAAGACGAGAGCCACCATGAAGGGTCGCCCCAGCGCGCCCGCTTCACGCGCTGGTAAGCCAGCGCGTGCTCTAATGGCCGACCTGAACGTAGACCGGCTCATTCAGGTCCCGGGAGGCTTGGGCCGCCAGGAGCATGGTCGCCTGCCAGGTGGTCGCTGAAGCGGAGTCAGGGACCACAAACGCCGTCCCACCAGCGGGGCTCTCCGCGCAGGCCACACGAATATCCATTGGGGTGTAGATGCCGAGGGTCAACACACCCACGACCATGTTCAGGAAACCAAGCTGGGTGTCGACTTTGGCAACTCCAGAAGGGCACTTGGCTGCGGTTTCTATGGCGGAGGGGGGGACAAGGCCATATACCCAACCCGAGGCCCACTTCTTTTCCACCGTGAGGCCTGAAGGCTTGGCGCCAGTCTCAATGGTAGCGTGGTAGCAGCCGGCCAAGGCGGTCGCGAGAACCAGTGTGGCAAGGGTTCGTGCGTGCATGGGGTCACCTCCTGAGAGAAGCCGGAGACTCAGCGACACCTCCGGTGCAAACCCTGAAGCGACTAATGTCAAAAGACTGCCGGGTGGTGCATAGGCTGCGCGGGTCAGGCAGCAGCCTGGTGGATCTGACTGGCGCGAGGCTAGCCCAACTCGTTAGTCCCGCTCGACATCAGGGTCGTAGGGCGGCTTCAAGCGCTTGAGTTAGACGACCTGGCGAGTGTCAGGGATTCCTAAGAAGACCCAATACTCCGCCCGAGATAGTGCCCAGGAATCCCGCAAACGCCAGAGCATAGAGCTTTCCAGCTAGTACCCAACCTGAGCGGCCCCGGGTTTTCAGGGCGTACCAGGGAATAGACAGCGGCAAAGTGATATAGAAGAGCAAACCCGCGTCGTGCACCGCCGCCACGCGTTGCTGTTTGGCGTCTCGTGCCAGCCACATGGCAACGGCGACGAAAGGGCCAGAGGAAAGCGCGATGCTGAGTCCAGGACTTGGTGTGGCTTGAAAGAGACCATAGACCACACCCATCGCGAAGCACGCGCCGCAGAACACGTAGGTCCGCGTCAGGGGTGGGCCGGGAGTCGCCATTAATGGCTCACCGAGTAGAGGAGGCGACATTCCACGGGTCTCGAACCATCCGGTCCTCAATGACCAAAGCATAGAGCCCGACCCACGAGCGCTGCCACCGCCACCCGTGGCTCGTACCCGACGAGGCCGCCTGAATCCAGTCCGTCGCGGCCATCGGATCCAGGGCGGTCCGGCACTCCGGACAGCGTGGCTGTGCGTGGGTATTAAACTGGCCACCACACACGCAGGGTGCCAGCCGCGTTACCGCCTCAGGAGTAAGGGGACCATAGTCGGACGTGGGGATGCCGGCCGGCCAAGACCAGTGATCGCAGAGCGCGACCACTCCGCACTGGCTGCAGTACGCGTAGCGCGAGTCGTTGAACCCATTATGGATAAGTTGGGCTTCAAAAGAAGCCGAACAGGCGGGGCAGTAGCCTCTCATTGGCGCTGTGTCTCCGGACAGGGCGGCTGCCTAAGTACCCGTTGGAAGGCGAGCACCGGCCAAACCAGAGCCCTCTTTGTTCACCACCTGCGCATGTCAAACGCCTCGCGACGACTCACCACCCGGGGAAGCCGGGGGCACGCGCGTCCGCGCTGGAACCGCTGCGGGTGCCCGCCGAAACTGTGCTAATACCGTCACCCCAGGTCGACTGTGGAGCTCCACCAGACGGACGGCCTCCGTTGGAATCGACGAGCCCAACATGTCCACAAGGTCGAACTCAAGGGCCGCCTTGCCTATCGCTGGAGACGAGACCGGCGCATCGGGAGGGAGTACGAGGAGCTCCACCCTGGCCATTGGGCCCAGCCTGGCGACGTCCTGAATGAGCGGCCGGACGGCATCGTACGCCGGCGAAGGCTGCAGGGTGCCGAGCCCTCGGCGCTCGTCCACGTCGAGAGTCACTAATCCGATTGGTACTCCCTGATGGGTGACGGTGCACTGCAGCGATGCCTCCATCCAAACGCTCCTGTCCGGGTTAGGCTGCCCGCTAGCGAGTGAGCAGGTGAATCACCTCGATACCAACGAACAACGCGATCGCCACCTCCATGGTGATGTGCCAGGTTTCCTTGCGCTCTTCCCGGTCGTACTGCTCGGTCAGCCAGGCGAGCAGGGAATCGCGCACGCTCTTGGCATCGATGCCGTATCCCTCGTGCTCGAACACGCGGTCGTGAGAGGCGAGCAACGCCTGCATGGTCCCCACGCCGTGCCGCTCAAAGGTCTGCCGCAGGGCGGGATCGATATCCGCGGTTCGAATTCCTATCCAGCGCAATTTGTGGAACCCTCCTGAGAGGTCTAGGGCTCAGCCGAGGGATCGCGCGCAGCGGCGTTCCCCCACGACGATCAGTCCCCGGCGGCGGCCACACCCTCCCCCCGCACCATGAACACGTGGCTCAGTCCGGCCATCCTCACGGTGAAGCGCGGAGACGCGGCTCCAGGCCGTTCAATCCCGTGTGCCTCCCCGTCGCAGACTCCACAGGCCGCGCACCGAGAGGATCATGGTGACGCCCCCGAGCGCGCCGAGCGCCCAGAGGGTCCAGACGAAGAAGAAGCCGCCGGGGGACGCGGCGATCTCCGGATAGTGTGCCCCCCTCATGTGAAGGACCGGCATGGCTGCCGCGAACAACCCCACGAGGAACATGATGACGTGCCCCGATCGCCGTTCGGCCAGCACCAGCGTCCCGTACAGGAAAATTACCAGGACGACCAGCGCAGTGTTCGAGGACTGGGCCTGCGATATCCCGCGGACGATGTCGTCCGTCACGTGCAACGTCAGCAAGAGGAGCGAAAGCAGGGACGTGATCTTCAGCAGGCCGGTGTTGGTCATTGATGGCCTCCGCGCTTCACTGACGATGTCATCAAAGCCGGCAGCAGCATGCGCGTGTTAAGCCGTGCTGAGCCGGAGTCCCTTGGCTGTGCAGCGTTAGTCGTCACTGCCGTGGAGCCGCATCCTGGGGATCTGGAGGCCAGGTGTCACGGTCGTTCGACGCGAACTTCCCAATGGCCGATCGCGTTTACCGGGAGTGGCAAGCCGTTCCCCCCTCCCGTCGTGTTCGTCGTTTCGTCACGATACTCGAGCACTCCACTTCGGGGTAATCCAATGGGGTACCCCGCCTCCGGCAACCAGCGCGAATCATTGAGCGGGAGAAGTGGGAAGGGGATGGTGGGGTCCGCGTACTGGTACATGCTGAGGCAGGTCGTGTCGCCGCTGGTCATCATCGCCGCCGCGACGGGCCTGATCGCGAGCAGCAGGAATTCGGCTGCCGTGCCGCTCTTGTACGAGATCGTCTGGACCGTCGCATTGAAGCCACCCACCGTTCGACCGGTCATGCGTAAGCGTTGGGAACCCTGGAAGAGTTGCCTGGGGCAGGCACTGCCCAAAATCCCCTTCATTTCCTGGTTGAAACTGATCTTGGCTTCGACCACTCCCTTCCAGGTGCCGTCTGGTTGGCGCGTAAGCGTACCTTGGAGCGTGTCGGCGCCCTGGCTTCGTTCGGCCTTGCCAATTCCGATATCGATCTGAGCCGCGTAGCTGTTGGCCAATCGAATCCGAATGGTGTCCTGCGCCATTCCGGGCGTCAGGTGAGCCGCAAGCAGCGAAAGGACCAGAACAGGCCAGACCGGCGCTTTCATGTCACCCTCCTCGAGGCCCAGGGCTATCGCACAACCGTCGGCGTCATCGTCCACACCCAAGCGCGTGCTCAGCGTACCGGCGGCTCGAACCCGACGCTGGTAATCCGCCCGCCCGGCCCCACCGCCCAGCAGGCATGAGGGGATGTACAGTCGACGGCCCAATAGGACGAATCGCTGAGGCTGGTCCAGGAGCGACCGTCGTTCCCGGTCCAGTCCAGCCCCTTTGGCCCCGCCACCACGACGTAACCCGGCATGCCGGGGACGACCGTCGAGCCGTAGACCGCGCCGCTGAAGGTCGGAGGGTTCACGAGCGTCCAGGTGTCGCCGCCATCGCTGGTCACCGCCGCCACGCTGTCGCTACGGTCGTCATTCTTGAGGAGGCGGCCCCCCAACGCCATGCCGTGTCGCTCGTCGCGGAAGGCCAGGGTGGCGACGCCGGTGGCTTCTCCGGTCACGATCGGCGTGGTCACCACGGCCCAGTGACGGCCCCGATCGTCGGAGCGATAGACTCGGGCGTGGGGCTCGGTCCCGAACCAGGCCCGCGCTCGGCCCTGCGCGATGAGGCAGGTGCCGCCGGCCGCGGGCGAGCCTTCTCCCGGCAAGGCCGGCGGCATCCCGTCGTCGGCGACCGCGCTCCAGTGCTCGCCGTCCTCGGTGCGGATCACGATCATCTTGCCATGCGCGGCGTCGCTCACCGCGATCCCGTGTGTCCCGTCCCAGAAGGCGAAGCAGTCGTAGAAAGCGGTCGAGTCGTGGTTCATGAACTGCAACCGCCAACTCTGCCCGGCGTCGGATCGCGACTAGGAGGAGGAACGAGGACTGGAATCGTGTCATGGGAAAGGGCAGCCGCCTAACGTCCCGGTTTAAGCTGCGAGCCGGCGCCGTGGACGCCCTGGCCCTTCCATGGATAGTGATGCTCCGGTTGAACGCGCGCCAGCGCGCTCGCCAGCCAAACCGTACCTGGGCCGCAACGCGTTGCACTAGCCAAGTGCGAGGACCAGCAGGACCACTGCCACCACGGTCACAAGGAGCTGAAGTGCTGCCAAACGACGCATGCTTCTGAGATCCGGGCGTGCCTCGGGGGGATAGTAGGTCGGATTGGTTCCCTGAAACCAATTCCATTCTACGCTACGTGGAGCTCCCGGCAGACGTCGACGGACAAGGGTCGAGTACTGGCCGACGCCGATGGCCGCCAGGACAAGAGCGAGTACCAGGGCGAGCCCGCCGGCAATGAGGAGTGATATGCGCATGTTGCAGCCTAACGGATGGCGCATAAGCTGCGCGCTAGGGCGGGCACAGGCAACAGTGTCATCATCAGCCAGCCGTGGCCGCCCCGCCACGACAGCTTCATGCGCTGGTTAGGCACTCCGCGGTGTGAACCCACCCTCTTGCCCAGTGTGATAGGTCAGGATTGCCTCCTCGCGCCACCGCGCGAGTTGGCCAAGCACCGCGGCGAAGTCGCCCTCAGGTTCGACATCAATCACGAAATAAGTGCCGTCAAGCCCCTCGTGAAAGCCGCGCCACTGATTGAGGAGTGTGAGTCGCTGAGCTCGGGCGTCGCCATGGTCGCTGTCGGTGAAGGTAACCCAGATAGTGCGGTGGCCACTGCGGCGCACGACCTTGAGGACTGACGGCTTCAAATCGGGAGTGAGTGAGACCGCATGAACCACATCTAGGAAATTGAGGCCGTAGGCGAAGAACGGATTGTTCCGAAGCTCGTAGAGATCATCACCAAGAGCCTTGGCCCACATTGCTTCGCCCCCGGTGTGAGGGTTGTTGGGCAAGTCGATATGGACCTTAGTGAGCTCTTCTTGCGGCATGGCTCGTGGATGTGCCTAACGCCCGCGCTTCACCGGCGGGCGCAACCATGAGTGACGAGTCAACCTACGTTCCATTGTTGCCGCGCCACCTCATCAGACTGCTCCTATCCTGAGGCGGCCGCGCCCGCCAGCTGGAAGCGCTGGTTAGACTGCAACGGTCCCAGGAGTTGATTGCGACCGTTTGTCGAATGCACGTCGAAGGCGGGGGTACTGCTCGAGCAACAAGTCGCGAATAGGAGTCGCAAGGTCACGTGCGTCCAATGCGATAAACCCGTACCACTCGTCGAGACCGTCCGCGATCATTGCGGCGTCGAGCGCCTCCGAGACGTCCTCCTTCAAGTCTTGGATTCGATAGACCATCACTTCCATACGATCGAAGTGAGGCGCCCCAGTGGAGCGCCAGTTCTTCTCCGTAGCACCTTCGGCTTCTGCGGCTACAGCACGCTCTACCAGCCGTGGGTCAACTAAGATGATACCTCCAGGAACATCGCGAGACGACGCCCAGACATGGTGAGCAAAGCGGTGACGGAGCCCTTCTGCGTAAGCCAGCGCGTCTAGTGCGGCCATAAAGAATCGTAGGTCATCTGGAGAATTAGCGAGCCGATGCTCTCCGGCCGCCCGGATGGCCGCTCGCCGACCATCAGTGCTCTTCACTGCCTTTAGCATATCGACGACTATGCGCTGTTCTGACTTGAGGAACGACGATGCCATACGAAGCAGCACGGCCTCTGAGTAGGACCATAGGCTGATCACGTATGTGGCAAGGCGGCATAGCTCAGGATCGAACTCGCCTGCGGGAGCAAGTGGTCCAAAGTGAAGCTCGGCATCCGGCTTAACGCGCCCGAGCGGTTGTGGGCTCATGTGTTTAGGTGCTCATCGCATTGTGTTTGCGGTCTAACGGATGGCGCATAAGCTGCGCGCTGGGGCGGCCACAATCCAGAGGGTCATCTTCCGCCAGCCGTGGCCGCCCCGGCGCGCCAGCTTCATGCGCAGGTTAGGCCGCTCACAAGATTAGGAATGCCCAGCCCACGTCACAATAACTGAGGAAACCAACGGCATTCCCCAGCTGCTCTCTGGTGTATCCCTGTGCGAGTGGGTAGTGGGAGTCTGCGAAGTCACAGCCGAGGTCGTAGGGACCCTCGATGAAGTACTGACGCCGCCACTCGCGGAACTCAGCGACTGTTAGGACAATGACCTCTCCCGCGGCGCCGCAGGCAAGCGGGAGGTCATCGAGCGGGGGAATGTATCGTTTTGCAAGGAACGCCAGAGGATCTTCAGCGCTTAGGAAGCGGTAGTGACGCTGGGCCTCCGGCGACAGCGAATCGGGGTCTGGTAGCGGCGCGAGATCAAGAACGAGTTCACTCGCCCCGGCTCCAACTTGGATCCAGAGCGGCTTGGCCAACTGGCATAGTGTCTGAATCGCGTCAGCGGCAGATAGTGGGTCGCGGCTTGGGGGAAAACGAACGGCCGCGGGGTAGCCTCTCCTGGACTGCCTCGTAGCGACTTGGCCAAACAGCAGGGTGAGGGCGGCCAGTCGGCGGTCGAGGTCTTGTGGTGCAGCCATAGTGATGGGATCTCAAGCGATCTAACTAGCTATTGGAAATGAGGGCACCGGCCAAGCCGGCGCCTTCGTTTTCTATCCCTCCACCGCCGTACTCGATGCCGTCCGGATAAGCTCCGCGGTGGGGCGGCCACAATCAAGAATGAGCGAGCCCTCAGAACTGGCTGCCTGGAGCGACAGCCTGTACGAACCGGTCAGACGGCGGCCAAGACGCGTCGGCGCAGGGTACTGGGAAGGCTGAGGAAAGCAAAGAACGTCGCGGGATAGAGGTAGTCCTCCCCGGACTCATCGATGACCCGAAGCTGGCCATGTGCCGCGGCGTCCCGATCCGGAAGCACCTGATAAATCTTCCGCCGCTCCAGGGACACCTCATACCCCTTATTGCGGAGACACAGAGCGAGCCGGCGTTTGATGGAGGCCATGTCAATCAAGATAACGCTTGAGCTTGAGTTCGCGCCTGCCGATCCCCGTTGCCTCGTACCAGTGGATCTCGGCCAGACGGACCGTCCCGTCTGGGAGTTCTACCGTGGCCACACCCTTCCGCTTCCGCCAGCGGGCCCGCCCATAGCGCCGGCGCAGGCGCTGAATTTCCCGGATGGCCGCACCCGCCGCAATGGTTTCGACCTCTGTGAGTCGTCCAAGGATCCGGAAATACACGGCGTAAGGCAACTCGGGTTTGCGTCCATGGTCAACCCGCCGTCTAACTGGCCATCACCAGGCCGGAACCGGGGGCCGGTGTCCGTTCTTCCCTACCCCTGCACCACCGTCCGACTCTGCTCCCGCATGAACTGCTGCACGTACCAAGGCCCACAGCCACCCTTCCCAGTCGAACCCGAGCCCTTCCATCCGGTAAACGGCTGCGCACCGGGCCAGGCACCCGTCGTCGCCCCGCTCCGCTTGTTCACGTAGCAGACCCCGGCCTCCACCTCGTCGAAGAAACGGTCGATCTCCTCCTGCTTCTTCGAGAACAATCCCGCCGTGAGCCCATATTCGGCCTTGTTGGTCTCGGCCAGCGCCTGCTCCAGACTCGCCACCGGTGCTACCGCCAGGAACGGCGCGAACAGCTCCTCCCGGAACAGGGTGCTCTCGAGCGGCAGGGTGGCGATGGTGGGAGCCACGAAGTGGCCGCGGTCGAAGGCCTCGCCCTTGAGGCGGTCGCCGCCGGTGAGGATCTTCCCCTCCTTCTTCGCCTGGGCCACGGCGCCCTCCCAGCGCTTGATCGCCTTTTCGTTGATCACCGGCCCATACCAGACATCGCGCTGAGTCACGTCTCCCATCTTCACCGCTTTGGTCTTCTCGATCAGCTTCTCGAGGAAGGGCTGAGCCACCGACTGGTGCACGTACACCCGACTGGTGGCGCTGCACTTCTGGTTCTGGAGCCCGAACGCCGACTTCATCACCCCCTCGGCGGCAGCATCCAGGTCGGCCGAATCCATGACGATGGTCGCGTTCTTCCCGCCCAGCTCCATCAGGCAGGGCTTGACCCAGTTCTGGGAGAGGCCGTGGAAGATCCGCATCCCCACTTCCTTGGAGCCGGTAAAGACCACCCCGTCGGTGCCGGGGTTCTGCCAGAGCGGATCACCGATCTCGCGGCCGTGGCCGGAGATGAAGTTGAACACCCCCGCCGGCACCCCCGCGTCCCGATAGACCTCGTACAACTTGAGCCCGGTCCAGGGCGTATCCTCGGCTGGTTTGTAGTTGACCGCGTTGCCCGAGAGCAGGGCCGCGGAGGACATCCCGGTCGAGAGCGCCAGCGGGAAATTGAACGGCGCGATACAGGCGAAGACCCCATAGGGCCGGAGCACCTCCGTGTTCCGCTCGATCGGGGTCATCTGGGCCATGCTGCGCGTGAAGCCGTAATGGTCCTCCACCTGCTGCGCGTAGTAGTCGATCAGGTCGGCCGATTCCTCCGCGTCTCCCATCGCCTCCATCCGGTTCTTCCCGACCTCGTAGGCCATGATCGCCGCCAGCTCGAACTTCCGCTCCCGGATCAGCTCGGCCGCGCGGCGGAGAATCTTGACCCGCTCCTGCCAGGGCCGAGCCGCCCAGGGCTTCTGCGCGGCGCGGGCCACCTTGACCGCGTGATCCACGTTGGCCGGTGTCGCCGAGGCGAAGCGGCCCAGGATCAGAGAGGTGTCGATCGGAGAAACGTCCACGATCGGCTCGTTATCAGGGACTTCCACCGCCTTGCCCCCGATGTACAGGGGATGGCTCTTGCCGGCATCCTTCCGGACCCGGGCGAGCGCTTCGTCGAACGACCGGTGGAATCCTTCCAAGTCGACGTTGGTGCTGGTGTAGGTCACCTTCTGCTGTACCGCGGTCATGACATCTCTCCTTATCGGGCGCCCGCCTTTTTCATGCCCTTTTCAGTCGCGGCGACGGCCTTTTCCAGCGCCACGCCGAATCGGTTGACCAGCTCGTCGAGATCGGCCTCGGTCACGATGAAGGGCGGCGCCACCGTCACCAGGTCTCCATTCACCCCATCGGCGTGACCCACGTTGGACCAGACCACCAGCCCCGCCTCGACGGCACAGTCGGCAAAGGTCTCGGCGAACTTGAGGCTCCGGGGGAAGGGCGCCTTGGTCGCCTTGTCCTGCACGAATTCGATTCCCGCCAGCAGCCCGCGTCCGCGCACATCGCCCACGTGGGGCAACTTCGTCAATCCCGCCAGCCGCTGATGCAGCTGAGGCCCCATCCGGGCGCAGCGAGCGATCAGGTCGTGTTCCTTGAGATAGGCCAGGGTGGCCAAGCCGGCGGTGCAGAGCACCGCGTGATGCGAGAAGGTCTGTGCGTGCAGAAAGGCCCCCGAACCCGCCGCGATCCGGTCCACGATCCCGGTCCGGGCCACGACCGCAGAGAGCGGGGCATAGCCGCCGGTGATGCCCTTGCCCAGGGTCATGATGTCCGGAACCACGCCGAACTGCTCGATGGCGGACCAGGTGCCGGTCCGGCCGGCCCCGGTCAGGACCTCGTCGGCGACGAACAGGACCTTGTGGCGGTCGCAGATCTCCCGGATCCGCTTGAAGTATTCGGGCCGGGGAACGTTGGCGCCGGTGGAAGATCCACCGACCGGCTCCGCGATGAACGCGGCCACCGTGTCGGCGCCTTCCTTGAGAATGGTCTCTTCCAGGAGATTCCCGTTGCAGGTCGAGCAATCGGGAGCATCGCCGCCGCAGGAACAGCGGTAGCGATAGGGTGCTGCGATCCGGACGACGTCCACCAGCCAGTCCGCGTAGATCACCCGGTACGACTCGCGGGCGGAGGCGGACAGCGCCAAGAGGGTGTTGCCGTGATAGCCGGGGCTCAGCGCGATGATCTTGGACTTGGAGTTCTTGCCCTGCTCCACCCAGTACTGGCGGGCCAGCTTGAGGGCGGCCTCCACCGCTTCTGAGCCGCTGCAGAGGAAATAGACCTTGTCGAGATCGCCGGGTGAGCGGGCCGCCAATTCCGCAGCCATCCGTTCCGCGGGCTCGTTGGTGAACGCCATCCCGTTCACGTAGGCCACCTGCTTGGCCTGCCGAGCCATCGCCTCGCCGATCGCCGCGACACCATGTCCGATGTTGGCGACGTAGGCGCCGCCCACTCCATCGAGATAGGACTTGCCATCCTCGTCCCAGAGGTAACAGCCCTCGCCCCGCACGATCTTCGGATAGTTCCGATGGAGCTTGCGGTAGAACAGGTGGCCTTGGGGATAGTGATAGGTCGACACCGATCGTCCTCTAAATGAAAGCGTCACTGGTCCCGGAACCGGCGAGCGGGCGCGTTCGGTCTGGGGCCCACGAATTTATCGCAAAGGCGGACCGGCGGGGACCCCGGGGCTTTACCGATGCCGCCCCCGGCTACGTAAGCCGATGGCCCGTTGTGACATAGGCTCCCTGACGCACCAGGAGGGTGCCATCGACCCTCCGCCTAGCCGTGGTGCACCGGGCCGACAATATTGGGGACGCTCGCGGATCGACTCCGACCTCAAAAACGAGACACGCACCCGATGCCGGAACCCCTGTGGCAGGACCTGGGCTCGGTCGAAGAGCTCAAGCGACGGCCGCTGACCCAGATCAACCTGGGTCGCATGAAAATCGCGCTCTCCTATCTGAACGGGCAGTTCGGCGCGGTCTCCGGCACCTGCAACCACGCGGGCGGTCCGCTGGGCGAAGGCACCTTCGACGGCGAGTACATCGTCTGTCCCTGGCATCACTGGAAATTTCACTGCCGGACCGGGCTGGGAGAGCCGGGATACGAAGAGGACGCGGTTCCCCGCTACGACCTCAAGCAGGAGGGCGGCCGGCTCCTGATCAATCTCACGCCGGCCAGCAAGCGCGGCCACAAGTATCACGCGCCCCATCCGCTGGAGCGGCCCCTCGGACGAGAGCCGGGACCGGTGCGGGTGCTGGGGATTTCGACCACCATCATGGATCTGGCCTACCCCCGGTTCTCCGCCTCGGACTGTCTGCTCGACGTAGCACTCGAAGAGGCCAAGACCAAACACAAGGCAGAAACTCAGCTGATCCGCCTCAACGATCTCCGGTTCCGCGCCTGCGAGGGCTACTACTCCAAGAGCGCCTACGCCTGCACCTGGCCCTGCTCCATCACCCAGATGGATCCCATGGATCAGTTGGACCGAGTCTACGAGGGGATCGTGTTCTGGGCCGACGTGATCCTGATCGCCTCGCCGATTCGGTGGGGCGGGCCCAGCTCGCTCTACACCAAGATGGTCGAGCGGATGAACTGCCTCCAGAATCAGATCACCATTCGCAACCGGGTGATGCTGAGCAACAAGGTGGCGGGGTTCATCATCATGGGTGGCCAGGACAACGTGCAGGCAGTGGCGGGACAGATGCTGATGTTCTTCGCCGAGCTGGGCTGCGTCTTCCCCCAGTTTCCGTTCATCGCCCACAGTCGAGGCTGGGACGCCGAGGACATGGAGCGGAACGTCCGGCTGGTCATGGGCAGCGAGGAACTGCGGGACGGCGCCCGCGCCCTGGTGGCCCGGTCGGTGGAGATCGCTCAGCGACTGATCGCGACCGCCAAGCCGGGCGAGCGGATGGAGCGGGGCGGGCGCAAGGCCTTCTCCCGCGAGGGGAAGCGACCGGCCGGCGCCGAGGCGGACCAGCCCGCGTGAGCCCTCGACTCCGGTGATCGCCCGGCTCCGGGCGGCGCTCGCCGTCGTGATCCTGGGACTCCTGCTCTGGGTAGGAGCCCGTCCCACCGGACCGCTTCCGGCGCTGGGGCGCTTCCTCGATCCCTGGCATGGGATCTGGGCCGTCGCGACCACCGCCGAGCTGCCCCGCAGCGCCAAGGCCTCGATTCCCCACCTCGAGCATCCGGTGCGCGTGATCTACGACGACCGGAGCGTTCCCCACATCTTCGCCCAGACCGAAACCGACGCCTCGCGCGCCCTGGGGTACGTGGTGGCGCGGGACCGCTTGCTGCAGCTCGAGCTCCAGGCCAGGGCCGGCGCCGGACGCCTGACCGAGATGGTAGGGCCGTCGGCGATTGAGGCCGATCGCGAGGCGCGAGACCTGGGTCTCCCCCGCGCCGCGGAGCACAAATGGGAGGGCCTCGATTCGTCCAGCATCGATTCCCGATTGCCCCGCGCCTTTGCCGACGGGGTCAATGCCTGGATCGACAACCTGCGCAGCCGGGACCTTCCGCTCGAGTATCGCCTGCTCGATCGCTGGCCGGCGCACTGGGATCCGATCAACAGCACCCATCTCTTCAACCGGATGGGGTACACGCTGGCCTATTCAGATCTCGAGCGGAGCCGCCTCGCGGCCCAGGCCCTGGTCGGCGCCGAGGCCGCTGATGCCCTGTTCCCGATCAACAGCCCGATCCAGGAGCCCATTCAACCCAACGGACAACACGCGCCTCGGCTGGATTACCATCGGGTTCCTCCGCCGGGCGCTCCTGACAGCCAGGCGCTGCTGATCGCCTCGACCATTCCGCCGTCAGACGAATCCGACGATGCGCTGGGGAGTAACAACTGGGCCGTGGGACAGAAACGGTCCAAGAATGGGAATGCGTTGCTGGCCGGGGACCCGCATCTCGATCTCAGTCTTCCCTCCATCTGGTACGAAGCGCACCTGGTGGTCCCCGGACGGCTCGACGTGTACGGGGTGACGGTCCCCGGCGCTCCGATGATCGTGCTCGGCTTCAACCGCGACATCGCCTGGACCTTCACCAACACCGAGGCCGACGTCCTCGATTATTACCAGGAGACGGTGGACGACTCGCTGCACCCGCGCCGGTATATGCTGGACGGCAAGTGGCATCCGCTGGAGCTCCGCCCCGAGATCTATCGGGGCCGGCACGGAGAGGTGATCGCCACCGACACCACGCGCTATACCCATCGGGGCCCGCTGCGCCGGATGGCCGGGCACTGGCTCTCGTTCCGCTGGACGGTGCTCGAAGGGATCGCCCGGAGCGAGAACTTCGCACGGGCAGCGCGGGCGCGATCGGTTGGCGAATTCGAAGACGCGATGACCGACATGGAAACGCCGGCGCAGAACATGCTCGTCGCTGATCGCACCGGGAGCATCGCGATCCGCTCCACGGGCCGGTTCCCGATTCGGCCCGGCGATGGCCGAGGAGACGTGATTCGCCCGGGCACCACCAGCGAGAGTGACTGGACCGGCCAGTGGCCGGTAGCCGA
>Ga0335084_10004343_pt1 | contig 13941 bp, 6 predicted proteins | sample Lox_Sample_44_FD_206721 | JGI IMG/M metagenome (GOLD analysis project Ga0335084, IMG submission 206721) | Soil microbial communities from Loxahatchee National Wildlife Refuge, Florida, United States - Lox_Sample_4.4 | ecosystem: Environmental > Terrestrial > Soil > Wetlands | place: USA: Florida... | reverse complement strand
ACCTGCCTGCGCAGATTGAACGCACGGATGCACTGCGGCATCTATAATCTTGGAGTCATCAATCCTATAATCGGAGCTTTCTGCAGGGGGTCTGACATGAGAACCCTGAAAATCTTCCTCATTGTCTCAAGCTTCTGCCAGTTTTTCACCGGTTACATCGCCCTCCCGGCGGCCGAGCAACAGGTGCAGTACTTCCCTCAGTTCGCTGACGGCGGCGGCTATACGACGACCTGGTACATCACCGGATACGGTTCAGCAGCGAGCACGGTTGACGTCGCCGTCTTTGACCGGTACGGCTTTCCTCAATCGCTCGCGACTGACCAGGGAACAGGCAGCACGTTTCGCCTGTCCATCAACGGCTACGGATCGACTTCCCTTCGAACTCTCGGAGGAAGCAGCACGGTCCGAACAGGATGGGTGAGGATCACCTCCAGCCCCGCGGTGGGAGCTACGGAGACCTACGGGTATGCCGGCGGTGGAGGGCTGATAAGCCAGGCCACGGTTCCTGCCGCCGATTGGACCGGATCCGCGACGATTTTTGTCGCCGATGTCCGGTCAACGGCAATCGCGCTGTTGAACGTCGGCTCCTCGAACACGTTGAATTTCAGACTGCTGGACGGCAGCGGGAATCTCGTTGGATCCACTTCGTCGTACACGTTGAGCTCGTACAACCAGGCCGCGGTTTATGTGAACCAGATTCCGGGATTCGAGAACGTCACCGTCTCGAACGGGTCTATGGAAGTGACCGGGTCGTCGCCTTTCTACCTGACGACGCTTCTGTTTACCGGACAGATCTACACGACGGCACCCGTACTTCCCGGCCGCAGCCAACCCACTAGTTCGCGAAACAGCCTGATAAATCAGTTCAGCCAGCTCATTCAGCAATCCAAGGACGTTGGGGATCAACTCCTCCCCCCGGCCCCGGAGGACCTGGCGGCGTTCGCCGGATTTTTGAGTCAGCCGCGAACCGGCTTGATCCGTCTGCTTCCGAGAGAGACCTATGACGGGTATCTGGACATCAACGGCGGTGGCGCCTACTATTCGTTCGCACGTCTGACCCACGAGTACGGTCTCGGCTCGGACATCGAACTGTATCTCGGCAGTTTGAGCGTCGGATTTGCGGGCGCAGATTTCGGTTTTTTGACAGATCTCGGCGACGTACCGATCGACTCCGTCACTACTAGTACCCCCGCCGTACAGTACCTCTCGACGTTCAGCCCCCCGACCAATGAGCCGGACGCTAGAGTCCAACAGCAGCGCGCGGGAACAGGCTTTACCGTCGGATCCTACTATTACGTCAACCACATGAAGGCCACTCCTTCGACAACTTATGTCGTGCGTTCGGTCTGCTATCGGGACTCCGACGTGTTGGCTGCTTTCCGGCTGGTCCGGACGGATGCCGACGGGAGCGTCATTCTCGTTTACAAAGTGCTTCAGACCTTTCCCGTGCCTCCGCTAAACTAACTCCAGTGGCCTGAAACCGTAGAATCGGATGCGGCAACCAGCGATTCTGTCCAGCGCTGAAAGCCTGACACATGACAGCCCAGGGCAAAGGCCGCGGAGCGAGCCGAAGCCCCGGGTAGGGGATTGGAATTGTGTAAGCCCTGTAGCGGCTTGTGCCGTCCGTTCAGGGCTCCCCCCTGGTTCCGCCCAGGCCACGAGCCAACGGCAGCCGGAGGCGGGTAGCAGGCCTCCGGCCAAACATCGATGACAGTCGGTTCTTCGGGCCGAGAGACGCCCAAAAACCTTCCTTTGCTCTTTGGAACCGAGGAGGTGGAGATGAAGCGATCTGTTCCTGGATTTCGGATGATGTTCTTCGCGGCGGCGTTCCTGATCCTGCCGCTTGCTCAGCATGCGACGGCTCAGAAGGGCGTTCCGTATTTCCCGCCGAAAGACGCCTGGGAAGCACGCTCACCCGCCGAACTCGGCTTCAACCAGCCAAAGCTCGACGCGGCGATTCAGTATTCGGTTGAAAACCAGAACAAAAACACCAGGAATCTCTCCGAAGATATCCTCAACACGTTTCGCAGCGAGGCGCCGTATAACAAACTCATCGGTCCGGCCCAGGAACGAACCGGCATAAACGGCATCATCATCCGCCACGGCTATGTCGCAGCCGAATGGGGCGACACGAAGCGGGCGGATATGACATTCAGCGTGACCAAGTGCTTCCTGTCGACCGTGGTCGGGCTTGCATATGCGCGCGGGCTCATCAAAGACCTGAAGGCTCCGGTGGCACGGGACATGCCGCCGGGAGTCGATCTCTTCAAGTCGGAGCACAACCGAACCATCACGTGGGAACATCTGCTGCGCCAGACCAGCGACTGGTCCGGTACGCTGTGGGACAAGCCGGACTGGGCGGACCGTCCTCCGGCTGGACAATCTCCGGAACAGTGGCAGCAGCGTGAAATGCACGAGCCCGGAGCTTTCTACAAGTATAACGACACGCGAGTCAACGTCCTGGCCCTGGCGGCGCTGTACATATGGAAACGTCCGCTGCCCGAGGTGCTCAAGGACTCGATCATGGATCCCATCGGCGCCTCCTCGACCTGGCACTGGGAGGGCTACGACAACTCCTGGGTGGTCCTCGATGGAAAACGCATCCAATCGGTCACCGGCGGCGGCCACTTCGGCGGCGGGATGTTTATCAACGCCTGGGACATGGCCCGTTTTGGTTACCTGTTTCTCAACAACGGCAAATGGGGCGACCGCGTTCTGGTCACCAGATCATGGATCGATCTCGCGAAGACCCCCGGGCCGGTGAGCTCGGATTACGGATTCATGAACTGGTTCCTAAATACACCTGCCCCCGTCACCAACGGACGTGCGGGGCGGCAAATGTTCAGCGATGCTCCGGCCTCGGCCGTCGCCTTTCGGGGCAACGGGGAGAACATCATCTACATTGACTGGGAGCACGACATGGTCGCCGTCGTCCGCTGGATAAAAGCGCCGGGCGGATTCATATCGAGCCTGATGGCGGCAATAGAAAAATGAACGAACGCTTGTAAACACAGATTATTCATCGGCGCGGGGCGGCCGGAAGGCCGCCCGCTGAGCGGACCTACAGTCTCGCTCGTGGCTTGACATCCTGCGCCGGGCGACCTGACGGTCGCCCCTCCTGGGGCGTTGCCCGGGCGTTGTCCCAGGACCCGGGGCTTTCTCTCGGGGAGCGCGCGCGTCTCGCGCGCCAATCTCCACGATTGCCACGATTCCCCTTCTCAAGTTCGACCGTGGAGTCAGCCAAGGGAGGCGGGCGGGACGCCCGCGCTCCCAGGAATAACGCTTCGCCGGAACGGCCGCCATGCGTCCCTGAGGGGACGCAGCAGCGCGCAGATCATTAATCGGCGCTTATCGCGTTCATCCGCGGTTCAGAATGACAGGCGGGCGGAGAATTGGAGCGAGCGGGCCGGAAGCTGCGCGGTGACGCCCGCCAGCGGTGCGCCGAATCCGGTTCCGGGCGCAGTGCCGTTGCCGTAGGTGCCGCTGTAGCCCACGAAATTGGCGTGGTTGAACACGTTGAACGCCTCCACACGGGCGACCAGCCGGATCCGGTCGCTTCCGAGCGCAAACTGCCGCTCGACAAACGGCGACACATCGTAGATTGCCCTCCCGCGTCCGGCGTTACGGGCGACGACTGCGCCGTTGATCACCGGGCGGTCTGTCGTGCCACCGGTATCCCCGCTGTTGTTTGTTCCTGTGACGAAATTGTAGGGCAGTCCCGAGGCAAGTGTGGCCATGCCGCCCGCCGTAATCTTCCAGGGTGCCTCGTACACACCGCTCAGCACGAATCGCTGGCGCTGATCGAAAATGGCATTTCCGTTTTCCACCTTGCCGGTGAAATTCGGATCGTTGGGGTTCTGTCCGGGCACGTCCGGATCGACATTGTCGCTGGCATGAGACCACGTGTAGCTGGCCAGCATGGAAAAGCGCCGGCTGAAAACGCGGGTTAGATTCACGTCGAGAGCGTTGTAATAGGCGTACCCGTTGTTGACGTCACTCTGTATCAGGGCATACGGGGGCTGTGGATTGGTGGGAGCCGCGGGATTGCAGGCGATACCGTGCTGGCCGTACCACCAGATCCAGTACGGCCGGGTGCAATTGGCGGCCTGCGCCGGACGATTCTGTCCCTGCGCGGTTCTGACAAACGGGGCCGGCGGGTCCACATCCAACGGACGGTTGATTTTCAGCGTGTGCGAACCGACGTAGTCGGCGCCAAGCACCCAGTCCGGAGTGATGCGGCGCTGGCCCCCGAAGGTCCACATCTCGGAGTTCGGATTCAACAGTTTATCGGGATAGCCGATCAGCGTGGAGGTCGGGAAATACTGGTTGAGTTCGGCCGTCCTGCCTGGGCGGATGTAGAGATTGCGTAACGGAACTGGCGCACCCGGCGGCAAGGAGGGGAGCGGAGCCGCTGAGACGCTCGAAGGAAAGCCGATCTGGCCGGGGGCGGCGGTGTAGTTGAAAACGCCAGTAGGGCCCGTGAGCGTGTAATTAGCCTGCGCGTTATCGACGATCTGTGAGTAATAAATGCCGAAGCCCCCGCGCACCACCGTTCTCCCGTCACCGCGCAGGTTGTAGGAGAATCCAGCCCTGGGGGCAAAGTTCCTGCGCGCATCCGTGAAGGTCTGCCGCTCGTAGCGCAGTCCCAGGTTTACCGTAAGATCCCTGCGCAGTCGATAATCGTCCTGCACAAAAAGCGACCAGAGCGTGTCGTTCACGGTATAGCTGGCATTGCCGTAGCTCTGAGTATAGGTCCTCACGTTGCCGATATTGCCGATGTATGCCGGGCTTTCGCACACCAGGAGGCTCTGAGTACAGGTGCTGTAGATGAACTGGCCGAGGTAGATCGGACCGCCGAACTCCTTGCTGTTTCCCCCGTTGTGCGCCGCGATCAGGTCGGCGCCGAACTTGACCTGATGCCGTCCCCACATCGCCGACAGCGTGTCGTTGAACTGGTACTGGCGATTCTGCAGGAGGGCCGACTGCGATGTGCCGGAGGTAAAGGCGCCCCCGGTGGAGATCGGAACCTGATATTGCGTGCCGTAAATCACCGGATCAAACTGCGTGATGGGCGAAGCAAGCTGAAATTGCAGCCGCGCAGCATTCAGCAGGGTAGGCCTCAGAGCTGCAGTCTCTCCAAGCACCCCGGAATACGTGCGGCGCCGGAATACGCGGGCGACCGTGGGAAGGGTATTTCCTCCCACCGTTCCGTTCGGGTTGGTGTCGTGAAATCCGTCGGCGCCACCGCGAAAAAACAGATCGTTCCTTTCATCGATCCGGTGATCGAGGCGCAGGAAGCCCAGCCATCCCCGATACTGGCCAACGTAACTTCCCGGCGCGATGGGCGATGTGACAGGCGAAGCCCTGTCCTGGGCGCTGTATTCTCCGCCCGCAAAATAATGCGTGCGCGCCGAGGACCCGATCGGGCCGGAGACTGCCAACGACCCCTGGCCGAGCGTATCACTGGTCACCTGATTGCCGCTCGTGGCCGTCGAGGCGGTAAATCCGGAAAGTGCAGCCTCCGTTGCGGCAGGACGCCACAGCCCCAGCGCCTCGAGGTGGAAATTGTTGCCGCCGCTTTTTGTCACGATGTTCACGACGCTGCCGGTGCTGCCGCCGTATTCTGCGGAAAAACCGTGCACGAGCACCGTCATCTCCTCTACGGCGGCAAGGGGCACCGTGTTGAAAATGGTCTGTCGTCCCCAGCTGTCGTTCGCAGTGCTCCCGTCAACCTCGAACCAAGTCTGCCGCCGTCCCGCGCCGTTGGTCGTGAACAGATTCTGATTCATGAAAATGTCGCCCTGGTTGATGGCAGGACGATTAGCCGCATTCAGAAGCGGAAGATAGGTGATCCTGCGATTGAGCAGCGGCGTCGACTGCATTTGCGGGCTGTCCAGGCGAATTCCCAGCTGCGGCTGATCCGTTCGTACTTCGCCGGGCACGCCGGTCACCGTTATCCTGGTCTGACCGCCAATCACGTTGAGCACAAGAGTGAGGTCCGCCGTCGTTCCTGCTGCCAGCGCCAATCTGCTCATGTGAGTCTCGGCGAAGCCCTGACGCGTGGCTGTAATGTCATAGGTTCCGGCGACAGGCAGTCCGGCCAGGAGAAAATTACCCGAGTCGTCGGTGCGAGCGGCGCGCTGGAATCCGTTGAGCGAATTGGTGGCCGCTACTTCAACTCCCGCGACAAACGCACCGCTCTGGTCCAGAACAAGGCCTCGTATGACAGCCGTGTCGGGCGTCTGCGCAGCGAGCAGTGGGACAAGCACAAGCAGAAGCACCATTGCCGGACCTGACCATCGATGCATGATTTACCCCGGATGAGAGGAGCGATGAGATAGATTAACGCAAAGACGCGAAGTCGCCAAGCTGCAATGCTTAGCGGGTGAGGTAATAGTTCACCGCCGGGGTGACGATCAGCGACAGCACCATGGAAGCCGCGATTCCGCCGATCACCGCGATCGCCAGTGGTTGAAGCATCTGCGAACCTGCGCCGATGGCCAAGGACAGCGGGATCATACCCGCAATGGTTGCCAGAGCGGTCATGATGATGGGCCGGAGCCTGCGTTCGCCGGCCGCAATCATGGCTTCTTCGGCCGGCATGCCGTCCCTGCGATACTTCTTGTCCGCATCGAGCAGCAGAATCCCGTTCTTCGCCACAATCCCGATCACCATGATGAGACCCATGAACGAAGAGATGTTGAAGCTGATCCCGGTCAGCAACAGTGCCAGGAACACCCCGGAAGTAGACAGCAGCGCCGACGAGAGGATAGCCACGGGCGCGGCAAAATCCCCGAACTCGAACAGGAGCACGATGAACACGAGGCCCACCGCGAGGACAAGCACGACGACAAGGTCGCGGAAGGAACGCTGCTGTTCCTCGTATATGCCTCCATATTCGACGCGTATGCCCGGAGGGAGATTGAGCTTCTCGATCGTGCTCTTGACAATTTCCATTCCCGTGCCCAGATCCACTCCCTCCAGCTTTGCGGTGACCGCCTTGTCCGGCTGCATGTTGTCGCGCCGGATCTCGGTCTGGCCCGGAATCTGGATGACCCGCGCCAGCGAACCCAGCGTCGCCTTCTGCCCCGTCGAACTGCCGAGGATAGTGTTGCGCATAGCTTCCAGGGAGGATCGGGTAGAGGCTGGGAAACGCACACGTATCGTGTAGGCGCGCTCGTTCACGACCACCGGTGTCGGAGCCGGCTCCCCCTGCATGATTGCACTCGCATCGAGTTCCACTTCCTCGGGGCTGAATCCTGCTCGCGCGGCCTTCGTGGGGTCCACCTGAAATACAGTGGCCGGGCCGCTGATCGTGTTTTCTATCCCGTTCAGCACGTCGACAATTCCTTCTTTCTTCTTTTCATTGAGTGCATCACCTACTTTGGGCGCCCATTCCCGCAATAGGGCCTCATCCTGGCTGAACAGCTTGATCTCGATCGGTTCCGGTGCGCTCGTGAGGTCGCCGATCATGTCCTGCAGAAGCTGTACGAATTCCACTTTGAGCATGGGAAACCGCTCGCCGATTTTTTCGCGCAGCTCCGCCTGGACCTCATCCACGCCGCGCTTCCGGTCCCGCTTCAATTTGACTGCGAAGTCTCCGGTGTTCGCCTCGGTGACGGCCGCCAGCCCCAATTGCATGCCGGTCCGCCTCGATGTGCTCTCGACCTCCGGCGTCTCCCTCAAAATCACCTCAACCGCAGTCAGCACCCGGTTTGTCTCCTCGAGCGATGCCCCCGCGGGCATCCAATAGTCCAGGATGAATCCCCCCTCGTCCATGCTGGGAAGCAGATCGGAGCCGAGTGCTCCATAGCAGACGTAGGAGCCGGCGATCAGGAGCAGGCACACCAAACCTGTCATCAGTGGATGGCGCAGAACCCCGCGCAGGGTCACCCCATAGACCGCTGCGACGCGCCTCAGGAAACCGGTCTGTTCCTCCCGGGGCAAGGCGCCGGGGTTCGAGGCAGCTGAGCTGCGGCGCTGCCGGATGAGATAGTGGCTGAGTGTAGGCGTCCATGTCAGCGCCAGGGCGAGCGACGTCAGAAGCGCGATTCCGACCGTCAGCGCAAGCGAGCGGAAGAACACGCCTGTGACGCCGGTGATCGAAATGAGGGGAAGAAAAACCACGATAGGGGTCAGCGTTGAACCCACGAGAGGCACCGTGATTTCCCCCAGCGCGCTGCGCACCGCCTCGCCCCGGCTCTGCCCCGAATCCCGGTGCATGATGATGTTTTCCACCACGACGATCGCGTCGTCGATCACCAGGCCGACCGCGGCCGCGAGCCCGCCGAGCGTCATGAGGTTGAAGCTCTCGCCGGTCACCCTGATTGCGATAAAAGTCAGGGCCACCGTTGCGGGGATCACCAGCCCCGCGACGAGCGAGGTGCCCCAGTCGCGCAGGAACAGGACGAGTATCAGAGAAGCGAGTGCAAGGCCGACCAGGATTGCGTCCCTTACGCTCTTGATCGAATCGTTCACGATCTCGGACTGGTCGTACCAGGAGTTCATCTGAACTGTGCGCGGAAGGGTCTTCCGTATCTCCTCGACTTCCCGGTGCACCTCATCCGCAACCGTGACGGTGTTTCCTGCCGGCTGCCTGTATATGTTCAGCAGCACGGCAGGTTTCGAGTTTGCGGTCACGATTGTGTACACGGGCTTATGCGAAGGCCGCACGGTCGCCACATCGCCGATCCGGACCGGCACTCCGGCCGGCGTCGTCTTCACAACGATATCGGAGATTTCCTGTGGCGACTTTGCCTGTCCGCTGACCAGGGCGAGAACCAGTTCGTGCGTGCTTTCCATCAGCCCCGGCGAGTCGACCATGTTCGTCCGGCGGATGGCATCGAGCAGACCGGGAACGGTGGCAGTTGTCTGCACGAGTTTTTCCGGATCGGCGAGGATCTCGAATTCAGGTTCCTGTCCGCCCTGGACCACGACGGTAGACACACCGCTCAGGCGGTTGAGCCGCGGCCTCAGCTCATAGGTCGCCATCTCCCACAGCCGCGTGTGAGGAACCGTGTCGGAGGTGAGGCTGTAGCCCATGATCGGGAACGCCGCAAACGTCAGGCGGTTGGCCGTCAGCTTGGCGGTAGGCGGCATGCTCGCCCGTGTCTCGGCCAATGCCGCGTTGACCAGATTGAGGGTCTGGAACATGTCCACTTTCCAGTCGAAAAACAGATTCACTTCCGCGGTTCCGCGGCTGGTCAATGAACGGATCCGTTCGAGCCCCGGCACCGTGTTGACGGCCTCCTCGATCGGCCGAGTCACCGTCACCAGCATCTGGTCGATGGGCGCGACGCCGTTATCCACACCGACGATGATGCGGGGAAAATCCGTCGAGGGAAAGACGGCGATCGGAATCGTGAAGGCGAGGTAAATCCCCACCCCCACAAAGGTCAGGATAAGGAAAACGATCGGTTTGGAGTGACGAGCGGTCCAGTGCTCTTCGGCCGGGGTTTCGGATTCACTTTTCGGATTTGGATTCATCGCTTTTTCCGCTCTTGCCGGTAGGTTCGTTTTCGACCTTCACCTTCGTCTTGTCCTCTACGCCAAGCCCGCCGACGACGATGACCTGCTCTCCGGGGTTCAGGCCTTTCACGACCTGCACCACGTCGGGCTGCCCGATGCCTATCTCAACCTGGCGCCGGTGGGCGAGTGAATCGGAGCCGACCACGAGAACGTTGTCCCCTGTGCCTTCGGGGGAAGGAAGCAGCGCGGCCCGCGGAATTACGATAGCGCCGGAGACGGTCTCGGTGATGATCTCCACATGGACGGTCGAGCCTGGTCTGAGGCGCTCTCCGGTGTTCGGCGCCTGAATCCAGACTTCAGCGGTGGTGCTGTTGGGATCGAGCGCCGGGCTGACTACTGTCACTCTGCCCTGAATCTCGATTCCGGAATCAGCCGCGGAAATCGTCGCGCTGTTTCCCACCTTGCAGAAACGAAGATCATTGACGGGAACACTTGCCCGCGCAACAACCCGGGACACATCCATCACGGTGAGCAGAGGTGTGCCGGCGCTCGCCATTTCGCCGGGATACAACGGCCGGTCGGACACGACGCCGTCAATGGGACTGGTGATGCGGGAGTACTCCAGCTGTGCCTCCGCGCCCTGCCGGTGCCCCCGGGCCGCCTCCACCTGCGCCTGAGCGGCCTTGACCTGCTCCTCCCTGCCCACCTTCTGCAGAGAATCGAGGTGCTTCACGGCGATGTCGTGCTGGCTGCGCGCCAGCACGAGCGCGACCTGTGCCTCGTCGAGCTGCTTGCGCGGCAGCGCACCCTGATCGAAAAGCATCTTGCGGCTTTCGTATATCTTCTGGGCGGCGTCAAGCGCTTCTTTGTCCGCCTGCACTTCGTTCTGGGACTTCGTCATCTCGTCCGGGAGGGAAGCCGCGCTTATGCTCTTCAAGTTCGCTTCCGCCTGATCGAAATTTCCTTTCGATTCCGCGGCGGCCGCCGCCAGATCCCGGTTCTCGAGTTCCGCGAGCAGCTGGCCTTGTCGGACGTAATCGCCGCGATTGACGTGAAATTCCCGCACAGGCGCGCTTATCTTGGGCATCACCGCAGCCTGATTGATTGGATAGAGTATTGCCTGCGCTTTGACTATTCGCTGGATCGGTGAGAGCTGAACCGGAGCCGTCTGCACGGGCACTACCGGCTCCGCTTCCTTCTCTTCCCGCTTGGAACATCCGGGCCCGGTCAGCAGAAGACAGGCTGCCGTCGCAGCGACGAGTGTTGTCCGCATGGTGTGGGTGAGCATGGCTCAATAGTCTCCTGTAAGAGTCTGGAGATTGCCGAAGGTCAGGCGGTATCGGGAGAGTCCGTCGTTATAGGCGTTGCGCGCCTGCACCAGCGTCGTCTGCGCATCCACCACTTCCAGGATGGCAGCCTCTCCGGCCTGATAGCGAAGATTAGTCAGGTGCAGGCTCTCCGCCGCCAAATCGACGGTGCGTGTTAAGGAGTCGTGTTGTGTCCGTGCGGTTTGGGCTTCGAGATAGGACGAGCGGAGGGTCGAGTCCAGTTCTCTCTTTGCGAGGACAAGATCGAGCTCCGCCTGCCGCTGGCGCAGTTCCGCCGAGCGGGTTTTGCTCCTTGCGGTCCACCAGCTGAACACGGGAATGTTCAGTGAGGCCTGTGCCGCCGAGCCGAGCCGGTTGCGTCCCTCCTCGTCCTTGGTCGCAAACTGATTGTTATTGATGCCGAAGAAGTAGTCGAAAGTGAAGCTAGGCAAGTACCCGCTGCGTGCGACGGCGACGCCGTACTGTTCCTGACGCAGCGCTTCCTGAGCCGCGCGGAGCGTCGGGCTGGATTCCTGCGCAATCGCCCGTACCTGCTCAAAGGGCGCAAGGGCGCGGATCGTGTCGAGGTCATCGACGACCGAGAAATCGGTCCTGAAATCGGGAAAAAGAAGTATGGCCAGAACTACCTTGGCCTTTTCAATTACGAGTTGCGTCTCAAGGAGGTCCTGCTCGCGCTGCTGAACGGTGAGTTGCGCCTTCACCACGTCTGCCCTGGCGACTTCCCCGCCGCTCATGAGTTTTTCGGTCAGGTCGGCGAGCCGGCGTGCCTCCTCGACACTCTCGCGCGAAGTAGCCAGGTGTCGCTGCGAGGTCACGAGCGCGTAGTAGTCCTGGATGACTGTCGCGACGACACCGCGCAGTGCGATATCTCTCTTCGCGGCGGCCAGGGCCTCGCCTGCGATGGAGCGCCGGTATTCCGCAAGCTTGCCGGGAGAGTACAACTCCTGGTGCACGACGGCCTGGCTGTTGTACACGTGCACGCCGTCGTTCGAGACGAAAATGCCCGAAGGCGTGCCGTTGCCCTGCGTGTAGATATACTGGTTGAAATAGTTGGCCGAAGGGTAAAAACCGAATTTGGACAGGCGGCGATCCTCGCGGGCAAGCTCGACTCCTATCGAGGCGGATTGAAGGAGCGGGCTGTTGGTGCGAGCCCGCTCGAGAGCGCTCTTGAGATCGATGACGAGGGTGTCCTGTTTCGAGGCACCGGGAACGGCCTGGGCATGAACCGCCGGAATGCAGCAGAGGCAAGCCGCGGCAACCAGAAGTTCTCTTGGGCGTGCTAAAAGCATACGGCTCCTTCAATTCAGCAATGATAATGCGTGTTCGAGTTGTCCTGTCCTGCGTGCGCGAATATCTTATTTGCTATCGGTGCCGTAGACGAGGATTTTAAATGATCCGGGCACCATCTTCGGGCGAGGCGGCCTCTGTCCGGCAGCAGGCTGGGTCTGCGCTGCCGGGGCTTCGTATTCCGCGGCAGCCAGGTAGATCTTGTGCGACTTCGTGTCGAGCGCCATCGTCCGCGCGCCCCGCGCCGTCTGCAGCACCTGCACCACGCTCAGTTTGTCCGGGCTCTCTTCGCGGGCAACCGTGACTGTGCCGTCGCCGCAGGAGGCAAAAGCCAGCTTCAGCGCCGGGTCGAAGGCGTTCGCATCGACGCCGGGGCCGATGGGCACGGTGGTCACGACCTTGCCCGCCGAGTAGTCGAGCATCACCATCAGTTTTTCAGCGCCCAGGAAGAGTCGATGAGTGGCCGGATCGATCGCCATGCCCGAGGCTCCCTCACCGGGCGCTATCGGCCAGTGAGCAACGGCGGTGTGGGTCTTGGTGTCGATCACTGTGACTTCGTTTTTGTCCTCGATGTTGCAGTAAACGCGTCCGGCCTTCACGTCGACCTGTGCGAATTCCGGCTTGCCCGGAAGATCGATCGTCGAGAGCACCTTTCCCGACTGGCCGTCGAATACCGTCGCGTTGTGACTGCGGCCGTTGAATGTGTAGACTTCCTTCTGCCCGGGATCATAAAGAATCGCGTCCGGGTTTGTCCCCGTCTCGACTTTCATTTTGGTCGCCAGCGCCCTGGAATCCACAATGCTTGCCTTGTTCTCCTGACCGTTACTGGTGAAGATCAAACCCAGTTCCGGCGCGATTGCGATGCCGTGAACTCCCGGGGTGTCGGCTATTTCGCCGACCACAGCGTCCTTGTCGACGTCAATGACGACAACCTTGGTTCCGTGGGAGTAATAAAGCCGCCGGCTTGCGGGGTCCACCGCGCCGTAGTCCCACCCGCCATCTCCCCCGACCTTGATCGTCGTCAGGTAGTGATACGGACCAGCCGCGCCTCCCTGCGGCAGCGCCAGGGGCGCAACGAAGACCATCAGAAACAACGTTCCCAGGAACAGACCTCGATTCCTGCTCATAGAACCTCCCTCGGTTATGTGTTTCTAAGCCAATTTACGCATCATCCGGGCAAGAGTCTCGGATGATCATACAGGGTAATGCAGGGGCGGCCTGCAGGTCGCACCCTGGAGTTTATACATATTCACGCCGCTGTTGCCGAAATTGGTGGCCCTTCCGGCGAGGTGTTATTCCTGAGAGCGCGGGCGTCCCCCCCGCCTCCCTTGGCTGACTCCACGGTCGAACTTGAGAAGGAGAATCGTGGCAATCGTGGAGATTGGCGCGCGAGACGCGCGCGCTCCCAGGGAGAAAGCCCTGGGTCCCGGGGCAACACCCCGGGAGCGGCGAGCTGCGGCTCGCCCGGCTGATGAGTACCGGCCACGGACCGAACAGCTATCACACTGCGCGGGAGAGCTTCCGGTCGCCCCTCACTGAATTCGCGGGTGTCCGATCTCCTTCAGGTTGGAGGCCCGTCCGGTTACCTGACCGTCGCGCCGTCTGCTGTGACTTGTATCTCGGAGCTTTTCCCTGCCTTGGTGATTGCGGCTTCGTAGTAAACCTTGCCGCCCTTGGTAACGGTCTCGACGGTTCTAATCTTCCCCCCTGCAGCGGCTTTCTCGAGGGCAGCCCGGGCCGGAGCGGGGATTGCATCCAGCGTTGTTGCCTCTTCGACTTCGAGGATGGCGCCGTTTGCATCAATCAGGGTATCGCGGGTCTTACCGTTCACTGTTGTCTCCAACTCGTAAGCGGTCTT
>Ga0335084_10004341_pt1 | contig 13942 bp, 10 predicted proteins | sample Lox_Sample_44_FD_206721 | JGI IMG/M metagenome (GOLD analysis project Ga0335084, IMG submission 206721) | Soil microbial communities from Loxahatchee National Wildlife Refuge, Florida, United States - Lox_Sample_4.4 | ecosystem: Environmental > Terrestrial > Soil > Wetlands | place: USA... | reverse complement strand
GACGACGTGCACGCGGCCGCTGCGAGCCGCGGGGCAGGCGAGCGACAGGAACTCGAGCCGGTCGCGCTCCTCGAAGCGGTAGGGCTCCGTCGGGAGCAAGAGCACGTCGGGCGCCGCCGCCTCGAGCTCGGCGCGCGTGATGCGCGGATAGCGGCCCTGCGCCGCCGCGAAGGGATTCTCGGCACCGGCGCAGCGCACGAGGTCGTCTGCGAAAGTGTCTCCGCCCACGGCCATGAGCGGATCGCGCCAGACCAGCGCGGCGGCGCGCGGGCGGTGCGCGCCGGCGGGCCGCGCGAGCGCCGCGAGCCGGGCTTCGACCTCGGCGGCGATCGCCTCGGCCGCGGCCTCGCGCGCCGCAATGCGCCCGAGCGCCCGCAGCTCCGCCACGGCCTCGCGCACGGTGCGCGCGTAGGTCACGAACACGCGCAGGCCAGCGGCCTCCAGCCGCTCGACGTCCCGCTGGCGGTTCTCCTCCTTGTTCGCGAGCACGAGGTCGGGACGCAGGGCGGCGATCGCACCGGCCGCGGGGTTCTTGGTGCCGCCGACCTTCGCGAGCTTGGCGACGCCCTCGGCCGGGTGCACGCAGTACTCGGTGACTCCGACCAGCGAGTCACCGGCTCCGAGCGCGAAGAGTGTCTCGCTCCAGGACGGCACGAGTGACACGATGCGCTGCGGCGGGGCCGCGAACTCGAACTCCCGGCCCAGGGCGTCTCTCTCGTTGGCCACGACCCTGATGTTCGCGAAAACGCCGAGCGAAGGCCGCCCCGAGCGAGGCCCCGCAAGCGCCGGAGCATGGGTCGGGTGCCCATGCGATCACAGCTCAGGCGCGCGCAGTGAGCCGCAGGCGAACGCAGTCAACAAGGCCGAGCGAAGGCCGCCCTGAGCGAGGCCCGCAAGCGCCCGAGCATGGGTAGGGTGCCCATGCGATCACAGGTCAGGCGCGCGCAGTGAGCCGCAGGCGGACGCAGTCAATAAGTCATTGAGGCGCGCCGGAGCTGAACAGCAGTCGCACGATGTCGGGGTGGCCGTGCGAGGTGGCGAGCGTGGCGGCGGAAAGGCCGTCGGAGGTACGCGCGTTGGGATCGGCGCCGCGCTGCAGCAGGAGCTCCACGATGTCGCCGTGGCCGGCGGCCGAGGCGTGGAGCAGCGGCGTCCAGCCCTGGTCGTCGCGCGTGTCGGCGGAGGCTCCGGCGGCGAGCAGCGCGCGCAGGTACGAGGTCTGTCCCTCGCGCGCGGCGCGCACCAGCGCGCGGTTGTTCTCGCGGCGGCGGCGCTCGCGGTCGTCGCTCGCGCCGGGCAGGATCGACGCCATCATCAGCGCGGTGCGGCCGTCGGGTGACTTCACGTTCGGGTCTGCGCCGCGCTCGAGCAGGAGCACCGCGATCTGGCTGTGACCCGCGGCCGACGCGAGCAGGAGCGGCGTCCAGCCCGAGCGGTCGCGCACGTTGGGGTCGGCGTGCTTGTCGAGCAGGAGCCGCGTGGCGTCGAGGTGACCCTCGCGCACCGCGCGCACGAGCGCAGTCTGTCCGTCCTCGGCGCGCACCTCGAGCTTCGCGCCCGCGTTCAGCAGGGCCTGCAGCACGCGCACGCGGCCCTTCCAGGCCGCGTACATGAGCGCGGTCTGGCCCGTCGAGCTGCGCGCTTCGATCTCGGCGCCGCCGGCGAGCAGCGCGTTCACGACCGCGCTGCGGCCCTTCATGGCGGCCAGCATGAGCGGGGTCTGCCCGCCGCGCGCCTTGCTGTTCGGGTTCGCGCCGGCCTTGAGCAGCGCGAGCGCGACGTCGGTGTTGCCCTCCTGCGCGGCCAGCACCAGCGCGGTCATGCCCTTGCGGTCGCGCGAGTTCGGGTCCGCGCCCGCCGCCAGGAGTGACTTCACCGACTCGATCTGGCCCATCTGCGCGGCGCGCGCGAGCGCGATGCGACCCGGGTCGCCGCGCACCGAGAGACTCGCGTCGTGCTCGACCAGGAGCTCGACGATGCGCGTGTGACCTTCGCGCGCGGCGCGCGCGAGCGGCGTCTGGCCGTCGCCCGCGCCGATGCGCGGGTCCGCGCCGCCCTCGAGCAGGATGCGCGTGATCGCCTCGTAGCCGTTCGAGGCCGCGACCTGGAGCGCCGTGGTGCCGACCGCGGTGCGCGCGTTCACGTCGGCGCCGCCCTTGATCAGCGCGCGCACCACGTCGCTGCGGCCCTCGCTCGCGGCGCGGAACAGCGGGGTCTGACCCGCGTTGGTGGTGTCGTCGATGGTCGCGCCGGCAGCGAGCAGCGCGCGCACGGCGTCGAGCTGCCCGGCGGAGGCGGCCTGTCCGAGCGCCGACTGACCCGACTTGCTGTGCGCGTCCACGTCGACGCCCTTGTCGATCATGGTCTGCAAGAGCTTCACGTCGCCCTTCTCCGCGGTGTCGACCAAGAGATCGTTCGCGACGCGCAGCTCGGGCAGCAGGAACGACGGATCGGCCTTGGAGAGATCGGCGCCGGCGCGGCGCAGCTCGTCGACGACGTCGCGGTGGCCTTCGCGCGCCGCGGCCACGAGCGCCGTGTCGCCCGCGGTATCGGGCGCGTCGATCGACGCGCCGCTGTCGATCAGCTTCTTCACCGTGTCGCTGCGGCCCTTCTCGGCGGCGAGCAGGAGGGCGGTCTTGCCCTCGCTCGAGCGCGCGTTCACGTCGGCGCCCTTGGCCAGCAGCGCGCTGATGAGTGACCCGTTCGGCGTGCGCGGGAAAGCGGCGTCGGCCGAGGCGTCGGGATCGGTGCTGCTGGTCATGTCGGCTTGCAGGCCCGCCAGCAAGGCCACGATGTCGTCGTGCTTCTCCGCGCGGGCGTGGTCGAGCGCGCTCTTGCCGGACTCGTCGATCGCCCCCATCTCCGCGCCGTCGGCAATCAGCGCACCCACGGTATAGGTGCGGCCCGCGGCCGCGGCGTACATGAGCGCGGTCTGGCCATCGGAGGCGCGCGCGTTCACCTTGCCGCCCGCGTGGATCAGCGCGTCGACCACGCCCGTGCGGCCCTTCACCGCGGCCATCATGATCGGCGTCTGGCCCAGCGGCGAAGTCACGTTCGGATCGGCGCGCCGCGCGAGCAGGATCGCCACGATCGGCAGCCGGCCCTCCGCGGCCGCGAAGTGCAGCGCAGTGAGTCCCGCGTTGTTGCGCAGGTTCACGTTCGCGCCCGCCGTGAGCAAGAGCTTCAGCAGCGTGATGTAGCCGCGCGCGCTCACCTGCATGAGCGGCGTGAAGCCGTCGCGATCGGCCAGGTCCGTGTGGGCGCGGTGCGCGAGCAAGAGCGCCGCCACCGCGCGCGAGCCGATCGCGCTCGCGTGGAGCAGCGGCGTCCAGCCGGCCGAGTCACGCGCGTCGACGGCGGCGCCGCGCACCAGCAGCAGGTCGGTGAGCTCGTCCGAGCCGAGCTGCGCCGCGATGATCAGCGGCGTCGCGCCCTCGGCCGACGTGCACTCGAGCGAGGCGCCGGCCGCGAGCGCCGCGCTCGCCTCGTCGACGTCCTGCTTGCGCACGGCCGCCAGCAGCCTCGAGTCGGCTGCGCGCGCCTCGGTCGACGCGTCGGGGCGAGTCGTCGCCCCGTCGGAATTCACGGCCGCGCCGCGCGCCGGCGAGACGCCGAGGGCTGCCACGAGAAGGAATGCAGAGACGAGCAGCCGGCGCACGTGGCTCCTCAGATCGTTTTCAGGCGCTGCGCGCGCGCCGCGCATGGAGCGCAGCGAGCGAGAGACCGAGCAGCAGGCCGAGCGCGGGCTCGGGCACCGCGAGGCCCGAGACACTCACGATCAGGTCGTTGAACTGACCGTCGTTGTTGGTCTCGAAGGCGATCAGGAACTGACTCGTGAGGAACAGTCCGGGCGCGAGGCCGGGGAACTGCAGGCTGGTCAGGCCGTTGCCCTGGAACACCTTCGCGAACACCTGACCGCCGTTGAGATCGGCCTCGGTGAACAGGAACGGCAGGTCGGTATTCGAGTGAGTGGGCACCTTCGCGAAGAAGCCGAACGGCCCGTCGAAGCCCTTGCCCTTCTTGCCGCCCTTGCCGCCCTTGACCGAGATCGACGCGTCGTCGTTGAACAGCACCGACGCGATGTCCGAGGGCTTCATGTTGTCGTTGAGCAAGAGCACGCCGGCGCCCGGAGCGTCGGCGTCGTAGATGCCGAACTTCACGGCCTGCGACTTGCCGGTGAAGTCGGCCACGATCTGCGCGGTCATCGGGCCCGAGGTGTTGTCCCAGAGCTGGATCCCCGACGAGTTGTTGGCGTTGATCGCGGGCCCGGACACGACCAGGCCGTCGAGGATTTGCTGCAGAGTCGGAGTGGTGCTGCCCTGCACCGTGACGGGCGTGCGCGGGTTCACCTGAGCGGCGGACGCCATCTGTGCGGCCCCTGCGAGACACACGAAGGCTGAGATGAGTGCGCGCTGATACATGATTTTTCCAACCCGCCTACACCGGTCGAGGTTTCCTGACCGGGAATTCAGCGTGGACGAGATTCTACGTCGCGTAGGAGATCGCCCACAAGCCCAGAGTACCCACCTTTGTACCATGTTTTAGTGCCTTTCGGACAAATTCCGTGGCGCGCAGACATGTGCACAGAAGCGGGAAAAGCTCCGGCACGAGCGAGCTTCCCTCGACTTCGTCACATGCCCACGCATCACGTCTCACCGCTCCAGGGATCGCACTCCCGGTCGAGCAAGCTCGCGGTTTCGATGCCCTGTGAGGCGACGAACGAAAGCAGCCGTTCGAGGCCTGGCCGCTCGGTCGCCACGTGGCCGGCGTCGATCAGCGCGAGCCCGGAGTCGAGCGCGCGCCGCGCGGCGTGGTGGCGCAGGTCGCCGGTGACCAGCACGTCTGCGCCGGCCGCCCGAGCCGCTTCGGCCAGGTCTTCGCCGGAGCCCGGGACGACCGCCACGCGCGAGACGCGCCGCGCCCGGTCGCCCGCGATGCGCGGCACGGAGCCCTGCAGCGACTCGGCCACGCGCTCGGCGAGCTCGCCCAGCGAGAGGCCCGGAATCACTCCGATGCGGCCGGCCGGGTGCAGCTCGCCGCGCCGCTCGAAGAGGTCGAACGCCGGCTCCTCGTAGGGGTGCGCGCGCAGGAGCGCGCGGATCACCTCGGCCTCGCGTGCCGGCGGCAGCACGAGCTCGAGCCGCACCTCGGCCTCGTGGGAGAGCTCGCCGCGCTTGCCGGCGCGGGGCGCGGAGCCTTCGGCCGCGAAGAACGTGCCCGTGCCCTCCGCGCGGAAGGAGCAGTGCGTGTAGTTGCCGATCTGCGCCGCGCCCGCTTCGGCCACGGCCTCGAGCACCCCGTCGGCGGCATCGGGCGGCACGAAGGTCACGAGCTTGCGCGTGGGGCTGCCCGAGAGGGCGCCGAAGCCCTCGACCTCGCCCAGCCCGAGCGCCTCGGCCAGCGCGTCCGCGGTGCCGCCCGGAGACACGTCGAAATTCGTGTGCACGACCGCGAGCGCGACCCCGGCGCGCGCCAGCCGCAGGGCGCGGCCTTCGGGCGTCGGACCCGCGACCAGGCGCTGGGTGGGCCGGAACAAGAGCGGGTGGTAGGAGACCAGCAGGTCCGGCGGGTCGGCCTCGAGCGCGGCCACCGCGCCCTCGGTCACCTCGTGACACACGGCGGCCCGGCGCACCCGCCCTGCGGGGTCGCCGAGGATCAAGCCGACCGGGTCCCAATCCGCCGCGCGCTCGAACGGAGCGCGCGCCGCGAGTGCGGTGATCAGATCCCGGATCGCACGAGGTCGACTCACGCGCGCCATGCTACCGACCGAGCCCGTACCCGCCGTGACACGGCGGTGAGGGCCTCGTGAAGAATACGCTCCGGCGCGGTGCGGTGGGTGTTTACTCGCGCTCGAGCAGGACGGCGGCGAACCCGAGGATCACCGGGATGAAGAGCACGCCACAGGTGGCAGCGAACATGTACATCAGGTCGAACGAGTTGGGCTCCATCGCAGCGGCTCTCCTCTAGACGTCCCAGCGGTCGCCGGCGTACAGGAGCTCCTGGAGCGTCCCCTCGCCGCGTACCGCGATCGCCGCCCGGTTCTGGGCCAGCGTCTGATCCTCGAAAGTCGGCTCCGACACCGCGCGCAGCACGCCGATCGGCGTCGGGAACTCGGGCGGCGTGCAGCGCGCGAGCAGGAGCGCGAGGCCCGGGTCCGCCACCGCCTCGTCGTGCGTGATCTCCACTCCGCCGGGCTCGCCGCGCTTGGCCACGTAGAGGCGCGTGCGCTCGGTGTCGAGCTTCACGACTTTCTCGTCGTCGGGCCCGAACACGAGCGGCTGGCCGTGCTCGAGGAACAAGAGGTGGTCGGACTTGGTCTTGCGGTCCTTCAGCTCGTCGAAAGCGCCGTCGTTGAACACCGGGCAGTTCTGGTAGATCTCGAGCAGCGCGGAGCCCTTGTGCTCGGCCATGCGCGAGATCATCTGCTGCAGGTGCTGTGTCTCGGTGTCGACCGCGCGCGCCACGAACGTGGCCTCCGCGCCTAGCGCGAGTGACAGCGTGCGGAACGGGCGCGCGACCGACCCTGCGGGCGAGCTCTTGGTCTTCATGCCGATCTCGGAGGTCGGCGAGAACTGGCCCTTGGTGAGTCCGTACACCTTGTTGTTGAACAAGAGGATCTTCAGGTCGACGTTGCGGCGCAGCGCGTGGATCAGGTGGTTGCCGCCGATCGAGAGCGCGTCGCCGTCGCCGGTCACCACCCAGACACTGAGCTCGGGCCGCGAGAGCTTCAGCCCCGTGGCGATCGCCGGCGCGCGGCCGTGGATGGTGTGGAACCCGAAGGTGTCCATGTAGTACGGGAAGCGCGAGCTGCAGCCGATGCCCGAGATGAAGACGATCTTCTCCTTCGGGATGCCGAGCTCGGGCATGACCTTCTGCATCTGCGCCAGGATCGCGTAGTCGCCGCAGCCCGGGCACCAGCGCACGGCCTGGTCGCTCTCGAAGTCCTTCTTGGTGAGCTTCCGGTGCTCGCCGCCGTTCGCGATGACTTCACTCACGAGTGCAACCCCTCTCGCACGCCGGCCGACGGAGACAGGAGCTTGCGCACCGCCTCGACCACCTCGCGCACCTTGAACGGCTTGCCCTGGATCTTGTTCAAGCCGCGCGCGTCGACGAGATACTTGTCGCGCAGGAGCGAGCGCAGCTGGCCGCGGTTCAGCTCCGCGACCACCACGCGCCGGTAGCGGCGCAGGAGCTCGCCCACGTTGGACTGGAGCGGGTTGAGATAGCGCAGGTGCAGATGACCCACGGCGTGGCCCTCGGCGCGCAGCTGCAAGGTCGCCTGGCGCAGCGCGCCAAACGTCCCGCCCCAGCCCACGACCAGCACGTCGCCCGAGGCCGGGCCGTCGATCTCGGCCGGCGGCAGCCGGTCGGCGATGCGGTCGATCTTGGCCTGGCGCGTGAGCACCATGTGCTCGTGGTTCTCGGGGTCGTAGGAGATGTTGCCCGACACGTCTTCCTTCTCGATCCCGCCGATGCGGTGCTCGAGGCCGGGCGTGCCGGGAATGGCCCAGGGCCGCACCAGGCGCGCGTCGCGCAGGAAGGGCGCGAAGTTCTCCGGGTCGGTCCGGAACGAGGCGCGGATCGGCTCGAGGTCCTCGGGGTCGGGCAGCTGCCACGGCTCGGCGCCGTTGGCGAGTGACCCATCCGAGAGATACGCCACCGGGCACATGTGCTCGACCGCCAGGCGCACGGCCTCGATCGCGATGTCGAAGCACTCGGCGGGCGTGGCGGGCGCGACCACCGCGATCGGTGACTCGCCGTTGCGGCCCACGATCGCCTGCAGGAGGTCGGCCTGCTCGGTCTTGGTCGGCATGCCCGTCGACGGGCCCGCGCGCTGCACGTTCACCACCACGAGCGGCAGCTCGACCGCCACCGCCAGCCCGATGCCCTCCTGCTTCAGCGCGAAGCCGGGGCCGGACGTGCCGGTGACTCCGATCGCGCCGCCGAACGACGCGCCGATCGCCGCGCCCACGGCCGCGATCTCGTCCTCGGCCTGGAAGGTGGTCGCGCCGTAGCGCGCGTAGCCCGCCAGGTTGTGCAGCACGTCGGACGCCGGGGTGATCGGGTAGCTCGCGTACAGGAGCGGCAGGTTGGCCAGCTTGGCCGCAGTCACCAGCCCGAGCGCCGTGGCCTCGTTGCCGGTGATGTTGCGGTAGTGACCGTGCTCGAGCTTCGCCGGCGGCACCTCGTAGCGCGCGTCGAACAGCTCGAGTGTCTCGCCCAGGTGGTAGCCGGCCTGGAACACCTTCACGTTGGCGTCGGAGAGCTGCGCGTTCTTGCTGAACTTCTTCTTGATCGACTCGATCTCGGGCTCGGGATTGCGCCCGTACATCCAGAACAGGATGCCCAGCGCGAAGAAGTTCTGGGTGCGCGCGATGTCGCGGCTCGACATGCCCGTGCCGGTGAGCGCGGTGGTCACGTGCTTGGTGAAGTCGATCGGGATCACGCGGTACTTCGAGAGACTCCCGTCGTCGAGCGGGCTCCTCTCGTAGCCGGCGAGCTCCAGGTTCTTGGCCTTGAACGCACCCGTGTTCACGATCAGGAGCCCGCCGGGCTCGAGATCGGCCAGGTTCGTGCGCAGCGCGGCCGGGTTCATCGCCACCAGCACCTCGGGCGCGTCGCCCGCGGTGAAGATCTCGTTGGACGAGAACTGCAGCTGGAAGCCCGACACGCCGGCGAGGCTGCCCGCGGGCGCGCGAATCTCCGCCGGGAAGTCCGGGAAGGTCGCAATGTCGTTCCCGTAGAGCGCCGCGGTGCGAGTGAACTCGGTCCCGGTGAGCTGCATGCCGTCGCCGGAGTCACCCGCGAAGCGAATCACTACCGAATCGAGGCGTCGTTTGGGCCGCTGGGGGCCCGAGGAGCTTCCGTTCGCTGGCCCGTCCGAATGCCCGTCGTCTTGTGCCATTACCTCTTTTGCGTGTTCCCCGAGGCGCTCGATGCAGCGCCCCTGGGGACCTCCGTCTAGGGCGGGGTCGTGATGATTACGCGCGCCACGTCGGCCCACAACCGCCTGCGCCCGTCTGTGATGCCCCTGGCTGGCGCCTTGAGTCCCCTGGCCCCCGGCGTGTAGATTGCCCGGCCAACCAAGGGGGTCACCACGTTGCGCGAAGTCTACATCGTCGAGGCAGTGCGAAGTCCAATCGGCCGGCGCGGCGGAGGGCTGGCGGGAATGCACCCCGCCGACCTGCTGGGAACGGTCCAGAAGGCGGCGCTCGACCGCAGCGGCGTTCCGGCCGAGGCGATCGGCCAGGTCGTCGGCGGCTGCGTCTCGCAGGTGGGCGAGCAGACCTTCAACATCGCGCGCATCGCCTGGCTCTCGAAGGGCCTGCCGATGGACGTGGCGTCGACCACGGTCGACTCCCAGTGCGGCAGCAGCCAGCAGGCGACCACCCTGGCCGCCGGCCTGGTCGGCTCCGGCCTCGAGGAGATCGCGCTGGCGTGCGGCCTCGAGATGATGAGCCGCGTGCCGCTGGGGGCCGCCATGAAGGGCGGCATGCCGATCCCCAAGAGCTACATGGAGCACTACCAGCCGACCTCGCAGTTCGCCGGCGCACAGATGATCGGCAACGAGTACGGCATCACGCGCGCCGACGTCGACCGCTTCGGCCTGCGCAGCCAGGAGCTCGCCAACCGCGCGTGGGACGAGAAGCGCTTCGAACGCGAGGTCATCCCCGTGTCGGCGCCCGGCGTCGACAAGGAAGGCAAGCCGACCGGCGAGATCGTGCGCGTGACGCGCGACGAGGGCCTGCGCAAGACCTCGCTCGAGAAGCTCGCCGCGCTCGAGCCCGTGGCCGGCCAGAGCCTGCACACCGCCGGCACCTCCTCGCAGGTGAGTGACGGCGCCGCGGCCGTGATCCTGGCCTCGGCCGAGGGGGTGAAGCGACTGGGCGTGAAGCCGCGCGCGCGCATCGTCGACTCGGTGCTGGTGGGCTGCGACCCGGTCACCATGCTGAAGGGCCCGATCCCGGCCACGCGCAAGGTGCTGTCGCGCGCGGGGCTCAAGATCGAGGACATGTCGGTCTACGAGGTGAACGAGGCGTTCGCTTCGGTCGTGCTCGCGTGGATGAAGGAAGTGAAGCCCGTCGAGGACCGCGTGAACCCGAACGGCGGCGCGATCGCGATCGGCCATCCGACCGGCTGCACCGGCGCGCGGCTGATCACGACCGCGCTCCACGAGCTGGAGCGCACGGGCGGCCGCTACGGCCTGATCTCGATGTGCTGCGGCGGCGGCCTGGGCACGGGGACGATCATCGAGCGGCTCTGAACGAGCCCAGCACGGCGAGCGCGGCCCCGGCGCCCACGAGACACACCCAGCTCACGTCGAGCCAGCTCCAGCGCACCCGCGCTGGAGCGCGGGGCTCGAGCGTCTGGTTGAGCCTGGCAAGGAGCGCGTTGGCCGGCATGAGCGGAATGCTCGGCACGAACACCCCGACCACGCTGAGCCGCACGGGCACGTAGATCAGCACGTACAGCGCGGCGCACAGCCAGGCCGGCACGGCCATGCGCAGGCCGTGCGCCCTGCCCTCGCGCTCGATGCGCGCGAGCAGCGGGTAGATGAAGAACGGGAAGGCGAGGTACGTGCGCCAGAACGCGCTGATGCGCCGGTCCGAGCGCTCGCGAAACGCCAGCCAGTTCCGGTGCAGCCACCAGAACTCGTAGAGACCGAGCGTGGTGAGTGACAGCAGCAGGAGCTTCGGCTGACTCACCGCGAAGAACGGGGCGAACGGGCGCGCTCCGCCGCCCGCGCCCAGCTCGGCCGCCGGTGGCGCGTAGGGCGCTTCGCTCACTTCGCGGGAGGCGGCGGAGTCGCTCCGATCGAGGCGTGGTCGACGACGTACTTCCAGCCGCCCTTGGTCTTGACGATCACCTCGGTCGCGCGGATCGGAGTCACCGCGGGCTTCCCGTCCGGTCCGGGCGCGGTCATGTTCCAGTCGCCGAGCGACGCGATCACCGTGTGACTCGCGTCGACCCAGACCGCCTTGTAGCCCACGAGCTCGAGCTTGGGGCCGTCCTGGCCGCAGGTCTCAGACACCAGCTTCTCGAGCGCCTTGGGGTCCGCCGCGCTCTCGCCCGCCAGCGGGTACACCACGCGCGCGTCGGCGCGGTAGAGTGCGAGCACCGCCTTCACGTCGTGAGCGCCGCAGGCTTTCCCGAAGCGTTCGCCGACCTCGCGCACGATCGCGGTCGGGTCGCCGCCCGCGCGGGCCGCCGAAGCCAGCAGGCAGAGCCCGAGCCCGAGCGCCGCCGCGCGCCTCACGGCGCGTACTGCCCGGCGGCGAAGGCCTGTGCCGACTTGTAGTCGGCCTTGCCGTTGGGCGCGCGGAACATCGCGGGCACCGGGAAGACGCGCTTGGGCACCTTGTAGCCCGCCAGGCGCTCCTTCACGTGCGCGCGCAGCTTCTCCTCGTCGGCCACGGCGCCGCCGCGCAGCTGCACCACGCCCACCACGGCGTTGCCCCAGCGGTCGTCCGGCACGCCCACCACCAGCGCGTCCTCGACGTCGGGGTGCGTCTTCAGCGCCTCCTCGACCTCTTCGGGGTAGATCTTCTCGCCCGCCGAGTTGATGCACGCGCTGCCGCGGCCGAGCAGCGTGAGCGTGCCGTCGGCCTCCACGATGCACCAGTCGCCCGGGATGGAGTAGCGCACGCCGTTGATCGTGGGGAAGGTCTTCGCGGTCTTCTCCGCGTCCTTGTAGTAGCCGACCGGGATCGGGCCGCTGCGCGCCACGAAGCCCTTCTCGCCCGAGCCGGGCGCGACCTCGCGGTGGTCCTCGGTGAACACCTTGCAGCGGTCCCCGATCGTGAACTTCGCGGTGCGCACCTCGCCGGCCGCGGACATGACCGAGACGCCGAAGCCCACGGCTTCCGAGGAGCCGAACGAGTCGGTGAGCAGCATGCCGCCGTGGTGCTTGAGCAGGCCCTTCTTGACCTCGGTGCTCCACATGACCCCGGACGACACGATCAGCTTCACGCTCGACAGGTCCCAGCGGCCGGGGTTCTCCTCGAGCGCGTTCAGCATGGGCTTGGCGAACGCGTCGCCGACGATCACCAGTGAGTTCGCGCCGTGCTTCTCGACCGTGTCGAACAGCTCCGCGGAGTCGAACTTGTTGCCGGCGAGCGTGATCACGCAGCCGCCCGAGACCAGCGTGCCGATCGCGGTGAAGAGGCCCGTGCCGTGCATCAGCGGGCAGCACGGGATCTGGCGAGTCACTCCGCCGAGCTTGGCCGCGTTCGCGACGTGCTCTTCGAGCGTGGCCGGGGCGACGCCGCCGTTGGCCGGCGAGTTCGCGCCCGCGCCGAGCGCGTGCCACAGGTCATTCGCCGCCCACATCACGCCCTTGGGCATGCCGGTGGTCCCGCCGGTGTACAGGAACAGCAGATCCTCGCCGCTGCGGCGCAGGCCGAGCGGCCGGCCGTCGCCCGACTCCGCGAGTGACTCGTAGGGCTCGCCGATCTGCGGCCCGTCGCCGACCTGCACCCAGGCCGCCACGTGCGGCAGCCTGGGCTTGAGCAGCTGCACGCGGTCGGAGAACTCGGAGTCGAAGATCACGACCTTCGCGTCCGAGTTGTCGATGATGTAGCGCAGCTCCTCGTCGAGATAGCGGTAGTTCACGTTCACGTGCACCAGCCGCGCCTTGAAGCAGGCCGCGAGCGACTCGCTGTACTCCGGGCGGTTGCGCAGGTAGAAGGCGACCTTGTCGCCGGGCTGCGCGCCGCGCGCCTGGAGCGCGCGCGCCAGGTTGTTCGAGCGCCGGCCGAGCTCGCGCCACGAGATCGTCTGGTCGCCGTGGATCAGCGCCGGCGCGTCGCCGTCGAGCGCCGCGTCGAGCCCGTCCAGGATGTCACCGAAGTTCCAGTTGGGTGCCGTCATGCGATTCCCCTCCCGCGCGGCGCATGATACCCGAAAGAGGAGGTGCGCTCTGTGACCCGTCGAGCTGCGTTCGGACTGCTGGCCGTCTGCCTGGGAATGGGCTGCGACCACCCGCTCGCCGAGGACCCCGACGCGCGCGCCGCCCGCCTGCACCGCGCGGCGATCGTGGTCGACACACACGCCGACACCACCCCGCGCTTCCAGGACCCGGCCTTCGACTTCGCCGCCCGGCACGACAAGTCCGACGTGCGGATCGACCTGCCGCGGGCCCGGGAGGGCGGGCTCGACGTGCAGTTCTGGTCGATCTGGGTCGGGAACGTGCAGGGCGATGGCCGGGCGATCCGCGAGGCCATGGAACGGATCGACGCCGTGTGGGAGCTGGCCCGGCGCCACCCCAACGACGTGGTGGTGGCGACCGACGTGGCGGGGATCCGCCGCGGGGTGGCCGAGGGCAAGCTGGTCTCGCTCATGGGCGTCGAAGGCGGCCACATGATCGAGGAGAAGCTCTCGGTGCTGCGCGACTTCTACCGGCTGGGCGTGCGCTACATGACGCTCACTCACTCGTTCCACATCTCGTGGGCGGACTCGGCCGGCACCGGGCAGCCGCTGCCGCCGGGTCACGGCGGGCTCACGCCCTTCGGCGTGGAGGTGGTCCACGAGATGAACCGGCTGGGCATGATGGTCGACGTGTCGCACGTCTCGGACCAGACCTTCTGGGACGCGCTCAAAGCCTCGCAAGCGCCGGTGATCGCGAGTCACTCCTCGTGCCGCGCGGTCTTCGACCACCCGCGCAACCTGACCGACGACATGCTGCGCGCGCTGGCGGCCAAGGGCGGCGTGGTGATGATCAACTACTACCCGGGCTACACCGACCCGGACGCGGCCGTGAAGATCGCCGACTGGTTCACGCGCCACGGCGCCGAGCTCGCGGCGCTGCGTGACTCGTCGGGCGGTGACTTCCGGAAGCTGGGCGACGGCATGAAGCAGATCGCGGCCAAGGACCCGGTGCCGCAGGGGTCGCTCGAGAAGCTGCTCGACCACTTCGACCACGCGCTGCGCGTGGCGGGTGAGG
>Ga0335084_10004340_pt1 | contig 13943 bp, 18 predicted proteins | sample Lox_Sample_44_FD_206721 | JGI IMG/M metagenome (GOLD analysis project Ga0335084, IMG submission 206721) | Soil microbial communities from Loxahatchee National Wildlife Refuge, Florida, United States - Lox_Sample_4.4 | ecosystem: Environmental > Terrestrial > Soil > Wetlands | place: USA... | reverse complement strand
GCTCCACACCGTCGGACGCGCGTTTCACGTCGATCGTCACCTGCGCGTCGTATTTGCGCGGTCCGCCGCTCGACAGCGGATCGGCGAAACCGTCGTTGGCGAGCGGGCGCTGCGGATAGACGGCGGCGTATTGCACGGTGATCAATGCGTCGGGACGTGCGGCCGCCTCGCGCCAGCCGCGCGCCGACAGCGCCGCGACCAATTCGGCGCGCAGCGTCGCCGCGAGAAAGCCGGGCGTCGTCACGAACGCGATGCTGTAGGTCGACAGCGCGGGCTCCTTGGGACCGCAACAATAGTCGACGTGCGTCGAGATGTCGCCGCCGGCGGCGCACCCGAGCAATATCGTCAGGCACACTGCGGCGGCGATGCGCATCGTCAAGTCGGATCGGTCAGCGCCGCAATGACGTCGTCGACGATCTGGTCGGCGAGCGCGCGCATCTCGGCGTCGGTCCTGTCCTGAATCGGATGGGTCACGAAACAACATCTCGCGTCGAGCCCGAGCGCCTTGCCCTGAACGGCGGCGGCTTCTTCGAACTCGGTCGATACGATCGCCACGGACGGAACGCCGTGGATCTCGAAGTGCACCGTGTCATGCAAACTGCACGTGGTACACGAACCTCAGTCGGCGAGCGCCTCGACGACGAAGTCGCTCTTCGACCGGATTTCCTGCCTGAGCGTCTCGGGCGCGGGCTTCGTGAACGTCGGCTTCGCGTACCGCACGACGTTCAGACCCGGTACGCGCTGCTTCAATCGTTCTTCGAGTCGATCGAGCAGCACGTTGCCGCGCGGTTTCGAGATGTCGAGAAATGCGACCGTCCCCGCGAGCGCACCCGACCGCGGCGACAACTGCCGCGCGATCGGTTCCCGTTCGTCGGTCGGATCGAGAATGGTGGTCATGCACACCTCCTTCGAGACATTCAAATCGGATCGATCAATCGCGACACCGGTTGCGAACCGATTTCGCCGCCGACCCAGCCATGGAACAGACCGGAGAATTTGCCGGCGTCGGAGCCGGCCACGACGATGTGGATCATATCGTCAGAGCTGAACTTCGGCACGCGCCGGTCGAGCGCTTCGGCCGACAGCGTCTTCGCGCGTTCCGGATTCATGCCGACGCCGGATCGTTCGTCGCCAACGAGTTCGCGCAGGGGCCGGCTCGTGACCTCCTGGATGCGTCGGCGCAGATCCGCCTTCGTGTAGCCCTCGGTCGCCAACGTATCGACGTGCTCTGGGCACACCACCAACAAAGCGTCCGACATCATGTGCGCCTTCGGGTGGTGGATCGACTCCATGCACTGCGCGATCGAGCCTGCCAACTGCGCGGCGGTGCGCGACGTCTGATCGACGATCAGCGACGGCCCGCCCGTCATGCCGTACACCGTGACGACCGAGTCGGTCGGCGCGAAGCCGCGTTCGACGTGCAACGGCGGCCAATGGCTGCGTTCCTCCCACTCGGCGAAGCACATCGTGAACTTCATCGGATTGCCGAGCGTCGAACGCTCCGTGCCGCCCGGCCGCGCGCCGCCGATGTTGCGGATCACGAGCCGGAGCGCGCGGCCGATCGCCGCGTTCGCGCGCGTGCCTTGGCCGAGCGCGCCGATCTTCATGTTGAGGCCGATGCGATGCCGGATCGGTCCATTGACGACGACGACCGGACTCGCGCCCATCGTCGTCGCCATCACGCCGTGCACGTTGAATTCATCGGTGCAGACCGCTTCGAGCGCTGCGATCACGACCGGCAAGTACTCGGGTTTGCAGCCCGCCATCACGGCGTTGATCGCGACCTTCTCGACGGTCGCCTCGCCCAAGTTCGGCGGCACCACGGCGACGAGGCTCTGCGGATCGCGGCGCGTGCCGGCCAGCATTCGAATGACGCGTTCCGGCGTCGGCGGCACCACCGGCAGGCCGTCGGTGAAGCCTTGGTCGAACATGAATTCGAATTCGTCGTCGTCCGGCGCGATCTCGATCTTGCGCGCGCGCAGCGGACTGTTCTCCGCCTCGGCGCGCAATCGATCGGCGTAGCGCGGATCGACCGACAACGAACCGCAGCCGGGGCGCCACTCCGGCAGCGCGCTCCACTCGATCGGAGCGCGTCTTCGCTTCGCGAGCGCCGCGAGCGATGCGTCGAGGCTCTGCCATTCGGCGCGGTCGAAGCCGGTGCGCCGCTCGAGCTCGCGCCCGTCGCGATCGGCGACGAACACCGCCGGCACCATGTCGATGTCGTACGCGAACGACACCTTGAGGCGCGAGTCGTCGAGCAGCGGGCTCACCAGCCGATGCCGCTGCATCAGAACGGCGTTGCCGTCTTGCGTCTGGCCGAGCAGAAAAACGTCGAGCGAATCGCCGTACGTACGCGCGAACGCGTCGAGCAACGGCAACACGATCCTGCAAGTCGGGCAGTCCTCTTTGACGAACGCGATCAACGCGGGCCGCGCGTTCGACGGAAACGACCGATCGGCACCGGCGCCATCGCGCAACGAAAAGGCCGGTAGCAGCGCGTTCATGGCTGGTGGGCTTCCACATGGCACGTGGCGATGATGACAACGTTCGCGGCACCGCGGTAGCGGTGTTCTGTTCCGATATTCGTGGCTACGCTCGCGACGCGACGATCCTCGCCGCCAGCGAAGGCTACGGCGTGCATCGACGCATTCACTCCGCGCATTTCTTCGAGCTCGCGGACCGGCCGCAAGAGGTCGTCACGGGTGTCACCGGACGGACTGTTCGAATTCCTCCGACAGAGGAACGTGCGCGTTTTCTACGCGAAGACGGTCGAGTTCGGTGTCCTCGGCGACGCCGACCAGTAACATCGGAGGTCTCGCATCGATTCGCGGAACGCGCAATGACGGATTACGCCTGGCACGACCTCGTCGGCAACGTCGGCGTGCTGATGATCTTGGGCACCTATTTCGCGCTGCAGGCCGGGCGACTCGACGCGAGGTCGGTCGCCTACTCGGCGTTGAACGGTATCGGCGCCGGCTCGATCACGATTTCGTTGTTGTTCGACTTCAATCTGTCGGCGTTCGTCGTCGAAGCGGCCTGGGTCGCGGTCAGCGTTTATGGGCTTGCCCGCGCGCTCAAGCGCGACGGGGTCACCCCGCCCACCGCATGAACAGGTTCTTGAGCGTCGACCCGTCGCGCAGCGGTTCGAATCCCCCCGTCAGCACGAAGCCGCGCGACTGATACAGCTTGATCGCGGCCGCGTTCGTCTCCGTTACCGACAATTCGATGCGGGCGCAGCCCCGCTTTTTGAGAAACGCGAAAACGGTATCGAACAGGCGCGCGCCGACGCCGTGGCCGCGCAAACTCGGATCGACCCACATCGCGCCGATGTGGCCGACGCCCTCGCGATCGACATTCGCCGATGCGAGGCCCAATCCCTCGCCGTCGCGCCGCACGATGAACATTCGGAGGTAGTCGCCTTCCTCGGCGCGTCGCGCGCCACGTCGCCAGTAATCGTCGTCTTGCGCGCGGGCGGACTCGGCCGTTGGGCCGAACGAGTCGGGCGATTCGGTGAGCGCGGTGATGCGCAGCCGCTTCAGGTCCTGCCATTCGGCGGCGCGCAGCGGCACGATCTCGATCGCAGCCATCACCGGCCGCACCGCGTAGCCCGGCGTTGCACCGCCGGACCATTCACAGCCGGAATCGCGTGACCCACATGCACTGCATCGGCCGCGCATCCTTCGTGTATTCGTGATACGCGGCCACGATCGTGCCGTCCTTCGCCTGTGCCACGGTCGGGTAGCCGATGTGCCAGTACTGGCGCACCGACGGATCCGCCGCCCCGCCCTCGCGGATGACGAACTCGCGCTCCTTCGCCCACGTCACGCCGTCGTCGGAGATGCAACCGCGCACGCCCCACGGATCGCGTCGATAGCCGTACACCGCGAGCACGCGACCATCCTTCAATTGAATGACGTCGGCCGGATAGCCCCACAGCGGCGTGCGGATCGGTCGCGACCAACTCGCGCCGTCGTCGTCGGAGTAGACGAACCACATGTTGTCGAAACGCGCCGGCCGTGCTTGCGTGCGCAGCAGGCACACGATGCGGCCGGACTTCAGCCGCGCCATGCCCGCCTCTGCCCATTCGAGGATGTGCGCCGGGTCGTACGCGACCGTCGCCCAGTATTCCCAGTTGTTGCCGCCGTCGTCGGAGCGCAGCATGAACACGCGCGGCGTTTCGCCGCTTTGCGCGAACCATTCGCGCGTGAACGTACCGTGCAACGGCATCAGCAAACCGCCGTCCGGCAATTCGATGATGTGTCCGGCGCCGGAACCGCCGACGATGTACGCCGATAGACCCGAGTCCGCAACCGGCGACGTGTTCACTGGAATCGGCTGCGACCACGTCGCGCCGTCGTCCTTCGACCGGCACAGCGCGTAACCGGTCTGCCGCTTCAAGCGCTCGCGCCGCCCCGGCGGTGGTCCGCCGAGGATCTGGTCGGCGCCCCCTTTCAATGCCGTTGGCGCCATGAAGCTGCACACGCGCGTGTGCATCAGAATGTCGCCGTTCGACACTTGCGCGAACGCGCAATCCCAGTTGCCGACGTGCTCGCTCCACGGCCACACGGTGCGCCGCGTCGCGGTGTCCCACGTACGGCCGCCGTCGCGCGACTTGATCAGGCACGACTGGCCGCTGTCGGCGTGCACGCGACCGCGCTCCTGGTTGTAGCCGAGCAGCAGTTCGCCGTTCGCGAGCGCGATCAGGCTGCCTTGGTTACACGCGTGGTCGGGGTCGTGATACGCGAGAATGTGTTCGGTTTCGGGCTGCATCGACATCCTCCGAGACGTCGACGCAGCGTAAAACAGAACGACATAGGAGTCTTGCGCACGGCTATCCTCGCGGAATCAGAGATCCACACGCCGTATCTGGCCTGCGAACAACTCCGTCACGAAGATCGACCGTTGCCGCGGCTCGTACACCATAACGGTCGGCCCGATCAAACCGGTCGCCACCTCGACCGGCATGCTCGACGGTGTCGAGAAGCGCAACAGTCGACCCGAGAAGAGCTCGAGGACGTACAACGACGAACCGATCGGCAACACGTCGCTCGCCGACGACAGGCCGAGGTGGAACAGCATTCGCCGCCCGAGCCCTTCCGCCTCGCCGCGCTCGCGATCGTGAACCTGCGCTCGGTGCGATCGGTGAGGCAGACGCCGCGCTGACCGCGTCGATCAGCGCGTTGGCTGCCGTTCCTCCGCTCCATCGACAAATCGCCCGACCAGCTGGCATCGATCGAATTTCGCGTGACGCTGCCGCCGCAACCTGCCGAAGTCTGACGTTGCTGTAACATCGTGCGTTTGCCAACGAGAACTTTGCGCGCAGATGAGCGAGTCCAAAGCCACGCTCGGCGGTGTACTGCGACATCGCAACTTCACCCTGTATCTCGTCGCGCGATTCATCGCGACGCTGGCGGTGCAGATGCAGAGCGTCGCAATCGGCTGGCAGGTGTATGCGATCTCGCGCGACCCGCTCGATCTCGGTCTGATCGGACTCGCCCAGTTCCTGCCGTTCGTGATTCTGGTGCTGCCCGCGGGACACGTCGCCGATCGCTACGACAGGCGTTTGATCCTCGCGAGTTGCTACGTCGTCGAACTCGTCTGCGCAGCGCTGCTGCTCGCCTTCACGCTAGCGAATCTTGTACAACTGTGGCCGGTGTACGCGGTGCTCGCGTTGTTCGGCAGCGCGCGCGCGTTCGCGATGCCGACGTCGCAGGCGATCACGCCGAATCTCGTGTCGCGCGAGATCTTCGGCAACGCCGTTGCGCTCAACTCGTCGACGTTTCACGTCGCGACGATCGCCGGGCCATCGATCGGCGGATTGTTGTACGTTGCGGGGCCCGCGGTCGTGTATACGTTCGTCGGTGTGCTGCTGTTCGTCTCGGTCGCCTTCATGGTTGCGATGCGCATGCCCGCGATCACCCGGCGCCCGGAGCCGGCATCGTTGCGGACCCTCCTCGAAGGCCTGCATTTCGTCCGCTCTCGACCGGTGGTGCTCGGCGCGATCTCGCTCGACCTGTTCGCCGTGTTGTTCGGCGGCGCGACGGCGATGCTGCCGGTATTCGCGCGCGACGTGCTCGCGATCGGTCCCGAGGGCCTCGGTGTCTTGCGCACCGCGCCCGCCATCGGCGCCGCCGTGATGGCCGCGGTGCTCGCCATTCGTCCGATCACGCGCTCGGTCGGGCGGTGGATGTTTGCCGGGGTCGCGGTGTTCGGCGTCGCGATCGTCGTGTTCGGTCTATCCAACAACTTCACGCTGTCGCTCGCAGCGCTCATCGTGCTCGGTGCCGCCGACATGGTCAGCGTCTTCGTCCGTCACTTGCTGATCCAACTCGAGACGCCCGACGAGATACGCGGACGCGTGAGCGCGGTGAACGCGGTCTTCATCGGCGCCTCGAACGAACTCGGCGAGTTCCGCTCGGGCGTCATGGCGTCATGGCTCGGCCTCGTCGGCTCGGTCGTGCTCGGCGGCGCGGCGACGATCGTGATCACCGCACTGTGGATGCGGTTGTTCCCGTCGCTGCGTACCATGGACAACTTCCCGGGAACCGACGCCGACGGACGAATCACCGCTTGACGCGGCAGAAACTCGCACAGGGGTCACCGATGCTGAACAAACTCGACGACTTTCCGATCCACCAGACGCCGGAACCGATCGCGCATGCAGCGACCAGCGACCGCAACGTCTACGACCGTACGTGGTTCAACGGCTACTCCGGCGACGGCGAGTACTACTTCGGCATCGGCATGGCGATCTACCCGCACCGCGGCATCCTCGACTGCGCGTTCAGCGTCGTGACGCGCAATGGTCGCCAGCATTGCTTCTACGGTTCGCGCCGCGCGCCGGCCGAGCGCACCGAGATGGACGTCGGTCCGTTCAAACTCGAGGTCGTCGAACCGCTGCGCCGCACGCGCGTCACGCTCGCCGACAACGACAGCGGCATCGCCTGCGACCTGACGTTCTCGGCGCGCACGGCGGCGATTCAAGAAGCGCGCCAGACCCTATGGTCCGGCACGCGCCGCGCGATGGATGCGACGCGCTTCGATCAGTTCGGCCGCTGGTCGGGCACGATCCGCCACCCGGACGGCACGATCGCCGTGCGCGACACCGAGTGCTACGGCACGAAGGACCGCTCGTGGGGCGTGCGCGGCGTCGGCGAGCCCGAGACCGGCGGTGCGCCGAACCTGCCCGGCGGCATCTGCTTCATCTGGGCCCCGCTCTTCTGGGACGACCACGTCACCCACGCGATCTTCTTCGACGGTCAGAAGGGCGAAGCGCTCGTCCGCGAAGGCATCGTCGCGCCGCTGTATCCGAACGAGGCGGCGATCCCGACCGTGCAGCACAGCAGCGACGAACGCATGGCGACCGCTCGGCATCGCATCCAATACCACCGCGGCACGCGCCTCGCATCGTCGGCCGAGATCGATCTCGTCAACCTCGCCGGCCAGACGCGCACGATCGCGCTCGAGCCGATCCTGAAATTCCAAATGAAGGGCCTCGGCTACGGTCACCCCGAATGGGGCCAAGGCATGTGGAAGGGCGAACTCGCGACCGGTCAGGAATCGTTCGACCCGCGCCAGCTCGATCCGCTCGCGCGCGAGAACCTGCACACGCAGCAAGTCGTGATCGCGAACGACGGCAAACGCAACGGCATCGGCGTGCTCGAACAGATCGTCGCGGGCCCGTACGCGACCGGCGGCTTCACGCAGTTCTTCGACGGCGCGAAGTAGCCATCACCGTTCGCGAGCGTGTCAGACGTCGACGTCGCCGTCGGCCCACGCCTTGATGAGGTGATGGGCGATCGCGATCGGCCCCGGCACACGCAGCTTCGGATGTTCGCCGCGCAGCGCCGCTCGCACGTCGGCGCGTAGGAACCAGCGCACGTCGGCCATCTCGGCCGGATCGATGGTGACCTTGTTGGTGAGCGCGCGGCCGTGACAACCGATCATCAACGACGACGGGAACGGCCACGGTTGCGACGAGTGATAGCGCACCGCGCCGACCAAGACGCCCGCTTCTTCGCGCACCTCTCGTCGGACCGCCTCCTCGATCGACTCGCCTTGGTCGATGAAACCGGCAAGCGCCGAGTACATGCCGGTGTTCGCGAGACGACCTTGCGATTGCCCGAGCAGACACGCGTCGCCGTCGAGGATCAGCATGATCGCGACCGGATCGGTGCGCGGGAAATGCTCCGCCTTGCACGCATCGCAGATCCGCACGTGGCCGCCGCGATCGGAGCGCGTCGGCGCCCCGCAGGAACTGCAGTGACGATGGCTGCGGTGCCACCCGACCTGCGCGCGGGCTTGGGCGAGGATACCGGTCTCCTCCGTCGCAAGCCGCATCGCCGCCGCGCGCGCTTCGTCGAACCGCCACGCGTCGTCGAGATCGAGTTCGTGCACCGGATCGCCGAGTTCGGACACGTCGAGCGCGAAGTGCGCGACGCCGTCGAGCACGCCGAGCAAGACCGGCGCGACGCCGATGTCGAGGCGTGCGACGTCGCGGCTCGTCAGCCAACCGAGCCGCAAGCCGTCGGCGTCGTGAACGAGCACGTTCAACTGCCAGAGCGGCAAGTAACGTGTCGCCGCTGCGCGCGCTGCCGCGGCGACCCATGACGCATCGCGCCGCTCGGCGTCGGCGCGGTCGAAGGGATTGCCGGCGAACGTGTGGATCGGTTCCATGAGGTTGCGCTCTATCGTTCGATTCGGTGACGTTTCGGGCCATTCTCGCGTACGGTTGCGCGCATGACGACCATCGAACACTGGGACGGCCCGCCGCTCGACGCCTGGCGTGCATGGCATCCGCGCGAAGCGGCCGCGCATCTCGCCGGGCTCGACGTGCCGTGGTGCGTAGTCGGCGGCTGGTCGATCGATCTGTGGCTCGGTCGAGAGACGCGCCCTCACGCCGATCTGGAGATCGCGATCCCGCGCGGCGAACTTTGGCGTATTCGTCGGCATCTGCGCGAGTACCGGTTTCGCTGCGTCGGCGACGGCGAGGTGCGCGCGTTACCGGACGACGCCGCTCCACCGCCCGACAAGCATCAGAATTGGGTCTTCGATCCGCACGCGAACGAATGGCGAGTGGACGTGATGTTGGAACCCGGCGATGCGCATACGTGGGTGTTTCGCCGCGACGAAACGATTCGCGCGCCGCGCGCCTCGATGATCGGCACGCGCGACGGAATTCCGTTTCTAAGGCCGCACGGCGCGCTGTTGTACAAAGCCAAACGCGCCGAAGCGAAGGACCAACTCGACTTCGCCGCCTGCGGCCCGTTCCTCGACGATGCGGATCGCGCCTGGTTGATCGACGCGCTCGCCCGGATCTATCCGGGCCACGCGTGGCTTGCGACTCTTCAAAACCGTTAGCGGCCGGTGGGCTTCTTCGGTGGCGTCGCCGGGCGCGACTGCGGCGCGCTCGGCGCCTTCGGCGGCGTCGGAGGGGGATTTCTCGGCTGCGCCGGACTCCGCGGCTGCGGGCTGATCGGGCCCCGCGGCGCACTCCCGACGATCCGCGCGGCACTCACCGTCGAACTGCGGATCCCGGTCGAAGCGGGCGTTTTCGTAGCCGGTTCCTCCGGCACCATCGCCTTCATGTCGGGGGCGAATACTTCGACCGCCAAGTCGAACGTGCGCGCGTCGCTGCCGTGCAACGACCCGATGCCGACGACGTGACGCGCGACCTCCTCACCCTTCTGATTGCGGACAGCGACGACGACCGAGTATTCCCACGGGTCCTGGTCGGCCGGGTGACGCAGCGTGCCTTCGACGTGCAGCGCGGAGAAGCGTTTACCCGGAAGTTCGGCCGCCTTGCCGAAGCGAAGGTGATGGCGGCAAACCGGGCAAACGCTCGCGCTTTCGAGAATCTCGGAACGGCAATGCGGACACTTACGACTCTTGCCCGGCGAAACCGAGCGAGTCGTGTTCATGCCCCGGATTTAGAACTGACGCCGTCCCAACCAAACTCGGCGCGTCCACGCATCCGCGACCCGGCGGCAACCGTCAACGTGCCGGCCTTCAGGTCGCCGTTCAACACGCCGCTCGACGTGAGCTCCACCGACGCCGCGGCATCGATGTTCCCTTCCAATTCGCCGCTGATCGTCACCGTCTTCGCCTTGACCCCGCCGGTCAGCTTGGCGCCCGGCTCGATCGTTAGATTGCCCTCGACCTGGACGTCGCCCTTGAAGTTACCAGCGATGCGGACGTGGCCGGCGCCTTCGATCTTGCCCTCGATCGCGAGGCCGGCGGCGATCACCGATTCCTTTTGGGTTTCCATACGAGGCGCTCTCGCAGCGGTGTCGGCGACGGAAGCGCGCGATGCGGGCGGCGGTGGAGGTACCTGCCGATCGGGTTCCTTCGCGGTCGGCGGCGGGACGTTCGGGATCGGCGGTGCGCCGGGTTTGTCGGTCTCTTTCCAAAGTGCCATTCGCGTCGGCTCCGTTCGACTGAGGGAGGAGGCTGCGAGTGTAACAACATCGTAAGCGCTGCGAAGCATTCGATGCGCCGCAGTTCGACGTCGATGCAAATCTGTGACTCACTGCTCACACCAACAGATCCCGCTCAGCGGGCGCACTTGGCGTCGAAGTGCGCCTTCAAGTTCGTGAGCATCTTGCCCGGGGTCGCGACGATGCGGCGCGTCGCGAGCCATGCCGGAATGTTGCCGCCCGGTTCGAAATGCATGACGAGTTCGATGCGCGTGCCGCCCTCTTCTTCGACGAAGTTCCATCGCCCACGCATGCTGGTCATACGCACCGCGTCCGGATTCGGCGGCAGAAAGCCCGGCAGCCCTTCGATCGACACCGACACCGCACGCGCATCCGCCGCCGCGCCCGGCGCCGACAATCGATAGATCATGTCGCGCGACTTCACCGGCCACGGCATACCGGTGCGAATGTAGTAGATCTGTTCGCGTTCCGACGGCCGGTCGAGCGTGCGCGCTTCGAGCGTATCGGGAATCCAACGATCGAACCCGGCCGCATCCTCGATGTACTGGAGCAGCATCGGCAGCGACGCGCACACCGAACCCGACGCACGCACTTCGGGATACGTCGAGCCGGCGACGGCCCGCGTCGATACGGTGACCCCGTTCGATTCGCCGATCACGCTCCACGCCGCGTCCCCCGCCGCCGCGCTCACGACGAAGACGCCCACGACACACGCAAGCGCGCATCGGTTCAGCGACAGGCAAGTTTGCATCGGTTCCTTCTACTGCAATTTCGGATCTTGATTAGTGCATCGATGCGGCTGCCGAGTTCGATCGTAACGCACTCGTCGGTTCGGCTTGTGTCGTGCCTTCGAAGCCGATTATCGTTGCCCGCCTCTCGACTGCGGACACTCCGATGAAGATCAACGCGATTCGCGTCCACGAACAAGGCGACATCGATCGCATGAAGTTCGAATCGATCGACCTGCCGCCGCCGAAGCCCGGGGAAGCGCGCGTGCGCCACGAGGCGATCGGCGTGAACTACATCGACACGTATCACCGCTCCGGCCTCTACAAATTACCGACGCCGACCGGCATCGGCGTCGAAGCGGCCGGCGTCGTCGACGAAATCGGCAGCGCCGTCACGAATCTCGAGGTTGGTGACCGAGTCGCGTATTGCGGCGGGCCGATCGGTGCCTACGCACAAGCGTCGAACGTGCCGGCGGCGCGCTTGATCAAGCTGCCGAGCGGCGTCACCTCCGATGCCGCCGCGGCGATGTTGCTGAAGGGTCTCACCGTGCAGTATCTGTTTCGGCAAACGTACGTGCTGAAGAAAGGTGAAACGATCCTGTTCCACGCGGCGGCCGGCGGAGTCGGCTTGCTCGCCGCCCAGTGGGCGCGCCACTTGGGCGTCAACATGATCGGCACCGTCAGCTCGGCCGAGAAGGCGAAGCTCGCTCTCTCACGCGGTTGTTCGCACGTGATCAATTATTCGGTCGAGAACGTGCCGGCGCGCGTGCTCGAGATCACCGAAGGGCGCAAGGTTCCCGTCGTTTACGACGGCGTCGGCAAGGATACGTTCATGGCGTCGCTCGATTGTCTCGCGCCGCGCGGCTTGCTCGTGTCGTTCGGCAACGCATCGGGCCCGGTCACCGGGGTCGATCTCGGCATCCTGTCGGCGAAGGGATCGTTGTACGTGACGCGGCCGACGCTCGCGACGTACACGGCGACCACCGAGATGCTGCAGAGCGCAGCCGACGAGCTGTTCGGCCTGGTCGCTGGCGGTGCGATCGTGCCGGACATCACGCGCCACTATCCGCTCGCACAGGCGCAGGACGCGCATCGCGCATTGCAGTCGCGGGGCACGGTCGGCTCGATACTGTTGACGCCCTGATTCGACGCATGCTCAACGTCGCCGAGGCGCCGCAAGAGCGCGCAAATGACGCGCCCGCCGCTGCCGATCTACGGCCTGCTGATCTGTCTCGCGCTCGTCTGCGCGAGTCTCGCGGGCCACCACGCGTCGACGAGCGCGAAGCATCCGTGGGTGCTGCCGATGCTGCTTGCCGGTATCTCCGGTCTCGCGATCTATGTCATCCTCGATCTCGAATACCCGCGCAGCGGTTTCATTCGCGTCGACGCCGCTGACGCGCTGTTGCGCGACGTGCGCGCCCGAATGTCCCGACGAGGTAAGTAAATGGCCGATCCGCTCCGCATCGCCTGCTTGAGCCGCTGGCACGTGCACGCCGACGAGTACGCGAAGGCGGTGAACGATTCGTCGGTCGCGCGTGTCATCGCGATCTGGGACGAAAATCCGAAGCGCGGCGCAAAGTGGGCCGGCGAACTCGGCGCCGAATTCGTCGCCGACTACGCGGCGCTGATGGCGCGACGCGACATCGACGGCGTCGTCGTGACGTCGCCGACCGACAAACACCGCGAGCTGATCGTCGCCGCGGCACGCGCGGGCAAGCACGTGTTCACCGAGAAAGTGCTCGCGACAACGCTCGCCGACGCGCGCGCGATCGCCGACGCGGTGCGCGCGTCGTCGATCCGTTTCACGATCTCGTTCCCGCGCCGTACGATCGGGCCGCTGCTGCTCGCGAAGGCGATGCTCGACGACGGTCGCCTCGGCGAACCGACGCTGTTGCGCATTCGCATCGCGCACGACGGCGCGCTCGCGAATTGGTTGCCGGCGCATTTCTTCGATCCGGTGCAATGCGGCGGCGGCGCAATGATCGACCTCGGTGCGCACGGCATGTATCTGTCGCGTTGGTTGCTCGGCGCACCGATTCGCTGCACATCGACATTCAATTCGGTCACCGCTCGCGAAGTCGAAGACAACGCGGTCAGCGTCATCGAATTCGCGAACGGCGCGGTTGCGATCAACGAAACGTCGTTCGTCAGCTGGGGCGGTTCGTACAGCGTCGAGCTCGATGGCACGCGCGGCGGCTTCCAGATGCTCAGCCAACGCAACGTGCGCACGCGCTCGGACGGCGACAAGGCGTGGAAACCGGCGGAACTGCCGCCGGATGAACGGCTGCCGATCCCGCGTTGGCTCGACTCGATCCGCGGCGCCGGTCCGACCGACTTCGGCATGGGCATCGACGTGGCGCTGGGACTCTCCGAAATGATGCATGCAGCGTATCGCTCGCACCGCGAACGCCGCGCGATCGACTTCGGCGCATTGGAGGCCTGACATGGCGCAACGACCGAAACGCGGCGACAAAAGGCTCCGCTACGGCTTCATCGGCGCCGGCGGCATCGCCGGCGAGCACCTGACTCACCTGGCCGACCGCAGCGACGTCGAGATCGTCGCTCTCGCCGACCCCAACGAGCAGGTGATGGCGCGGCACGCGGCGAAGTACAACGTCAAACAGACGTTCAACGATTGGAAGGAGATGCTCGCGAAGGTGCAGCTCGACGCGGTCAGCGTCTGCACGCCGAACAAACTGCACGCCGAATGCGCGATCGGTGCGATGGAAGCCGGTTGTGCGGTGCTGTGCGAGAAGCCGCTCGCCGCGAGCGCGGCCGA